>Ga0208497_1001110_pt1 | contig 10625 bp, 12 predicted proteins | sample CryBogCBE25Aug07_FD_184555 | JGI IMG/M metagenome (GOLD analysis project Ga0208497, IMG submission 184555) | Freshwater microbial communities from Crystal Bog, Wisconsin, USA - CBE25Aug07 (SPAdes) | ecosystem: Environmental > Aquatic > Freshwater > Lake | place: Crystal Bog, Wisconsin, USA...
CTCCTATGCTCCAAACTCAGCTGGTGGGTTCATGTTCTTTACGTTCACGCCATGCATATACATCAACACTGGTGCTAGAGTGCCTAATCAGTATTACATGTATAGCACAGGCAACAACGCAGTCAAATTAACTGATGGCTGCTATCTGTATAAAGATCCGTTCTACTTCATTACATGGAATGGTGGTGGCACTACACAAATCAATGTCAATTCAGTTACGCCAATCAAACAATGAAAGCCCGTAAACATAGAGGTCTATTTGTAGAAAGCATGGAGACCATGAGAAACATTCCTGCTACGTTGGATGCTGTGGCAGAATATTTTGAGGTACCAGCTAATACATTGACATTTGAAAAGGGTCGAGTCTTTGATGATCGAGAAGGTTGGAATTCTGAATATTGGTACGTCATGAGCAATGGTGGCGTATTTGGGATGATAAGCGAGGAAATAACATGACTGAACTAAGTAAGCTAGGCAAACAGATACTAGGCGGTGCTAACGCAATCGACCTATACACGCAACAAGAATTTGATGAGGCTTTGGTATTAGCCAAGGCAGAAATCATGCAGGTGGCGATAGAAACCACTAAGCAGGCTATCATGATTGAGCGTGCAGCATGTGCAGACATTGCTGAAGAAATGGAAAAGAAATCTTTTGATGCCGTTGGTAATCCAATGGTAAAAGAATTTAAATCATACATCGCTGAAGCCATCCGTAACCGTATTCCAAGTCAGAGGCAATAATGAATAAACTAATCAATTACTTTAAAAGCTTAACCTTCGTAGACTGGATGTATTTTATAGTATGCTTCTTAAGCTCCTTTGTATTATTTATGGCTGCAACGTACTGGAAAGACTTTCAATAAAGTTGTTGACATAGAATCTAACTGTGAGTTATAGTAACACCACTGCAATCGAGCAGGTTTATAACTAGGAGTTAGAAATGTCACAAGAAATTGTTTTCAAAGGCCGTAAACCAAGTCGTGCTTTGATCATGCGTTCAATTGGTGTTTACTTAGAGCATGGTATCAATGACTTCGACCTTACTTGGGGTGAGAACTGGATTGAACTACAATATCATTCAGGCACTTGGATTGGCACTGGTTGGATTCGTGATATTGGCGGCAGCGACATAGCTGATGAGCTCAATACATTGCGTAGACAAGCCATTGCTGAACACAAACAATTATTGAACCTTTATAATTCTTAGGAGCAGCAACATGTCGGACACAAACAGACGCATCATTGATCATATTCGTGGCGCAACAGAAGATTTAAAAGCTGATAACGATGCAGCTGAAGAACGTGAGCATAGACGTAACCGTGCAGAACGCAGAAAGAAACAGCATGAAGACTTGCGTACTTACCTTAACATGACAACTAACAAGAGTGGCAATGGCACTCTATTCGATCCGCTACCAAAAGTAGAGGGTTTAACTGAAGATGATTACGGGAGCTATTTTCCATATGGGCGCACCAAAAAAGACTAAAGAACCGCTTTATTCAATGCCGCAAGAAGTATCGGATTGGATAGAACGTGCAACATCAATTATGAGTCATCAGAAGGGCGAGATTACACGCCTAAAGGAAGAGATCAAAGAGCTCAAAGCATATAAGCAATGGGCAGAACATAGAATACTTCGCAGCGAAGCAGAATAGTCTATGGGGGAAAGCACCAGCCTGACTCTACTCAGGCCACAATGTATTGTGCTCAACTTACATTAACGCAAGTACCCCACCACTCAACGGGACGAAAGCATTATCTTTCGACGGATAACAAAAATCTTATGTGAGTAGTCCCACCAAACAAAGGAAGCAATATGAAATTCCGCAAAAAACCTGTAGTGATTGATGCATGGCAATGGGATGGCACATGGGATAATGCTGTTGCTATAACCAGAAACGTTTTAAATGGTGAAGCAGCCGTTATTCAAGTTGGTGAAAGCCCAGTTAGATTTACTATCCCTACACTAGAAGGCGAGCATATTGTTTCCCCACATGACTGGATCATCAAAGGCGTGAAGGGTGAGTTCTATCCATGCAAACCAGATATTTTTGACATGACATATGAATTGGAACCAAACCAATGGTAGACAATAAAATCGTAAGTGCATATCAACAAGCAATGATGGATGCAACCATAAACGCAGCAATGTACGGACATGGATTCATCCGCATATCAAAAACAGAAACAGAATTCCAAGTCACTTGCATCAATCCCGATGAATACAAAGATCACGCAGAACTAATGACGTGGATCGCCAACAACAAACATACTTCACAAAAACCCTAATTATCAGTTAAACTTCTATCCATCAATGCACTGAGATATTGTGTGGAAGGATAGGAATCATGGCAACAAAACGCAAAGACCCATCAGAATATCTACCCAACGGTAGACCATCAACATATAACCCACAAACAGCAACTACCATATGTGAAATGCTATCAGAAGGCATTCCACTAAGAGAGATATGTAGGAAGGAAGGATTCCCTGCATGGCGTACAGTTTATGACTGGATGAAGAAAGATCCAGAACTTTCCACAGCCATCGCGTATGCGCGAGACATGGGATACGACTGGATGGCTGAAGAATGCCTTGAAATTGCTGATGACGCTACCAATGACTGGATGGAAGTATATGATGAAGAGGGCAATGTCAGTTACAAGCTCAATGGTGAACATGTACAGCGCAGTAAACTACGCATTGAAACACGCCTAAAACTATTGGCTAAGTTCAATCCTAAGAAGTACAGCGATAAGATTGTGCAGCCTGATGAGATCAGCCCTATGGCGATACAAATCAATCTAGGCGTATTCAAAGATGTGATTGAATCTATTAAGCAGCAACGTCAAGTCGAAACAATAGAGAACAAATGAGTAGTATTGCTACAGAGATACTCAATGATGAGCCATACATCAGTAAAGAGTTTTCCAAGATAGACTATTACTCACAGATTGTTGCTACTTGGCAATTGAAATGGGTAAAGGAAGCGCATCAACATCAATTCGAGCCTGATGGTGATTGGTGGAACATCTGGCTTATGCTTGCAGGCCGTGGCGCAGGTAAGACGAGAGCTGCAGCAGAAACGCTAGGCAAATGGGCAACAGAAGAAGCTGGCACACGTTGGCTAGTATCAGCTCCAACATCTGGTGACTTAAAGGGCACATGCTTTGAAGGTGACTCTGGCCTGCTCAAGGTCATTCCAAAAGAGCTCATCGTTAAGTACAACTCATCACTGCATGAGATACACCTGATCAATGGCTCATTCATCAAAGGCATCCCAGCATCAGAACCTGAACGGTTTCGTGGCCCTCAATTCCACGGTGGCTGGCTAGACGAGTTGGCAGCATGGGATTACCTACAAGACTCATGGGACATGATTCAGTTTGGTATTCGTCTAGGTAAGAGAACGAAGCTCATATGCTCAACAACACCAAAGCCAAAGGATGTCATCCTTGACCTTATTGATAGGGAAAGCGATGACGTAGTAGTCACAAGAGCATCCACATATAGCAACATCAAGAACCTTGCACCATCATTCCAGAAGCAGATCCTACAGTACGAAGGCACTAAGCTAGGCCAACAAGAGATCCATGCGGAGCTCATTGATCCTGAGAGCGGTGGTATCGTTAAGCGTGAGTGGTTCAGACTCTGGCCTGATGGCAGACCATTCCCCAAGCTGGAGTTCATCGTGCAGTCCTATGACTGCGCCACCAGCGACAAGACCATCAACGATCCTACTGGCTGCATCACGCTAGGCGTATTCAAGCCTATGGATGGCGGCATGTCAGTGATGATACTTGACTGTTGGCAAGAACATCTTCAGTATCCTGATCTGAGACCCAAGGTGATCGAAGAGTACGAAGCAGTGTATGGCGAAGGTAAAGATCGTAAGCTGGTGGACTTGTTACTAGTCGAAGACAAATCAGCAGGCATCTCACTCATACAAGACTTACAACGTGCACATCTACCCGTGATAGCATACAACCCAGGGCGAGCAGACAAGATCCAACGCCTATCGATTGTGGCTAACATCATCCGAGCAGGACGTGTATGGGTACCAGAATCAGGCAAGCGTAAAGGATTCGTAAGGGATTGGGCAGAAGGAATGGTCAGTCAAATCTGTAGCTTCCCTGAAGGCACAGCACACGATGAGTTCGTAGACTGCATCAGCCAAGGCTTAAGGTATTTGCGTGACGCTGGATGGATTAGTATTGATGCTCCACCACGGGAAGAGATTGAATTAGAAGACATTTTAGATGCAGAGATCTACAACAGCAGAAGTAGGGAAAACCCCTACTCAATGTAGGGAATACTAGTCGGACTAGTATTTTGGAGGTTTGATGAATGACACGAAAGACATGTTTGAAGACCAACCTGACGTTAGTTTACGACGGGTCTATTGCATCGACGGTGTCAGAACGACGCTCAGTGACAACCACTTCACAGTTTGTGTCGACCCTAAATCGGAAATATGGGAACAAGCTGTCGTTCAAAAGCTCAGGGAGTGGTGTAGATGGCGTAAGAAGCAAATCGAGCTGCGAGACCTTGGGAATGTGCCAGACTGATGGTCGTTGCAGAGATTGCCAGATGAAGGGATAATTGCGTTATGGACAAACCACATAATCACGGATCAAGCGTAAACCCTGAAGAGCTTCATGAGCTTCAGGAATATATCCTTAACTCTAAGGGTAAGTATGGCATGCAACGATTAGAGCGTGCAGCCGATGAAATCCCTGATTTATTCCATCATTACAGTCCAAAAGCATTAAGACGTGTATTCACTGGTGATAATGCATCAGCAGTAGCTACAATTAATCCAGCTGACTTTGAGAAGTATGCCAGCGCAATTCGCCCACAAGACGCATCACAAAGAATTTATTGGGGTGATAGACCTGAGCCACGCTACGAAGATTTGCTTAAGCATGCCAAATTAACTAGTAAGCAATACTCAAGCATGTCACCTGACGTACAAAGCCACATATTGAATCAATACAAAAATACTCTTCCAGAAAAAGAAATGAATCACGAAGAATACATCAAGCATTTAGCTAATACTAAACAATTCCGTGATGTGCCTTGGTGGCAATTAAACAAAGAACACGTTAGAACTCCAGAGATCCCAAACATAGAAGGCCATGAAGGCCGTCATCGCAACAGAGCATTGGCAAGCAAAGGCGTTAAAAAGGCACTTGTTCATGTAATGCCAACAGGCACATTAAGAGAGTGGTTGCCAAGAGGCAGCCAAGAAGAATATCTTGATGCAATGCGTCATGAATTATCATTGACTGGCAATTTGGTTCAACCTGAGCATAGACCATTCGTAAAGGATGAAGGTGAAAGACGTTCACCTATCCTATTGCCTGACATGTATGCCAAAGGCGGTGATGTTGAGCACATGAAGCATGAGCTGCGTGAGAAGAATAAAGCTAAGTACTTAAAGAACAGTAAGGAAAAAGGCGTTTTTTATCATGGCACCGCTCATAACTTTGATTCTGGCGACTGGGATCCATCTTATGAAGGCATTACAAAGTTTGATCCAGCTAAACATAGCAGACGTGGTGCAACATTTGTATCGCCAAATAAAGAGTTTGCTAACTTCTATGCCAAAGAATACCCTGCAGCCAAAAGCGCAGGAAAATTATCTGGCACAATGTATCCTCTCCATGTACAAGCAAAAAATCCTTGGGACTATGAAAACCCAGAGCATGTACAAGCCGTATTAGATATTCTTAATGAAGGTAAAGATGGAGGATATACTCCACATTATTTAGCACCTAAAGGCAAAGCTACTGCTCAGAATTGGGAAGCAGTTGAGCATCCAGATACTCAAAAAGCTATTAAAAAATTAGGTCATGATAGTTTTTACGTTCATGAGCTTGGTATTAAAAATCTTGGTTTATATCATCCTCATCAACTTAAATCTGCTATTGGTAATCGTGGCACATATGATCCAAACGATCCTGACATTACCAAAGCAGACGGTGGTGATGTAAGATCCAATTTCAAGAAGCAAATAGACCAGATGCGTGCAGAATCAGAGATGCGTCAGAAGCTTCAGAACCAATACACTAAAGAACACGCACATCTAGTGCATGACCAATGGCCTACTATGCAAGAGTGGCTGAATAAACGACAAGGGAACTAAATGGATACCCCATCAATAGCACAAATGCGATTAAAGCTAAACGAGCGTGCCAATCCTGATCTTATGGATAACATAGGCGTAAATGAAGCTTTGGACATGAATCCAAAAGTGTTCATGAACCCAAATCCAAACAGCCCAGGCATTCCAGACATAGGCGGTGTAAAAACTAATAGTGGTCTTCCTATTGGTGGCGTAGACGTAGACCCATTAACAGCAGGTCAACAATTGATGCCACAACAAGGTGGCTTGCCTCAACAGCAACAGCCTGAACAACAACAACCTGCACCTAATGCACCACAAGGCCAAACGCCTCCAATGGGCAACATGTTAAACATGACACGCCAAGGTCAGGCATTGAACGCTATGGCACCACCAGCACAATTTGCAGCAATGGCTAAAGGCGGTAAGGTAGAAGAGAAAGAATCAACACGTCTTACTATTCCTGCTGAAGGTCATGGTGGCGTTAAGAGCATTACAGTGCCACGTCACATGTGGGAAGGCAAAGTCTATGCTGGCAGCGGTAAGAAAGCTGGTCAAAAAGTAGAAGGTATGAAAGACATCAATGCCGCCAGAGCAGAAGTATATGGCGCAGAGAATCGTGACCCATTAACGATTGGTCAAGTTGGTAAGCTTCATAAGAATGTATTGGATGAACACTTTGCATTGCCAATTGAAGATCAAGTTGCTGCAGAGAAGGAAGCTCTAGCACGCCTCCGTAAAGCAAAACATTTAGGTTCTGGGGCTAATACCTTAGACGAAAGCGAAAAGCTTGATACGGTGCGTCACGAGCGTGATCCTGAAGGCCGTGCTTATGTTGGCTATGCATCAAAAGGCGTTGCAGGTCACTCACTCTATACATCAGGTCATGGCGAGAATCAAAAGCATCATGTAATCAATACATGCCCAGGGCAAACAATAGGCTGTGGTGGTGGTATTGATGAGAATGGTAACGTAGACACTAGCAAAGGCACATGCTTTGCACCAAATGCAGAATCACAATACGTTAATGCTGCGGTAAGACGTGCGACGCATGAGCAAGCTAAACACGATCCTGCAATGACTAAAGACTGGATCTTGGCTCACACTAATTCATTGCGTGATGCATCTAACGCAGCAGACAAGAAAAACTTAGTTACTTTATTCCGTCCTAACGTAGTAGATGAGACAGACGTATCATCACGTCACGTTATCAAAGGATTGAACAAGCAACGTAAAGAAGAAGGCAAGCCAATGATTGTGGCTAACTCATATGGTAAGACCAATGAGCTGCACGATCCTGAGAATGGTTACATTGTGACGCATTCTAATGTTGGCCCTAAGACAAAGCATGGCGCATCAATCGCAGAAAACATTTCTCGTGACAAACAACGTATTCGTTCTACTATTCAAGCAGCTGATGCAGCGGGTAAAGACTTTAGAAATGAAGAAGGGCATAAGACCCCACCTAAGAACTCTTACATGGTGACAGACGTTAAGCGTGACTCACCACTTGATAAGAAGATGCAGCAAGCAATCAAGTACGCTAAGTATTGGTCAGCACCACGTCCAGTGGAAAGTTTGAATGAGATGGAAAAGGATGAAGGCACAGAAGGTCATTACAATGGTAATGGCAAGCCAACGACTCCTGATAAGTCGCACTATGGACATTTAGTCATTAATGACAGAAGATATGACTATCAAAAGCAACACATCTTGCATCCACGTTTAGTTCAAGTAGGTCATAATGAAGATGGTACTCCTCATATGATTCCAACTGATTCTAGATTTAAAGATGAAGAGTTCTTGCCTAAGAATCGTTTTAAAACTAAGAATGGTAAATTGGCTGGTGCTATCTTGATGACAACGCCAACGCACTCAACAAGTAATCATTTACATCATTCATCATTTACACATCATGTGAATGAAAATCACATTGCATATGCTGGTCATAACAATGGTGAATATGAAATTGATCCACCACTTCAACAGGAGATGAGTATGGGTAAAGAATATATCCCACCAAAACCAGTTGTAATTAAGAAGGCTGCAGGCGGTCATATCCATAGCGATCCAATGACAGAAGACTACATGGCATTCCCAGAGCAAAACTTTATGGGTCAGATGCACAATGCACAAAAGGTTGGCATTGAAAGCATTCATGATCTACCACACGAACTCGTTCACAAAAGGTTAAGAAATGGTTGATGATATCAATATAGATGAGCAGGAAGACGGTTCTGCTTTTGTAGACATGCCTCAAGATGATGATGGTATTCTGCCTGACGGATCGGCAATCATTGATCTTAATGAAGATGGCCCTGAGTTTAACCCTGAGTTCTATGACAACTTAGCAGATTCAATTGATCAAGGCGTACTTGGTGATTTATCTTTCCGTTACTTAGATTTACTTGAGAACGATAAAGAAGCACGTTCACTGCGTGATAAGCAATACGAAGAAGGCATCAAGCGTACAGGCATGGGTAATGATGCCCCAGGTGGTGCTACGTTTATGGGTGCATCAAAAGTAGTGCATCCTGCAATGGCAGAAGGCTGTGTAGACTTTGCAGCCCGTGCTATCAAAGAATTGTTTCCACCAGATGGCCCAGTGAAATCTAAAATCGTTGGTAAGCAAGATGATATTAAGTCAGCGATTGCTGAACGTAAGACAGATTTCTTGAACTGGCAAATCACAGAACAGATTGAAGAGTTCCGTGATGAGCAAGAGCAATTGTTGACTCAGTTGCCTTTGGGTGGCTCACAGTACATGAAGATTTGGTTTGACGAAGAGAAGAAGCGTCCTTCAGTAGAGTTCTTGCCTATTGATCGTGTGATTCTTCCATTTGCTGCCACTAACTTCTATACGGCTCAACGTGCAGCTGAAGTACATGAGATTACACAGTTTGAATTTGAGCGTCGCATCAATTCTGGCATGTATCGCAATATTGATTATGTACAAGCCACAGCAACAATCGATGAAGGCAAAGTATCAAAAGCCAACAATAAGATTGAAGGCAAGACTTCTCAAGACAATAAAGATGGCATTCGTACTGTTTACCATATTTACACATGGCTTGAGCTTGAAGATGATCGTGAAACAAAAGGTAAGAATGCTCCATACATCTTAATGATTGATGTATTGGACAATGAAGTAATTGGCTTGTACCGCAACTGGGAAGAGTCAGACAAGACCATGACTAAGTTGGATTGGGTTGTGGAATTCAAATTCATTCCTTGGAGAGGTGCATATGCAATTGGTCTACCACATCTTATCGGTGGTCTTAGTGCCGCTCTTACGGGTAGTCTCCGTGCTCTTTTGGATAGTGCTCATATTAATAATGCTGCCACTATGCTTAAGCTTAAAGGTGCGAAGATCAGTGGTCAAAGCCAGCAGGTCGACGTTACGCAAATCGTAGAGATTGAAGGAGCCCCAGGCGTTCAAGACATCCGTCAAATTGCAATGCCAATGCCATTCAATCCACCTTCAGCAGTGCTTTTTGAGCTTCTAGGCTTCTTAGATAAAGCAACTAAGAGCGTAGTAACAACTGCAGAAGAAAAGATCGCTGATGTGACGGCACAGGCTCCTGTGGGCACAACACAAGCATTGATTGAGCAAGGTTCACAAGTTTACTCATCAATCCATGCTCGTTTGCATGCATCACAAGCTCGTGTGTTGAAAATTATCTGTCGTTTAAATCGTTGGTATTTTGACGATATGCAAAAGTCAGACGTTGTATCTGACCTTGAAATTACTCGTGAAGACTTCTCTAAGAATACAGACGTTGAACCAGTATCTGATCCTCACATTTTCAGTGAAACACAACGCATGGCACAAAACCAAGCGGTGTTGTCATTGGCTAAGGATTACCCACAACAGTTCGATTTAAGCAAAGTGATTGCTCGTGTTCTTAAACAAATGAAAGTGCCAAACATCAATGACATCATGACTGAAGTGCCAGCTCCTGAGCAACGTACATCAGCAGATGAAAATGCTGCAATGCTTATTGGTCAGGTAGCTTATGCTTATGTACAGCAAGATCATATTGCTCATATCCAAGATCACTTGCAATTTGCGATGAATCCATTCTTTGGACAATCACAATTTGCTGATCCTGCTTACTTGAACAATTTAATTGAACACATTAAACAGCACATGACGTTGTGGTATGTGAATCGTTCTAATGGATACGTTGAAGATGCTACAGGTAAACCTGTGGATGACTACGAAGATCCTAACTACACGCCAGAGATTGATAAGGTTTATACCACTATTGGTGCACATGTAATGATGGATTCTAACCAAGTGTTTAGTCAGTTTGCTCCATCGTTCCAAAAACTTATCCAAATGGCTCAAGCTAAGAACGTACCACCACCATTACCACCAGATGCACAAGTGGTTAAGGATACAAGCATGGCTGAGACACAACGTAAGGCTGCAAAAGACGCTCAGGATGCTGCTGAGGCTGCTGCTAAGCGTGCACAGGACATGCAAAAAGCA
>Ga0208497_1001114_pt1 | contig 10611 bp, 4 predicted proteins | sample CryBogCBE25Aug07_FD_184555 | JGI IMG/M metagenome (GOLD analysis project Ga0208497, IMG submission 184555) | Freshwater microbial communities from Crystal Bog, Wisconsin, USA - CBE25Aug07 (SPAdes) | ecosystem: Environmental > Aquatic > Freshwater > Lake | place: Crystal Bog, Wisconsin, USA...
CCACGGCGCTAGTGTTAATGATTTTGTGACCTTTAGTGGCGCAACAGGTCTGGGTGGTAATATTACCAGTTCAGTTTTAAACCAGCAGTACCAAATTGTAAGCGTGCCAAACGCCAATACATTCACGTTTACTGCAACTGCTACTGCCAACTCCACCGATGCATCAGGTTCTCCTGGGGGCGGAACAGTAACGGCCACATATCAGATCTCTACTGGACCAGCAGTCCAAACTCCTTTTAATGGATGGGGTGCTGGAACTTGGGGCGCTGGGACGTGGGGTAATGGCCCTACGATTAAGAACAATCTGCAAATTTGGAATGCCTACAACTTTGGCCAAAACCTTTTGTTTGGACCTCGTGGTGGCGGCATTTACTACTGGACAGCGCCAACATTAACAAATCCTGGTGTTTTATTGAGCAGCACAGGCGGCACGGTTACGATCACCATCGCGTCTCCCGCAGTCATCACATCTTCAGTTAACCTACCTAATGGAAGTTCAATCCAATTGGGAACCACGGGTTCTTTGCCAAGCGGTTTATCGACCAACACAACCTATTATGTTATCAACGTATCTGGAACTACGTTTAACCTTTCCTTGACCCCAGGAGGGGCAGCGATTAACACGACAGGTAGCCAGTCAGGCACGCAATCTATTTCCCTGTTGGGAGATGTTCCGCTGTACCAAAATGCTTTGACCGTTTCGGATGCATCTAACTTTGTGATTGTGTTTGGTACAAATGCGCTTGGCACGTCTACCATTGACCCAATGTTGATTCGTTGGTCAGACCAGCAGAATCCTCTTGTTTGGTATCCAGACATCACCAATCAGGCTGGCGATGTACGCTTGTCTCACGGCTCTCAAATTGTGACTTATGTCCAAACCCGCCAAGAGATTGTGGTTCTCACCGATCAGTCTGTTTACTCTCTCCAATACCTTGGGCCTCCCTACGTTTGGGGTGTTCAATTATTGTCTGAAAACATATCCATCATAGGGCCCAACGCCGCTGTTTTGGCGTCTGGCGTTGTGTATTGGATGGGTATTGATAAGTTTTACATGTACGACGGACGTGTGCAAACGCTGAATTGCGACTTGCGCCGTTATGTGTTCCAAAACATCAATCAATACCAAAATCAACAGGTTTATTGCAGTACCGTTGAAGGCTTTAACGAAGTCTGGTGGTTCTATGTATCAGGCTCTGGCACGCAAATTAACAGCTATGTTGTCTATAACTATATAGAACATACTTGGTATTACGGAACAATGGGCAGGACGGCTTGGCTGGATACCACGCTTCAGGCTAATCCGATTGGCGCCACATACAACGGCTACCTGGTCAACCAGGAAAGCGGCCTAGATGATAATGAGACTGGTACGCCTCAGCCCATAGATGCTTATATTGCTTCTTCTGAGTTTGATATCTCTGACCCAACTGGGGACCACTTTGCATTTATTAGCAAGGTTCTGCCTGATTTGACATTTGAGAACTCAACGGCTTCCAATCCAACAACTACAATGACCATTGAGGCATTGACCAACGCTGGATCTGGCGTCACTCAAACCTATCCCAACCCAGTTTATAGCGTTAATATCAACGGCAACCCTGAGACGTTTACAGGCTATGTGTATACGCGTATCAGGGGTAGGCAGTTTATATTTAAGATGGAATCTAACCAGCTGGGAACGACTTGGCAGTTGGGTTCTCCTCGATTTGACGCTAGACCGGACGGCAGAAGGTAATGGCAACCAAACCAATTAACCCAGCCCCTCCTAACCTGCCTTTGGCGCCGGTCCAGTATGAGGCTCAATATGGCGATAAGCTGACCAATGTTTTGCGTTTGTTTTTTGCGCAGCTGAATTCTGTTCTTACGATATTGACCAATTCATACATTACAAACACAACCATTTATACAGTGGCAACGTTGCCAACAGCATCAACATCAAATGCTGGCACTAGAACTTTTGTATCAGATTCAACAACCACAACCTTTGGCGCAACCGTAACTGGTGGCGGTTCAAACACCGTTCCCGTGTACTCAAATGGTACTAGCTGGAAAGTAGGCTAAATGGTAAACTTAAACAAATTCTTGGAGCAAGCATGAGCTTCTTTGACAACCCAATAGCAAATATATCTGGCGGCATTAGTACACTGGGCAAAGACGTTGCCAACGTCACCAAAAATCCATTGGTGGACATGGCGGCGGCTGCGGCTTTGGATTATTTTACTGGCGGAGCTGGTGAGCTTGTTGGTAGTGGTGGTTTATTTGATGCTGGATTAGGATCGGCAGGCAACGCAGCGCTTGTGACTGGTGGAATTGCAGGTCTTGCTTCAGGAAATTTGGCTCAAGGTTTGATGGCAGGTATGGCAGGATATGGCGGCGCAAGTCTTGGCGAAGGCTTGGGCATGGGAAATTACAGCTCTGGAATTGGAAGCTCAAATGTTGCGGCTGGCGCTCCAAGCGCCGGTAATTATCAACAGATTGAAGAAGCTCCTGTTGGTAAAGCACCAACACCTTCCATGACTGAAGAACCCACACGGGTGATGACTGGTGCTCAAGCTAATGCTGCTGGCCTACCTGGAACAGTTCAACCAACAACACCTATGCCTGGTGCTTCTAGCGCAGCTGGCGCTTCAGGTAAAAGTTTGTTTCAGAAATTCCAAGACTTGCCTTTTTACGAGCAAGCTGCGATTGGAGCAGGCGGTATTGGTTTATTAAAAGCCGCCGCACAACCACAAAAATTAAACGTTCCAGCCAAAACAAACACACAATTCATTCGCAACTATAGCTATAACCCAATGGGTGGATATTCCTATCAAGGCGCTACTCCTGCGTCTGGTGGAGGCGCTGCTACTGGTGGGCTTGTGGCTTTAGCTCATGGCGGTCAAATTCATCATTATGATGATGGCGGAACAACGGCCACTGATTCACAAAATCCAATGCAGTCTACCATTCAATCTTGGGTTGCTGCACATCCTGACGCCTCTTCATCCGATGTTGCATCTGCTGTAAATTCTTACATACAAAGCACCGGATCAAATACAAAGGACATTTACAATACTTTAGGTCAAATGGCCGCCCAAAATCCTGGTCAATATGAAAGCACTTTGCAGAATTTCAATACCGCAGAGAATATTGATCCCAATACGCAATTTGCAAGTTGGTTAAAACAAAACTCAACCCCAACCGGCGCAGGTAATTTCAATACCCCCACGCAATCAGCAATTTTACAAGAGGCATATCAACTTGGAGTTGATCCTTCTCAAGTTAATCAATTGGGTCTTGAAGAAGGAATTGGTCCCGGTAGTAATATATTCCAGTCTTTGGCAGACAATGCCAAAATTGCATCTACTTTAGTGGGTGATAACTCTAACATCTATAGCTTGTTGAGTGGCACAGGAGATGCTGAAACACAAGCAAAATTTGATACCTTATCTGGCGTATTGGGTAGAACCAATCGCGCCAACTATGCCAATGCAGACTTCCAAACATTGGCAAATGCTGGTGTTGATCCCGCAACCTATGCTGCTGTAACGGGCTTAACTCCTAGCACTGCTATTGCAGCGTACAACAATACCTTAAATCCTCAAGGAGCAGGAGACGCTCTAGCTGCACAAGCTGGGCTTGCAAAGGGCACTCAATATCAACTTGGAAGAAATGGATTTGGACAGCAAGTTCTTACTTACACAGATCCAAAAACCCAGCAACAAATGATGTATACACCCGCTGTATCCAGAACCGATCCTGGTACTAGCAATAAAACGTACAACATGTCATCTGTTGGCGAATATGCATCCGTTCCAACAACAGGAATGCAATCAAATAGCTTGTTTAATACCGTTGGCAATCAAGCCTACACTTACGGACAAGATCAATATACCAATCCATTTAACACTCAAGGACAAGTTGATACAACATCTTCTGCTTCTTTGGATGCAGCATACGAAAAAGGTTTGATTTCAGCATCAGCTTATGCAAAAGCAAAGCAAGCATTGACTCAAAAATCGGCTGGCGGAGGCTTGATGGCGCTTGCTACGGGAGGTGCTATTAAGCACTATGATGGGTCCGCTGGTAGCGCTGTAAGCTCTGATCCTGGTGTTGCTCCTACACAAGCGCAGCTAGATGCGGTTAATGCGGCCTATCAAGCTGGCAATTATCAGCAAGTTCAAAACTTGGTTGACCAATACGGCGTAACTTCTGCTGATGTGTCTAGGTACGCACCAACTTTTGACCAATCTGTTTTAGCTAGTCAAGGTATTGGATTGGCGGGTCAAGATGTCCTTTCTGCTCCTGTTGCAGCAAATGCAGTGCAGTCCTTTGCAAATCCAGATGTGTCTGGAACAAATCTGACGCAAGCTGAAATTAACCAAATGCAAAACGCATATGGCGCCAAGGACTATGCAGCAGCCAACGCGATGGCCAACCAATACGGCCTAACCCAAGCAGATTTAACTGCTTTGTACGGCAACACTGCGCCCAGTGCAGCTACGTTGGCATCTCAAGGCATTACTTTGCCAGGCTCTACAACAGCATCCAATGCAGATATTGCGGCCACAAATTTAAGCCTGCCTGTTATCAATCAAATGTACGATGCGTGGCAGACTGGAGACTACAAAACTGCTCAAGCTTTGGCCACTCAGTCGGGCTTAACGTCTCAAGATTTAAGTAATTTATTCCCCAACTTCAACCAAAATGAATTGGCTTTGGCGGGAATTCAACTTGGATTGAAGCCACAGGTTGTTAAACCTACTGTAACCACAACCGATGCTGGCACTACAGCAACTGGAGTAGGTGGTCCAGCCACAACAACCCAAACTCTTTTGCCAACCAATCCACAGACAAATGCTCCTGCTGGAACAACCAACCCATACGGCAATGTAAACAATCCTGGCGATATTACCAAAAACGCTGATGGAACAATCACTGTCACGCCCAATATCCCAGGCCGTCCTTATGGCGGCTTCTCTGGCATGAATGAGGTTGTCAATGCTTACACAGCTGGAGGCGGCAGCACTGGATACGTCAATCCTGTTTACCAAAACATGGATCAATTCAATGCAGCTAATAACACCTTATCTGGCGGTTCAAAAGCAGCATACGATTACTTGATGGGCAAGTCTCCTTGGAATCCTTTGCCCACTACGCCCACAGGTCAAGTGTCTGTTCCCTATCAGCAGTTGATGGGCTTGCCCATGAGCAATCAATATCAGGTTAGCACGCCTCAGATATACGATGCTGCTACGCACACCTACAAACCCAACCCAAATTACGATCCCAACTTCAGCGCAACAAGGGATTACTTGGGTTCTCCTCAAGTTGGTATTAGTTCCAATACGGCTAAGATTTTGGGATACACCGCGTTGCCAAATGGCATATATGGTTATTCAAATGGAGATGGTACTTTTACCGGCATTGATGGTCATAAGTATGATTCATCAGGTAAGGATTTAACTGCTACTACAGTTCAAAGCTCTGCCGCAGGCGGTCTGCAAGGCTTGGCTGGTGGAGGCATGGCTGTTGGTCACTTAGGAGGGTACTCAGATGGTGGACGTTTACTCCGGGGCCCAGGCGATGGTGTCTCTGATTCAATACCTGCTACTATCGGCAGCACTGACCCTGAGCCTGCTCGTCTTGCTGATGGCGAGTTTGTGGTTCCTGCTCGCATTGTTTCTGAGTTGGGCAATGGATCAACTGAAGCGGGCGCTCGTCAACTCTACAAAATGATGGACCGCATTCAACAAGCTCGTCGCAAGACAACAGGTAAAGATGCCGTTGCGACCAACACCAACGCATCAAAATACCTTCCAGCATAAGGAAAAATCATGACCACGACAGCGACACCAACCGCAGTAACCGAATACCAAACGGGCTTTGCTCCCGAAATAGCACCGTACGGGCAGGCTTTGCTAGGCCAGGGAGCTGCTTTAACAGACGTAAATACCAACCCATATCAGCAGTATACGGGAGAGCAGGTTGCGCAGTTTACGCCCTTACAGCAATCTGCATTTAACAGCGCGTCATTGATGCAAACTTCCCCCCAGCTTCAGCAAGGAACAGCTCTTGCTGGTCAAGCTGGTCTTGGTGGATTGAATGCTCAGTACACATTCCAGCCATCAAACTTCAGCGCCGCAGATGCTCAGAGTTTGATGAACCCCTACTTGCAGGCCTCTCTGGCTCCTCAGTTGGCCATCCAACAGCAATTGCAAGGCGCTAATCAGCAGGTTCAAAATGCTCAGGCTACACAGGCTGGCGCGTTTGGTGGTTCTAGGTTTGGCGTGCAGAACGCGGCTACTAACCTAAACAACCAGTTGGCTAATCAAAACTTGATTGGTCAAGGCTACAACACAGCGTTTAATAACGCTCAGAACCAGTACAACACCCAGAACCAACTCAACGCTCAACAGCAACAGTTTGGCGCTAACCTGGGCATGCAGGGTCTTAATACGGCCCTTCAAGCAGCCAACACAATGGGTACGCTGGGCAACAACCAGTACAACCAGAACCTGGGCATTATTGGCTTACAGAATCAATTGGGCGGCCAACAGCAGCAGCAGATTCAAAACGTCGATACAACTCAGTATCAGAACTTCTTGAATGCTCAGAACTATCCTTATCAGCAGTTGAACTTCATGTCCAACTTGATTCGCGGTTTGCCGATGACCCAGCAGTCTGCATCTGTCTATCAGGCACCCCCAAGCGTGCTTTCACAAGTTGCAGGTCTAGGCTTAACAGCGGCAGGACTCGGCGCGTTCAAGGCGGCTAAAGGCGGCTCTACGAAAGAAATCAAGTCTAGGGGTTTGGTTGATTTGGCTTTGGCCAAGATGGAGGAATGATGTTAGCACCACACAACGTTACTTCTACATTGCGCATGATGTCTGATGCGCAGTTGGCGCAGTATGCACAGATGCATCAAAATGACCCTTACATCTTTCCTCTTGCCTTCCAAGAAAGCCAAGACAGAAAGAACATGCGCGCTCAGCAAATGGCTAAACAAACAGGCCAAGCACAGCCGCCCGTGAATCAACAGGACTTGGCTCAGATGATGCCTCCACGTCCAATGCCGCAACAAGGTATGCCGCAGGCTGCTCCTCAAGCAGTGGAAAAATTACCAGAAGAGCAAGGAATTGGCGCTTTACCAGCTGACAATCTTCAGAAGATGGCGGGCGGTGGTATTACCGGCGAACATCATTTTGGCGATGGTGGTGGCGCTTACAATTACACCGCTATGACGAAAGAAGATTTGCCCACAAAGCCAAGCGCAAGTGAGGTAAACGAATATACAAAAGAAATTCAAGAAGAGGCGGAAAGAAGAGCTGCTCCAGAGCAGGCTAAAACTGCCGCCTTGTTTGATCCATACATTCAAAAGCTGCAAGCAAAACAAGCTGATATTGAGAACAGAAAAGACACCAATACTCAGATGGCACTGTTGCAAGCGGGCCTTGGTATGTTGGGTGGAACATCTCCTTATGCTTTCCAAAACATCGCTGCCGGTGGAAAAGAAGGTGTGGCCGCTTACATCTCTGGCAAGAAGGCTATTCAAGACTCTCAAGACGCGCTTGAGCACTCTCAATTCCTGGCTGAACAAGCCAAGAACGCTGCGCTCAAAGGTGATGTTCATGATCAAGTTGCATTACAAAATGCATCTCAAGCATCACTGATGGCCGGTAAACACCTTGATCTAGCAGGCATCTCTGCGCTCAGCACATCTCAAGCCAAAGCAGGCGAGCTTGCAGCGCAAAAAGAGAAGACTGGTATTGAAGCTCAAAAGGCGCAAAACGAAGCTGCCTATCGCAATAAATACATAGACTATCTTGAGGCCTCAAAGCCCACTGCTGCCGATAAACTTTCAGCTCAAATTGATTCTAAGATCAATACTGCAACGTCTGAGACCAGAAAGAAAATGGCCGACATGGTTGCGTCCGGATACGTTGATCCTGCTGCTTACAATCAATTGATTGACTTGCACAATTCACAAGTTGATGCGGTTTACAAGGCCCACCCTGAGATTTCAAACAAATATGGATACTTACCCAAGTATGTTCCTCCGCCTGATGCAGCGCCTAAGCCTGGTATTGGCCAGAGATTGCATGACTTTTTTGCTGGCCCATCCACACCAGTAACACCCACACCTGCTCCAGTTGCTGTACCATCAGCTCAGCCAGGTCTTCCTGCTGGAATTCCCGGCTCTACACCAAGAGGTCCATTGCCTCCAGGACTTGATCCAAACAATCTTACCGGCCAAGCAAACGGCTGGAGTATTAGGCCCATTCAGTAGGAGTTAACATGCCTCGTTTTGAAATAACTTCGCCAGATGGTCGCAAGTTTGAGGTAAACGCACCTGAAGGAGCCACTCCAGATCAGGTTCTATCGTATGCTCAGGCCAACTTTGGTCCTGCGCAAGAGACTACAGCTCCCAACACCATGACTGCTGAACAATATCAGCAACAGTTGGCGCAAAGGGCTCAAGAGTCTCCAGAAAGGTCTATGGCAGATTATGTCAAGGACACTGGCATCACATTCTTAAAAGGCGCTATAGGCCTTCCAGAATCGTTTGTTGGCCTGGCTGATATACCGACAAGGGGAGCAATAGGAAAGATGCTCTCAGAGGCTGGATACAAGCCTAAAGAAGCCAAAGAAATACTTGATAGCTATCTGTCTGAAGCCCAGCAAGCGGCCAATAGAAAGGTTGCTGAAGCCAAGGGATTCCTGCCAACGATTGGCGCTGCATTGGAAAACCCAAGCACCATTGCTACATCTGTAGGCGAATCTGTCCCTCAAATGATTGGTGGAGCTGGCGTTGCCAGAGGTGTGCTCAAAGCCGCTCCTGCTGTTGCTCCATACATCGCTGGTGCTATAGGTGAGGGTGCAATGGGCGCTGGTAGTGCTGCCGAGCAAATGCGTGAAGAAGCCCCAACTGGAGAGCTGACTGGCAAGCAAGCATTGGCCGCCGTCGGTTCTGGCGCTGGTACAGCTTTATTTGGCGCTATTGCTGGTAAAGTTGCAGATAAGCTTGGGTTTGATAACGTCAACACCATGTTGGCCAGCAAGTCCACAAAAGGCGAACCCGCCTCCATCAAAGACTTTATTAAACAGTCTGCCGCATCAGGTATCACAGAGGGCGTGTTTGAAGAGTTGCCACAGTCTGCGCAAGAGCAGATGTGGATGAACTATGCTCAAGACAAACCTATTATGGAAGGCGTTCCTGAAGCTGCTGGCTCAGGCATGCTTGCCGGTATGGCTATGGGCGCTGCTGGTACAGCTGCTGGACACAAGGCTTATGGACCACAAGAAGCTGCTCCGGCCGCTCCTGCCGCCGCCCCTCAAGTGGTAACGTTACCAACAGAAGAAAAACCCGTTATAAATCAACAAGTTACAGTACCCCCTTCTGAGTCTCACGATACTCAGGCAATGCAAGATGAGTTGGAGGGTAAAGAAATAACCACCGCGCCAGCGTCTACAGATACAGCAAATCAAACTGTTATTCCTAAAGCTGAACCTGTTGCAGAACCAGAGGCCAAGCCAGTAGAAGAGCCTTTTGTTGAGGCGCCAGAAGTAAAGGCTGAAGAACCTAAAGTGGAAGAGCCCAAAGTCGAGAAACCCAAGGCTGAAGAAAAACCCACCGAAACAAAAGCTCCAGAAGTTAAGCCGCAAATTGGTGTTTCTGAATCTGCCATTACACCTTTGCCTGTTTTGGATCAAATATCTAAAACTGCAATTAAGGCCATTGAAACGGCAAATGATTACGCCCAACAACTTACGGATTCAATGCCTAACGCAAAAGATCCTGATGCACATCAAAATGCAATTGATCGCTTGAATAATACATCAAACGACATCAATGAAAAGGGCCAGATTGTTGCGCAAGAATCGTCCAGAAAAAACAATAAAACACCTGGCGAACAAAATAGAGCCATTCAAGCAGCTCAAAAAGACTTAAACAAAGCTTTGATTGAGCACCGCAAAGCAGTGTTGGCTGCTCGTAAACTTGTTGGCAATATTAAGACCAAAGAAGTCAAACCACAGATGCGCCAATTGCGTCCTCCAATTGAAGAAATGCCTTATCCAAAAACGCAAGAGCAAATGGATTTGGAAGAGCGCAATAAAGAATTGGATTTGCTGGAAAGGCAAAAGTCAAGACTTCAAGAAAAGGGCGGCCTATTTGGAACGCTGAAAAAACTCAAAGCACTCAGTCCAGAAGAAATAAAAGACATTGGGCCAGACGCCAAGTTTAATCAGCTCAAAAGCAAAACCGGAACAGGAACTCTTTCTGATTTAGTTTCTAATGGAATGTTAGATGCATACCTAGAGCCTAGAATGCGTCACGACTCTGATTTTTTTGATGAAACAGATTCCACTGAGCACATTAAAGAAAAGCTTAGGACTCGAAATTATCTGGATCACAATTCAGAGTTTGAAATTAGAGGATTGACTGCTCAAATTGAAAGCATTCAGGGCAATATCAAAGAGCTAGAAGATTTAGTAAAAGAACAACTGGAGTTAAAAGATGTCAACTTCCTCATTGAAGAAGCCGCCAATGAACAAAGAAGAGCTGATCAAGCTAATCAGGTCTATGAGCCCGAACACGAGGCTCCAGTTTTTGAGCCAAGTGAAAGA
>Ga0208497_1001122_pt1 | contig 10569 bp, 8 predicted proteins | sample CryBogCBE25Aug07_FD_184555 | JGI IMG/M metagenome (GOLD analysis project Ga0208497, IMG submission 184555) | Freshwater microbial communities from Crystal Bog, Wisconsin, USA - CBE25Aug07 (SPAdes) | ecosystem: Environmental > Aquatic > Freshwater > Lake | place: Crystal Bog, Wisconsin, USA...
AAACATAGAACCATTCAATGAACCTGAAGGTTGATCCGAATTATCTAGTTGGAATGAATACGAGTAAATTCCAGGAATAGGATTTCCATTTGAGAATTTATAAGGTTGAATATCTCGGAAATATTCAGTCTGTTTTGTTGCGAAACGTTCTTGTGTATCCAGAATTACTGATGATTCTAAAAGGATATCGCGTCTAGAGACATTTGAAGGCAATGTGGTTCCAGAAGAATATGAATCTGAACTAGATATTGGTGGCGAATAAGGATTCAACCAGTTCGTATAATTATCAGGATCATTTGAAATATCATCACGTTGAAATACCCAAACAATACGAGTACATAGATTTCGCATAGTTAATTCTAAATCATTTGATGGACCATATTGTTTTCCAGCTGAAACTAAGTCAACCTGCTTAATCAGGAATGAATGATCTGTGCGAGCAATATAACCCATTTCTTCATCGGATACAAAAATATAGTTTGCTTCAATATAAGGATTCAAATTCCAGGTAGTTAAGCTTCCAGAAGGGGTAGTATCATAATTTGGTGGGCTTAGAAAGTTTGACAGTTGGTAGAGTGGACTTGAAGTGTTTGGAGCTATACGACTACCATAGGTGCTACTAGTTTGATCTACATCAATTGTAGTGAATAATGTATAAGCATTATTTAGTTCAACTACAATTTCAACTTCCGAATATTGAAGAGCTACAAGTGGCAATGCTTTACCGATGGATTCACAAAACCATAAATGAAGGGGAATTTGAAGAATACGTCCAAGAATAGAAGGCTGAGCTATTTGTGTAGGATCTGTTGCTGATGTAGTGATAGCACTTGGATATTGATTCGTACGTCCATATGCATTCGCAGGATCATAAAGTTCAGGTAAATTACCAACCATACGATCAAGTATTGCTCGTTTATTTGCATCAAATTCTAAATTCGCATACAATTTCATCCATTCACCAGTATGTCGTACAATCTCTTGACCGTTAATTAACAAAGATACACGATTAATCATATTGTAACCAATATTGCGTACCCATTGAAATTCATAAGGAATAGCTGTCCCTGAAGATCCAGGAACAACTGGTGAATAAATATCAGGCAAAGTAATACTTAAATAGCAATCAGAAATAAGTTGGGCGTATCGTTCAACTTTCGTCCTCAAAGTCAATGTTCCTGATGTAGGAAATGACAAAATAGTCGTTTTGAAATAAAGCCGAAAGCTTTCCATAGCAAAATCAGTATGACGTTTATAAACTGACCGAAATTGAGTAAATGATGGGTTTCCAGTAATTAGTTGATCTTGGGCTCCACGGCCAACTAATTGTAAAAGACCACCTGGCATTGTTATTATATTGGGAAGAATTGGTAAATACCTTTTAGTAAATACCTTTTATCATTGAAAAGTAATGAGTAGTTATACACAGATTCCAACAGCGATAAATGGAACAATTGGAAGTATCGTATCTACGCTCAACACTTCAAATCAATTGACAAGTATACAAGTAAAAACGATAACTCCATCACCAACGACTAAAGTATGCGCTTCGATATATTCTACCACTGGAACATTATTGGGAACTGCGAATGGCGATAGTGGAAGTAGCCCAACTGTAAGTCTGATTCCAAATTATACTTCGAAAGTACTTACAGTTTATTCAAGTGACCCGGTTGTAAATGCTGAATTTCAAGGGCCTTTTGGAATTACTGTAGATTCTTATGGAAATATATATGTTTCCGATACAGCTAATCATGTTGTTCGCAAAATGATTGTAACGGGAATCGCTGTAACAAGTATAACTACATTTGCAGGAACAGGAACTGTTGGTTCCGGCGGAGACGGTGGATCTGCAACATCCGCTACATTAAATGGTCCTAGAGGATTAGCAGTTTATAATAATACATTATATATTTCAGATTCTGGAAACAATAAAATTCGAGCTGTTGATTTGACAACAAATGTAATTACTACATATTATGTCGGGACAACATACACACTTAGCACGCCTTATGGTATTAAATTTGATAATAATGGGACATTGTATATTGCAGATTGTATTGGTAACCGTATAGTCATAGTACCACCTTCTGGTGGAACTGCTTGGGTGATCGGCCCTTTAACTAGTTACGGGTCATTTCACAACCCAACAGATATGGTTCCTAGTCCTAATGGAACAAAATTATATATAGTGGATCAGTTGTATAGTAACATCGTATATTGTACGATATCGGGAACAACTCCAACTTACCAGAGTTCCGTGTCTGTTAATCGCCCCTATGGGATTACTATCGATGATTCAGGAAGTGTTTGGACGGCAAGTACAGACGGATATAGTGGAAGTGCATCGTCTACACTATACAAAATCAACTTTAGTTTTCCTACAAGTACGACTCCATACGGACCTAGTGCTACCCTCGTAAACCCGGGATCTATGTGTTATTATAATTCGAATATATATTTTGCTTCTACAACTACTAACAGAGTTGTGGATTGTAGTACAAGCACACCAAGTACATTCAGTATTATAGCAGGAAATGGAAGTCCTGGATTTCAAGGAATGAATTTGCCAATGTATATTGAAAAAATTGGAACATATGATATGACTTCAGATTTTGTGTTTGTTGATACTTCAAATACTCAATTTTCTCAGTTTTATAGTGGTGGCACAACCCAATTATTCGACACATCATTTTCAGCATCAACAATCCTACTTATATTACCAGTTGCATCAAATGTTTCAAACCAAAAGGCAATTTATATAAAAGATAAGTCATGGAATGCTACAACAAATCATATTATTGTTGGTGTAACCAATAATGGATTAATTGACTCAAGACCTTCTGCTACTTTAAAGTTTACTGGTTCATGTTTGTCACTTTTTTCAGATTTATCAAATTATTATATAGCAAACTGGTATCCTCAAAACGCTGGGAGTGGTTATGACAATATCAATGGTAACAGTCAACCGTCTATGAATTCTGGAAACTATACTCCTAACACCACATACTATGGCCCGTTTGGAAACAGTCGTACTTTCAAATCAACGAACTGGGCTCAAGCCCAAATTAATTGTATAAACATTTTTAATACATCGAATGGATCGTATAATTCTACAACCTTAAAACAATACAGACAAGAAGGTAATAATTTAATAACATTGCCCCAGTTAGGTTTATCTGGAAATTTTGGAGCGATTTGTTTCATAGTATATTGTGGTAACTCGAATGGAGATACATATACCTATCCTTTAGGTATGATGTCAGCAGATTCTAATCAGATCGATGGACCGATTTCACCATTTGCATTAACAAAATCTGGTCCGTCGTCATCTAGCGATGCGATGTTTCCTATTACAAAACAATTACCTGTAATATTAACGCAGGCGGGGGGAGGAACATATGAAAATACTGGAGCTATATTGATTTCCGATGGAACATCGTGGTATTTTGCAGGATGGATGTATCCCGGAGCATCAAGTTTTTCATTTGGTTATACGAATGACCAATATCGATATTCTATTCCAACAACTCAGACACAATTTGCACTTACTATATCAGGAAACGTGATACCTTATACCGGAACCAATTTGATACAACTTCCTCCATCATTACCACTTATAAACCCAGCAAACAATATAGCATATCCTTATTTATTTCTTTCAAAGGTTATAGCTTCATATAACCCGGGTGGAAGTATTGGGTACACTGGGTATATAAATAGTAGTACTCCGCCAAATGTATTGAATGAGTCAATTAATACATTTACATTTAATAGCTCATTCATTTCGAATTCATGTATCTGGTTTATAGGAGAACAACGAGTTGGCGAAACATATATACATTATTACCCAATTTGCATGTACACTTATAATTCAACTACTTAAACAAGCTGATATGTAAATGAATGTGTCGGACCGCTAGATCCCATAGCTCCTGTAGGTCCAGAAGGTCCAGTAGGTCCAGTAGATCCAGTAGGTCCAATAGGTCCAGTAGGTCCAGTATTTCCCCCTGTCGGGTATACTATCGGATATGCAATCACATTCGTAACAATTCCATTAGTATACTGACAGAATCCATCAAAAATAATATTTTGTCTACTAGAGGTTGTAGATACCCCAGATACGCCAGGACCATAGTAGTAATACGTATTACCAATTACAATAATAGTAAATGTATCTCCTGGAGAATATGGATAAGACATACCAGTAGATACCACTTTGAAGAAGCCACTTGTATTAAATAGGAATACTCCATACTCTTGTGCGTACCATCCAACACTAACACTATCATTTGGTAGCGGAAAAGAGTTATGCGGTGAAATTTCAGGCATCTGAAATGTTACCAACGAGTCAACTTTTGTTAAGTCCGAAGAACATGTAACTTGTTGTGCTTGATACGAGCCAACTGCTTGGGAAAACATAAATGATGAATCCGAAACTTTTATAGCGTAAGAAAATACTAGACTATAAGGATTCAAATAATCAGCTACATATGCGGGCAATACGCTATAACCAGTAACTCCTGTAGGTCCAGTAGGCCCAGTAGGCCCCGTAGGTCCAGTCGATCCTATCACCCCCCGCGGTCCCGTGGATCCGGTAGGTCCGATTGGTCCAGTAGGTCCAGTAGGTCCAGTTGACCCACTTCCGCCACTAGATCCCGTAGGTCCAGTAGGTCCGGTTGGTCCAGTAGGACTCATATATCCTGCGGATCCTGTCATACCAAAGATTGTCATATAGTTTATAGCCCCCCGCCCTAACAGACCAGTTGGCCCGGTATCGTTTGTATTTGCAGTTAATCCCGATGGACCTGTAACACCATAATTAATATATGTATTCTTTGGTCCTGTAGCACCAGTGGGTCCGGTTGGCCCCGTGGGTCCGGTGGGTCCGGTAGGTCCTGTAGGTCCAGTTACACCTATCGGTCCAGTAGGACCTAATGGACCCTTTACAGCGGGAAGCTTATTATACTTGGTCTGCAATATACTAAAGTATTCACTCCAAGATGACATTGCTATTTATTCATTTTCATTCTTTAAATGTTCACAACTGCGAATAAATAAGATGTACCGATAGGACCCGTAGCTCCAGTAGGTCCATATGGCCCAGTGGCTCCTGTAGGTCCGGTAGGTCCAGTAGATCCAGTAGACCCTCTAGGTCCAGTAGATCCAGTAGGACCAAATATTCCCGAGGGTCCGGTTGCACCGGTAGGTCCTATGGATCCAGTAGGCCCGGTGGGTCCAGTAGATCCTGTCGGTCCCGATGGACCTGTGGGTCCAGTAGCTCCAATTGGTCCAGTTGGTCCGGTGGGTCCAGTCGGTCCTGTTGGTCCACTAGGTCCTGTAGGTCCAGTAGCTCCAGTAACTCCTGATCGTATAGGCCCCGTCGCACCAGTAGGTCCAGTAGGTCCAGTAGATCCGGTTGGTCCACTAGGACCGGTAGATCCAGTAGCTCCAATTTTTCCACCAGGTCCAGTTGCGCCAGTGGGGCCCGTAGCTCCAGTAGGCCCTTTAGCTCCAGTAGGTCCAGTAGGTCCTGTAGGTCCAGTAGGACCTGTTGGGGCCATATATGGGGGTCCTGTCGGCCCAGCAGGTCCGGTTGGACCCAATACACCCCTATCACCTGGGGCACCTGGACAGCTTTGAATTAGATTGTTCGACAAATACTGGCTCGCAGATAAGAAGGTTGACATTATTATAAGCTACTTTCATAAAAGTAAATCCTTTACTATAATGAGTGTTCAGACATATCAGCAGATATTGGCACAACAATATGAAGAAAGTGCAAGAGATTTGCTGGTTCACGAAGAGTTTGAAAATACAGAGGGCGTTGATCCGCATAATTCATCAAATCAGGTTGGAACGACTTTAGAAAACCCTGAAGATTTCCAGCAGTTCGCAGGAGATCGGGGAACTGCCGAGCATATTATTGTTCCAAAGCAATTTGTAGATAACGGTACGAATAGTGTTCGATATCGTAAAGATGTTCAGAATGATATTTTCATTATTGATACGCGATTTCGATCATACGCAGTAGCAGGAATTCCGGCATTACCCCAGAGTCTAGTTACAAACCCAAACTATGTAAGCCCGATTTTATCAAATGCGACGTCAATTACTTCAGATTTTGTGTTCCACATTCAGAGATTGGTTCGGAATGTAATGTCTGCAACACTTACGTCGTTTGAGCTTCCAAATACCTTTTTCAATATAGTAGATATCCGCAACAACTACTTTATATATATACGAGCAGGCTATGATGAGAATGTGCCGTTTGCTCTTATAAGGTTGACAATAACGTATAGGGGCACTGCTGAATTGGTTGTCGACAATGATGCTGGCCTGATTCCGGGAATGTCAATTGTTTTTGCAGAAAGTTTGGGCATTATCCTTGCGGATACTACGTATTATATAATTAGCTCTGGGTCGAAAACTATTACTATATCTTTAACTTTGGGGGGTCCGGCTATCAATCCAGATGGTACTATTGGAATGCAAGTACAATCTATCGCAAGCTACTATACTCAGGTCCCAGTGTTCATAACCGATATAAATATATCTTCCAACCCGGTTGCTGGACAAAGGCTTGGACCGGCTGGTCAGAATGGCTTCTACTACAGCAATACAAGTATTATTCCGGCACTCAACACAGCTCTACAAGCTGTTGGAATAACAGATATTACAGTGTCATATTCAAATGGATATTGTTTATTTAATAATAACTCAACTATAGCATATACTTTAAACTTTACACCAGTATCTTCTTCTACAAACCCACAAATATTCGCTACACTTGGGAACATGTTGGGATTTAATAGCTTTGTTTATCGATTAAACCCAATTAATACTACACCACCTCCTATATCCCCTTGCGATTTCCAATGCGGGCAAATTTCTGCATGTCAGTGTTACGGAATATTGACAGGAGAGGATCCTATAAATATGAATGCTGATCCGTATATTTATATATCAATAGCAGATTGGGATAACATTCGTCATCAATCTATAAATGATTCATATTTTACCGCATTTTCCCGTATTCCAATAAATATTCCAAAAGGTCAGCTTATTTATGACAATATGACAAATAATACAATGACAAAGAAGTACTATTTTCTTCAACCCACAAATCTTCAGCAGTTTGAAATAAAATTACTTGATATAAATGGGCTTATACTTCTTATGCCAAACACAAACTGGACAATGGCCCTGGAAATGGAAGAAGTACTGAGTCAATCTTTGTACGAAAAATTGCGTGAGCTATAGTAAAGATGGAACTGAATCCCTTAGAGAAAATATCAGTTCCTCAAATGGAAAATCGTTATAATATGACTTCTACATCTCAGCAGTATCCTGCACCCCAGCACGGCGGTCGTGTTCCCAACATCAATTCTGCTTCTGCTATGGAATTTTCGTCTAGGCCTCACGGAATGTATGCTGAAGGGAAGTCTGTATTTGGAGATGATGCTCGTGAAGATCTAATAGGTCATCAGCATGGAAAAACTCCTTTAAATATGGTTTTCTTTAGTCAAGCAAATCTCGCACACATTCATTCTGAGATTCAAAATCAGGTATCTATGATGAGTGGTGGAAAGTATAAGATTGATAAGCAAGGTGATGATGAGGTACGTATTGTTATGCGATCCTATTATTTGATGTTTGCTCGTAATGATCCTCATCAGGTAGCACAAGAACTTGATGAATTAAATAAGCGTACGATTGGATATTGTTCTGCCAAGGTCTTCTCGGAAGTAGATTTTCATATGTTCTATCTCAAAGATCTAGAAGACTTTGCTCCTGCGATTGCGAACCCTGTGAATACTGGTGTAATGGGTAGTCGCGTCGGAGAACTGAAGTCGTTTTTCTAGACAAGATCAATGGAAGTGTGTGAGTTTCACGAAAAAGTATATGGAAAATTCAAAAATCAACTTTTTGTATTTGAATTTTCTTGGGACAATGTTCGTCCTATTGTTTGTGTTGCTTGGAATGGTTCCAAATTCATAATTGTAGATAAATTTAAATCAAATCTATTTGACCCATATTACGGTTTTGGATCTTCTGAAATGAAACAACTTTGTAATAAATTGTTTGATGAGACTGAGTTTGAACCAAGACAGGTTTTCACAAACCCAACGGATTTCTGGAAATGGTGTGGTACGAAAACTGTATGGTTTCGCGATCGAGAGTGTTTGCTGGCTCCTGGTTTAAGTTCATCAAATGCTCTTTCTGTGGATTCTTGGAAGAAATTTGTCCTTGCGAGCGGTTTGCGGAGGCGAACCCTGAGGCAGAAGATTAAAACGCGTTACACACGAAAGAGTTTAGTAGCAAAGTAAATTAGAAATACAATGCGGGTCAATATTATTTCCAGTTTTGGAAATCATACTGGTCTTACGCAAGACGTTACAATTCTTCGCGGTATTATTGCGGGTGTTTTTGGAAAAGATACGGAAATTAATACAATCCCTCATGCTTTTCCTCATTGCAATGAAGCCGATATCAATTTTTTTCTTGAAGTAATTAATCCTTCTCTATTCTCTTACGCTGGACGTAATATCTGGATTCCTAATCTGGAGTGGACCTATAAGACTTGGGAACCTTACCTTCATATGGTTGATGAGATTTGGGTAAAGACTCATGAAGCTGAAGAGAAGCTTCAATCTATGAATATCAATTGTAAATATATTGGATGGACGTCTATTGACAAGATTTATGCGGACAAAGTCAATTATTCGAATGCATTTGTTCCTATCGGAAAGAACATCTTTCGTAATCCTCGTCCAATCTTTCAAGCGTATCTAAAAATCAAAAATGAGAGTGAAGACAATTATTTGAAACTTCCCACTCTACATGTTCAATATAACCCGAAACATATTGATATTAAGTTTCCAGAATCTATTGCAGATAAAGTTGTTCTACACGATAAAGAGTTAAATGAGAAAGAATATGATGAACTTATGAAATCTTGTGGTCTTTGTATTTGTATTTCATTGGCTGAAGGCTTCGGACATGCAGTGAATGAGTGTATGTCTGTTGGTATGAATACAATTCTTTCACCAATTAAGGCATTCAAAGAACTTACTTTTAAAGATGGGCTTTTTGGAACGGTGCTTGAGAGTGTAGATCAGCCTGATTGTTTTGGTAGTCTTGTTGATACTACTTCTAATTCAATTGTTGAAGCACTAAAAGTATATGTAACAAACCCTTTTCGTATTAAACGTGCAGTTTCTGATATGATGCGAGGTATTTATGAGACTCGTCATAAGGAATGGGTATCTCGTATGAAAGAAGTTCTTCAACCTTTGAAAGACATTTCCTATTCTTTGAAGGACTCTTTTCCAAAGGAAGATGATTTGCCAGACGTTTCAATTATTACAATTACCAAAGATCGGCGTCAGTTTATGCCTCTAGCAAAGTATTGTTATCTACTTCAATCGTATCCTGCTGATAAACTTGAATGGGTTATTGTAGATGATGGTGAATCAATTGAAGATACGCTTTTCGGTATTCCGAATGTAACATATGTACGGTGTGAGCCTGGAATGACAGTATCTCAGAAACGTAATTTTGCAGTAACAAAATGTATGTATGATACTATTTTGATGATGGATGACGATGATGTATATCCTGAAAATAGTGTTCTACACCGGGTAGCAATGATGATGAAAGAACCTAAAAAGGAATGTGGATTTTGTACTACGATTCCTTGTTATGATATTACGAAGTATAGTTCGTTTATGAATGTTCCTCCAATGACATTACCTATGTCTGAGCGTGTATCTGAAGCAACGTTGATTTTCACGAAAAAGTTTTGGGAAGAAAGTGGATTTGATGAGACTGTTAAAGTAGGAGAAGGAGACGCATTTATTAGCGGTCGCGAACAAATGTGTCGTGAAATTTCACCACAGGAAGTTATTGTAAGTTTAGTTCATTCTAAGAATATGTCTTCTCGGAAATGTCCTGAAATGGAACCGAATGGTTGCCATTATGGATTCAATGAAAAACTTTTTGCATTAGTATCTGAGATTGGCGAGGAGTTAAAAGAGGCCTCTAATACTTCAGGCCAAACAGAGACTTGCGCCGAGTCTTGCGAGAGCCCCGCCGACGCCGACCACCCATAGACTTCTCCTCATCGGACTCAGGCTCGGGTACAAGTACGCTACCAACTGCGCCAGCCGCAGTAGGATCGGTGGGCTTACCACCACGCATCTTCAGACCCATCTTCTTAAGCATCCGCTTTACAGTCTTCTTCTTGACCACGCGGAGCTTCTTGGACGCACGACGGCGACCACCTACGGGGGCAGAGTTGCCGGCAGAAGAGTTTACCTGAGAACCACCGGCTACTAGAGGGAGGGGCGAAAGGGACGCATTAACATTGCTCATCTTTTATACTTAGATTATGAGAATATTTATGCTGAGCAGGTGAGACATTCGGATGGCTCGACTGTAAACTTCTGTGCCGACGCTACCGCCTTTGTTCGCAAATAATAACAACCTGTCTTCAATCCCTGCTTCCAAGCGTATACATGCATAGATGAGATCTTAGCATATGTAGGTTCAGTAAGGAACAAATTC
>Ga0208497_1001126_pt1 | contig 10548 bp, 5 predicted proteins | sample CryBogCBE25Aug07_FD_184555 | JGI IMG/M metagenome (GOLD analysis project Ga0208497, IMG submission 184555) | Freshwater microbial communities from Crystal Bog, Wisconsin, USA - CBE25Aug07 (SPAdes) | ecosystem: Environmental > Aquatic > Freshwater > Lake | place: Crystal Bog, Wisconsin, USA...
CCTGAGTTCCTTGGATTCCAGTGGTTCCTTGAGTTCCTGTAGTTCCCTGAACACCTTGAATGCCAGTAGTTCCCTGAGTTCCTGTAGTTCCCTGTGTTCCCTGAGTTCCTGTAGTTCCCTGAACACCTTGGATTCCAGTAGTTCCCTGAACACCTTGGATTCCAGTAGTTCCCTGTGTTCCTTGGATTCCAGTGGTTCCTTGAGTTCCAGTGGTTCCCTGAACGCCTTGGATTCCAGTGGTTCCCTGAACACCGCGAACCCCAGTTATCGTTACAGTCCAAGATGCGGCAGTTGTTGTTCCTAAATTATAATCTGCTGCGATTGCAAATGTAGTTCCACCTGTAATTGTCACAACACCTTCAAATAAATTTGAAACGGTGTTTATTGCTCGAACTCGATCACCAGTTACGAACGCACCTTGTTGGTTAGTAGTTAACGTGATTGTTCCAGTTGATGCTGGAGTTACAGATGTCGTAGAAGTTACTCCACTATAACCAGTGCCCTGAACGCCTTGAATACCCTGAGTTCCTTGTGTTCCCTGAACACCTTGAATACCCTGAGTTCCTTGTGTTCCTTGAGTTCCCTGTAAACCAGTAGTGCCTTGAGTTCCAGTGGTTCCTTGAACACCTTGGATTCCAGTAGTTCCCTGAGTTCCTGTAGTTCCCTGTGTTCCCTGAACACCTTGAATACCCTGAGTTCCTTGTGTTCCTTGAGTTCCCTGTAAACCAGTAGTGCCTTGAGTTCCAGTGGTCCCTTGATTTCCTGTAGTTCCTTGGACACCTTGAATGCCAGTAGTACCTTGAGTACCTTGAGTTCCCTGTAGACCTGTAGTTCCCTGAGTTCCTGTTAACCCTTGAGTTCCTGTGGTTCCCTGTGGACCAATCGTCCCTTGAATTCCTTGAGTTCCCTGTGCAGAACCAACGACACTAAATCCAATATTAGCATTACCAGTAGAACCAGCAGAAACATTGACTGTCACAGTAGAAGTATTAATGAAGTTTAAACTTTTAGTTGCTTGTAAAGAGCCGCTGTTAGCGTAGACTGATACCGTATTAGCCGCTGAGTTGATTGCATTTAAAACATTAGTGCCACCAACAATTAAAGTTGAAGTTATGTTAGCTGCACCATTAACGTGTAGGGTGCTGGTTGGTCTGGTGATATTAATGCCGACATTACCGCTACCATCAATTCGCATTCTTTCGTTAGATGAATTAGGGACACCAGTTTTTATATTACCAGTGAAAACGTTAGTAGTTGTAAATATAATATTGGCATTTTGTGACTGATTAGTAATAATAAAATCATTAGCACCAACATTAGATGATGATCCATAAAACTTGGAGCCACATCCCGCATTGAATCGAGTTCCAGGCACACCCATACTAGCGTAAACAATATTTGCGGTTAGGTTAGCTAACTCAATAAAAGAACCACCATCTCTGTTTATAGTGATTCCTGGTAATCCTGAACAAAAATAATTAAATCGAGTGTATGGAATACTTGTATTTTGAGTATTACATGCACCTTGATAAGCAATTATTGGAGATGAATTTGGACCACCAGTAATTCTTAATTTTTGAGAATAATATCGAGGAAAGGGTGGGCTTTGAGTTGGATATGGACTCGTGCAAGTTGAAAAAATAAAATCACAAAATTGATTGGTGTAAGCACAACAACCAAACGTTCCAGAAAAAGAATAACCACTCAAGGTTCCCAATGATCCAACAGGAGGAAAATTTAAATCTGTGCTAACACCACCGCTCACAGTTAAGTATTTAGTTGTTACTGAGGTAGACTGTACATTAATTATAGAACCAATATTACTTGATACGGTATTTAAAGAGATAGAACTATTTGAGTATATTTTAAATATTGAATTGCCTTTAAACCTAAATTCAAATGGATTATCACAATACAAAGGATAACAATTAGCATCAAAAACAAAACGATTAGCGCAATCAAATCCCAAATAACCGACATTAGTTGTACTCGTTACAACAACATTACCGTTAACATTAGCTAAAAGATTAGTGTTAAATCTTATATAATTTGGTGGTGTATTAACTAAAGCAGGACTAACTGTAGAAGCATTTAATGTTATTGCAGTGCCAAAATAATTAGATACTGCAATTCCACCACCATATGCCCCCAAATAACCGCCGCCATTAAGAGCTGCTTGGAATCCTTTGATTTTGAAAACTTCATATCGTTGATTTCTAGGTTGCACTGGGCCAGCGCAATTACATTTATTCGGATATACATAAAAAATAGTGTCTGTTGTATATCTTTGGACACAAACACCAACGCATATCCCACAACTACATTGTGGGACAAATACATTATAATATTGTGTTGCAGCATTAACACTTACATTACCGTATGCTGCTGAATTAGATGGTACTAATTTTACATTACCATTAATTGTCAATGGTGATGTCGTAACCGTATTAGCTGCAACATTAACAATAAAAGTATTTGACGTTGATCCAACGGTTAGTGTATTGGAAGCTAAGTTAAAAGTTAAATTCGATGTACCAGAAGAAGAACCTGAATTATTAAATAAAATTTGAGTATTAGAGCCACCTGTGGGTCCAGTTAAACCTTGGATGCCTTGAGTTCCTTGAGTGCCCTGTAAACCAGTAGTTCCTTGAGTTCCCTGAACACCTTGAATACCTTGGGTTCCTTGTAACCCAGTAGTACCTTGAGTACCTTGAGTACCTTGAGTACCTTGAGTACCTTGAACACCTTGAGTTCCTTGAGTGCCCTGTAAACCAGTGGTTCCTTGAGTACCTTGAGTCCCTTGGATACCTTGGGTTCCTTGTAACCCAGTAGCACCTTGAGTTCCTTGAGTTCCTTGTAAACCAGTAGTACCTTGAACACCTTGGATACCCTGTGTTCCTTGGGTTCCCTGTAACCCAGTAGTACCTTGAGTGCCCTGAACACCTTGAGTTCCTTGAGTTCCCTGTAAACCAGTAGTTCCTTGAGTTCCCTGAACACCTTGAATACCTTGGGTTCCTTGTAACCCAGTAGCACCTTGAGTACCTTGAGTACCTTGAGTCCCTTGGATACCTTGGGTTCCTTGTAACCCAGTAGCACCTTGAGTTCCTTGTAACCCAGTAGCACCTTGAGTTCCTTGAGTACCCTGAGTTCCCTGAACACCTTGAATACCCTGTGTTCCTTGTAGGCCAGTGTTACCTTGAACGCCTTGAGTCCCCTGAGTCCCTTGAGTACCCTGAGTTCCTTGAGTACCCTGAGTTCCTTGGGTTCCTTGTAAGCCAGTGTTACCCTGAACGCCTTGTGTTCCTTGAGTTCCTTGAACTCCCTGTATACCTTGAGTGCCTTGTAAACCTAAAGTACCTTGAATTCCAGTGGTTCCTTGAGTACCTTGAACACCTTGAATACCCTGAGCACCAGTAGCACCAGTAGCTCCGTTTAGATTAACTGTCCAAGATGAATATGATCCACTACCAGAAGTTGATGTAACACTGATTTGCATTGCACCAGTAGCAGAATTATATGAGGTAACAGTACCTATCATATAGTTTGAAGCGGTATTAGCTACAATTACAACCTGACCTACAGTATAAGCTAGACCAGCAGAAACTGTAAATATTTGAGTACCAGTCGCGATGGTTAAAGTATTTGATGAAGTTGTAGAGTAAGAATCACCTTTAGAACCCGTAGTTCCTTGAACTCCCTGAATACCTTGAACGCTCGCACCTTGAGCGCCAGTTGTTCCCGTGGTTCCCTGCACAGCAAATGTCGCAACTAAATTCCAAGCGTAACCGTTCCAGATCCAAGTTTTAGATCCGAATGTATATGTTTGATTTAATGCTGGACTAGTTGGAAAGCTAAATGACATACTTGATTATCTCTTTGTATTTTTTAGTATTTAGCTTACAATTCTTCGGTCCAATTTACGCATGCCACAAGGCTACCAGCAACAGAACCAGCTGCTACGGTTTTTATGCATAATACTAATACATCTGGATTATCGTCAATATCTGCACCTAGATTTAAATTTTCTGCTAAATTTCCAAGTGCGTATAATTGGGTAGAACTTGTAAACATTCCAGATTTTAAAACTAATCCACCAGAAACAGTATTTGTTCCAGAAACATATGGATAATACCGAGAAGCTTTTCCAGCATTTATTGCTGTAGGTAAAGCGCCTCCGATAGTAGGATTTAATATCCACTGGTACAAATATGCGCCATATGTACTATTTTTAGAATCAAGATTGACGAGATCTTGTATAGTAACACTCTCAAATGAAATATCTTGTTGATTAAAAGGGGCTGTTGATCTTAAACTAATTCCAAGTATTGGTTGTAGTGTAGAAGTTGATGCCCAACCAACCACACTGTTTCCTGTTGCAAGTGATGGTGCAAATTTTCTAGTAGATTCTTGATTGAATACTTGTCCACCCATCTGAATATAAGGAGAAGAAGATTGAACTGTGTTGTTATAAACTTCTGCTCTAATTGGCAAAGTAGTTGATGTGATAGCTGGTGTGGTTAGTGTTCCAGAATAACTAAACTGGTGAGCAATTTGCGGGCCAGCTGGAGTTCCTAGACCAAAACGAATTCGACCATTGCGTCCACCAATAAAATCAAACCAGAATGTATAATACTTGTCTAGACCAGCAGTAGAAATATTAAATTTACTTGGTCCTGTTCCATCTAATTTATCAATATTAAAAGCAGTAGAAGCAACACGATCATCATATATGCTTCCTGTGCTATTCGCTCTTCTCACAACAACATTTAAATTTCCGCTGTTGTCTAATTCCCAAAACATTCCATGGTTGACATTAAACAACCCAATTCTCTTGGTGCATCCAGAAGTTGCGCCATCAAAGTTTACCGTAAAATACACGCTGTGGCTTGATCCTGGAATAATTTTATATTTTGTTCTTGTTTGACGATATGCGAATCCACCAGAAGCTGTTCCTGAATACAAAATAGCTTCTGAAGTGTTTGCATTAAATGTAGTATTCGCTCCAGTACCATTTGTATTTTGTGAAAATACAAAGTTACTATCAACCTCAATAGAAGGCACATGAAATGATTGGTATTCTACAAAAGAAGTTCTAATTCTGCTAAGAGCGTCTACTTGTACACCATCAGCAATACGAACATTAGCTGCGGCATTAGATGTAGCGTTTCCATTATTGTTAACAATAGTAGCGTTTACGTTTGGACTGTATAAAAATGACATTAGATTATTCTCCAACCGTTTCTGTAGATGAGGGTTAATGATCCGTAATTCATATTTAATATTACAGATGTTTGTCCATCAATAGTGTCTGATCCAGACGTATTAATTGTGATAGGTTTACTTACAGCAGCACCACTTTCATCTTTAACGACAAATGCCATCCCAGTATTTGCATACGGTAGTGTGATGGAAGAACTCGTAGCGCAATTTACCCCGACATAATAATCAGTTGTATTACTTATTGTGTATGAATTTGATGTTATGTAGTTTGTGTTGTAAATCCCAACATAGGGTGTACCAATTGCTGCGGTTGGTCCAAACTCAATCCAAAGTGGAACTGTTGTAGAAGTATTAGCATTTAGGTACATAATACCACTTGCGCTATTCATCCATTGATCTTGAGCGTTGGCGGTTAGTGGTGGAGTGTCTTGTTCAAAAGTATGAACTTTAGAATTGGCTATTGCTAATGCAGTTTGTGCCGTTAAGTTAGCTTGATATCCCCAATCGGTTGAAGAGACATTAACTGACACATTAACATTTACTCTAGAAGTTCCATTAGCAGTTACATAAACATTTGTAGTTGCTGAATTTTGAAAATTAATATTAGAGTTGTTTATTACTAGAACATCATTAAAGTAAACTGCGGCAGGACCAATTATACCCTGAACACCTTGAGTCCCTTGAGTTCCCTGAGTTCCTTGTAAACCAGTAGTGCCTTGAGTACCTTGAGTACCCTGTAAACCAGTGGTTCCTTGAGTTCCTTGAGTTCCTTGAGTTCCCTGAGTTCCTTGTAAACCAGTAGTGCCTTGAACACCTTGAGTACCCTGTAAACCAGTGGTTCCTTGAGTACCTTGAGTCCCTTGAGTTCCTTGAGTTCCCTGAACACCTTGGATACCTTGAGCGCCTTGAATACCTTGAGTCCCTTGAGTTCCCTGAGTTCCCTGTAAACCAGTAGTGCCTTGAGTACCTTGAGTACCCTGTAAACCAGTGGTTCCTTGAGTTCCTTGAGTTCCTTGAGTTCCCTGAACACCTTGGATACCTTGAGCGCCTTGAATACCTTGAGTCCCTTGAGTTCCCTGAGTTCCCTGTAAACCTAAAGTGCCTTGAACACCTTGAGTTCCTTGAGTTCCTTGAGTTCCTTGAGTTCCCTGAACACCTTGAACACCTTGAGTTCCCTGAGTTCCTTGTAAACCAGTAGTGCCTTGAACACCTTGAGTTCCTTGTAAACCAGTGGTTCCTTGAGTACCCTGTGTTCCTAGTAAACCAGTGGTTCCTTGAACGCCTTGAACACCTTGAGATCCTTGAATACCCTGAGTTCCTTGTGTTCCTTGAGTTCCTTGAGTACCTTGGGTTCCCTGAACTCCCTGTATGCCTTGTGTGCCCTGAACTCCCTGTGTGCCCTGTGGACCAATGATTCCTTGGGTGCCTTGAATTCCAGTTGTTCCTTGAGGTCCAACTATTTTCCCAACATCATTAAATCCATCAATGGGGCCAGTTCCAGTATAAACCCAAAGATGCCCAGTATCCGTAGCAATTACCCCATCGCCATAAACTGGTGTTGGATCTAGTGCTTGAAAGTTTGCGGAATTAGCTGTTGGCACACTTCCAATAATTCTGACTGATGTGCCATCAACTCCCTGTAATCCTTGTAACCCCTGAGTTCCCTGAACTCCTTGAATACCTTTAGTTCCCTGAATTCCCTGAACACCTTGAATACCCTGAGTTCCTTGTGTTCCCTGAATTCCCTGAACACCTTGAATACCCTGAGTGCCTTGTGTTCCCTGAATTCCCTGAGCGCCTTGACTACCCTGAGTGCCCTGAGTCCCTTGGACACCTTGAATGCCCTGAATGCCCTGAATGCCTAAAGAACCTTGAGTGCCCTGAGTTCCTTGAATGCCTTGTAAACCATTGGTTCCTTGAGTTCCTTGATTTCCCTGAACACCTTGGATGCCCTGAATACCTTGAGTTCCCTGTAGACCTTGAGCGCCCTGTCTTCCCTGTAACCCCTGAGTGCCTTGTAGACCTAAAGTACCTTGAGTTCCTTGTGATCCCTGTAAACCTTGAGTGCCTTGTAAACCTAAAGCGCCTTGAGTACCTTGTGATCCAAGTAAACCTTGAGTACCTTGTAGACCAATACCGATGGTTCCTTGTAGACCTAGAGCACCTTGAGTGCCTTGGATTCCTTGAGCGCCTTGTGATCCCTGTAAACCTTGAGTGCCTTGTAAACCTAAAGCGCCTTGAATTCCCTGTGATCCTAGTAAACCTTGAGTGCCTTGTAGACCAATTGTTCCTTGTAGGCCAATGGTTCCTTGTAAACCTAGAGCACCTTGAGTGCCTTGCGAACCAGAATTTCCTTGTGTTCCTTGAGTTCCCTGTAATCCCTGTAATCCTTGGGTGCCTTGTAGACCTAGAGCACCTTGAGTGCCTTGCGAACCAGCATTTCCTTGGATTCCTTGAGCGCCTTGTGATCCCTGTAAACCTTGAGTGCCTTGTGAACCTAAAGCGCCCTGAGTGCCTTGGGTTCCTTGAGTTCCTTGTGATCCCTGTAACCCCTGAGTGCCTTGTAGACCTAGAGCACCTTGAGTGCCTTGGATTCCTTGAGTTCCCTGAATTCCTTGTAAACCTTGAGTACCCTGAATGCCCTGAGTACCTTGAGTGCCTTGTGTTCCTTGTGTTCCCTGTGTTCCCTGTGAGCCTTGAGAACCTTGAGTTCCCTGTGGACCTTGAATTCCCACAGATAATCTAGAAAAATTAACTTTAGCTATTTGATTGTTGGTAGAAACATCAATTTTACCGATTTGGTTACTAGAGTTTCCCGAAACGATAATTTTCATTATGGATAACCAGCGGCTGGCCCGAATGTAACTTGTGGTGTGACGGTAACGATTCCCTGTAATACTCTTGATGTTGTATTTGCAGTATCACGCATTAAAATGTCATAGACATAGCGCCCAGGGAAAATTATTGATGTATTTGGTGCATCAAGAGTTATTGACGCTAACCCATTAGCGCCATCAACTACGTTTACTATCAAAGTAGCAGCAGCATTGACGGAATAGTATGATTTTCTTATTTGGCTGTTAAAAGTATAGCCAGTAATATTAATAGGAGTTCCATCATCCGCAATTAGATCTATAGTGGTTGCGAAATCGGTTCCTGCATCTATGGTTAGGTCTACATATGCGCCCATTTTTATTATCCTAAGTCTTGGGGATTAACAACTCTATTTATTATATAAAATATTATACTAAAGTTGGCATTTTTCCATATATTGTACCGCGTTTATCTTCTTCTGGTAGAAATTCCCCATCGGGTCGACCGTTAATAAACATACCCATAACAATGGTATTATCTTCTAAAGCAATAAATTCATGTGGATGATGTTCGGGTAAAAGATCGAAAATTTCTCCAGCTAATACCGTTTTACGCCAATTCTTGTTTGGTCCGTAAATTTCAATTGATCCTCGCATAACCATACAGTTATGTTTTTGGGATTCTATGTGATCATGCATACCAATTCCGTCACCCTTTTTAGGAAAAGTGTATTTCATTCCATAGAGATCCGCACATTCGTAAAGTTCAAAATGGAACATTATGAATACCTAAACACCACCGCGCCAGCGAATCCTCTATCGCCAGAATTACCATTACCATTTCCACTAAGGCCACCAGCTCCACTAGAAGATGCTGTGGTGGGTGGCGTATTATAATAAACTCCAGAGGGTGGTGGTGTTCCCGTTCCACCAAGAAATGAACCAGAAGCGCCTGTGAGATTGGCTGCATTACCACCCGATCCTATTCCTCCTGCACCACCGTTACCGTTTCGTTGCCCACCACTACCACCAGTTGCATTCATAGTTGTAAACCCAGATAGGGCGCTAGTGACCGAAGACCCGCTACCATTACCGATTGGACCTGCCGCGACTTGACCAGCGCCATAATTACCCACTGTATAAGTAAAAGTTTGAGTACCAGAACTAAGAATAGTATAAGAGCTACGGCTATAGCCACCCGCACCACCATCACCGCCAGAAGAAATTCCCATTCCAGTACCACTACCTGAGCCGCCACCGCCGCCGCCACCCCAAACTTCAATGACAACTGTAGTTGCACCTAAAGGTGCTGTTTCAATAACGCTGGTGACGGGAGAATTATATGATCGGACTAAAGGTACAAATTTTGTTTTTCCGTATAAATCATGGAGTGATATTTTACCAGAAGGAATTCCAGCAAGGTTCCTAACGGCAGTGTCATTTAATGATATTTGCGCTGTTGGGCTTAATCCCAATTCAACGGCAACAGACTGATTAAGACCGCCGCTAGTTGCAGAACCACCTAAACTTATTGGTCCAGAGGATACCATTGTCATGATTAATTACCTTTCAACGCATCAACTTCAGCTTTTAATTCTTTGATTGCCTGAATAAGCAAAGGAACTAATCTATCATATTGAACAGTTTTATAATTTTCACCTGAAATACTGTATGGCCCATGAACTCCATATGCAGTATCGAATGGAGCACCGACAACAACTTCTGGCAATACAGCTTGAATTTCTTGAGCGATAACACCAACTTGAGTGTGTTTATCCGTGTAGCCATACTTAGCAGCAAGATCATTAGAATTAAATTTGACACCACTGATAGCCATAACTTTTTCTAATGCATTTTCAATTGGAACAATATTTTCTTTCAAACGACTGTCAGAATAGTACGCCGTTATATTTCCAGTTGCTATAATAGTTCCCGATGCACCCGATGGTGCTGTGCCGACACCTAAGCTAGTTACGGCATATATGTTAAGAACAGATAATGTTTGTGAGGTAGTATTGTATGTGAAGATGTCGCTTGGTCTTCCTCCACTACCATCAACATAAGGAACAAAAGTTACACCAGCGCCAGCAGTAACACAAACATTATATGTGTATCCACCTAAAACTGATTGTATTAAACCACCACTTCCAGTGGTTCCTTGTGTGCCTTGCGAACCAACTCCAGGAGTTCCAGTAAATCCTTGGGAACCAGTTAATCCTTGCACACCATTAATTCCTTGAATGCCAGTGCGCCCCTGCAACCCTTGAATACCTTGGGTTCCTTGCGAACCTCCACCGCCACCGCCTCCACCAGAAGGACCTTGAACGCCTTGAACTCCCTGCGATCCAGTTGCACCAGAACCCGTTGCACCCTGCGCACCTTGAGCACCACCGCCGCCAGTTGAAATTAAATGATATAACCCATTGGCTATGTTCGCTGAAACGGGATTTTGTGTATCGGTAGAGAGATAACTATCAGTAACATTAGCTGAAGTTAACACTAACCTATTATAGCT
>Ga0208497_1001129_pt1 | contig 10543 bp, 11 predicted proteins | sample CryBogCBE25Aug07_FD_184555 | JGI IMG/M metagenome (GOLD analysis project Ga0208497, IMG submission 184555) | Freshwater microbial communities from Crystal Bog, Wisconsin, USA - CBE25Aug07 (SPAdes) | ecosystem: Environmental > Aquatic > Freshwater > Lake | place: Crystal Bog, Wisconsin, USA...
GATGTAGGTATTCGTGCGTAACAATATCAGCTAAGTGAAAACTCATAGCCGACCAGTCGTAGTCATTGAAACTTATTTTCCGGCAACGTGGACTAAAAGTTAGCGTGATAAAAATGCAGGCTTCGTCTTGACTATCTTCGTGTGGGCGATATTCACCTGCAATCCAAAAATCTTTTCTAGTTAGTTCTTGATTCCGTTGGCAAACAAATCGCAACTGGCGGTCGCGAAATTGCATACGGATTAAGTGTGTAAATTGCTCTGGCGTAAAAGTCCTGCTACTGTGTCGAGTAGCCAAAGACTTAATACGCTCTAGAGCAGGGAAGAACATTTTATTTAGATATTGCGATCTGCGTAAAATTGATGTCCACCAATGCGGTTAACATATTGCTTTGAACGTGCCCAGGCTGGACGAACACTTGTTGAATGAAAATATAGTGCTTCACTATACTTGTTCTGCCAGGTACTGTATTCACCTTTGAGTAAACGCTGAGCAACTTCTTGACTAGCTAACCAATGATCGTCAGCGTCTTTAGGTTTACGTACAAACATACAGCGCCAGCTAAACTGACATACTTCTACATTTTGTACTACCATTGCTTTTTGTTTAACTGCTTCAGGTCGGCCAAATAAGCCTGTTTGTACCATTTTAGTTTCTGTAACTTCAATAGACTTGACTCGTGTTGTACGTTGATCCACTACTGAGCAAATTGATTTACCGAACCGGCCATCGCGGACGCGGTTAATGGTAACCATGGCCACTGCCACTTTGCCTTCTTCTGGTTCACTACCAGCTTCGTAATAGATATTCTTTGCAAGGCAATCTACATCCTTGCTTGTGATGTTGATATCTACTATGGGACTCATAATAGCATCAACTAATGTATCCAAGCGATCTTGCGCTTGTGATTTGACTGTGTTTAAAAAACTTACTTCTTCTGCATGACCGGGTGCCATTACGGTCAGGGCGATTATTGATACGATAACCGAAATTATCTTTTTCATACTTCGTCCTCCTTTAGAGTTGTACGCTTCGATAAATTGAAAGCGTTAGATATTTAATACCATATCTACTGAGTTATAATACTATATTAGTCGTTGAAAGTCAAACTAAGTAACGTTTCTGAGTGAAAACCCACTGTTAAAACCCTACTTATTCTGACTTATGTATGTACTTAATGGTATATTTTGTGCTTGTGCTTGGTATACTGCCATCCTAGGGTTAGGATCATTTTTACCAGAAATAATAGTTGAGTTGGTTGTTTCTGCCATAACTGCACGAATAGTATCACCGGCAGAATCTGCTGTAACTAAGTTGGCAATAATTTCTCCAGCACCAACTGAGTCATTTGTATAGCTTCCAATCCCTTGGCCAAATCCCATTAGGAACTGTGTAGTAAACACGTTGCTGATAGTTGCACTGGCCTTTGAAAGTGCTGACACCTCTGTAGCAACGTTGGCAACTATAGTACGACATGCAGTATCGCACGTGGCAAATGTTGTTTGATTTGCTGCAGCCACTGCGGCATTGATAGCACTATTAACTGCTACTACGTTTGCGGCTACCATGTTTGGAACTAAGTTTGCTACAAGATCATCCTGCCCCGATCCTGCATAATTTGTAACAATGTTAAGAATAGCAGAGTTTAAATTTTGAACGGCTGCACTAACTGGGCCAACGATACTACCATAATTAGATGCTAGCGTGGTAAAATTTTCAGTATAGGTTGATCCTGATACTGCACCAAAGTAGTCTATCATAACAGGATTTCCAAAAGGTCCGGACCCTGTTCCTGTTACATTGGTTATTGCTGTTATTGTTGAAGGGGATAACACAGACGAAGATGATGTTGTTGTGGTATTAACAAAACTAGGAACTTCAATCTTCAATAAGAAATCTGATAACGACGCCCAAGATGCAAATCCAAGTTGACCAACTTTATTTTGCAAGAATGTACCAAACTCTGTAAAGTCGTTTACTCCTTGCAGAGATAATTGAGTAGCAAGCTCAGTACCAACTACTTTATTAAAATCAAGAAAATCTGCTAATGTTTTTAAATTAGAATTTGTTATAGTAAATCCAGTGGCAGAAATAATTGCTGCTAAATCTGCTCCGGTGATAGTTGCATATATAGCCTTTACTACTGCTGGATTGTTTCCTGTTACTGTGTTAGTTGTAGTAACATCCACAACCAATGGCAAATCTACTGCCCCAACAAATGTTGTTGTAGAGTGTGTTCCTTCTTGTTGTACTGTTGTTTTAGTCGACAGAGGAACTTTAGTTATATCTGTTACGTCAAGTCCTGTGGCAACTAACTTTTTAGATAGATCGCCGTAAGATCCGAGGCCATGATTTAATAAATTCTGACCAAATACATAAGGGTCAGCAATTAAATTTATATTTGAAATATCATACATTGTACCCCAACCAGATACAACTTGTCCTATTAGTGGAGCACGATGGCCAATGCCGCCTGTAACGGAATCTACCAGACCTGTATATCCAAGACCGCTTTGTCCGTATGTTTTATCTTTTAACATATGGACGGAGCCCACTGTATCGTATACAGAGTTAGCGTATCCGTATGCCGCGGACCATACTGCGGCAAACCCTAACATACTTGCTGTGGTACCACGTGCTCCATTGGAGAACGGATACATAACTTGGGAGTGTACTGTTTGACTAAAACTTGCTAAACTATTACCGTAGTGTACAACGCCACCTGTTGCTGTAGCTGTTGTTCCTCTAGGATATAAATCAATTAACCATTGCCCGCTATTGACAGAACTATTGCCTAGTTGATTTAACTCAGGGATCACTACGTTGGCAATATTGCCGTCTAGTTGTGCATTGGTAAAGATAGTACCAATAAGTTGAATTGTTGGTTGATTTTGAAAACTAGCGATTGCATCTTGTACTGCTTGATTAGCGTACAAACCGCCACCAGACATAATGGTAGCCGCGGCATTTAAACTTGCTGCTGATGCCATAATTAAAGCCCAACCATAACAGAAGGGGCGCCAGGACCTACGATAGAATGATATGTACAACTACACATGGTACCTACTCCCGGTGGTCCTACTACTGCTACGGGCTTACCTTCAACAAATACGCAGGTACTAGTTTTTAATATTGCTGTAGCTTTAGCACACTTTGGATTAAATCCGGGTGCTTTAGGGTTATAGTAATTGCCATGAGGAGCAATAATTGCACCAAGTGTTGCCACAGGCTTGCCCATAGCTAGTACACTGGTAGTAACTGATGCTACTACATTGGGTGGACCAAACTTTGGATCTACTAAGTCTCCTGTTACTGCAACCGGCAATGCTGGCATTATTAAGTGATTATTCCGCTTTTAGCTGGCTGAATACCTGTTGTAGTACGGATATAGTGATTTTCAATATCTGTGATTACTGGGCTATGCATAATAACATGCTCAAGTTTCAGCGTTACATTATTATTTATATCCGCAGAAATCAGGCTCTGCATCAAGCCTAAGCCTTGTTGGCTAGGAATAACTGTACAAGGGCGATTAATTACAAACCCTGTGTCTGTTGCTTCTACAATTTTTGCTACAATTTCGTCACCGTTAGTGATCTTGAAACACACGATATCTCCTGCGGAGTATCCTTTTGATATTAACATTTTACTGTCCTTTTAGTTGATTAAAAAACTCTTCATTTTGCTTCTTTAAACCTTGAAAACCGCCTTCTACTAGTAACTTACCGTCTTTGTAGATTTGTGGAACTGTACGATGCCCTTCGGCTAATACAAACTCACGTGCTTCTGTTACTTCATCAATTTTTACTTCTTCAAACTCAACGCCTTTTAATTGTAATAGGCTTTTTGCTTGTACGCAAAAAGGGCAGTTGTTCTTTGAATATACTGTGATCATTATAAACTAAATCCGTTAAATGTATTTCCGTCTACGTCTTGTTTTGTGCCGCCAATTACATAACTACTTATCTCAGTTTCCTGGGGAGCTACCTGCACTTCGCTACCTGCAATCCATTTTTGTGTCCACGGCAATGGGTTAGACCCCGGTTTAATGCCGCAATCTAAGCCTACTGCAGCCATGCGCTTGCAAGTTAACCAATCAACGTACTGTGCCAGTAATACTTGATTTAAGCCAATCATTGAACCATCTTTGAATAGGTATTTGGCCCACTCTTTTTCTTGTTCTGCGGCTTGTAGGAACATTGTTTCGCATTCAGCTTTACATTCTTCTTTTAGTTTTGCAAAGTCAGGATCGTCGCCGGGTAGAATCTTAATTAAACTTTGTGTAAATGCTAAGTGTAAATTTTCATCACGTGCAATTAGTTTAATAATCTTAGCATTGCCTTCCATTTTCTTAAGTTCAGCAAATGCCCACGAGCAAGCAAAACTTACATAGAAACGAATACCTTCTAATGCGTTTACAGAGTTAATAGCCAACCAAAGTTTACGCTTAATATCGTATAAGTCAACAACAACTTCTTTTCCATTTACAACGTGCTTACCTACACCCAATGCTTGATACCAAGTATTAGCTTCAATAACATCATCATAGTATTTAGAAATATCTTTGGCGCAATCTAGAATTTCTTCAATGTCAGTTAGTTCATCAAACACCCTACTAGGATCATTATAAACATTACGAATGATGTGAGTGTAGCTGCGGCTGTGAATAGTTTCATTAAACGCCCACGTCTCGATCCATGTTTCCAACTCAGGTATAGATACGAGTGGGAGAAAAGCGAGGTTAGGACTGCGGCCTTGAACAGAGTCCAGAAGAATCTGTCGTTTAAGATTGCTAGTAAAGATATGTTGTTCAAAATCGGTTAACTCCTTAAAGTCTTTTGCGTCACGCAATACGTCTACTTCTTCTGGGCGCCAAAAGAAGCCCAACTGCTTGTCTGTTAATTTATCAAACTGCTTATACTTCAGCGTTTCATATCGCTGTAGTGTACATGGGCCATTGGGATCCAAAAAGGCCAGGGCCTGTGTATGATTAGTTTTATTATTAATATTAAATACGCTCATTGTTCTTTTCCTTTATATAATCATACAACTTAGTTGCTATTAAATCGTGCGCTCGAACTGTTGGGTGTGCTGTAACTTGATCCAACCAGCCTATACGCTGTAATTCTTTTACCGAGACTGTGTTAAATTGTGTGTCTGTTGGCCTAGACAAATTTAACCACGGTACACTACTTTTACTAACTTTAATATTATTTTCTTGGCACAACAAACTTAACATATCATTGTTGGGTTTAATTGCATTGTAAAAATTATTGTCACCAATACTAAAATTATAACTTTGAAAACTGTTAAAGAACAAATGTCCTATGCCCAGATTGTTTAAGTATCCACTAAGCATAGTAATCTTTGTGTCTAATTTTTCTACTTCGTATTCTTTATTCCAAAAATGCGAAAGGTAATACTTTATTTCTGCTTGTAGTTCTGCGTTTTTTGGATCTCTACCTAGCATACACGTTTGCACCTGATGAGTTGCTTCAGAATACATTTCCCATCTGTATATACTAGTTATTCCCCAAAGTACATATACTTGAGAATAGTCATCCAGACCGCCTGATACAAACTTAACTAATCTTGCTACCTGCTCATCGTTACTAGAACCATGCGCCGCTAAAAAAAGGATTTTATCAAATCCTAATTTTTGTTTCAGTTGTCCTGCAAAACTGTGTTGCTCTACAAATCCAGGATCTTCTATATGATCCCAATTGAATGTTGTTGCCTGTGGGTCAATGTCAATAGCTCTTGCAGCTACCCAACTACAACCCACAGCAATCAACAAACTGGGTTTCATATTAAATTACGCAACTATCACAGTCTGCATCATCGGCGTCATCTGTTACAGCCAATGGTGCATTTAATTTATCAATATCAATTTCGCCCTGGCCGTCGTTGGTATTAAAATAATACAACTGTTTAGTACCATACTTGTAGCACATGATCAAATGTTGTAACAATGTACTCATCGGAATCTTTTCATCTTCGTAGAAGCGTGGGTTATAACTTGTATTGATACTAATGCCTTGGTCAATATACTTTTGTAATACGGCACAAAGTTTTAGGTAACCCTCTGGTGATTTTTGATCCCATAATAGTTCGTATTTGTTTTTTAGGCGGCGGAACTCAGGAACTACTTGACGTAGCTGACCGTGCTTACTGCCCTTAATACTTACATAACTGCGTGGGGGCTCAATGCCGTTTGTAGCGTTGCTAATTTGAGCTGAAGTTTCTGCTGGCATTAGAGCCATTAGGGTAGCATTACGCTGACCAGTGGCTTTAATTTGTTCACGCAATTCTGCCCAAGGCATACGCTCTTGGTGTGCGACTAGTTCATCAATTTCTGCTTTACGTGTATCAATCGGCAATCGGCCATCTGCTGACTTTAGGTCCTTCCAGCGCAAGCAAGGGCCTTGTTCTACTGCGAGGTCTGCAGAAGCTTTGAGCAAATAATAACTCCACGCTTCTGCGTACTCGTCTACTAGTGCTAATGCTTTTGGATCACTATAACTAACATCATTCTTTGCTAAGAAATAAGCAAAGTTAATAATACCCACGCCTAGTGGTCTAAATTCTTGTGTTGCTAATTCGGCTGCTCTTACAGGGTAATTCTGATAACTTAATAATGCGTCTAAACCACGAACTGCTAGGCGGCACATCTTTTCAAAGTCATGTGGGCTTTTTACATTGCCCCAATTAATCGCGCTTAAAGTACATAGTGCGATTCTACCATCCTCGTCGTTGACATCTTTCAATGGCACGGTGGGTAAGTCAATCTCGCAACACAGATTACTCATTTTAACAGGAGCAATCTCTTCTTTGAATGGACTATGTGTATTGGCATGGTCCACGTTCTGTAAATAAATGCGACCAGTATCTTTGCGTTCGCTCATAAATGCGCTAAACAAATCACCAGCTTTTACTACCTTCTTACGTAACTTAGTACTACGTTCTGCTTTCTCGTATAACTCTTTAAATTTATCCTGATCGTTGAAGAAGGCTTCGTACATTTCAGGCAAGTCATGGGGACTAAACAGGGTAATATCGCCACCTGTGATTAGTCTTTCGTACATTAATTTGTTGAATTGGACACCGTAATCCATGTGACGTATACGATTATCCTCTGTGCCTTTGTTGTTCTTTAAAACAAGAAGGTCTTCAACTTCTAAATGCCAAATAGGATAGTATAGTGTAGCGGCGCCGTTACGCACACCACCTTGTGAGCATGAACGTGTGGCTGTTTGGAAATGTTTCCAGAAAGGAATTACGCCTGTGTGATATGCATCACCATTGCGGATGGGCGAACCCAACGCTCTAATTCGCCCGGCACCGATTCCAATACCAGCTTTCTGACTAACATATTTGACAATACTACTAGCAGTAGCATTGATACTGTCCAAACTGTCATCAGCTTCAATAAGTACGCAACTCGAGAATTGCTTCTGAGGAGTGCGTACACCAGCCATAACAGGGGTAGGAAGACTAATGTCTCCCAAACTAATTGCATCATAATAATCCTTCACCCACTTTAAACGTACATCAGCAGGATATGATTGAAACAGCGTGGCCGCAATTAAGATATAGGCCATTTGTGGAGTTTCGAAGATTTCGCCGGTGACACGATTTTGAACTAGATACTTACCACGCCATTGTTCCATGGCAACATAAGTAAAGTTCTCATCACGGTCATGATGAATATATGTATCCAACGTATTCCACTCATCTTCAGAATACGCTTCCAGTAAACCCTTGTCATAAAAACCACTAGCTACATTTTTGTTTACTAGCTCTAATAGTGTACAAGGTGTATAACTGTTATAAACTTGTTTACGCAGATGGTAGTTAATTAAACGACCCGCTACGTATTGATAATTAGGTGTTTCTTCAGAAATTAAATCAGCTGCACTTTTAATCAATGTCTCTTGGATATCTGCTGTTTTAATTCCGTTGTAAAACTGTATGTGACTCTTAATTTCTACTTCGCTTGCGCTAACACCTGTAATGCCTTGTGTAGCCCAGAATACTACTTTATGTAACTTCTCTAAATCGAGGACTTCTTTATGTCCTTCTCTTTTTGTGACTTGAATTGATGTCATTGACGCCTCTTAGTAATTTTTCAATTGTAAATCTTCTGCTGTGTACTTCTGTTTTAATTTTAATGTTTTATCGAACTGTGTGTTATTTAAGATCTCTCCGTCAGTCATATTAAGTATATATTTTCCCCGATTGATCCAAGCTAAATTATACCTGTATCTTGTTTTAGAATCTTCGTATACCCTAAACTCTACATCTAATTCCGTTCTATGCCCAGTTAAAGATATAGTATACACTATTCCCAAGCATTTAGCAATATCGCAATAGGTATTTTCGTAAATTAATGTCCACGGGTCTGGCCACTCATTGGGCTTGTCTGGGTCTAGATTATAGGGAACAAAAGGTGCCCTAGCCCAAAACTCTGCCGTCTGGGTTATTGCTTGTTCTAAAGATAACTCTTCTAAACTTTTTCGAAAATCACGCCAATGAACGATACGCTCATCAGGATTAAGTTTCCACATTAAAATACTTTATACGTTTTTTACTTGATACAATAAGGTTGATGGGTAAGTTGTTTGTGTGTAAGTTAAATTACCGCTTACACTACTACCACTGATAGAAAATACTACATCGGTTGTTGCTGTTTCAGAATAATCTTCTTCTATACTAAATGTTGATCCACTGCGACTCATTTTAATAACACCAGTGCGTTGTTTACCACTTTGTGTTAAAGTGTAATTAATAGTAGCGTTATTAGTTGTTATTGTAGCGATGTTGCCAGAGGTAGTGCTTAGTACTGCAACATTACTTGTAGTAATACCAGACTGCAATGCTGCAATTTGACTATTAATTGTAGTAATATTGCCATTGATTGTAGTAATGTTACCTTGCAAAATAGCAATGTTAGCATTTAAGTTAGCAGTAAATCTAATACCAGAAACAGATGTTAAAATTTCTGTTTTGCCTTCAACGGGCGCACCTTCAGATAACGTACCGTTACCAATGTATAATTGTTGTGTGTCAACACTCCAGCCTAGCTCTGCACTTGAAAGCTGCGGCAAGTCCTGATTTAAACCTCTACGGTGCTGTATTCTGCTGATCTGTACAATAGCCATTACTCTAACCTCAATATTATAATGTATTTATACACTTAGGTAGTAGAGCTCTACACGTTTAGTCCACTCGTCTGTCCAGTAGGCAAACTCGTCACCTTCGATAACAAATTCCAGGTATTCTGGCGTCGAATATGTATTATCCGGCAGTAATTTAGGCTGTGTGGCCATCAAAATTACCCCAGTATTAATATCAGTGCCGTGCATATTGTTATGAGCTTGTGCATAGGCAGCTAATTGTAAAAAGTAACCGCCAATCCACTCACGCTTTTTAGGCTTGTTACTTTGCTTAAAGTCCATGATAGCAGGCTTGCCTTTCCACATACCCAGGCAGTCTGTAGTACCAGCATATAACCCACTATAATAAAGAGGTACTTCAACTCCCCAAAATTCATCTACATTAGTTAATCCTTTAAGGATAACTTCGGCGGCCATAAACCAACTAGGGTGTGCATAGGGATTAGAGGGCAAGGGTTTCATGTCGCCGCTTAAGACATATTGTTCTAAGTAGGCATGCATACGTGTTCCGCGGTTAGCGGCTTCTGTAGTAATTTCTTGAGCACGTACTTCGCCAACAGCTTTGCGCCAGTTGTTTAGTGCGTCCTTTTCTTCTTGTGGTTTTGTTCTGTCCAGAATAGTTGTTACACTAGGGACTTTACTACCATCGGGTAAACAGTAGTGTCGTTTACCATCTATCGTTTCTCTATTGCAGGGTGTGTAGTCGTATTTTTGGATAATCATACTAGTAATTATAACATCGATGATGACAATAATCAATAAATATTTTAATGAAAATTCTAATAAGTGGGTGTAGTTTTACGCAATGGCTAGATAGCCCAGGTGGCCCAAATATATGTTGGCCCAGGTATTTCCAGGAATACAATCCAGCATATCAATGTAGATCTGTTGCAGAAGCAGCAGCCGGAAATCAATATATCAGCGACAGCATAATCCGTAATGTGATAGAAGATCGCCCAGATCATGTAATAGTAATGTGGTCTGGCGTTAGTCGTTTAGATTACTTAACTAGTTTGGAAGATCCAGCATGGGAACAGTTATACAATAGCTATGGCTTTTTCCGTAGATTACCAGATGGTAAACTAGGTTATATCTTTAGCGGCGGTGGATCTGGAACTTGGATTAATCATCCTGTAGCTAAAAAAATGTTTGAGGAAATGTACAAGGTTTCTAGTAATCTTAGCTTAGGCTCTATCAGCTTAATTGAAATGGTTAAACTACAGAACTTCCTAAAAGCTAAAAATATTCCTTATCATTTTATGAGCTATATTAACTATTGGAACAATGAAGAACACGTTAGTCGCAACGGTGACTTTGGTGTGTTTAGATATCCTGAGTTGCAACCATTGATTAACGAACTAGATTTTAG
>Ga0208497_1001133_pt1 | contig 10494 bp, 6 predicted proteins | sample CryBogCBE25Aug07_FD_184555 | JGI IMG/M metagenome (GOLD analysis project Ga0208497, IMG submission 184555) | Freshwater microbial communities from Crystal Bog, Wisconsin, USA - CBE25Aug07 (SPAdes) | ecosystem: Environmental > Aquatic > Freshwater > Lake | place: Crystal Bog, Wisconsin, USA...
GTGAAGATAACGAACATACTAAAGTGGATGAAAAGAAACCTAAACGAAAATATACCAAAAAAACTAAAAATACCGAACCTACTGTAGAACCCGTCACTATTACCGAACCTATTACAGTAGAACCCGTTACTATTACCAAACCTATTACTACTACAGAACCTATTACCGAAACCGTTACTACTACCGAACCTATTACTGTAGAACCCGTTACTATTACTGACCCAAAGAAGAAGACTACAAAGAAAAATACAAAGACAGATGCCACTAAGGATGCCAAAAAAGATGCCCCTAAGAATGCTAAGAAGGACACCAAGAACAATACCAAGAAAGATGCCCCTAAGGATACCACTGAGGATGCCCCTAAGGATACCACTGAGGATGCCCCTAAGGATACCACTGAGGATGCCCCTAAGGATACCACTGAGGATGCCCCTGAGGAGGGGGGAAAGGGGAACTACGTTCCCCCTACTGATGATGATGTCGAAGCACGCCTTATTAATATCAATGGCACTGATTATTATATCGATTCGAATAATCTTCTTTATGATGCCTTCGCTAATTACATCGGACAATTCGATACTATTAATAATTCTATCATACTTGTATAATTCACTCTTACTTAATTATTTTATAACCTTTTTCTATCTTTCTTACTATTCTATAATCATTACGAAATTTTTATAATGAGGGGGTAAGAAAGGCATAATCCACCCTTACATATACATCTTATTTATCACTTTCACTAAATCATCTAAATATTATTTACTTTTATTTATTATACTCATACATCTATTTTTATTCATTATACACATGGTCAAAAACTCTTTCGGTGGCAATAAAGCCAAAAAATTCGCTCGCAAAAATTCTTCCTCCTCCTCTGCTCCACACACTCTCATCACTACTACTAACACTCTTCATCAATATGCTATAATTACTAAATTCTTTGGTGGAAAATTCTGTCAAGTCCTCACTCAAAACCTTCTCACTCTTCGTTGTGTAATACGCAATAAACTTTCAGGGTCGTCAAAACGTGATAATTTCGTAGCACTTCATTCTTTCGTTTTAGTGGGTCTTTATGAATGGGAGTCACAACCAAAAACTTGTGATCTTCTTTATATTTATGAACCAAATGAAGTGCAACAATTATTAAATATGCCTAGTTCTCCTTTTCCTACCATTATCGCAAATGTCCCCTCTTTTTCATCATTTTATGAAAAATCTTCCGATTCCTTTTTCTTTTCTTCTGGTGATGAACCATCTACTACGGATGATAATGAAACTAATGGTATTATATCTAATTCCACAGTTGTAGAAGAATCACAACCTTACATGGACATTAGCATTGATGACATTTAGTGGAACCAAGGTTCCACTTACACTTTATTTTACAACATTTTCATTTGAAACGCATATTTAACCCACCATATAAATATTTTATAAATAATATATATAATGTCCTTAACACCCTTAACAGAAAAAAACAAGAGGTACGCAGAAGAAAACAAGAGGTACGCAGAAGAAAACAAGAGGTACGCATAAGAAAACAAGGAATGGATTCCAATATTCAAAAAAGGTGATTATATACAGTGGGGAAAATATGAACTTTTACATATTTATAATGTAGATAAGGAAAAAAACTCTATTATTTTTATGTTGTAGATGTTATTACAAAAAAACATTTGTTTAAAAGCGAACAGTCTGGGCCTATGGTTGATGAAGGAACTACTTTTACATATTATAAAGAGGTCAAACCTGCCAGTGTTTATCAGTCATGAACCAATAACTAGTTCAGTATATTTGAGTGGAGGGCGCAAAATGCGACGCAAAACAAAGAAAAATAATTTAAAACGTAGAAAATCGATACGTCGTCGTTAATTTGTTAACCTTTAGAAAGCGAATATAAAATGGCGTTTTATACCATTGAAGATTCCAAACCTCCCCCGCGGTTTGGAATCTTCAAGGGAATTGCCCATGAAATTTGAATCCGTACCCACATAGGGTGCGGATTCAAATCTTCATTGGTCTAAATGAGAAAAGATGTAAAAGAAAAGGATTGCCAATAAAAGTCATCCATTCCTCCCGAGGAACGAATTGCTTTCTAGAGGTTAAATGATGTTTTATGGTTCATTTCACAACATTTTTCATTTTCCGTATAAGAAAATGAAAAATACAATAATGACTATTGTTGATTACTTGACACGATACCTAAACGAACCTTGCGTTTTGGGTGATGTTCTTCCCCAAAAAAGAATAATTTGAACCTATGTTCTGTATAATTATCAATATCCATATAAGTATTGAACCGAAATAACATTTTCAATTCAGTCAAATACACCATATATCCTTTCAATCCTTCATTTTTCGCCACTTTATCAAATACAAAACCAGTTAAACTGCGTTGCATTAATTCTTCATCATGAAAACATCTGTCCATCATTGCACAATCAATTTGTATCTTGCGAATACTACGCATAGACATATTAATATAATCCATTTCATGAATCCATTTCTCCATGAATTCTTGTGCTTCAACAGATAATTTTCGCACACGCAACATACCAAATGCACGTATAAATATCATCTGATTTAATAAATCCACTAATCTACGTATTGGACTGGTTATATGAACATATGAACGTACATTCATTACTTGATGTTGCAATCCGTCTGTCTCTTCGCCATCTTCTGTCGATGCATTAGCACCATCATAATAAACATAATTGCTACTTAAATGGTTCCATGTGTTAATTATATTTCGCAAATTAGGATCCAATGATGTTGCGATAGATTGTGATGCAACTGTGTTTAAACTACCAGTAGTGATTCTATAAATACCAGTGTTATTATGATACATTTTTTCTCCTACATATTTATTCATTTGTATCATCCAATATTCTACCATATCATGACTATCTGTCACTTTATTATCCAATTGTTGTGTTAATTGAAACAAGGTTTGGTAATGAGGATCATTAAATAATTCTGTCGTATCATATTCGTAATTGGAAGCGACACGAATAAATGCATTTTTATATTTTATGTTTTGGATGGCGCCAGAATTGTCGATATAGACATCCATAACAAACGCTAATCTGGTTTGATTTGCTAATAGACTACAGAGATTTTCAGATAATATGGTGGGTAACATGGGGCGTTTTCTGTCAGGTAGATAGATGGTGCTTACGCGCCTACTAAATGATTTCCATAAACCCATCATTTCTATCCATAAGAATACATTTGCGATATACACACTGACGCAATATAATTCTGTTGGGGGTTCTTCTGTCGATGATGTTATTGCCGAGGGTGTGATGTTAGTGTGTAATACTCCTCGTTCTACTTCGTAGAACTCGTCGGCATCCAAACACCCCCTTGCAGGGGGTGTCCGAACGCGTTTCACAGAAAAAGCATCATCTATGTCTGTGCAGTTTTTCGGGTCTATACTAAATACATGTTCTTTTGTTCTGTCTTCAATATCATCACCATATGTATCACGAATAGTTTGTATATATTCATCATTGGAATGCCCACTCACGTTACCCTTATTTAGTTGATTATATATTTTGCGCGTTTCTTTGGAAAATTCTGTCAAACTTTCATGCAAAGAAGAACAATATAATTGATATTCATAAAAGGCATCTAATCGGTTTATGTCGCCCAATGTTTCTGTTATTTTTCCAATAGGGTTTTTAGATTCCCATGAATCGAATGTGAAAACAATATATTTATTAGACATTTTTTTGGAAAACCCGATTTTAATATCATAAGGAACATAAAATACAGGCAAATGTTTATTATCGGGAATACATTTATATAATAATCGGCCGTTTTTAGTCCTCCCATAGGTTTTATTATCTGTCAATATCAATATACCGGCTAATATAGTTGTTGTGCGAACATAAGAATGTATTAAGACAGGTTTGTTATCTTGTATAATGAAAACATCTTTAGAAAACATTTTATAGGTAATTGGATGAATATCGGTGTTATCCGCGGGAATACATGTATCCACTTCTTGAATTATCCACGAGGAATAATTTCTGTCGTTTATCAATATTTTATAATGTATTGCAGCGGTAGACATATCTATATTTGTTATATTGAATCTTCTAGAAAATATATCGACTTATTTTTATACGGGTTTATATTATAACAAAATAATAATATAATATATAGTAGACTGTTTAAATGTCAAAAACTGATAAATATATAATCGGTCAAGGAAGTTACGGATGTGTATTTAACCCCGCATTAGATTGTGAAGATGGTAAAAAATTTGATATTGTTTATAATATAAGTAAAGTTCAGTCAAAAACAGATACTAATAATGAAACAAAGGAATATAAGAACATTGATAAATTTGACCCATATTTTAAATACCATTTAAAACATGAATCATGTACTCCAGAAAAGAATGAAATTAATAATATAAAAAAATGCGAACTTTTTTCGAAAGAAACAGAAACTAATGTGAAAAATTTGAAATTGATTCAAATGCCTTATGGAGGAATACCAATAAAAGATTTATTAAAATCATTGAGTGATGAAAAAAAAAAATTAAGAAATATCGGAACACGAATTTTTAAGTCGGTCCTAAATTTTACATTGTATTATGAAAAAGAAAACGAAGAAAAATTATTCGGAACACGATTTTTTAATTCGTTCATAAATTTATTTGAAGGAATACAGTTGTTCAATAAAAATGGATTCATGCATTTTGATATAAAATCCGACAATATTTTATATAACATAGATGAAGGCAAATCCTTATTTATTGATTTTGGATTATCAACTATGAAAGATGAAATTAAGTTAGAAAGTGAACGTGTACTACGATTTGGTCACGAGTCAATACTATGGGGGTACTATCCGTTAGACACATTTTTCTATAATGAAAATGAATTCGATTATTGTAAAAATTTAATTACAAAAAATAATACAGAAACAAGTATTAGAATAATTAGACATAGAATTACTGCGAATTTATCGGGAAAAAGATTTACCATTTTTAAATTATATTTTAAAGATAAATATACTGAATTTTACAATGCATATTTAAGTAATTTTATAAAAACATTCATAGATTTTATTAATAGTGGTTCAAAAACATATGAAGACTATATGAATATTTGCACAGGAAAATTAGATATATATAGTTTTGGATTGGTATTGAAAGATTCGATTGATGTTTTTTATTATTTGGGGTACTTTAATAAGAAGAAAACAGAATCATATAAATGTTATAACGATTTAATAAATTTGGTGGATAAAATGACTACATATGATTTTGTAGAAAGATTAACACCAGAAAAGGCATTAGCAGAATACAAAAAAATATTATACAACCCATATATGAATTACACAAGAACCCCGACGACAACAAAAAGGATAAAGACAACTTCAAAGACAAGTTCAAATCGAAAAAAAATAGGCGGAAGGTCACAAAGAAAATTTACCAGAACCAATAGAAAATGATATATGCATATTATCCTAACAATATCTATAACCATTCCAAAATGCCACCCCGATATATTAAATATGCCAACAGAAAAAGTTCTACGGGCACATCAAGTAAAAGGTCATTGACAGAAAAAACGGATATACAAGAGTTTCTTGTTATTGTAGAATCTCCATCCAAATGTCAAAAAATAGAGAGTTTTCTAGGCGCAAGATATAAATGTATTGCCAGTATTGGTCATTTAAGGACTATTACTGGTTTAAAGTCTATAGATGTGAAGAACGGATACAAACCCGAATTCACCATAATAAAAGAAAAGGAAAAACACATTCGCGAAATGGCTTCTCTAATACAATCTTTCCGAAAAGAAAATATCATATTGGCGACAGATGATGACAGAGAAGGCGAGGCCATTGCATGGAACATTTGTGAAATATTCAAATTATCTGTCGAACATACTCCGCGTATTGTATTTCAAGAGATAACCAAAGAAGCAATTCTAAATGCTATCCAACATCCACGCAAGATAGACATGAATATAGTATATGCACAACATGCTAGACAGATAATTGATATATTCGTTGGATTCAAAATATCGCCATTATTATGGAAGTATTTATATGCAAGTAAGACAAATAGTCTGTCCGCGGGTAGATGTCAAACACCCGCATTAAGATTAATCTATGAAAACTATCGTCTCTTGCAACAGAAGATTTTAGAAAAGTCGCATCGCATAACAGGATATTTCACAAAACATAATTATCCCTTCATATTGTGTAAAGAATTTCAGACTGAAGATGAAGTAGTCGCCTTCCTACAACAATCTGTCGGGTTCTCACATGAATTGTCTGTCTTGCCCGACAGAAGGGCCACGAAATCAGCACCTAGACCATTTAATACGTCTGCCTTATTGCAAACTGCAAGTAATATGTTATCCATGTCTCCTAAAGAAACTATGCATCTCTGTCAATTATTATACCAAGAAGGATTCATTACCTATATGAGAACAGATAGCACAAAATATAGTGAAGAGTTTATCCGTGATGCTTCTGTCTTCATTGTCGATAAATACGGACAGAAATATCTGTCGGGGGTGTTAGACAGAATAAAGAATACAGATAAATTAAATCCTCATGAGGCTATTCGTATTACACATATAGATGTTGTTGAAGTAGCACATGTAAAATCATTTGAGAAAACACCACGTATAATGGGACTCTATAAATTGATTTGGCGAAATACTATTGAAAGTTGTATGACTGAAGCCACTTATTCTGTCGCAGACTTCCAAGTATCAGCCCCCCAAGAATTGCATTATAAATACTCTATTGAAACACCGATATTTCTAGGTTGGAAACAAGTATCTTACAAAAAGGGTGATGATGGTGCCAATTCAGGAATGGTGTTTTATTTGAAATCATGTAATCCTAAATTAGATTACCAACGAATAGAAAGTTCTGTCACTTTTCATAATCGCCATTCGCATTATACAGAAGCAGGATTAATACAAACATTGGAAGAATTAGGTATTGGACGTCCATCTACATTTGCGTCGTTAGTAGAAACCATACAAGACAGAGGATATGTTAAGAAACAAGATATTGAGGGACAGAAAATGTTCTGTCAAGAGTATTTTATTGAGTGTGCAGATAGCAAGGTCATCAAAACAATTACAAAGGAAAAACAAATAGGCAATGAAAGAAGCAAATTGGTAATACAACCTATAGGTGTTGTTGCTGTAGAAATGCTAATAGAACATTTCGACAGATTTTTCTCGTATGATTACACCAAGAACATGGAAGAAAAGTTGGATATAGTAAAAGAAACTGATTGGATGAATATATGTGATGAATGTTATACAGAATTACAGAAATTGCTACGTGGAGTTAGCAAAAAAATAAAAAAAATAGAATATAAAATAGATGATTTGCATACATTGGTATTCACCAGTTATGGTTTAGCAGTGAAAGTAGCATCGACAGATAAATCAGTGAAACCTAAATTTTTATCTGTCAAACGAGATCTAATTACAGATATAGAAAAGATACGCAACATTAGTGCAATTTTAGAGGGTTGTTCTTTAGAGGATTTATTGGATAAAACAGAAAAAAATATTGGATACCATCAAAATTATTCTGTCATCGTGAAGAAAGGACCTTATGGAAACTATATGGAATTACATCAACGTGATGATAACGAAGAAGACGATGTCGATACCGACAATATCATCAATGAAAGTATACAAGAGACAGAAGAAGAAGATGATGGTGAAGATGATGCCGTAGATGAAAAGAAAAAGCCATTAAGTATAAGTTTAGCAACGATTAAGAAAGAAATTCATGAAATCACAATGGAAGATGTAACACCTTTTCTGCCATCAATGACAGAAAGCGAAGAGATTGATGAGAGACAGACAAAAATGGGAGTATTGCGAATATTAAATTCATCTATGGATATTCGTATGGGGCGTTATGGTAAATACGTATTTTATCAGAAAAAGTCTATGAAACGCCCTGAATTTTTAAATATAAAAAAATGCAAATTGAATATTATGACATGCCCTATAGAAGAAGTATTAGAATGGTTGCATGCCACTTACCCGAATACAAAGGAATAACAAGTAATGAATTTACCTTTATAACGCGGTTTACCCTATTTCATCACAAAGGATTATCGATAAAAAGCTTTCTGTGTTTTGAAGATTGACAGAACATAGTTATGATATTATTTTATGATAATATCATAATATAATATAGGTAATAATAAACAATAATGGATTTCAATCAAATCATACAGAAAATGAATAGTGTATTTCCATTTATATTTACATCAACATTTCTATTATTCTTTTCATTATATAGTGTATTGTTGTTTAAACAGAAATATGAATATACAATCGAAATATTTTGGATTATCATGACAGCGTTATTCATGATAATGATAATTGTAAATATGAATAATAAATTAATATATGGTGATGCGAAATATAATTTTTTATGGCCATTGATTCCATTAATGGGTGCAAAAGCAAAAATGGAAATGCTTCCATTTTACGTAATTATCATAATAGGTTTAATTATGAATATAACGGCATTTTCTTTAATCGTAAATCAAAAATCTGAAAATTACCAAATTAATCAAAATAAAGTGAATATAAAACGCGGTGTGTTTTTTAATACACTTCTATTAATTATTCTCACATTCTGTATAACCATTATAAATGGAAATGGAACATCATTGTTGCAATATATTGCCAATTTAGAAGGTATACGTAAATGTTGTGGATATGATGATTCAACAAAACCAGATGAAATGCCAACAATTGTATTAAACGTTATAAGTTCATTTGTTATCATAACATCCACATTAATTGTATATTTAGCAAGTATGACCACTGGACAGAAAACAGATAGTTAAAATGTGTCTTAAATATATATTATGAGAAAATCTCTTATATATGGTAATTTACATATTGCTATAATAGCATTTATTTTAGCCATATTTGGATTATTCGTATTGTATAAATGGTCAAATAAAAAATCCAATATAGAAGAAGGATTTGAAGTTAATGATATGCAATTGGTAATTTCAAGATATAATGAAGATTTAAAATGGTTAATTGAAGAACCATTTTTAAATTATGTCAATATAATTTATAACAAGGGCGATAACAATAATTTTGTGCAGACAGATAAAACATTAAGAGTGGAAAAATTAGAAAATGTTGGCAAATGTGACCACACGTATTTATATCATATAATAAATAATTACGATAATTTGGCCAAAGTGACTATATTTTTACCCGGGTCGTTAAATATGGATTTTAAAAAGGAGCGTGCATTGGAATTAATACAAAATTTGGAAGCTAATGATAAAAATACATGGATTGGAGAACGCGTCAATGACGTAAAAAATGATTTATATGATTTTCAGATGGACGAATGGAAAACTTCCGATAAAGCTAATGTTAATGCCAATCAAGAAACGAAATTATTGCCAGCAATTATACGTCCATTTGGTGCATGGTATGAACAACATTTTGGTGATACAGATGTAAAATACATATCATATTGGGGAATATTTAGTGTCGATAAAAAAACTATACATACAAAACCAGTGGAATACTATAAAAATTTGATTACTGAATTAGAAACACATTCAAATCCGGAAGTGGGACATTATTTTGAAAGAAGTTGGGGTGCGATTTTCAAACCAGAAAAAGAAGATGATTTTATTTATATTGAACGCTAGCATGAATAATAGTATAAAAATAATATTACATTTTATGTAAATGAAATATTATGAATCAAATTATGAGGAATATATACAATCAGTTTCCAATAATAATATTCATCCTGAATTACTTTCTGTCTTCGATAAATTTCCATATAATATCGAAGATATGGAAAATGTGATACTATATGGTGGTAGTGGTGTGGGGAAATATTCACAAATGTTATATTTAATACGTAGATATAGTCCAAGTGATTTAAAACACAATAAGAAGATGACGATACAGACAGAAAAAATTACATATGTCTATCATATATCAGATATACATTATGAAATTGATATGTCATTATTAGGTTGCAATTCAAAAATATTATGGAATGAAATATTTTTACAGATAACTGATATTATTTCCATGAATCCACAGAAAAGTGGTATTATAGTATGTAAAAATTTTCATATGATACATGGTGAATTATTAGAAATATTCTATAGTTATATTCAACAAAGTAAATGGTTAAATAAATGGTCGGGCATGAATATTAAAATATATTTTATATTATTGACTGAACATATTGGATTCATACCCAACAATATCATTAATTGTTTTTATACAATTCATGTAAAACGTCCCAATAAAGAACAATATTCAAAAATTTTGAAAAATAAAACAGGGTTATTGGAACAAAGGATTATAAATAACAATGAAAATGAAACACATTTAGTGAAAGCGAATGAGACAGTAAAAATGTATTCTTATTCCGATTCTAATGAAATATTGGAAAAAATAGATGAAAGTTATATTA
>Ga0208497_1001134_pt1 | contig 10492 bp, 7 predicted proteins | sample CryBogCBE25Aug07_FD_184555 | JGI IMG/M metagenome (GOLD analysis project Ga0208497, IMG submission 184555) | Freshwater microbial communities from Crystal Bog, Wisconsin, USA - CBE25Aug07 (SPAdes) | ecosystem: Environmental > Aquatic > Freshwater > Lake | place: Crystal Bog, Wisconsin, USA...
GCCTGCCTCAGGATACGGATCTTGTCCTCTGTGCTGTATCTCTTTCCTTTCATGGTCTTTGGGTTTGGTTGTCCCAAAGACTAACACATCACCTGGCTCAAATCCGCGAGGTCACGTCAAGATGACTCGAAGAGACTACGACTGTTGGATATCTGGAGTTGATAAATGATGCTGTTGAGTCAATCTTCCCATACCTCCATGAAAAAGCTGATCCTCTCCATCCTCGTTGCTGTGGTGCTTGAGGTCTTTATTTGTTCACCACTTTTTTCGACGCCTGCTCCTCCTTCAGTAGGAAGTTTAGTTGGGGGAGTTTACACAGTAGATATTAAAAATATTGGAACCCTGCAATCAATACAACTGGGTGATGCACTGACGGTGACTTTACCAGATTATTTCGATAGTGGATATTCGTGGACGGTATCGAACTCTCTCACATCAGGTCTTCGTCAAGTTAGTTACGTAGACAACCCTCCAGTTTATCCTTTACCGCACATGCTAGGAGGGACTGGAACAAATATCTGGACCTTCCTCGCTCAGAGTAATGGAAGTGGCACTATAACCTTCACTGCAAAGCAGGGAACAAGGATAACACTTTCCTATTCTTGTCCCTTCAAGATTTCACCGTTAAGGAATACACCAAGTAGTTCCATCGTTTTTAAAACGCAGGACGCTGTTCCTGGCGGCACAACAAATGACCATTTTGCTACTTTTGGTAATCCTGCTTTCAATGACTACAACCAGGTCGCATTCAAAGGCATGGTTCAAAATGTCTCCCCATATGGACAAGTCTTTCCTCTCGCCAGATCGGCATCGTTACCAATAACCACAAATCTTCCAGTCACCATGTATACAAATACTTGGTCTGGAATCTGGGCGCAGGACGCGAATGGTAGGCTGAACCTAGTGGCTCGCTCCGCACCCCAGCTTCCGGATGCCGGAGGGTTTGGATTTTTCTACGACCCGGTTTACAACAACTCCAACGTTGTTGCCTTTGTGGCAACATACTCGCCCGGTTTTATCTACATCCCCCCAACTCTTCCGGGATCCCCCCCGGTTTTTAGAGGGGGAACGGGTATATGGATTTCTAGTAATCTCAGTAATCCCGTAGCTTGGGTGGGAGAACCGGCTCCGGGTTATACAAATTCGACATTCAGTGCTTTTAACCAAATCGCAATACCCGATCAAGGAGGCGTGGTAATCCTTGCGACTCTTGCAAACAATCAACAGGGAATCTGGGCACAGGATACCTCTGGGAATCTGAAAATGATCGCACGTCAAGGCGCCGCTCTTAATGTAGGAGGAACCAATAAAACCATTTCATCACTTTCCTTTATGAATGCGACCAATCCTACCAGTGGACAAACTCGCAATTTCAGTCAGGACACAGGCAACATTCTCTATCTAGCAACATTCACTGATGGAACGCAGGTTGGTGTGAAGGTTGTGTTTCCATAGGTTCAATACGCCCAGAACCCTCCACCTACGCCCTCTTCGGCATTGGAGCCATCGGAATGTTGATGGTGATGCGTAGGAAGAAGACCGCATAAAGATTTTCAGACTCTCACCGAAGACCCATCTCCTTCATCGGGGATGGGTTTTCTTTGGTCTGATCGCCAGCCCGATTTCTCGATTTTCCGGAGAGGCTGTTCTCTCTGAAGAGGTTCCAGAGGGGTGGTGGGGTAGCTGGGTTTCCCAAAGAGCGACGGAATCGCTATAGAGATGTACAGAGAAGGATTGTGACGAAAGTGTTGCGTTCCTCCTTGTTTTTTTTCTTGGCAAATCTCAGGGGGAAAATACTCAATGGTGTTTTGATAAAAAAACAACCAATCTCAGAAAACTGATACCACCATGAAAAAAACCATACTTGCTCTTGCCCTTACCGCAGGACTCACCTCATTCGCTGGAAATGCAAAAGCCCAAGCTACTGAAACTAACTCAATAGATAGTAATGATGTCACTGATTTTACAATAGAAGCAGTGGCTTACAATGGTAGCACACAAGCAAATCCTGCCGTACATGTAAATCCTGAGGCCGCACACGCTAAGAAGTATCCCCAAACTATAAATTACAATATTTCAGGTGGTTTTGAATATACGGGGCTTGGAGCATCTCCTGATGCAAATACTAATACGCATTGGAATCATCTTGTATTGAATGGAACTACCTCTGGTGATGTATACTCTGATGGGTCGGCGAGTCCTATAACTGTACAAATCTCAAGTACGCCCACGAATCAAATCGGAACTGTTAGTTCCCCATACAACCAACCAAAAGATCTTTTTTATTCCTACGCCTACAATTCTCTATCCGGGGTCATCAGACAAGTGCCGGCTGGATATTATAACTTGTATATTTACTCAGGAAATGGGGCATCTCAAGATGGTCGTTATGCTTGTTTTACGGCTAGTGCTGATATGACTTCAGCTATATACCAGATTAGCAAGCCTTACCGTACTAATAAATCTTTTGTTCGTGGACAAAATTATCTCTTATTCAAAAACCTTCATGTAGGTCAGGGGCATCAAGTAAACTTCTTCACTTTCAATCCTTGGGAGGCAGATTTCAATGGGATTCAACTTGTAAAAGTTAAATAATCATTCCTAGCCTTTTCAAAGAAAACCCATCTCCTTCATCGGGGATGGGTTTTTCTTTGCCCCTATCTGAAGTGATCGGTTCGAATCCCGCCAGCCCGAGTTCTCGATATTCCAGAGAGTCTGTTCCCTCTGAATAGGTTCCAGAGGGATGGCGGGGTGGTTGGGTTTCCCAAAGAGCGACGGAGTCGCAAGAGGACTCAGTTCTTCATTCGGAGTTGACGGAATTGTAACTATATATGGCTTTACGCAACCTGTTTACATGATAATTTACTGTTTTTATTAGAAACAAAAAAAACCTACACCCATGAAAAAAACTATCCTCGCTCTTGCGCTTACCTCAGGACTCACCTCATTCGCTACACTGAACGCCACAACTGCAAAGCCGCCTGCCCCGTTCCCTCTGAAGGAAGATTACACGTACAACCCTGCCTATAAATACACTAAAGGTCAGCTTGTCACCTACAATGGAAATACCTATGTGGCTTTGAATAAAGTTGCTGCAGGAGTGACGCCAACTTCCAATACCAACTTGTGGCTACCATTCACTTCGCAAGGCCCTGTGGGAGCAACTGGCCCTGCGGGTACATTTGATACTAACAGTATCACTAATACGTCGATTATCTCAGCAATTGAATCTGCACTCGTTCTGAATGGAAGCTTGCTTCTAAACCTTGGCCTTGATAATCAAAATGTAGCGATTGGGTTGAATGCTGGTCAAAGCAACCAAGCAATTGGTTCCGTTGCAATAGGATGGGGTGCGGGACAATTTAATCAAACTGGATCTGTTGCCATTGGATATAGCGCAGGACAGACTAACCAAGGCAATCAGTCCGTTGCTATTGGAAATAGTGCGGGAGCTATTCAACAGGGTGATTACGTTGTTGCTATTGGAAACGGGGCGGGAAATACGAATCAACAAAATGGGGCCGTTGCCATTGGAAACACTGCTGGATACATCAACCAATCAGCATATACTGTAGCTGTTGGGATAAATGCGGGACAAATCGACCAAGGAGTCCAATCTGTTGCCATTGGAAACGGCGCAGGTCAACTGAACCAGAATGGATACTCTGTGGCAATCGGCCAAGACGCTGGATATACCAACCAAGGAGCGAGTGCAGAAGCGATTGGTAATAATGCAGGCAACATCAACCAAGGTCAGAACTCCGTCGCTATTGGATATGATGCAGGAGATCAAAACCAAGGCCACGATGCTGTTGCCGTAGGTGTAATCGCAGGCCAAAACAACCAAGGAAACTATGCTGTTGCGATCGGTAGTGGAGCTGGACGAGACAACCAGTCAAACAATAGCATTGTTATCAATGCTACTGGCAGCGATGTCAACACGACAGCCGCTGGAGGTTTTTATGTTAAGCCAATTAGGAGAACCAATAGCGCTGTCGGCCTTCTTCCCCTGTATTATAATACAAATACAGGTGAAATCATGGTGGTCACTCCCTAGTCCTTTCTAGGAAGAAGACTTCTTAAAGAATTTCAGACTAACACAGAAGACCCATCCTCTTCATCGGGGATGGGTTTTTTATTTGGTCTGTAGAGGTAGATAGAATCAGCTTCTACGAGGATAGACACCTCTCAAACACTCGCTGGAACAACGGAGTCCCCTCCTCTAACGGATTTTTTATCCGGTCAGCAATCTCCTTCTCAACTCTCTTCACCTCTTCCTTCTGTTTGAGCTGATAGATCGGAGCGGGAAACGTCCAGTTCACCAAATTTGATCCCAGGCAGAATGCAGTTCAGGTACTTAATTTCCCAGTACTCGTAAACCCGTCTCTGCTTGGCGCAGATCGGCGGATTGGCAACTAGTCCAGATCGGCTGGATTAGTCAGTTCTCTATGAAACCTCCCCCCAAAAGGAGTGGCAGAATTACTCTATGCACACTGCAGGGCTTTGTTTTGATTAGTATTTTTTGGGGAGCGTTCGCATACTGCTTTAAACAACCAACATCTAATATGAAATCAATCATGCTTATACCCCTGCTGGCCCTTGCGATGGTTCTTGACGGTCAAGCCCTCCCGAACAACTCAAATGTGTCGCCCAAAAACCCAATCTATTCCCTTTCCATTACAAATTTTGCAAATTCCTTTGTTGCGATTCAGACAGGAGTTCCTCAGGAAATCACAAATACTTCCACCACGTTGGATTCCTCCTACCTCTACGGTCGCGCTCCACTATACAACGCCAATAATCAGGAAATCGGTGTTTGCGCTGCATCCTTCATGAATAGCAAGGACACGAACAACCGTGTCTATTCGGCAATCTCAAATTTCATCAGCACCCAAGATGGAATGATTGTCACGTGGTTCACTCCCACCTTCCTGTCAAACCTTGAACTCGACAGCCTTGTGAACGGAATGGTTACTGAATGCCAAGTTACTTGCACCACACTTGTCGGAAAGAACTCCCCTTATTATGGGAAAAAATATACGCTTATTGTCAGTTCCAGTGGTGGGAAGATCTTCTTTAAATTCACCCAGATGTAGAAGCTTTGCTGGAAAGCAAGAATCTCAATCAAGGCAACAATGAGAGGAGCGAATCCCGCCAGCCTGAGTTCTCGATTTCCCTGAGAGGTTGTTCGCTCTGAAGAGGTTCTAGGAGAATGGTGGGGAAACTGGATTGGACATATCGCTACGCACCTGTCCCACATTCGGAGTTGACGGATCCGAAGTCATGCCCCAATGCTGCCCTCTATGGGAAAGACATCTTTTTTACCTCTAATTGTGCTCTTTCTAATTTGCAATGCGGTCGCTCAGACCTCTTCCGTCAACGTCCTTTTAGATTTTACTGGCAAGACTGGATCCTATGAAGGTAACGATCCCAAGGGCTCCATGATCATGAGTGGCTCCACCCTATACGGCTTCACCTCGGCAGGTGGTGCAAATGACGGCGGAGTCATTTTTTCATACGATGCAGCCAGCAATAACTATAGCATTCTTGCGTCCTTCTCCTCCAATGATGATCTGAATGGAAGCCAACCCCATCATGGCTATCTCACGCTCGTTGGCAGCACAATAACCCGCCCCATGTTTCAGGGTGGAGACGCCGTTAATAACGGAACCATTTTTTCTGTCCAAACGAATGGAACAGGCGCTGTGTCTGACTACATTTTTTCGGGAAGTTCTAATTCACCCACCCCCCTTGGCGACGGAAGCCAACCACACAGTGGCCTGCTTGCAGCTGGAGGCTCGCTTTATTATGGAATGACTGCCGAGGGAGGAACTTACGGAGGCGGCACCATTTTTTCCTACAACGCATCGAACAATGCAGTAACAACCGTTTATTCGTTCTCTACCAATGCCGACTCAAGTTATGATTCCCATGGTCAGTTGATTTGGAATAGCTCTGGAACGCTTTTACTTGGCATGACGCGCGACGGAGGTAGCGGGATCGGGAACACCAACACTGGGGGAAGCGCTCCCGGCGTCATCTTCAGTTTTAACCCTGCAAATTCTGCATTTACCACGCTCTATAACTTTACATCCTCTTCCAATAATCCTTATTTCACCGATCATGGTATCCTAACTCTCGGTACAAGAACCAATGCCTCAACCATCTTTGGCATGACGGAATATGGTGGGATGAATGACAAGGGGGCGATTTTTTCTCTTAGCGAATCGGGTTCTTCGACGCTGACCATGCTCCATTCTTTCGGCGGAAACTTTGATGGGGCTAATCCTTTTGGCTCTCTCGTCCTAAACACGAGCAATGGGTATCTATATGGAATGACCCGCAATGGTGGAAGTTCCAACGATGGAACCATTTTCTGCATTAATCAGGATGGTTCCAACTATTCGGTGCTTGCATCCTTCTCCAACAGCACCGGAATCAACCCCATTGACAATATCACATTTAACTCAAATTACACCATGCTCTACGGTCTCACCCAGTCCGGTTCGGGAAGTACCACCTACGGAACGATGTTCTCTCTCAGTTTGGTCCCCGAACCCTCCACCTTCGCCCTCTTCGGACTTGGAGCCATCACATTGCTGATGGTGATGCGTAGGAAGAAGACTGCTTAAAAAACTTTCAGACTGGAGGAATAGGACGGGGAAAGTTTTTACTTTTTTTAGTTATGTTGAATAATTACGAAATATGAAATTTAAGCTTGTTCATTTATTCATTGGCGTAGTTTTTTTTACGCGGTTTACAAGCACAGGATTGGCGATTCAACGTCCGGAGTTCAACACTGTCATCACAACGAATGCCAACCCAAACGCCTCAAATTCCGTCGGATTAACTGAATTTCGAAGCAGTAACGGTCTTCTGGCTGTTGATATTTCTGCTACATACGACAGTAACAACCCCAACGGTGCAGTTTTTCCCACTCCCGGAGATGGAAGCATGCCCCCGTTTTATCGTCTGGCCTACAGTTGTAAATATACGGGCAGTATCTCAAACCCGATCGTCAGCTACGGAGGGCCCTTTCTAAGGGTGCAGCCTGGAGATCATGTGGTGATTAATTTCCAGAATCGTCTCAACGTTGAACGAACGAATCTTCATTTTCACGGACTTGGAATCACCCCGAAATTAGGAACCTCACAAGGACTCGATTATGGCGATTACGTGGGACTGCCCTACGTGAATTTCGTCGCGCCCAGTACCACTCGCCAGTTTGATTTCTACATCCCGAAGGAGCAACGGCAGGGTTTGTACTGGTACCACTCACACGCCCATTCCGTGTCTGAGTATCAGGTCGGTACTGGCCTGAGTGGTCCTATCCTGATCGAGGGGGAACTGAATCGATTCGTCAACAATCTAACTAATTCTATGAATCTGACGAATCCCACCTCCCAGACGAAGGAAACAGCTGCAAAAATCGCTCAAAGCTTACCCACTCTTCCATACTATGTGCTTACCCTGAAAGGGTTTGTCTATCCAGGAGACACCAACGGCATCGTCGGACCTTTCGAACAGACGGTGAATGGCAATGTGACCTACACAGCTAATAACCCCGGGGCATCGACGCCATTCTGGATTACCTCCGGAGGAACCAAACAAGTCTGGTCAATCGCCAATATTGATGCAGACACGTACTACAATCTGATTTTCCAAGTTTCCTCAAACAACGTGACGACCAACCTGCCTTTTCAGGTCCTGACGCTAGACTGCGGTTTGATCAGTCCACGCAACGCGGTGACTCCATCGCAGACCAACTTGTTCATTCCTCCCGGGGGCCGCGCGACCGTTATTGTCCCCACGGATCTTTTGGGAACCAATATTGCCAAAGTGATTGCCCTCCCAGTCACCACATCCCTCGGCTCCCAGCCTTCATTCACAAGCAGTTCAGGTGACAGTTACTTCCAGCCGACGAATAGTCCGACGGCAAGTGGAGACGGTCGTTCAAGTGTCTGGGATCTTATCGAGGTGCATCCCACAAATACAACCGTCGTCACTTCCAGCAACCAGATGCCCCCTCTCGATTCCTTGGGTGGTGGTTTGCCCACAAATAATTACAGCTACCTAAGCGGTAGGGATATTCAGGCGACCTACGTTTTTTCGCAGCCTTGGCTTTACTACACGAATTCCAACGAATTGCCCCTGGAGAATCTTGGGGTGCTCACTTTTTACAAGTATGTCCCGGCAGCCAATGGAGGACCAAATAATGTGAAAAATCCGGTCTCTCCCTACGATTATTATGAACCGGCGATCGCCACTCTCGTGCCCGGAGTTCCTCAAAATTGGATTATTCAGAATACGACCCAAGAATGGCATGTCTTCCACTTTCATCAGGTGCACTTTGTCGTGGACCACTTCACATCCATTCCTTTTCCCTACGATCCTGCGGCGGATCCAACTCTCAATACGCAACGTCCCACGAATAATTTTCAACATCCCTTTTACGCATCCAACCAGCCTCCCCCTCCCGGAAAACAGAACGGCGACCCTATCTATTCCGGCTCTCAGGACACACTAAGCATCCCTCCCATGACGCAAGCTTGGATCAGGATCCCGATGACCGAGGGGACTCACAAGGATGATTCCATTGCAGGATTAGCAGTGATGCATTGCCATATCCTCAACCACGAGGATGCCGGAATGATGGCCAATATGACCATCACCGAGAAGGGAGGCAGGGAACCGAAGCATGACCAAGTGATTGCACCCGAGGCCTTCACTCACTCGTTGCCAGCGAGAGAACTTCCGGTAGTTCTTTCAGACCGCCCCCTAAATCTTGAGGATGCCAGCGGACGCACCCATAGTGCCAGCGATTTGACCAAGACGGATTATTCCTTAGTCACGTTCGGATTCACTCACTGCGACGGCACCTGTCCCATCACTCTGGAAAAATGCGTGGAGGCCCTGTCAAAATTAACGCCGGGTGACCGAGCAAAAATCAGTCCCTTCTTTATCAGTTTGGATCCGAAGCGTGATCGTGGAGGAGTTCTGTCTGCCTATGCAAAGAGGAAGAGGCTCCCGCGGGAGTGGAGCGTACTCGCTGATTCCGACCAGTCAGGAACAAGGGCATTCGGCGTCCGCGTGAGGGTCAAGCACCTTGCCAACGGTGATCGTCAGATCTGGCATAGTTCCGTGGTTTATTTGATCGACCGCAACATGAATATCCGTGCCGCCTTTGATCCTCAGGACTCCACTGACTTCATGGTTTCACAACTAAAAAAACTGCTCTCTCAAAATAGTCTCCAACTGCTTGACCAAAAGACCCTGTCCAAGAAATCTCGTTCCTCCCAAGAAATGCCTCTTTTAACAATTAATCATTAGTCGGCATCACGACGAACCAAACGTTTACATTTTCAACTATCCCAGCCTGAGTTCTCGATTTCCCTGAGAGGTTGTTCGCTCTGAAGAGGTTCTAGGAGAATGGTGGGGAAGCTGGGTTTCCCAATGAGCGAAGAAATCGCTTTGGATCCCCTGCGTTCGATGAGGTAGGAAAGCCAACCAGTATATGTACCCGTGCCTGGACCAAAAAGTGACTGAAGATAAGCGTAGAACTCTGGGTCAGCTTGTTTCAGATGCTCTCTGGTAAAGGGTTCCTGGGCAGTAACCCCGAAGAGGAACGTTGTGGCAGCGCAGGCAAAGAACTCACGCTGATTGGACATCATGTGGGATTGAGCGTCAAAGAAGTGACGAGACTTCGCGGTCAAATAGTATCGCAAGATGTCGCTGTTTATAAAACCACCTTCCAGTTTGAGATCGTGATAGGCGTGGAGCATTTCATGCAAAAGCACCGGTTTATGCCCAGTGAACGTGATGGTTGGGAGGATCTCCACGTCTCGCATGTGATTTCCGACATAGAGTCCCGGAGTGCCTCCGGAAAGAGGACTGGATTTCAATCTGATTTGTAGAGTCTGAAAGAATCGGATCATGTCATCGGGTTCTCCCAATCCAAAAACCATATCAATCTGATCCTTCGTCCGAGCAACCATGGAATCCATCTGAGGAATGCCAGCGCACTCCGACTCATCAATCTGAAATCCCTTGTAGGCAATCTCGGCATGCGCGATGCCGGATACCAAAAAAAGCATCCCAGCCGTGATGTTGATAACAAGTTTCCAAACTCTCTTCATGATGAGTTGAGAAGCAACCCTATCCTGTGCGCACTTACATGCGTTCAGGAACACCGATCCCGAGTAATCCGAGGCCTGTCTTGAGGACCTTGGAGGTGACTCCGGCCAACTCCATCCTCGATGAGCGAATCCCCCCCTCGGATTTGAGAATGGGGCACGCCTCATAGAAGTGGTGAAAGGAGTCGGCAAGCTCATAGAGATAGAGGCAGAGAAGATTGGGCCGCTGGTCTTCCAGAACGGCATGCAGTATCTCTCCGAATTTCAAAATCTGCAGGGCGAGTGCACGCTCGGCTGGTTCGGAGATTGAAATTGGTCCCGACTGGATTCCTATCCCTTCGACCTCTGCCTTGCGGAAG
>Ga0208497_1001136_pt1 | contig 10464 bp, 7 predicted proteins | sample CryBogCBE25Aug07_FD_184555 | JGI IMG/M metagenome (GOLD analysis project Ga0208497, IMG submission 184555) | Freshwater microbial communities from Crystal Bog, Wisconsin, USA - CBE25Aug07 (SPAdes) | ecosystem: Environmental > Aquatic > Freshwater > Lake | place: Crystal Bog, Wisconsin, USA...
ATATTAAGCCCCAAAATATGCAGGGTATGATTGCCCCAAGTGACCGAAATTTCTACGCCATTAATGAGGCGGATACCCACCGCTGCAGCAGCCGTACGGGCCTCTGCCAGACCCTCAACATCGTCGTGATCGGTTAATGCGAGCGTGGTGACCCCGTTTTTAGCCGCCAAGACGACCAGTTCAGTGGGGGTTAATAGCCCGTCTGAAATTCGAGAATGGTTATGTAAGTCTATGTTTTGCATTGAATAAATTGAATTTTTGCCAATGCTATTATAACTGATTTGGGGCCCACCTGAAACACTCTGTCACGCAGGCGTCATGGACAAATCCCTATTAATTCAAGGACAATAGCAGGCTATGAGATTTCTGTTCGACCTTTTTCCGGTCATTTTGTTTTTTGTGGCCTACCAATGGGCCGGTATTTACTGGGCTACCGCCACGGCTATGGTGGCCAGCGTGGTGCAAATTGGCGGGTTGCTCGTCACCAAACGTCGTGCAGAACCAGCCGCTTGGATTAGCTTGGGCGTGATCACGGTGTTTGGGGGGTTAACCCTATGGGCCAAAGAGTATGGTATTTTGGGCATTGAACCCACGGTATTTATCCGCTGGAAGCCCACAGTTTTATATTGGATTTTTGCCGGCATTTTGTTCTTGGCGCCCGCATTGTTTGATCGCAACCCCATGCGTGCCCTAATGGGCAAAGAATTGCATCTGCCCGATACCCTATGGGGGCAACTGAATTTGGCTTGGGCTTTGTTTTTTAGCGCATTAGGTGTACTAAATTTATATGTGGCCTTTAATTACCCAGAGTCTGTGTGGGTGCAATTCAAATTATTTGGCCTATTGGGTTTGATGGTGATATTTGTAGTGGCTCAAGGCTTGGTGTTAGCCAAACATTTGGAGAAGAAAGAGGATGAGTGATGCGCTAATGAACGAAATGCGCACTAGGTTGTCCGTACTGAACCCGGTATCGGTACACATTACGGATGACAGCCATCATCACGCAGGCCATGTGGGGGCGGCTGGTGGTGGTGGGCATTACCAGATTAAAATTGTCTCAGAAGCGTTTCGCAATCAGCCTAGCCTAGCCCGTCATCGCATGGTGTACAACGCATTGGCTCCACTCATGCAGCAACGCATTCACGCCTTGGTGATTAACGCCAGTGCGCCGTAACTTAATTTTGTAGTACCGATTGATTTTTTAACGAGAGGAAGCAACATGAAATTGAAACAGGCACTGATGTCATTGATACTGGTGGGCGGCCTTCTGGCACTCACACTCTCCTACGCCGACCAAGTTACAGATAAAACCAAGGACAGCGCAAAGGCCGCAGCGACCAAGCGTTTGGTGGTGAATGGTGTCACCATTCCCTCTGCACGCATTGCGCTGGTTACCGAAGCTCAAGTGGCTCAAGGTCAAGCCGCGGGTCCTGAATTAGACCGCAGCGTGCGTGAAAACTTAGTTGCCTTAGAACTCATTTCGCAAATGGCCACGCGCGATGGTTTAGACAAAGAAGCCAAGAACCAAGCGCAAATTGATTTGGCTCGCCAACAAATTTTGGCACGTGCCGTGCAAGCGCATTACGCCAAAGTTAACCCCATTAAAGATGATGCATTAAAAGCCGAATATGAGCGCATGAAAACCGAACTGGGTAGCACGGAATACATGGTCGAACATATTTTGGTGGCCAAAGAAGAGGATGCCAAAGCGATTGTTGCCGATCTTAAGAAGGGCGGCGACTTCGAGAAGACTGCTAAAGAAAAGAGCCTGGATACCGGTTCGCGCGACAAGGGCGGCAAGTTGGATTGGGCCACACCCGTGTCCTACGACAAAGCCTTTAGCGAAGCCATGGTGAAACTTAAAAAAGGTGAGTTTACCGATACCCCAGTTAAGAGCCCCTATGGCTACCACATCATTCGCCTAATCGATTCACGTCCTCTGGAGGCCCCTCCTTTCGACACGGTAAAAGATCGTATTCGCCAAGCCAAAGAACAAGAAGTTTTTGGCAAGATGGTTCAGGACCTGCGCACCAAAGCCAAGGTCGAAGAAAAATAATTGTTACACCCTTGGGATTTTTCTCGCTACGCTACGCGCGTTATTGCCGCAGGAAAAATCCCACTTGAAGTACTGGAAGCGTCTGCGGCAATGCCGTGGACGCGCTCCCGCTTAACTGAACGCCTCGCCTCTCTTCAGCAATCCTCTTCTGTTGTCGACCCCGAACATCGCCTGATGGCATCGCTACGATTATTGCGGGCTGAAGTATTGCTCGGGGTTATGGCACGCGATCTTGGCAATAGTACCAACCCCACCAGTTTGCACGAAGTCATGGAAAGCATGACGCTGCTGGCGGAAGCATCCGTACAAGCAGGTGTCGCCTTTCTTCATGAAGAATTGCGCCAGCGCCACGGATCACCAATCGGCGCCGAATCTGGTACCGCACAAGAGTTGCTGGTGGTGGGTATGGGTAAGCTGGGCGGACGAGAGCTTAACGTCTCATCAGATATTGATTTAATTTTTGTTTACGAAGAGGATGGTGAAACGGATGGACAGGGCAGCCTAGGGCGGCTCTCCAATCATGATTTCTTCTTTCGCTTGGCTCAACGGTTAGGCGCCCTGCTCTCTGAGATTACCCCTGACGGTTTTGTGTTTCGCGTTGATTTATTATTACGCCCCAACGGCCGAGCCGGTCCATTGGCGGTAAGTCTGGCTATGCTGGAAGAATATTTTATTGTTCAAGGGCGCGATTGGGAGCGCTACGCTTGGATTAAAGGGCGCATCATATCGGATCCCGAACGTGCGGGGGTTACGCGCGGCAGTAGCGCTTTGAGGCAATTGGCCGCATCTTTTGTCTATCGTCGCCATCTGGATTACTCGGTCATCGGCGCCATGCGCATCCTGCACCAACAAATTCGCGATGAAACCAATCAAAAGGATGCTCGCCAGTCGCAATGGAAGGGTGCGGATATTAAATTGGGTCGTGGTGGTATTCGAGAAATTGAGTTTGCAGTTCAAGTGTTTCAACTGATACGGGGCGGACAAGACGCTACCTTAAGGCTTATTCCCACTCTCGCCATGCTGCCCCTATTGGGCGAGCGCGGATTTATAACTCCTGAAGTCGCTCAGGCACTGCAGGAGGATTATGTATTTTTAAGACACCTCGAACATCGGTTGCAATATCTTGATGACGCACAAACCCATAGCCTGCCCATAGAGGCTGAAGACCAATTGCGCGTGGCGCAAGCCATGGGTTTTAATGACTACCCCCAGTTTAAGAGTGCGTTGGATCAGCGGTTACAGGCTGTAGCTGCCCAATTTGACAGTATATTTCCTGCTGAAACCAACGCCCCTTTGGCTGGTGCTGGCGAGCAATTATGGGCGCTGGCCCAAATCACATCACCTGAAAATATTACCGAATCGCCACAACGAGAGTTGCTACAAAAACTAACTTCCATTTGTCACAGCACCCGCTATCGGGCACAGAGTGAGCGTACGCGCGAACAATTTGATATCGCCATGGGTCGCGGCCTGAGCTTAATATTAAAGCAGGAGCCGAATGGCGATATTGATTTTCTAACCAACCGTTTTCTTCATTTCATGGAAGCCATTAGCCGGCGTGCCTCATACCTCATGCTATTGGTGGATTACCCCATTGTAATGGACCGTCTTCTCTCGCTACTTGCAGCATCAGAATGGGCTGCTCGTTACGTTACACAGCGACCGCAATTACTGGATGAGTTTTTAAATCAACCAGATGAGCAGCGTGATGATTTTGCAGGCTACTGGGAACGCTTTCGCACCAAGCTTTATGTCCGGTTAATGGAGTTGGACGGGGACACTGAAGGGCAAATGGATTTGTTACGACGCCAGCGTCATGCAGAAACCTTCCACATTCTCCTGTGTGATTTGGATGGTATGTTAAAGGTAGAGCAAGTGGCTGATCGCTTAAGCGCCTTAGCGGATGTCATGATGACATTGGTACTAGGTGTTGCGTGGCAGCAAGTGCCTCAACGTCATTGCAAGGACCCCCGTTTTGCCGTTATTGCCTATGGCAAATGGGGCAGCAAGGAAATGGGTTACGATTCGGATCTGGATCTGGTTTTTATCTACCAAGATGACCATGAGTTGGCCCAAAACAACTACGCAATACTTACCCGCAAAATTTCACAGTGGATGACCACCTTGACCGGTGCTGGTATTCTCTACGATGTCGATACGCAATTACGCCCCAATGGTAATGCAGGCGTTTTGGTTAGTCCGCTGGAAGCGTTTCAACACTACCAACTACAAGATCGCGATAATTCTGCATGGGTATGGGAGCACCAAGCATTAACCCGTGCCCGCTTTTGCTGTGGAGATAAAACAATTGGTGCCGCATTCGACGACATTCGTCGCGCTGTATTACAGCGTATACGACATTGGGATGTCTTACGTCTTGAAATACTTAACATGCGACAGCTTATACATCAAGGCAATATCAACCATAGCGACCGTTTTGATGTAAAGCACGATAGCGGCGGAATGATTGATATAGAATTTATTGTGCAAGCGCTTATTTTGGCCCATGCCCACCAACACCCAGAACTCATCGACAACGTGGGGAACGTGGCCTTGTTGCAGCGCGCAGGAAAAATGGGGCTGATTAATTCAGGATTGGCCGAACAAGTTGCTATTGGTTACGCGCGCCTACGCGGCTTTCAGCATCAAGAACGATTGAAAGGCGCCAGGCAGGCGCTCGTTGACAGGGCTTTGGTGGCAGACATAAAACCCGTCGTCATTGCGTTATGGAATGATGTGTTGCGCCCTTAACCAACAAACAAACGTGCATTGCGGAACATGCGTAACCACGGACCATCCTCGCCCCACTCTTTGGGATACCATGAATTTTGCACGCTGCGAAAAACGCGCTCGGGATGGGGCATCGTAATAGTGAAGCGACCGTCGGGGGTGGTCAGTCCCGCAATCCCGTCCGGTGAACCATTGGGGTTAAGGGGGTATCTGTTGGCCACAACGCCATGGCCATCCACGTAACGTAACGCCACTAACGGCTGTGCGGCGGCCCGTGCGGCGTCATCCGTAAACTGAGCAAATCCTTCTCCGTGTGACACCGGCACAGGTATTCGGCTACCGGCCATACCGTCTAGAAAAATGGAGGTGTTGCTCACCACGTCCAATAAGACCACCCGGGCTTCAAACTGTTCAGAACGATTGCGTGTGAAGCGCGGCCAACGCTCGGCACCGGGGATAATGCCGGAGAGCGCACTCATCATTTGGCAGCCGTTGCACACGCCCAGCGCAAACACATCGCCACGCTCAAAAAACGCACTGAATTGATCGCGCGCACGGCTGTTGTATAAAATAGATTTGGCCCAGCCTTCACCGGCGCCCAGCACGTCACCGTAGGAGAACCCGCCGCAGGCCACAAAGCCCGAGAAATCGGCCAAGGAAAGGCGACCGCTTAAGATATCACTCATGTGCACATCCACCGCGTCAAAGCCGGCGCGATCAAAAGCCGCCGCCATTTCCACCTGGCCGTTTACACCTTGCTCGCGCAGCACCGCCACCGGTGGGCGAGCTCCCGCGTTAATAAAGGGGGCAGTCACATCTTCATGGGCATCGAAACTTAAGGCCCATGTAAGGCCGGGATCTGATTGGTCACCAATGCGAGCAAACTCTTCATGGGCGCATTGCGGATTGTCACGCAGCGCCTGTATGCGGTGTGTGGTCTCTGACCACACCTGGTGCAACGCCGTTACAGATTGTTCTAGGACATTGATTCCGTCGTGGTTGATTATGAGGTAGTCGCTATCATTAACCGGGCCCAGCACATGACTGCACTCACCCAACCCCACTGAGGACAATGCTTTTAGCACCGCCACTACATGGGCTTGGCGTACCTGAATCACGGCCCCCAGCTCTTCGCTAAACAACTGCCCCAACAGGGGGTCAGACCCCACTAGGGGTCTGACCCCAGATAGGTTAAGTGTTGCGCCACGCCGTGAGCAAAACAACATTTCGGCTACCGTCACCAGCAAGCCGCCATCAGAGCGATCATGATAGGCCAGCAATCGGCCTTCACGATTAAGCGCTTGGATGATAATAAAGAACGCGGAAAGGTCTTGCGCAGAATCTAAGTCGGGGGGGACGTCACCCACTTGGCCATAGACCTGCGCCAACGCACTGCCGCCCAAGCGATTTTTACCGCGGCCCAAATCAATCAAGATAAGCGCACTTCCGCCTTCTACACATTGCAATTCAGGGGTTAACGTTTGACGCACATCCGCGCAACGAGCAAAGCCCGTAATCACCAAGGATAGGGGTGCAGTAACGGAATGTTCGTCGCCATCATTCCACACGGTGCGCATGGATAGGGAATCTTTACCCACCGGAATGCTGATATTGAGATCGGGGCATAATTCCAGAGCCACGGCGGCCACCGTATCAAACAAGGCCGCATCTTCACCAGGCGCACCAGCCGCCGCCATCCAATTGGCCGACAGTCGAATATCGCCTAAGCGCGCAATAGATGCTGCTGCCAAATTGGTGATGGCCTCTCCCACGGCCATACGCCCTGATGCAGGACCTGAGAGCAGCGCAATAGGGGCGCGCTCACCCAGGGCAAATGCTTCACCATGATGGCTTTTAAAATCGGCCAAGGTAACGGCCACATCCGCCACCGGTACTTGCCACGGGCCCACAAAGGGGTCGCGTGCGGACAGACCACCCACAGTGCGATCGCCAATGGCAATTAAAAATGTTTTATCGGCCACACCCGGTAAGCGCAGCACACGATGAACAGCCTCCACCAAGTGGTTTGCAGCATCCGTCAGTTGTAAGGGCTGTCCCACAACTGCAACGCGCTTCACATCACGTGTCATACGCGGGGGTTTGCCCAGCAACGCATCCAAACCCATATCCACAGGAGCTACCCCCAAGAGCGGATCGTTCACCAGCAAACGTTTGTTTGCCGTACCTTCCCCCACAATGGCGAAGGGGCAACGCTCGCGCACGCAGAGCTCCTCAAACAGCGCACGGCTTTCAGGGTGAATGGCCAACACATAACGCTCTTGCGATTCGTTGCTCCAAATTTCGCGCGGCGACATACCCGGTTCTTCGGAAGGAATTTTACGCAGATCAAAGACGGCGCCCACCCCTCCATCATGGGCCAGTTCTGGAAAGGCATTAGACAGCCCGCCTGCGCCCACATCGTGAATTGCTAAAATAGGATTATGTAACCCCATTTGCCAACAGCGATCAATCACCTCTTGTGCGCGCCGCTGCATTTCGGGATTAGCCCGCTGCACAGAATCGAAATCTAGGCTCTCACTATTATGTCCGCTTTGCATGGAAGAAGCGGCGCCGCCGCCCAAACCAATGCGCATGCCAGGCCCTCCCAACTGCACAAACAAACAGCCTGCCAAGAGGGGCTTCTTGAAGGTATGGGCATCCTCAATGGCGCCCAATCCACCGGCCAACATAATCGGTTTATGGTAGCCGCGCATGCGCCCTTCAAACGATTGCTCGAAGGTGCGGAAATAGCCTGCCAAATTGGGACGGCCAAATTCGTTGTTAAATGCAGCACCCCCAACGGGACCTTCGGTCATGATGGAAAGCGCCGAAGCGATACGTGCAGGCCGTTGCCCCGAGCCCGCTTCCCAAGGTTGAACAAACCCAGGAATATTAAGATTAGATACGGAGAAACCCGTTAAGCCGGCCTTGGGTTTGGCGCCAATACCAGTGGCCCCTTCATCTCGTATTTCCCCGCCACTGCCCGTGGCCGCTCCTGGAAAGGGAGCAATAGCTGTAGGATGATTGTGCGTTTCTACTTTAATTAAAAAATGTGTTTGCGCTGATTGATACCCATAATGGCCGCTGGCGGGGTTGGGGTAAAAACGCGCAGCGGGTGCACCTTCAATGATGGCGGCATTATCGGAATACGCCACCACAGTACCCTGCGGATTTTTTTGGTGAGTGGTGCGCACCATCTGAAATAACGATTGGCTTTTTACTTCACCATCAATCACCCAAGAGGCATTAAATATTTTATGGCGACAATGCTCGGAGTTGGCTTGCGCAAACATCAAGAGCTCCGCATCCGTGGGGTTGCGCCCTTCTGCTGTAAACAAGGTCACCAAATAATCGATTTCGTCTGCGGCCAAAGCCAAACCCATTTGGGCGTCGGCGTCTTTTAATGCATCGCGCCCTCCGCCCAACACATCCACGCGGGTTAAGGATTGGGGGGCATGTGGTTTAAACAACAAGGGGGCTTGGTCCAAGCTGTCTAAAACCGTTTCGATCATGGGGTCATGCACGTGGTGGCGCAACGTCTCGCGCTGAACGGCGTTTAATTCATTGGCCAGCCGCATTTGATAGGTGGTGCCGCGCTCCACGCGAAGCACAGAGGGTAGCCCGCAATGATGCAGAATATCGGTAGCCTTGGTAGACCATGGGGATAAGGTGCCCAAACGAGGCACCACGTTTATCTGTAAGCCCGCTTGGTCTAAGGGCTCGGCGGGTTGACCGTAGGTGAGCAGGTCTTGCAGGCGCGCTTCATGGGGAATACTGAGCGCAGTACTGAGGGCCACAAAGTGGTCGTACCAAGCGGTAAGCCCTTGTACCACAACGCCTTGCTCGGCCAATGTGGCGCGCAATCGCTCAACCCGAAAGGGGGATAGGGCCAATGGGCCGCGCAAATGAAGAACCGAAGTCATAACAGGTCAGTGGGGGCTGTTTAATAGCCACTCATTATAGCGGATGGCGCAGCAAAACCCGCAGAATGCGATTGCAATCTGGATGGGTGGCGTCTCGTGCCACCACGCAATAGCGCACAGCTCCGCCACTCGCTAGGCGATAGCGCAAAATAACCCCATAGGGCGCCACAAAGCTGCCCGGCAGAAGAACGCCCAATGAGCGTTGGCCATTGCGTGTAATCAGGCGCAACCGTCCTCCTCCCTCCAGGTCTACACGCGTAACAGCTTGTGGAGATTGGCGCCAAGCCTCATGGCGCAAGGCACGCAGCAGGGCCACTAATACAAGGATGAGTAAACCTTGACGCAACCCGCTGGGTCCCGGCCATAACAGCAACCCTCCCGCACAAAACCCATGGGCCGCCAGTAGCAGTACTGTCAATAGCCTCGATTGGTCCAATGTGATGCGCACCATGCCGGGAAATTGTTGAGTCATACAAAAAAATCTCGGGCAAATATGTCATCATGACGGTATAAAGAGTTTAACGGCATCACAACAACAACATGGATTACTTCCTTGACCACGCCTCGACTCATTGATCTCTCGCATCGATCCCTACTTTGCGTCACGGGCGCGGATGCGGGCACCTTCTTGCAAGGCCAACTTACCCAAGACATCACAGCACTTGAGGCGCCGGTAGCCCTTTTGGCTGGCTACTGCTCACCCAAAGGCCGTTTATTAGCCACCTTATTGGTGTGGCATGAACGTGATGCCTACTGGCTGGATGCCGCAGGCGATTTGGCCGAATCCTTAGTGAAGCGTCTTGGCCAATATGTATTGCGCTCTAAAGCATCCATCTCATCCGTTGGGGTCAGACCCCTAGTGGGGTCAGACCCCACTAGGGGTCAGACCCCCACTGCACCTATCTCGGCACTGGGGTTAGTGGGCGATACTAGTGCCGCTCTGAGCGCCGCGGGCCTTACGCGTCCCACTGTGCCCCAGCACGCCACCTCGGGCGATATCACCGTAATCAGCCTCTCCGCGGAACGCACGATGCTGCTGGGGCCCAGCATTGCCCTAGATGCGCTGCAAGAACGCCTGGCGCCGTATTGCACACCAGGCACAGTGCATGATTGGGCGAGCGCTGCGGTGCGTGAAGGGGTGGCCGAAATCACCCTGGTCACCCAGGACGAATGGATTCCGCAAATGCTGAACTGGGATTTATTGGGCGGAATTAATTTTAAAAAAGGCTGCTACACGGGCCAAGAGATTGTGGCACGCAGCCATTATTTGGGACAAGTAAAGCGCCGCCTGTATCGCTTGAGCGTGGTCAGTCGCTCGGACAACGTGCAGGTGGGTGATGCGGTTTATGGCGCAGATGCCCAAAGCCCTGTTGGCAAAATTGCCATGGTCGGCGGCCCCTCCGCAGAAGGCTGTGAAGTATTGGCCGTTCTGACCCGTGAGGCTGCGCAGGGTCCTTTGCATTTGGCAAGCCCCGCTGGCGCTGCGCTACAATTACTCCCCCTTCCCTACGAACTGCCCGCACCATGACGCGCGTTGCCCTTGCGTTGTTGTGGTTGCTGCATTTCTTGCCCCTTAGGGCGTTGGATATTTTGGGACGTGGGTTGGGTGTGATCGCGTTTTACTCGCGTTTTAGCCGCACCACACGAATCAATCTACACGCTTGCTTCCCACAGCTTTCATTGCAAGAACGCGATCAATTGGCGCGTCGTCATTTGGGTGCGCTGTGCCGTAGCTTTTTAGAGCTGGGTATTTTA
>Ga0208497_1001137_pt1 | contig 10457 bp, 7 predicted proteins | sample CryBogCBE25Aug07_FD_184555 | JGI IMG/M metagenome (GOLD analysis project Ga0208497, IMG submission 184555) | Freshwater microbial communities from Crystal Bog, Wisconsin, USA - CBE25Aug07 (SPAdes) | ecosystem: Environmental > Aquatic > Freshwater > Lake | place: Crystal Bog, Wisconsin, USA...
AGTTTTAGTGCTAGTATTAGCACTAACACCCTCACTGTAACTGGCACAGCAACTGTAGGTGGGTTTAATAACCTAGGTAATGAAACTATCAGTGGTAACTTAACAGTCACTGGTACTTCTACTCTTATTGGTGCAATTATCAACCCTATCTTGCAGGGTGCTTATGAAATTGTATCAGTCATTTCTGGTACAGCTTTGAGCGGTGCAACTACACCAGCATCTCTTAACAGTGCTAACAGCTCGTTCTACTACTATCAATCAAACCCTACAGCCAACTTTACAGTAGCAATTACTGGTGCTCCAACAGTATCGGGTAGAAGTGCAACATATGCTCTATTGGTTAATAACGGTGCCACTGGTTATTACCCAGTTAACGTAACCGTTAACGGTAATGGTAACTCTACTTCAGGCACAGCTATGCCAGCGAACGGCACTACAGCAAGTGGTATTACTACTTACTACCAGGGCGGTTCTCCATGGACTTCTTCTGACACTAGCCAGTTGGACTCTTATACATTTACTGTAATCTGTACAGCTACCGGTACGCCAAACTCTTACACGCTGCTAGCAGGACAAACTAAGTTCTAATGCCATTAGCTACTACTTTTGCCGAAGATTCAGCTCGAGCATTGGGTTTATTCTCATCTTCTGTTAATGGTACCATCACTTTTTGATGATCATAAAACTTAAAATAATGTACTACAACACTTATTTTGCCTAAGATAGCATGAAGACAATCGCAATCAAGAACGGAGATATCCAATTAGCTGGAGGTAAAATCCAGTTTGCCGTTGGTAGCGATAAGCTTGTACAAGATATCAGAAGGTGGTTCCAAGAACCATTGGGTACAGGATTCACCACCCCTAACTTTGGTAGTTTGTTGCCAGCAATGATTGGTGGGACGCAAACAGGATCAACTGTTAGTTCTGTAACGGGCGAAGTGCAAAGACTTTTGCAGCTATACCAGGCCAATCAGGTGCAACAGCTTCAACGCGCGCAGAACTCTGCTCAACTTTCTAACTGGAACAAAAGCGAAATCATTCAAGCTATCAATTCAGTAAATGTAACCATACAAAATACAACAATCTTGGCTAATATTAGCTTGTTGACAATGGCAAACAATAATATTAACCTTAACATATCTATTAACAATACTGGAGTTAGCGTAAATGGCTGATACAACAGGGGTTCTCGCTAGGCTTCAAGCCGCCTTATCCGTTTACGATCCTACTTGGGACGTAAGCGTAGGTAGTGCTACCTTCAAGATCCTGGAAGCTGTTGCTCAAGAGATTGCTACTGCCAACGATAACTCTGTACTCCAGACGTACAGCTATAACATTCAGACAAAGTCTGGTAATGAGCTTGATGCGTTTACCAACTTATTTGGTGTCTATCGACAGTTGGGTAAGAGATCCTCTGGAGTGGTTACTTTTTCCACAAACGGTGCCTCTACCGCTATCATTGACATACCCGTAGGAACCCAAGTAGCTATTCCTATTGGTGGGAACTACTTGTCAACTGTTTACTTTATTACTACTGCTCCTGCAATCATTGGTATTGGTGAGACTTCTACTCCTGTGCCGGTGGTATCTTCTCTACCTGGTGTTATTGGCAACGCTCCCGCAGGTGCTATCACGAACCTTGTGGGATCACTTACTAATATTACAGGTGTTATTAACAACGGCCCTCTGTCTGGTGGTCTTGATACAGAGAGTGACACTTCTTTGCGTTCGAGGTGGCAGAACACTGCCTTTAGCAACTCAACGGGTACTTACGGTAAGTACAACTTGACTGCGCTCCAAGATCCTAATGTTACATTGGCTAACGCAATTGGCACACAGTCTTTCTACAGTGAGCAGTTATCAATTAACTCTACGCTCGGTGTAACTGCAAGTGGTGTAACCGCAACTCTTAACCTTGTTGCTTACAGTGGTCAAACAATCAATAATGTTTACTACGGTAGCCAGACAAATGTTGCAAACGTCGCGGTCACTGGTACAACTACAGTGTCTAGCTTACAAACAGCACTTAATGCTGCTATCTCTGGTGTATACCCGGCCATAATTACAAACAGTGGTTTTACATTCACTGTTTCTGGTAACAATGGTGCTACAAATCTGTCCTCGTCTGGTAGCTTTACAATCTCTACAAGTATCCCTAGCCCTTACCGTCTTACAATGTCAGGTACCGGTGGGGGTGCGACGACAAGCGGGATCACTTCAAGTGGTAACTACTATTACTACGAAACAGTTACCTCAAACAACCCTGACCTAGGCACCCCAGGTACCCCTTCTTACAATGGTACATATAGCGGATACTTGTTTCCGCAAGGCAATGAGCTGCTTGGTAATAATGTAAATACGTTTAACCAAGCAACCTTTGCCAACCTAACTGATTACTACTACCCAAGTGGCACAGCATTGACGATCCCTTTGAAGATCAATATCCTTAACAATGCAAATAACCCAGCATTGTTTGTTGGCAATACAATCAGTGTTATCTCTGAGTACAATCCGGCAGCAAGCAGAACGCAAACAATTACTAGTGGTAACTATGTTGATATCTTTGTAAATGGTACGACTGCTAGTCTTGTGACTGAACAAGCTGCTTTTAACTCTGCTTTTTCTCTGTCTAACTCATCTAGTACCCGTTACCTAAACACAAACAATTACACTCTTGGTAGCGGTGCCATAGCGTCTACGAACTCATTAACAGCTGGGGACATTTATGTGCCTCTTAACCAAAAGCCACTGATTAACTTCCCAAGCCAGTTGAGTGTTGCGAACAGTGGTGTTGCCGATACACTTTCTCTCTATATAAATGGTATTGGCTACACGTACCCTATCGCTGTTAACCCATACCCTTATGTTACATTCACAGGCACGGCTGCATCAGGAACTACTTTTGTTACTGTAAGCAATGCCAACACATTCCTATACCCAGGTCTTGGTCTGGCTACTAGTTCAATCACTTCAGGCACTCAATACTTTATTAGCAGTGTCTCAAGCAGTGGTATTGTATTGAACCACAACACTTCTAGCTCAGGTACAGCAGTTGTTGTAAGCGGCAAAGCACTTGTCTATCCTTTGTATGACAACACCGTAAACCAAGGAAGCATCTTAGATATCTCTGGTCTTGCATTCGATACCACAGCAGCACCATCTGGTTGGCCATCGCTTCCAACTTTGTCTTTCCTTACATACCAGCACAGCTATAACTACGATGTCTCTACTGTTGAATCACTCACCCAACAGAGCAGACCACTAGGTACAAATACTCTTGTACACTCAGCACAGTATATATACTTGACTATTAACGCTCGAGTTGTGTTGAGCAACGGCTATAGCCAAAGCACGGTCTTTGCTGGTGTAACCAACTCCATTGGTACATACTTCAACAATTTTAATTACATGGGTAGCATTACCTTTGCTAACTTGTCATCTCAGCTCCTCAGTGTTGCTGGTATATCTAACGCAAAGGTAACTAGCGTCAGTACCACTGCGCCAGATGGAACGATCCTTAACACTTACACTAGTGATTTTAACTTAGCTAGTAACCAATTGCCCGTTCTTTACAACGTTATCTACACCATTAGAGGAGCCAGTACGTTCTAATGGCTGGTAATACCTTCCCGGTCAACCTCCACTCTACCTTCTCTGAGAAGGTAAGGAACTTTCCTGACGATATTTACAACTTCAATGATGGTGATAACTTAACCACATTGATGAAGATATTGTTGGGTAACAGTGGTACGGGACAGCTAAGAAACCTACAGATCGCTGCAAAGATTAGCCAACAGTACCTAGAGTACAGCAACCTTGATTACATTCTGGGACAGATCTTAAACGTACAAAGAATCTCTCCTGAGATCTACAGCTTTGCTACTAACCCTTTCATTGACCAGCTGACAGACTCGCAGTGGCAAGAAGTACGCATCAAAGACTCAAACTACCGTGAGCGTTTGCTTGGTGCAGCAGAAGCATTCCAGACAGGGTGTACCCTGTGGGGTATCAAGACTCTGTGCGAGGCTTTGACTGGCCTTAAGTTTTATGTTGTTGAAAGCTGGAGAACACCTGGTTACGGTAGAAGCACCACATACTCTGGCTCTGATACCAGCTCTGTCGCAGGCAACTACCCAGGTGTATTAGACCCAGCACAAGAAATTGTACTGATCCCTATCCTGGACTCCACAAACAATAGCGGCACATTTACATGGGATCAAAGCAAAAAGCAAGCAATCTTGCAGAGCATCTATCTGATTGGTTTTGCTAACTTCTCTTTCAGCTTTGGTGCACCCATACAGAACCTGACACAGTACCCACTCAGTTATGTTGTAGCTAGTGGTTACTCAGAAAACTTTCTTCTGCAGCCAACAGTGACTAGTAACCTAATTAATACACCTTCTACTATTGCACCAGGTGCAGGAACGCGTTACTGGGTTAAGAACAACACCAATAACATTGCACCTTATTTCTCACACTTGCAAACACAAGAAGAAACAATTGACATGACAGGCAACATAATCTCAGCAAACGTATCAGACCTGAGTAGTTATATCTCTAGCAGCATTGCCAACCCATCATTGCAAGTTACTTCAACGGTATATGGAGCTCAATAATGCCTATATTGCCAAATAACACAGACCCATTAGCAGATTATGTGGTTGGTAGAACATCACCTGCTCTTACAACAGATGGTCTTGTATACAACAAAATTTATGCACACACAGGCGTTATTGATTCACTAAGCAATACTGTCTCATCTAATTACACAGACCCTAACTTCAACATTGCTAGTCAGTCGAACGGCCTTCTTTCGTTTCAACCACAAACAGCAACGTACTGGCTATCTAACACTGATTTTGGTGGGCCATCAAGTGCCCCCGTTGTTATTAACTACAACTTGTCAAATACAACGTATTACAATAACCTATCTTTGTCTGTGCTTAATGTTCCTTGCTACGTAGAGTTGCTTGATGACAAAATGAATGCTTTGCCAGGAGCTTCTACGTTCATAGTTGCTGGTGGCAGTGATATCCATACAACAAATGATTGGGTTTACCTCGAGTACAACACGCCTAGAAATGTTGCGAACATTAACATTACGAATGGCACTTCTTTCACTTACCCACTCACTGGTGTCAATAACATCAACGTAAGAATCACTCGCAATAAAACTGTGCAAGCGGCAAACCTTAGCAAGACTTTGCATAATGTTGCGTACTCTGTTGGCCTTAAGAACTTTAGAATTAAGTTAAATATTCAAAGTGTATCAGATGTCCCTGCACCAGTAATCTCTGGCTCAGGAATGGTTGTGCAGAACAGACTTGGTTTTGTAGAGAACTACAACTACTCAGTCAACTCTACATCTAATATGTTCCTTAGTGCATCAGGAACAAAGTATTGGCGTTGCGCTCCACAACCAGTAAAAGACTCCATCGTCTTCTTCTATGCTGCAATCAATACTACAACGCCTACTTTGATTAACAGATTTTACATCGATCCTTTGTACAGCAGCTGTAGATTCAACGTTTATTTTACCACTAGCACTGGCACTGCAGACCCAAGCACGTTTGTATGGACTCCTATCCAATCAGACTTCACACTCAGAAAGGGTATCTACGAGATCCCTAGGACGAGTGCTACCTACCTAAAGTTTGAATTTACTCAGCTGGCGCCAGAAGTATACGACTTGCCATTTGATTCTATTCAGAGAACTATCAACGTCTTCCCTAACGATGTTGAACAGTATTACTCTAACTTAGAAAAGAACATTATTGATGGTAACGCTATCAAGTATGCACCGCTAGGGAACGTAGTACTTGATACGCAGGCTGTCGGTTCCACTAACGTCAACAGCTTATCTTCATCAACGTTGTTTGGTGTAGCGAACAGCACAGTGTCGAACAACTCATGGCCTAGCATCAATGCATTGAATAACACACAGCTTGGTTCAACATTGAATGGCATTTCATCAAGCTCACAGGTCATTGATCCAAGTACTAGTTACAAATTGATTGACTCGAACGGTAATTACAATGGTTCTACGTACACTGATTTCTTGTACAGAAGATTCCCCAACGCTAGAACTCACACCTATAACAGCATTACTATTAACCAGACATGGCATCAGGCTTACTTTGTTGGCATACGTTTCATCGATGCTTTCTATGAAAATGTTTATGATGACTTGCGTGGTATCCCAGGGAACTTGATCAGTCGTAACCTCACAACTAGTGGGTTTGCTGCGGGCTACCCAGCTGATGTTAACTATGTTGGTCTTAACCCTGACGACACTGCTACTACACCATGGTTCCCCACCATAGATACGTTTAGTAGCTTTAATATTGCTGGGCTCACAAGCGACTGGCGAAGCTTCCTTACTCAAGGCAATGCCATTGCTAACGATGCAACTCTATTGAACAATCTTAGCAACATAACCATCAATACGATGACTGCCAACCTCAATAGCACTATGACATTGACAGGTACCTTGGGGCTGAGCACAATCTATTCTGTTTCTCCACTTTACTCAGGTTCCGCATACGGTGTGCAATCGACAACGTATTCGTTGGGCAATAACATACTTAACTACAATGATGCTAACTTCCTTACTCCAGCCAATTGGAACTCCATTGGTGGCAGCACCGTTACCCCAACGTCAGTCTCTTGGAGTGGGTACACAGGCTCAGCAACTGCAGTTTCTAGTGGTGTAGCCAGCGGTATCACCATCAGTGGTGGGTCTTATGCTGCAACGTACAACTTTACTCTGCCTAACATCTACAGTGCCAGTGGCATTGTACCTTGGAAAGCACAGCTTGGTAGTTCAGCATTTGGTGTAGTTGGATACGCATCGTACGTTCCAGCAACTGGTATTAACTATTACTTCCTTGTTAGCCTGCAGTCCTCAGGCACAACCAATGTAACGTTGAAAACTCAGTTTATTAACCCAGCAAATGGTAATGTTATCCCCTCAACAACTATTACTGGAGGCACTGCTAACCTTGCTGCTGCTTCTGGCAATAGCATTATTACTGTAACTGGTACCAATTACAACAGCAACATACCTAGCAATACAATCCAACTTGTATTGAGTGGCTCCTCTAATACTGTGCCCTACAGTGCTTACCAGGCAGGTGTGTTTGGTAACCCAACAAGCCTATGGATTAGTCCTACTGACAGAAACAACATGCGCGTTAGTGGTGCTGCTCGCATCTTCCTTCCTAATACTAACAATGGTTCTTACCGTGTAAGCCTTTATGCCGTTGATAACAACGGAGTGCAGAATGAAATTTCTTTCAAGACGTATGCAGCAAATACTTTGCCATTGAATACATGGTTTGATATTGAAATCAGTGGTTACACCGCCTCTAACTACGTATCATTCTTTACCCGCATCGTGCAAACAAACCCATCAGTAACTGAGAAGTTTTATTTGGGTATGATCTCACCGTTCTACCACCCGATTAGATACGAATACCGCAACACTACTAATGGCATATGGCAACCAATTACTATTGGTGTTAATAATCCTAACTACTTTATTAGCACAGTATCAGGGCTACCAGCGAGTGGTATACAAGTGCGAATGACTGCTCTTGACCCCAATATCTTTGTCTCTGGCGTGAGCATCATCCCTCAATACAAGCAGAACCCTTATTACTCCAACCTAGATATTGATTACCTTGGTACAAGTAAAACAAATGAAACGTCTGCTAGAACAAGCATTGAAAATAAGCCATATTTCCAGTTGAACAAAGAGCTTTACCCTCCACAGTTCAGCCTCAACAACATCGCTGGCACTGTATCGAAGTACACCGTAGATTGATTTGCCTCGCAGGCATGCTATGGTTAAAACATGGCTTCGGAGAAAATGATCTATGTCCAAAAAAGTAAACTACTCAATGGGGTATTGAGGTACTCATCACTTGACGATCGTGTCAAGGATCTGTTCTCACTTGACTCTTATGGCACACTTAAAAACCGTGACAGAATTGATAAGTTTCATGAGCTAGTTGACCAGAATGGCTACGAATTAAAGTTTGAAGATGATGCAGCTGAGGTTGCATACGATGAGCTAAGGGAATGCAGCACTAACCCATACGAAGTAAACAGCCCATTTCTGGTTGACCATAAGTTGTTTCCTTTCCAGCACGTTGGATTGAACTACGTGTGGAAACAAATGCACTCAGAAAACCCACGTGTGCTAGTACAGTGGGATACAGGCGCAGGCAAGACACTCCTTAGTTGTCTTACCAGCCAAAAACTTTATGATGCCGGAGATGTTGATCTGGTCTTGGTGTTCTGTAAGAAGATCAAGCAGTACGACTGGGAGCAGGAGTTTAAAAGAATGACTCACCTAGACGTTGCTCGTGTCAAAGAGAATATGCCTCGGCGTAGTCGCCATGCATTCTATGAAAAGACAGAAGCTCAAGTGCTGGTCATGAACTACGAGAAGATTCGTGAAGGCAACATGGTCAGAGTTCCTGGCCAACGTAGGAAGACTAAATCATACGACCGGACTGACTTCCTACAGGTCATGGAGATGATCAAGGGCAAGCGTGTGCTCATCATCATTGATGAAGCACAGAAGATCAACAGTGGCACCAGTCTTATTGGTGAGGGATTCTTTAAGCTGATCAATGAATCTGGGACACCAGTCATGACGCTTGCCTTGACAGCAACGCCGTATACCACTAGCCCATTAAATATACGCAACATCTTCTCTGTGGTTGACCCTAACATCCCTGATGTCAGTGACCTTAGGCGTGATGCTTTCAAGCGTGTATACGGCAAAGAGTTTGGCATGTTCAACAATGGTTTTGTACAGGAGCTCTACGTCAAGGAGTGGGACAGGACCAAGCTTCCCCTGCTGGGTAAGAAACATGAAAACTGGACTCACATCGCTATGAAGAGTGACCCAATCATCTCAGCACAATTCCCTGAGAGCATCCCAAAGAAGATTGTTTATGAGCTATCTGAGATAGACCGTGCTATCTATGACTGGGCTGAAGAGAATGCCAGGACAAACTTTAACCCAGATAATCCTGTATCAAGCTGGGGGTACATTGATACTCTCCGTATGATCTGCAACACTACTGCTGGACTTAAGAACAGTGAGAGTAGATTTGCAAAAGAGATTGTTGCTGAGTTTGGATCTGATATAGACATAGCTAACAGTGCTAAGTACCAAATCATTGAAAGCAACCTTGAGAACTATATAGAAGCTGGCGACAAGGTGGTGCTGTTTACCTTCTGGACGAATGGCACACTGTTCCCATATCTAGAAGCATTAAAGAAGAAGTTCCCTGACATCCCTGTACTTCCTATCTGGGGAGTAGGTATGAGCACGGATACAGTGGCTGAGAATATTAGAACCTTTAATACTGTCAAAGGACCTGCTATACTTATTACTTCAGACGTGGGGCAAGAAGGGCTTAACCTCTATGCCCCATATCTTTGGAACATTGAAGTACCACGCACATACTCAGACTACAAACAGCGTGCCAACAGAATCAACCGAGCTGACTCAATTAGCAAAGGTATTGACCACACTTGGATCTACCGAGCGGTGGCTGCTAACACCATTGAAGAACGAGCTGATGCCAAGATCTTACGCAGAAGAGACGAAGCAGAAGCAATTAGAGGTGTAGTCGATGAGAACATTGACATGCACGACACAATCGATTTAACCCCACGTGGGTTCTTATTTGGATAAGAAGGAGGTGACATATGGGCCAACACCAAGAGTATTTATTCCTCTAGGATTGGAGAATTTTGTTAAAGAAAGCGATAATTTCAATTGCAGTAGCATCAAGTTTACTTCTAGCTCCACACACTGCCTCAGCAGCACCAAAGCATAAAACTGTAGTGCATCACCATACAGTAGTGGTTGCAAAACCAGCTTTAAGTGCAGTTACAATTGCCGCATGGCAACGAGTAGCGCAATGCGAAGAGGGTGGAAACTGGAAGTATTTTAGTTATTGGTACCCAAATGGTTTGGGGATCGATAGACCGAATTGGATTCAATTCGGGGGTAGTTTAGTGAAACCTAGTAGCATAATCGAACAGATCAAAGTTGCTCAACGTTTCATAAAGTATTATGGTATGGTTGTACCAGACCAGTACGGTTGCCATTCATGGTAGAAAGAAAAGATAAATATGACAATTAATAAATATGACCAGATCCACCAAGATCTAAAGCACCTGCTCCTCAAGGGAGAGATGCACAGTACTTTGGTAGGTAAGCAGGTCACGCTCGGCGGTTCCAATGAAAGTGCTAACCAGCAGTCAGAGGAGTTCGCAGTTTACATTGTTGATCTGCTTAAAAAGGCAGAACAATTTAGAAAGGACAATGTAAAAAAGAGCAAAAAGTAACCCTAGTTTGTGAAGAGAACTATTGTAAAGTTCCTTCCTGTAGGGCCTGGTCTTCCTCGGGGGTTGCAGTCGACGTTCTGT
>Ga0208497_1001141_pt1 | contig 10448 bp, 2 predicted proteins | sample CryBogCBE25Aug07_FD_184555 | JGI IMG/M metagenome (GOLD analysis project Ga0208497, IMG submission 184555) | Freshwater microbial communities from Crystal Bog, Wisconsin, USA - CBE25Aug07 (SPAdes) | ecosystem: Environmental > Aquatic > Freshwater > Lake | place: Crystal Bog, Wisconsin, USA...
CCAAGGCAGCAGCAATCGCCGATACTGCTTTCAGCCGCGTCAAGGGAATGAGCGTTCTCGTCCTTGGTGGTGACAGCCTCACCGTTGGTGCAAATGCCCGCTCCGCTGGGTTCTCCACCATCATTGCAGGGGCCACCGGATCCATTACCCACACCGTTGCCGACACCAACGCCCTGACTCTCATTGGCGGATCAACGGCCGCAACCGCACCCGGAAATACCTTTATCGAGGCGACTTCAGCGGTCCTTGCCGGTGACTCGATCTCGGGCGGTGCTGGAATCGATACGCTGGTTATCTCCTCTCAGGGATCCTTCTCCGATGCCTCCTTCGCCAAGGTTCGTGGAGTGGAAGCTCTTTCCCTCACTGGAGCCAGTCAGATCTCCATCGGCGCATCCCTCAAGGCTGCGGGCATCGCATCGATTTTTGGCGGTGCGGGCGGTGATACCTTCACCCAGTCAACGAGCGATGTCTTTACGCTGAATGGCGGTGCCGGTGCGGATAGCTTCGAAGTATCAACGACGGCTCTCAGAGCGGACTCGATCGCCGGTGGATCGGGAACCGATACCCTGGCCCTCACTTCGAATGGAACGATTGCCGACTCCTCCTTCGCCAAGGTTAGTGGCATGGAGGTACTCACGCTCACCAGCTCTTCAACCGTGAATCTGGACGCAAACGCTGCAGCAGCCGGCATCAAGACCATTTACGCAGGAAACGGCGGCGATGCCATTAATCAGACCGCCAGCCTCAGCGGGGCCGCGACAATCATCGGAGGATCCGGAAACGATCTGGTCTCTGTGGCGACCCAGGCAATCTTTGTCGCCGATTCCCTTTATGGAGGAAAAGGCGTCGACACGCTTGTCATCGCCGATTCTGCCGCCACGATTGCTGACGCCAATTTCGCCAAGGCAAAGGGCTTTGAGGTTCTCTCGCTGAATGGTGGAACGGCAACTCTTGGAGCTGGTGCCGCAGCTGAAGGCTTCTCAATGATCAACATCGGCGGAGGCAACGGCCAGATCCTGAATGCTTCGGCTTTCAACGGTGACTCGCATATCATTGATGACAGCGCCAGTTCAGGGGCCGACAGCATCCTCGGCTCGGTCAATACGGGAACCAAATTCATTGTAAACGAAGCCAATCTTGCATCCAGCACCTTCGTGGGTGGTTCAGGTGCAGACACGGTGGCGGTGACCGCTGGTCAGACTCTCTCCGACAGTGATTTCGCCAACCTGAGGAACATGAATGTCCTGCAACTGAATGGCGCAGGAAGTTCGGTGACATTGGACTCCTCCGCGGGAGCCTCTGGCATCAACTCGATCTACGGAGGCACGGGTGCGGCAACGATCTCCCAGACGGCTGGAGACACCCTTGCAAATTATATCAACGGTGCAGCGAACACAGGTGTAGCAGGCAATGTCTACAACTTTGATTACGCATCGCTTGCCGCCAATGACACAGTCGTTGGTTCGGGTAAGGATTCGCTCCAGCTCAATAATGACCTCCTAGTGTCAGTGGGCTCATTCACGAATGTCAGTGGGGTGAGTGTTCTTTCTCTAGCTGGCGGTTTAGGCAACCAAACGGTCAACATTGATTCGCTCTCCAACGCTTCCGGGTTCAACGCTATCATCGGAGGCGACAGCACGACATTCAATCAACTCTCGGGTGAAACCAAGGGCTTTACCCTCGATGGCAGTCAAGCGTCAGGAAACAATGTTTTTGTACTCAACAACTTGGCGCAACTCAATGCCGACTCGATCATCGGTACGAAGTTGGGGGGGGACACGCTTTCCATCGGTACTGCCAGCACCATTTCTGATTCCTACTTTGCAAAGGTTAAAAACGTCACCGATCTGCAGTTGACAGGAGCTTCCGCAGTGACCTTGGGCGGTGGCGCAAGTCTTGCCGGTATCCAGAATGTCTACGGTGGCAATGGTAGCGATGCCTTCACGGTTTCAAACCTCACTGACTATTCGATCACGGGTGGCACAGGAGCCGGCGTGAAGAATGTCCTGACTGTTACAAAGGGCATCACCGACAGTCTCAGCAGCGCTAGCCTCAGCAACATCAATATCCTGAACCTTGGAGCCGCAAGCAATGTCACGCTTGATGGCAGCACGGGAATCCAGACGGTGAATGGCAGCTCGGTCTCCGACCAGTTCACCGAAGATGTTTCCAGCCTCAGTGCAATTCAGATCTACGCTGGTGGTGGAACTGACACACTGAATCTCACCGGAGCTCTTACGAACAACGACAGTTTTGCTTCCATTCATAATGTGGCTGTTCTCCAGTTGGATGGTACCAGCAATATCCTCACCCTTGGTAGTGGTGCCTCCAATGCAGGTATTCTCAAGGTCGTTGGAGGAGCAGGCGGTAACGATACCTTCAATCAGACCTCCAATTCCTTCACGTTGGATGGTTCTCAGGCCAGTTCTAACTTATTCGTGCTTGCCGATGCCACGCTGGCTGCAGGCGACACGATTCTTGGCTCTGGAGTTGCCGACACACTGGCCATCGGTACAGCAGGTAGCATTGCCGACGCAAGCTTCGCCCATGTGAGCGGCATCACGGCACTCTCACTGACGGGAGCAAGCACCTTGACTGCCGGTTCGAACCTCTTGGCGGCATTCGCCTCTGGTACTGGCACTGTCTATGGCGGTAATGGAGGGGACAGTTTGACGGAGTCGAATCTGAATGATGTGACCATCGTCGGAGGTTCCGGTATCAACACGCTCACCGTTTCCAATGGTATCATTGATAACGACCTCAGTAGCATCAGCCAGATTCAGATTCTCCAACTCGGCGGAAGCAGCAATGTGACGCTCAATGGCACGGCTGCTAGCGCAGGGATCCTGACACTAACTGGAAGTGCGCAGGGCGACACGATTTTCCAGACTGCGGATGACACGAATCATCTTTATATCAACGGCAGTGCCAACACGAGCGGTGGGGGTGATCTTTACACATTCGATAACGCGGGACTTGTGAACAACGATACCGTGATCGGTCGTGGTGGTGTCGGTGCGCTCTCCGACACTCTTCAGATCATCTTCGACCAGACGGGATCGGGAACCTTCGGTGATGCCCAGTTCTCACAGCTCAGTCATGTGAGTGGGGTAGGTGCCCTCCAGTTGGACGATGCAGCTAATGACTTCGGCAACCCAAGCACGGTGATCCTTGGATCAAGTGCGAACAGTTCCGGATTCACCACCATCGTGGGGGCAGTCGGCAACGATACCTTCGCCGAATCAGCAGGCTCCTGGAAGGGGTACTACCTTGATGGTGCTTCCCAGGGTAATGGCAATCTCTTCAGCCTTGCCTCCGGGGCTCAGATGCAGGCCAACACCCTGATCGGGTCGGGAACCGACACTCTTCAGGTCGCGGGTAATGTTGTGGACGCAAACTTCACCAACACGGCCAGCACTGGTATCAATGATGTTCAACTTACGGGAAGTGCCTCAATAACCGTTGGTGCCTACGCTGATGCATTCTTCCAGAACAACAGTTCTAATGCCTCCGGGGTTGGAACAATCAGTGGTGGTGCAGGAAATGACACGTTCACGCAATCACCGGATAGTAACAATGCCTATTTCTTTGACGGCAGCAATGGCAGTAAGAATCTCTATGTTCTTAATAATGTGAACCTGCTTGCGTCAAATGGTGGCGAAACGATCAATGGTGCTGGTGCCGGAAGGGGAGACACACTCTCCATCGCACAAACGAGCATTACCGACGCTAATATCGCCAATGTGAGCGGGGTCGATGCTCTTCAGTTGAATGGAAACAGTGATGTCACTCTTGGTGCTGCCGCCAACAACAACTACAACAACAACGTGGGCTTCTCCTCCATCTTTGGTGGTGCGGGTAGCAGCACCATCACTCAGGATGCAACAAACTCGGCTCCTTACTACCTGAGTGGTGTAGCTGAGACATCGCAGATTGCTGCTGCTGTCGGTGCCGGCAATCTCTTTGTCTTTGACAATGCTGGACAGCTGGGCAACGACACGGTTGTCGGTGGTGGTGGAAGCGACACGATCCAGATCAATACCAATTCCTATGGTGAGATCACGGATTCCACTTTCAACAGTGTTCAAAACATCCCGCTCTTGCAGCTTAATGGTGGCCAGGTCGTCGACCTCGGTACGGCCGCCTATGGCTCGGGTCTGGTGAGCATCGAGGGAGGCGCCGGTTCCGACACTTTCAACCAGTATTTTAACTCAACCAAAGGTTACTATCTGGATGGTAGTGCAAACACGAGCGCTACCGGTAACCTCTTCAGCATCGATACCGCCAGCGAGGTGGCTGCCGACACAATCTTGGGAGGATTGGGAATCGATACGCTCCAGATCAATATCAATTCGGGAGTTATTGCTGACAGCAGCTTTGCAAATGTCACCAACGTCCCTGTCCTTCAGTTGACTGGAAATGCCTCGGTGGTCATCGGATACAATGCCGATGCCGCCGGACTGATGACGATCTCGGGTGGAACTGGGAACGACACCTTCACACAGGACTATTCATCCGGAAACAATTATTACCTCGATGGTTCCAATGACACGAGTGCCATCGGAGGAAATCTCTTCGTTCTGGATAACTCCTACATGGTGACATATGACACCATTATGGGCGGATCTGGAGTCGATACCCTCCAGATCGCTAACAATTCCCAGGGAGAAATCGTGGATTCGACCTTTGCCAATGTAAGCAACATCACGGTGCTTTCGCTGGCTGGCGGAGCGAATATCGATCTCGGGGCAAATACCGACAACATGAACCTGTCGACGATCAACGGAGGTAATGGTGACGACACGTTCAACCAGCAGGCGGCTTCCTCCAATGCTTACTACCTGGACGGTAGCCGCAACACGTCCGGCAGCGGCAACTTGTTTGAATTCGACAATTCGGCTCAGGTGGCGATCGACACGATCAGGGGCGGATCCGGATACGACACCGTACAGATCAATAACAACTCTGGCGGAGAAATCACGGATTCGACCTTTGCGAATCTCAACAAAGTCTCAGTTCTCCAACTGAATGGAAATCAGACAGTCGACCTAGGGTTGGCTGCCTACAGCGCCGGTCTGGTCAGCATCGTGGGTGGTGCAGGGGATGTAATCTTTAACCAGTCCTACAACTCAGCCAAATCCTACTATCTGGATGGCAGTGCCGATCCCGCAGGTGGAGGAAACCTCTTCAGCATCGACAACGCTAGCGAGGTGGCTGCCGACACGATCATCGGCGGATCGGGTATCGACACGCTCCAGATTAATATCAATTCAGGAGTTATTGCTGACAGCACCTTTGCAAATGTCACCAACGTCAAGACCCTCCAGTTGACCGGAAGCGCCTCTGTCGTCCTCGGATTCAATGCCGATAACGCAGGATTCGTTTCCCTAGAGGGTGGTACGGGTAACGATACGATCCTCCAGGACTCCACCTCAGTGAACAATTACTACCTGGATGGTTCCAACAACCTTAGTTCCTCGGGCGGCAATCTGTTCGTCCTTGATAACTCGAGCCAGCTCTACACGACCAAAAATCAACCTGGTGACACAATCCAGGGTGGAGCAGGAAAGGATACCCTTGCCGTTAACAATAACGCGTATGGTGTTATCAATGACTCCGCTTTCATCAACGTGAGCAGCATCCCGGTTCTCTCATTGAGCGCCGGAGCAAATGTTGATCTTGGTGTCAATGCCGACAACGCGGGCATCATGACCGTTTCGGGTGGGTCTGGAGATTCTACCCTCCTCCAGGATAGCACTTCAAACAACGCCTACTATCTCGACGGAAGCCGGGACACGAGCACTCTGGCAGGCAACGTCTTCACGATCGACAATGCGGCTCAGTTGAGCAATGACACGATCCGGGGTGGATCGGGGACGGATACACTTCAGGTCGGCAACGGCTACGGAACGGTGACTGATTCATCATTTGTTCAAGTCCGCAACGTCGATGTCCTTCAGCTCGCAAACAATGGATCTGTGATCCTCGGCACTAATGCTGCTTTAGCAGGATTTGGAACGATCGCTGGTGGAAGTGGCGATGCCACATTCACCCAATCTGCAGGTTCAACAACTCACCTCTATCTGGATGGTAGCAATGATATCAGCACACTTGGGGGCAATCTTTTCGCCTTCGACAATTCGGCTCAGTTGGGCAACGACACGATCGCGGGTGGCTCGGGTGTAGACACCCTTCAGTTGAACAGTGCCGGTTCTGTAACTGATTCGGCATTCAGCAATGTCTATGGAGTCAGTCTCCTTCAGCTCACGGGAAGCAGCTCGGTGTCTCTTGGTTCTGCTGCTCAGAATGCCGGTATCATCAATGTCTCTGGAGGCTCCGGAACCAACACGCTGAGTGCAGTTGGCTACACAGCCGGTATCCTCCTGGATAACTCCTACGCCACAGGTAATAGTTCGATTCTTGGTGGCAGCGGAGCCGACACGCTTTATGCGGGTGCGGGCACTGACACGCTCCAAGGTTATGCAGTCAGTACCACCAACGCCAAGAGCGATACGCTTGCGGCTGGATCTGGTGCTGATCTATTCATCCTCGGTGATACAACTGCCAATGCCTATGGCAATGGTGGTGTAGCCTTGATCCAGAACTTCAGTGCTTCTGACACGCTTCAACTCCACGATTACAGCGGAACGGGAAGCGACGCCTCGGATTACTCCCTGGTCAGCGGATCATGGGGCTCCGGTGCTTCAGCCTATAATGAGCAGTTATTCGATATCTCGAATAGCGGTTCCAAGTTGATCGCCAATATCAACTACATTGGCTCAGATGCACAAAATGATATTCTTGGACAGGCTCATTTCGCACATATCTGAGAAGCAACCCTAGAGGTATCACTCAACTTAAGAAAAAGCCCCGGAGGAAACTCCGGGGCTTTTTTGATGCCCGATGAAAATATAAGATCATCGTTAACAAGGTAATGGTTTATTGCTTCTCGCCTGGCTGAAGCCATCGAGAGTTTCTAAAGCGGATTACTCAAAGTTCCTTTTCAACGATCCCCCTGAATCTATTCTCAAGGTAGCTTTGGGATGATCTATTTAAAAAGCGAAGAAATTTATTGACGACCTAAAAGATCGTGTATAATCTTCATTAAGAAAAACGAAAAAAAACATGAGATTTTTAAAAATGATGAAAATACACATAAATATCTCTCTAACGCGATGTTGTAAAACTTTTCACATGAATATACACGATCACGATAATGGTTATTAAAAAACTTACTCTAAAAAAACCCTAAAAAAACAAAAACCTCAAAAAAATGAAATCACCAAAATATATTGCGCTCATTGCATTACTATCGGCAGCAAGTCTCACTTCCGGGCATGCCCAAAGCAGCACCAAAGTTATCTACATCACAGGAGCCACGGCCTTCCGTGCTCTAGCCAACACAGCAATCGATTACCTTGCCACCAATAACACCCAGAGTCCGGCAGGAAGACGCATTGCTTTCGATACCAATAGCATCACTAAAGCTTATCATGCGGTCTGGCAACTTGGAGGTGCTAATACAAACACCTACATCTCTGCCTACTGGGTGGGTTCTGAAGCGGGCATCCAGTCTGTCACGGGACCAACCTACCAGAGCTATGCCACGAACAAGACGATCTTGACGAACGGTCTTGTCAAGACGACTAACTACTTCACGAACACGTCCCAGATCCCGAACACCCTAGCGTTCTGGAATCCAGTGGTTATAGGCGGCACTGGAAGTGTTCCGGTGGCAACAAACAGCACCGCTCAAGGAGCGATAACCAATGTCACGGCAACACTCGGTGTGGTGGATACCTACCAGCAGAGTTCACCCTTCTCGCCTGGAGCCAAGGTCGCTTACTACTCGACCAATGGATACCAGAGCAACGGGGTGATCTCCACGAATCTTGCCGCACTCGCGACCAATGTATATCTGGCCGCCCAGTCAGACACAATCGTCGCCGCCGGTGGTTATGCGCTCTTCACGGTGCCTGGTGCACCCGTCTATAATATAACCCAGGCTCAGCTTAAAAAACTGGCCACGAACGGTTATATCAATGGGTATGCGGTGACGAGCCGTCTCGCCGATACCAATGCAGGCATCTACCTTGCGGGTCGCAATATCGACTCCGGAGCAAGGGCCAACCTGCTTGCCTTGATAGGACTGGGATCCTCGCTGAAATCAAGCGGAGTGAACAATACCGTGAAGCAGTATGCCGTGCTGAATCCCGGACAGATCCTGAACTACAGCGATGGAACACTTTACCAGAGCAACTCAAGCAGCGGCACAAATTCGCTTGTGGTGCCATGGCCCGCCGAGGTCATCGATGGTAAATTAAGCGGTTCCGGCAATGGCGGCTATAGTTCGGGTTCGACTTTGGTGAGCGCCTTGCTAAGCACGACCAACAGCACAAACGGCATCCCGAATGGAATCAATATCAAGCTGCCTGGCACCAGCTATCTGATCGGCTATTCCGGCGCGGCCGAGGTTTTCAGCGGACACGGCCAATTCCTCACTCTTGGAGGAGTGCCTTTCGATGTCGAGACGATCAAGTCCGGAGCCTACCCTTTCTGGTCGTTTGTCCATGTCCTTCTTGCTCCGTCTGCCGATGGTACGGCAACGGCTGTGGCAAGTTCACTTGCAAGCCAGATCAAATCCTACACCACAGCTCAGTTGAACAGCGGTGCAAACCCCATCTCCTATGGAACAATTGCCTTGAGTGATGTTACTAATAACGTCACTAGGACGGCAAATGTCGACGAGGGGGCGATCCATCTTCAGTGGACGAATTCAACTCCCATTTCTTCCTTGGTCGGCTACTGATCAAGGTTAATCCTCGGCATGTTATAGGGCTTGGCCAGGTCGGCAGTGATGCCGGCCTGGTTCTTTTTTTGGAGTGGAGGGTCATGGAAAACTCACCGGTATCAGGTTGAAATAAAGCATGAAATATATATCAAAAAGGGGTGAGAATTAATAAATAGCCCCCAATTTCTAGTCGTTATAATGATATGTTAGTAATCTAGCCTCCTCCCTTGATCGGGGGCATGAAAAACTCAGATCAACAAGAGGGCGGCACTTCAAGATGTTTCTTTTTTGTGACGTTGCCGTAAATGTGAATAAATTGGACATTTGGCTTCGGAGTAAATGAAATAACAGTGTTAGATATGCCTTCAAAAACATCATCCCCCCCTTTCCCATGAATCCAATGACCGTCGCCTTGATGGCGATTCTTTTCCTAACCGGCGGTCTCTTGGATGGGTGGGGTCAAAATCCTCCATCCCCTCCCTCTTCTTCCCTTCTGGTTTTTCCACCTGGAATAACACTCCAAACTGCTTCCAATGGGGAACTCTCCACTGCCGTGAAGGCGGCCCTCTTTCAGAATCCCGACAAGGCCAAGGAAGTCGTCTCCTACACTGTGGCCGAGTTGGCCAAGGGGGGGCGTCTGATCCCGCAGAAAATGCCCGCTAATATCCACGGGGCCAAGGTCACGAGGGTGGTAGTCAAGTTAGGACAACGCGTGACTACCGGTCAAACCCTTGCCGTCATGGATGTCCAGGGGAAGCCGATGAAATACACGTCCACGGCGGATGGAATCGTCGAGTCCGTCAGCATGTCTCCGGATGCATCACCCTACGGGCCGGAGCCTCTGGCCCTCATTGCCCAGTCCTCGGAGTATTCGTTGACGGCCATCCGCCATGTGATCCTGGCCGCAGCGATGGCGGCTCCCTCCTCTATCACCGAAATTGTTTCCGCAGCAGCCACCGCCGCCCCCACGGTCTCCGGAGTGATTGCCTCGGCGGCCAAGGAAGCCCTCCCGGATCAGGCCGATGCGATCGCCAAGGCCGTTCCTTCCCCGGTGGCTGCACCGACACCCGATCCGGCATCGACGCTTTCCCCTCCTGAAGAGGAGATGAAGCAGGAACTTGCAAAGCTGAAGGAGGAGGGAAAACTCGGTGACAAAAAAGCAGTTCGGGACGCTTACGAAAAGGTTATCAAAAAACACACCGAGACCAAGGAGATCGCCGGCCCCATGGGGGCGCGGGTCATCGCCGTGCACAAGCATGCGGGTGATGTGGTCCATGTTGGTGACAAGATCATCACCGTGCGTCTGGCGGACGGACGCCAGCTTCCAATCCTGGCCAAAGCCGACGGCGTGATGCAGGAACTCAACGTGAGCAAGGGAGGGATTATTGGAAATACCAGCCCCAGCAGCGCACAAATCGACTCCGAATCCCTCGTGAGGATCGGGGTGATTCGCATCACCATGACACGATAACCATCATGAAAATGAACAGACCAGCCCGCTTGAATTACAACTGGCATCGATGGTTGTCGATGGCCTCCTCGGTAGCTTGCGTCATGGCTCTAGCCACATCGATGCCGCCATCACTTCATGCGGAAGATGTTGTGTTTGCCAAGTCTTCCTCCTGTCCCGCCGCCGCCGCTATCGCAAAAACCGCCA
>Ga0208497_1001142_pt1 | contig 10448 bp, 10 predicted proteins | sample CryBogCBE25Aug07_FD_184555 | JGI IMG/M metagenome (GOLD analysis project Ga0208497, IMG submission 184555) | Freshwater microbial communities from Crystal Bog, Wisconsin, USA - CBE25Aug07 (SPAdes) | ecosystem: Environmental > Aquatic > Freshwater > Lake | place: Crystal Bog, Wisconsin, USA...
GTGGACATCGACCTCACGACCGAGGCTCTCGGCACCGACGCGGACGGCAACGAAGTCTTCCTCAAGGACGTCTGGCCGACCGACGCGGAAGTAGCCGCTGCGGTGCGCGCGTCGCTCACCCCCGAAATGTTCGAGAGCCGTTACGCCGCCGCCTTCGATGGCGACGACCGCTGGAAGGCCGTCCCGACGGTGCCGTCAGAGACCTACGCCTGGGACAGCGCCTCGACCTACGTGAAGTTGCCGCCGTACTTTGACGGCCTCACCATGGACACCACCGCCGTCACCGACATTGCTGGTGCGCGCGTGCTGGCGCGTCTCGGTGACTCGGTCACGACCGACCACATCTCCCCCGCGGGCAACATTCGCCCCAACGTGCCGGCTGGCCTCTTCTTGGCCGACCGCGGCGTGGCGCGCGAGGACTTCAACAGCTACGGCACCCGCCGCGGCAATGACGCCGTCATGGTGCGAGGCACCTTCGCCAACATTCGTCTGCGCAACCAGTTGGTGCCGGGCGTCGAAGGTGGCGTCACCATCAAGTTCCCCGAGAACGAGCAGATGTACATCTTCGACGCGTCCATGCGTTACCAGGAAGAAAAGACTCCGCTCATCATCCTCGGTGGCAAGGAATATGGCACCGGATCGAGCCGTGACTGGGCGGCCAAGGGCACCAAGTTGCTGGGCGTCAAGGCCGTATTGGTGGAGAGTTTTGAGCGCATTCACCGCTCCAACCTCGTCGGCATGGGCGTCGTTCCGCTGCAGTTCCTCCCCGGCGACTCCGCTGAGAGTCTGGGACTCGACGGCACGGAAGTGTTCTCCATCACTGGCCTCACCGCGCTGAACGACGGCGTGTTGCCGTCGCGCGTCACGGTCACGGCGACCTCGGGCAGCGAGACCAAGACCTTTGAGGTGCGTCTGCGGATTGACACCGAGACGGAAGCCGAGTACTTCCGCAACGGTGGCGTCCTCAACTTCGTTCTGCGTCAGCTCGCTCGCTAATGAACGTCGGCCACCGCCCCTATTTGTTGGTCGACGCCGCTCGTGGTGATCGGATGATGGGATCGGGCTGGTGGTACCCGACGACGCAGTCTGGCGGCGACCTGTCGTCGTACAGCGTGATTCCCGGTGTGGAGTTCACGGGCGTGGCCCAGTTGAACGCTCCGGCGGATGTTGACGGACCGGTCTACCTCTTCTCTCATGGCCGAAGCGGCTTTCACGGCGCCTACACCCAATTGGCTGAGGGCCTCGCCGCTCGTGGCGCTCACGTCGTCATTGTGGACCACCCTGGCGACACCATGGCCGACTGGGCTCTCGGCATCGCTGTTGATGACGCCACGAACGAACGTCAGCGTCTCGAAGACATGGAATTCATCGTGTCGTCCATGCTGGACGGCAACGAGGGCCTCCCCGCACTCGCCGGTCGCGAGTTGTGGCTGGGTGGTCACTCCTACGGTGCGTACTCCGCCCTCGGCTCCGCACCGTCACTCGGTCAGCGAACCGATCTGCGTGGCATCGTGGTTCTCGAGCCCTACCTGCGCACCTTGACGGCGTCGCAACTCGCCGCCATCGAGGTAGCGACGACGGCCATCGCCGGCGATCGAGATGCCACCACGCCGGCGGATGTTGACCCGCCGCACGCCGCGGCGCACATGAGTGACGAGTTCCTCGTCGTGGAAATCTTCAAGAACATCGGCCACCAAGGCTGCAGTGACGTGGGTCTCTATTTAGAGCGCCTCGACCAATACTCCGACTTGCCGCAACTTGTCGTGGACTACTTGACGTCGATGGCGCCGGACATCACTGGCACGGCCGGTGACCCGTGGCGTCCGGCGGTTGAGCGACACGTCTCGCGCGTCGCCGAACTTATTGGCCTCTAGCCCAGGCGACGAAAGAAGTCGTCGGGTGCGACGACATCGTCACGCGTCAACTCACTGATCGAGGACTTGCCAAGGCCATAGAGCGTCGCATCGGTGCCGGAGCGCAGGATATCCAAGACGTTCTCAACGCCGGCTTGCCCATTGGCCGCGAGACCCCAGAGATACGCACGGCCGATCATGACGGCCTTGGCGCCGAGGGCGAGCGCCTTCACCACATCGCTACCGCGGCGCACGCCACCATCCAGCACCACTTCAATCTGACCACCAACCGCCTCGGCGATGTGCGGCAGCATGCGAATGGGCGCGGGCGTGGAGTCCAGGTTGTTGCCGCCGTGATTCGAGACCGACAAGGTAGTGGCGCCCAGGTCCACGACGCGCTTGGCATCATCCACTCGACCGACGCCCTTCACCATGAAGGGCCCTTCCCACTGGGAACGCAGCCAGGCGAGGTCTTCCCAGGTCGCGGGAGCGGATTGCATCCATTCGTAGTACGCACCGAAGAAAGTCGGGGGCTGGGTGCCCGGTGCGGCCATGTTGGGTGTGGTGAGGTCGGGCAAGTGGCCGCTCTTGGCGAACTGCCAGAACCACTTCGGCCGTGACAATGCCTCGGGGGCCAACTTGATCATGGATTTGAGGTCCAACTTTTCCGGAATCCAGGGGCTACCCCAGTCACGACCATTGGAGAACGACCAGTCCAAGGTGACGATGATGCCCTTGGCTCCGGCGGCCTTTGCACGCTCGAGGCGCTGGACCATAACGTCGCGGCCCCCCGACCAGTACATCTGGAAGAAGACTTGCGAGTTAACCGCGCACACGTCCTCGATTGGCTTGCTCGCAAAAGACGACAAGCCCATCGGCAGGCCACGGTTCGCGGCCGCTCGAGCAACTGCCACCTCACCATCGGGGTGAACAGCCTGCACACCGGTGGGAGAAATGATGACGGGAAATGGCAGTTCGCAACCCATCACCGAAGTGGTGAGGTCGCGAGTCGACGAGAGTCCGGCGATGTGCGGCGAGAGACCTAGTTGGTCAAAGCTCGACAGGTTGTCCTGGAGGGAGATGCCCTTTTCGGCTCCGGCAATCAGGGCGCCGTAGACCGACTTAGGGAGTCGCTTCTGGGCACGCTTCTGTGCGATTGCCACTGTTTCAAACCAACTATTTGCCATGGCTCTCCTGTGTCGGCTGAGGTTATCGCTTATCGGGTGGCAACGACGCGGAAGCCCTCGGCGAGGCGACCCTTCTCGAGGCCCGCCTTCTTAGCCGTGAGCTTGCTCCAGTTGCGCAGCAAGTCGGTCGGATCAAAGTCCTCGCCCAACTGCGACACGTGGCACTTCAAGGCGGCCAGCTTGCGCTCGAAAGCGTCCGTGGTGTCGACCACCATGGTCGGCTCGGTTGACATCACCCAGACCTCGGGAACCGTGTGGGGCTCAAATCCCTCGGCGAGAAGATCGGTGAAAGAGTGGGGATTGCGACTGTCGGGGTAGACCGCACGCATCGTGGCTTCGCCGGCGGCCAAGTGGTCGGGGTGCGATGCGTAGATGCGCTCCCAATTGCGTTCCGGACTTTGACAGATCACGACGTCCGGCTTCGCGATTCGAATCACGCGGCTGATCTCGCGACGCACCTTCAAGGTGGGCTCGAGCTCGCCGTCGGCAAAGCGCAAAAAGTGCAGCTCCGTGACCCCGACTTCGGCGCCGGCCGCCCGTTGCTCGCCTTCACGAATGAGGGCGCGCTGCTCACGGGTGTGCGTGGAGGCGTCACCGCCCGCATCTCCGGAAGTGACGAGGCAGTACTGCACGTCGACGCCCGCCGCCGTCAGCGTGGCAATCGTGCCCGCGCAGCCGTAGTCAATGTCGTCGGGGTGTGCGGCCACCACGAGAACTCGTCGCAGGTCTTCACGAGGCGCAAAGACCGCGACCTTCGACTTCTTCTCCGACTTGCTCACAGGACTGATTCCTCCATGGTGGGCTCCCAATTCGCCAGGTCGGTGAGATGGGGGTTATTTGAGAACACTTCAACGATGGGTCGCTTGATTTCAATGCGGCGCATGATGATTTCGGCTTCCACCATTTGGTTCCACAGCAAGAGCGACACCACGACACCCGTGGAACCCGCGCGAGCGGTACGACCCGAGCGGTGGAGATACGCCTTGTGGTCTTCCGGCGGATCAAAGTGCACGACGCAGTCCACGCCATCGATGTGCAGTCCACGCGCCGCGACGTCAGTCGCGACGAGGACGGGCAAGGCGTCGGTGGAGAAATCAGCCAGCGCCCGCTCGCGCTGCGCTTGGCGGAGGTCACCGTGAATGGCGGCTGCCTTCACGCCCTCTTTTTCCATGTCCTCAACGACTCGGTCCGCACCGCGCTTCGTGCGGCAAAAGATGATGGTCTTGTTCTGGGCCTTGCAAATGGTGGCGAGCACCTTGTTGCGGTCCATCTTGTGCACGGCGAAGAAGTGGTGCACCATCAGTGACACGGTCTGGCTGTCGGAAGCCACCTCGTGGAAGATGGGATCGTTCATGTAGCGCTTAACCAAGCGGTCAACGGCACCGTCCAAGGTGGCGGAGAACAACAAGGTTTGGTGCGGGCGGTCCGCCAAACGACGCAGCACCCACTCGACTTGGGGCATAAAGCCCATGTCCGCCATACGGTCGGCTTCGTCGAGGACGAGAATGTCGAGACCATCGACCTTGACTTCACCGCGATCACCGAGGTCAATCAGACGCCCCGGCGTGGCGATGATGACGTCGACGCCCGCACGCATCTGCTTGATCTGCTTTTCGATGTCGGCACCGCCATACACGGCAACCACGGACAGGCCCATGGCCGCGCCGAGGGTTTCAATCACTTCGAAGACTTGGACTGCGAGTTCGCGCGTCGGCAGGAGTACGAGTCCGCGAGGACGAGCCACTGGGCCGTCGTGACGGCCGTCGCGGGCATTAATTTCCGCCACTCGTTGCAGCAAGGGCAATCCAAAGCCCAAGGTCTTGCCTGAGCCCGTCTTGGCTTTGCCGCAAGTGTCGCGGCCGGCAAGAGCGTCCGCGATGGTCATGGCTTGGATGGGGAACGCCGTCACAATGCCCTGCGCCGCGAGGGCGTCGACCATAGGGGTGGCAATTCCGAGGCTCGCGAAGCTGTGCTCCGTGGCGTAGGTATCGTTCCCCGCCGTAGAGGCGGAGGATGCGTCGGACATGAGGGTTCGTTTCCCGGTCGGACCCTGAACCGTCACACGTGAAGAAAAATGGGCCCGGATACCCGCGCGTCGCACGTGTTCCCTCCTTTATCTTACGACTGCGAAAGGAAGCACATGCGACTCGAACTTGGACAGACAGCACCGGCGTTCACCCTGACGAACGAAAACGGGGAGAAAGTGGCACTTAAGGACTATCGAGGCCAACGTGTCGTTATCTACTTTTACCCCGCCGATGACACTCCCGGCTGCACCAAAGAGGCCTGTCAGTTCAATGACGAGCTCGCTACCTTGGCGACGGCAGGGGCCGTGGTCTTCGGCATCTCACCGGACGACGCCGCATCGCACCAGAAATTTCGAGCGAAGTTTGGCTTGACCTTCTCCCTCTTGTCGGACCCCACCAAGAGCACCATGGAGAAGTACGGCGCCTTCGGCGAGAAGATGATGTACGGCAAGAAGGTCACGGGCGTCATCCGCTCGACCTTCGTCGTGGGGCCGACGGGAAAGATTGAGCACCTCTGGTACAACGTGCGTGCAGACGGTCACGCCGCCAAAGTTGTTGCCGCGCTGACTGCCTAGGGTCGCTTCTCCCCACCAACTGTCACCACATTGACAAATGGTCACTTTCGGGTCTCGTAGAGCGCGAGAGTATCCTTGACCAACCGAATGTTGCCGGCGAGCAGGGGACACATCATGGCGCACACGTTGACACTTCCCGAGCGTCCGTCACCACCCCGTCGCGATGGCGTGACCATGGTGATCGACTCAGGCCTTCCTCTGCGTGCCTTTGAGGACATCGTCGAATCGTTTGCTCCCCTCATCGACTACATCAAGTTCGGCTGGGGAACGTCCGTGGTCTACCCCATGGTCGGGCGCAAGATCGAAATTCTGAGGGCCCACGGCATCGGCGGATATCTCGGTGGCACTCTCTTTGAGAAGTACATCATCCAGGGAAAGTTCGACGATTTTCGTCGCGTCTGCCAGGAATATGGTCTCCTCACTGTCGAGGTGAGTAATGGCACGGCGGCGATCAGCCACGAGGAGAAGTCGCTCTACGTCGAGAAGTTGGCGAATGATTTTGAAGTGATTTCCGAAGTGGGATTCAAGGACAATTCCCAATCAGAGAACTTCGCTCCCAAAAAGTGGGTGGAGTCCATTGAGCGCGACCTGGTCGCGGGCGCCCGCCTCGTGACTTTGGAAACTCGCGAATCAGGTCGCGGTGGTATGTGTCGTCCGAATGGTGAGTTGCGTTACGGGCTTATCGAAGAAATTTTGGATTCGGGTATCGACGTCACGCGATTGATGTTCGAAGCTCCGACCAATGATTTGCAGAGTTACTTCGTCAAGCGCGTCGGCACCAACGTCAACCTCGGAAATATTCCTCCTGACGCCATTGTCTCCTGTGAAACTATTCGTGTGGGGCTTCGCAGCGAAACCTTGCTCGAGTTCGAAAGGTAATTTCGTATGCGCGATTCACGTGACGTGTTCCACCTCGCCATTCCGGCGTACGACGTCGACGCCACCATCGATTTCTACGTGACCAAGTTGGGTTGCAAGCTCGCCCGTCGCTACGACGACCGCGTGACGCTGGATTTCTTTGGCGATCAGGTGGTGTGTCACCTCGGCCCCGCGCCGGATAACTTGCCCGCCATTTCCGAACTCAAGATGTACCCACGACACTTTGGGGTGACCTTTCGCGACGGTGCCGACTTCGACGCGCTCTACGCCTTGGCCAAGGCGCGACACATTCCTTTCTATGCGGATCTCGCTGAGCGATTCCACGGACTCGTCGAAGTGCACCGCACCTTTGTCTTGGTAGATCCCGCCAACAACTTGCTCGAGTTCAAGCACTACCACGACCATCGGATGATGTACTAGGGACACCGTGCAGAGCCATGAGCGCCTCTCGGTGGCGCAACTCATACAGCGTCACCGCAGCGAGCGCCTCTTTGCCCGGGCCCCTCTCGAAGAATCGGGGCTTCGCGCTCTGAGCTTTGAGGAATTGGCGACGGCCACCCACTTTGTAGCCCACTACTACCAACAACTCGGTCTCGAGCCGGGTAACCGTGTGGGATTACTGGTCGCGCAACCGATTGACTTCGTCATCCATTTTCTCGGTGGCATCTCCGCCGGGTATTGGATGGCTCCGCTCGACCCCACCTTGGACTACGAGGCACTGCCCTCGGTCGACGGCCACCTTGCCGCGCTGGAACTCACTGCCGTCATGGCCGACCGCCCACGGCCGCCCACGTCGCAATTGCCTTGGCATGTGGCGGAGATTGCGCATCGTGAGGAGGGATTAGCCAGCAACAATGGTGGCATCTTGCTGTCTTCGTCGGGGACCACCGGCACCCCCAAGACCATGTTGCTCAGCCAAGATCAAATCCTCGCGACCGCGACCAATATCTCTCGGCACAATGCCCTGACATCTGACGACATCGGCCTCAACCCTCTCCCCCTGTGGCACATCAATGCGGAAGTGGTGGCGGTCTTGGCCAGCGTGGTGGCGGGGAGCCAGCTCGTATTGCAGCGCCGATTCAAGCGCACTGATTTTTGGAAACTCGTGCGTGACGTGCGAGCCACTTGGATCAACGCGGTACCCGCGATTGTCTCGCACCTCTCCACGCTGCGCGACGGCGAAGACGTCCCGCACGGCGTCCGATTCATTCGTTCCGCCTCGGCACCCTTGCCCGCGGAGATCATTCGAGACTTCGAAGCCACCATCGGCATCCCCATCATCGAGTCCTACGGAATGACCGAAGCTGCCAGCCAAATCTGCGCCAACCCACTCGACGGAGTACGAAAAGCCGGATCAGTGGGCCTTCCCATTGGCGTCGAACTTCAGTGTCTGCCCTTTGAATCTGACGAAGTGCCGAGCAGTGACGAGGCACCGCGAGTTGGCCACATCGCCATCAGGGGGCCGAGCGTCATTTCTCACTACGCCACCGATGCCCACGCTCACCGCTTCACCGACGATGGCTGGCTTCTCACTGGCGACTTGGGCTATCTCGATGAGGATGGGTACGTCTTTTTGGTCGGACGCATCGACGACGTTATTAACCGCTCCGGAGAGAAGATTTATCCCCGAGAAATCGAAGAAGTGATTTTGAGGGTGCACGGCGTCGTCGCCAGTGCCGTCATCGGTTTGCCCCACCCCACTCTCGGCGCGGTACCGCTGGCCTTCGTCGAACTCGATGCGACCACCGATGAGCAGCGTCGTGTCATTTGCCGTGAGGTTGCCCACGTACTTGAGGGTTCGCTCGGCCGGTCCAAGCGCCCCACCGCCATACGAGTCGTGGATGCTTTTGCTCGGCACGCGACGGGGAAAATCTTGCGACAGCCTCTTCGTCAGGCAGACGTGAACTTTCTCCACGAGGAACTACTCTCGTAAAAATGTGTGGTGAGAAGTAACCGTGTCGGCACCCGTGAGCACCAATGGCGGAACGCGCCGTCGCCTTGAACACGTCGATGCCATGCGGCCCGTCAAACAGTTCGCGGTCATCGGGACGCACGCAATGCAATTCTTTGCCCCGGGTGCGGCCACCGTTTTCTGGAAGAGCGGACTGATTTTCACGAGATTCTCTCGCGACGCCTTCCTTTTCGTCTCGGCCTGCATGCTCGCGTACAGCTACCGACACGCCACACGCGTCGTCCTCGGCTCCTACGCGTGGCGGCGCTTCATGTCCGTGGGTATGCCGTACCTGGTGTGGACTTTGATCTACTGGGTGTGGACGGCGTGCCATCCCATCCATGGCCTGCCCCTCTACGCCCTGCACACCGATGAGTTGACGTGGTCGTCGCTGGTGGGATTTGTGCGCTGGGGTTATTTCCACCTGTACTTCCTGCTGATTCTGATGCAGTTCTACGTACTCTTCCCCGCAGTGCTGTGGGTCATTCGCCGTTTCCCTGCGCTGCGAATTCACTTGCTATGGAGTTCCCTGGTGATTCAGGTGCTGCTTGACCTCGCCAATCGTGGCCACTGGTGGGGATTTCACCTCTCGTTCATCGTGGAAACTCGACTGGTCATCTCGTATCCCTTCTATCTCATCGCGGGCGTCATTGTCGCGTTGAACTTTGAGGAGTTCCACGCCTGGGTTATCCGCTACGCGCGGCCCATCATCGCGATCACCGTGCTGGCTTTCATCGCCGCGAGCGCTACCAACTTTGTCCATTTCAATTCGACCTACACCACCTACCTGGCCATCGGGCGAAACCCCTTCGGGGCACTCGCCATCCCCTACGACATGGGTGGAGTGCTGTGCGTCTACCTCTTGGGCGTCTACCTCGTCGACTCACGCCGCCACTGGCGAACCCGACGACTAGTGGCCTCCGGTTCGGATAACGCCTACGGCATCTATCTCTCGCAGATGCTGTTTATCCCCCTGACGTACCGCTTCATTGAGCCGACGCACGGCCACCACTACTTCCCCGTGGCCATCGGGCTCGTTCTCGTGATTTTGTTGACCTATCTCGGGGGATTCATCTTCACGGGCCTCATCGCACGCACGCCGCTCGCCAAGATCGTCGCGGGTCGCACTCGAGCGTCATGGCGCTCACTCATTCCCCGCAGCACCCCTGAATCCGCGCACGGTCAGTTGGGCAATGGTCCCTTCGACAAGGCGTCGGCGTAGCTGTCCCCGAGTGGCCAGCACGAACAATTCGACACGGGCAGCCACCACGAGCCGTCAAGGTCGACCCCCGACGCCCTCGACAACATGGTGCGAATGGGGCCCCCATGAGAGACCAGTAAAACGCGGTCATCTCGACCATCGCGGAGCAGTTCAGAGAGAAAAGATGTCGTCCGCTCGTACATCTCGCGTAACGATTCGCCCCCGTCGGGCTTCGCCGCCACGTTCACGACGCGCTGAGCCACAAGATCAAGTCCACTCAGCTCGGGCGTGACCCCGCTACTGGGGCCCGTTTCGAGGATGCCGTAGGACCGTTCGCGCAGACGCTCGTCATGGGTTACCTCGAGCCCGAGGACGTCCGCGATGATTGCGGCGGTCTGACGAGCGCGCTGGAGATCACTGGAGATGATGCGGGAGAAAGAGTGGGGAGCGAGATCGGTCGCCACCGCTCTCGCCATGGCGCGACCCTCGGCGGTTAACTGTGCCTCATCGTTTTGACCCTGCACCTTTTGCAATTTGTTCCAGGTGCTTTGTCCGTGGCGAACCACCGTGAGGCGCGAGAAGTTTTCCGACACGTGCCGAGCGTAGTTTGGGTGCCGGAGCCCATCACCACTGTGTCACCATGACGGTGAGCAGTCGTGCTTGCGTATGAGGGGGACACATGGCCATCGTTTTGTTACACGGAAATCCCGAGACACCCGCCATTTGGGATGACCTTCGGCGCGCGTGGGGCCGAGAGGACATTCTCACTCCCGCC
>Ga0208497_1001147_pt1 | contig 10415 bp, 13 predicted proteins | sample CryBogCBE25Aug07_FD_184555 | JGI IMG/M metagenome (GOLD analysis project Ga0208497, IMG submission 184555) | Freshwater microbial communities from Crystal Bog, Wisconsin, USA - CBE25Aug07 (SPAdes) | ecosystem: Environmental > Aquatic > Freshwater > Lake | place: Crystal Bog, Wisconsin, USA...
ACTAGAAAGAAAAAGTCTGGATAGAAGGGAAGAGGGGATGAGAAAAAGTGGGATAAGAGTCGTTCCAACGACAGTGATGTGATAGTAGCTTCGCAAAGAATAACCGTAACACTAGAAGCGGTGACACTTCAGATTCCATGTTAAGCGTTACATGGTACAGTATTTCAACTTTGTTGTGTTATATCACTCGAAATCCCTTCAAATAGTTTCCAAATCTACTCAAATCATACGAATACACGTTTTTTACCATCCAGACCATAGATTCATCGCAGCGTGTTGTAGATTCACGTTTTATACACGTTTCGTACCAAAGGAGGTATTTGCCAATTATTTGGGTTCACTCCGACGTGCAAATCTCAACAACCAATCCACTTCCTTCCACTCACGATAGCTTGTTCGATGCGTCTCACATAGGGCTACATTAGTATTCATCGATTTCAGTATAACTCGACAGTTGGACAACGTTATAGTCCAAAAACAACGTGTAATACTAACAAACGTGCATTTTGGACACCCTCACGTGCAAATCTCAACAACCAATCCACTTCCTTCCACTCACGATAGCTTGTTCGATGCGTCTCACATAGGGCTACATTAGTATTCATCGATTTCAGTATAACGCGACAGTTGGACAACGTTATAGTCCAAATACAACGTGTAATACTAACAAACGTGCATTTTGGACACCCTCACGTGCAAATCTCAACAACCAATCCACTTCCTTCCACTCACGATAGCTTGTTCGATGCATCTCACATAGAACTACATTAGTATTCATCGATTTCAGTATAACTCGATAGTTGGACAACGTTATGGTCCCAATACAACATGTATACTAATTAAACGTGCATTTTGGACACATCCTCACGTGCAAATCTCAACAACCATTCCACTTCCTTCCACTCACGATAGCTTGTTCGATGCGTCTTACATAGGGCTACATTAGTATTCATCGATCTCAGTATAACTCGACAGTTGGACAACAGTATGGTCCAAAAACAACGTGTAATACTAACAAACGTGCATTTTGGACACCCTCACGTGCAAATCTCAACAACCAATTCACTTCCTTCCACTCTCGATTGCTTGTTCGATGCGTCTCACAAAGAGCTGTATAATTAGAACGGCGTTATGGTTTTAAATCTACGTGTTCAAGCTATTAAACAAACGTGCAGGATCTTCCCAGTGTAGTCACTCGGTTACATAGTGGTACATATGTCCAGTAAATTTTCTATCATCTTGAATTAACCAGAGAATTTTGGAAGCGAAAATGGGGGTATTCTTGTCGACTATTCGAATAAACTCATTTGAAGATGGTTCAAGTAATGTACTAATTTTAAAACGCAAATCGCCAAATAAGGTTGCAGAGATTTCATTTAGTCTTAATCATGACATTACACTATACTATACTTTTCGGTTCGCATTACATTTTTTCAACCACAACATGTGTTCCTCCGTTGCTATGGATGATGCTGGTACACAACCTCTCCATTAACCATCACTTGCACTGGGCCAGCTGAGCCAAAATGCGGAGGTTGCTGTGGCTGATGCCTGGGGCACTGCAAATGATTTGGGGGCTGCTGCTGCGTGATAGGTGAATTATTGTAAGCACAAACGTTGGTCAAAGTATTGTTTCCATTGCAGTAATTCTGCGTCATTACATTCTGGTAAGTATTGAATTGACGCGGTGGCTGCATCGACACTCCAGAGGAAGAACAGAAGTGTTGATTCCCCTGAGGATTAGCGTGAACCGTCTGCGGTTGCATCGGAAAGGAGTTGAAGTTGTACTGCGGTTGCGGGAAAGTGTTGTACGCGGTTGCAGGAGGTCCTGGATTCTGTGCGATTGGGTTCGACTGCTGCTCGGTAATCATAGGAGCTCTCCCAAACTGGGCTAATAGGAGCTGCTGGAGCAAAAGTGTGTTACTCTCTGCCTGCTTCAATGCGTTCTCTTGCTGCAGCTGCACTGCTGCAAACCATTTATCACGAAATTGCGATTCTTCAGAAGATAAGCTGCTGCCACCTCCCCCACCTCCGACAGCGGTGAAGGTTTTAAAGTTTCCCTCGACGATGCGATTACAGAACTCGATATCGCGCTGTAGCCCCATAAGCGCGGCGGATGCGCTTGCTTTTCCGCGTCTAAATTAACACATAAGATATTAAGAGAGAAAAATAGGATGTTACAATTATTATTCGCAGCATATCAGTACAATTGCATACTTGGTGCTTGGCGGTCGAGCATAATCGCCGTCCGAGCTTCCTTCGTCATCATCCTCGGCACTTGTAGGCGCAAACTTAGACGGTGGTGGAACGAGTTTCTTCCTCTGCTTCGTACAATCGCCATGGTGACGACTAGTATTAGAAACTGAAACTTCCACCTCCGACTCGTGTTGATCGCTATTCACCGAGGTGAGGTCGGTGGTGTCCCAAGACGACTTGTTCTTGGAACGAACCGCTGATGCAGAGCTCCTAGAGCTTGACCTGTTTGATCTTGTACCACAATTGCGAGCCGCTTTAGCCGCTGTCGAATTCACCGACGAATTCTTCTTCGCTCTCCCGGAAGATTTATTTGTGTTCTTCTTTTTGGATTCCAACCCTCGCAACCGCTCCTTTCCAGTCCGCTGTTGAGCTGCAGCCTCTTGTTTCTTGGCGCCTTTCTCAGAACTGTATTGATAGGCAGTACAATTATTTTATGCAACTGAAAAGTTTTTATGTAGCAAAACCAATACCTGGAATGGTTCACGGATGATCGGGTAATATAACCGTCATTCGATTCGCCGACGCTCGGGATCGGTAGGGCGTCGGGATTTACACCACCAAAAACGAGTTCCGGTACAATATAATTTGCCGACTTTCCTTTACCATGCCTATTGCAATTTACACATAGTTAGCTGTGAACGAACTAATATACACCAACAATGCTAGTAATTACTCAGATATTTTTATTTACTTGGCGTCGTATCGGTCCGGATCAAAGACCGGATTGAAGACGTCCCCGGCACGATGCTTGAGATAGCACGCCAGCACCGGGTCTAGTTCAAAGGGCATAGTACTATCACAGAAATATTTTTTCTTTTCCCCGAACTCAGATTTGACCAGACTCCCCCACACGTCAATTTCCTGAGATTCTACCTCGTAGATTATGTGCTTCAGCGCGCCACAATTCCCAAAATATGATGAGCATAAGATGAATCTAAGGTCTTCATCCTCTAAAATACTGCAGCGAAGCCCACAAAATCCCAACACCAAGGTGTCATCGAGACCTAATGAACGATACGCACAGTTCGTGGTTTTATGTGAAGCAACGATTAGTTTATAACACGTTTGAAAATTACTTACTCTTATATTTTCCAGGAACTAAAGCGTGGAATTCATCTACGTAGCCATGGAACTCAATTGATATGTATCGCTGCACATTCTGATCACCAAAGTAATCTCGGCAATAGTAGTGGCGAAGTGCGTTGCTGCGGGCTTTTGAACTGACCTTTCCGTACCCCTTCTTAATTCTGGAGAATTTTTTAGCTGAAAATATGTGCAAATACTATTGATGAGTCTCGCGCTGACGATGCAATATAAATTGATAAGAAGGGTGCTTACGATGTATTAGGGTAAAGACCCGCCTGACGCCGGAACTGGTTGATCCACCACTACCACCAGGTGCAGTTACAGTTACTTCATATTGACCGGATTTAAATGCGAGGATAAGTGCCTTATTTTTTTCCGCTAGCACTGAACGAATTTCCATTTCCTGGTCGGAATTCATGTTGTCCTCCCGTTCCTCTTCCTCTACTATTGGCAAAGAGTACTCTACCGGAGGGTTAGAGTCGTGATCAGAATAGGTATCTCTAACAGGCAACGTAGAAGTATCCATAATTAGGTTATGATTCGGCGAAAGGATCGAACAAGTGCTAGCTGAAGCATTTAGAACCACTGCGTGTGGGGAAGACCTCGGATCGTCGTCCAACACAACATCATAGTTTGTAATTGAAATTGCAGACGCCACTTCAGTCGCCGGATCTTCAATCAAAGTCGGAGGAGTACTAGAAATTACTTCCTCTCTCTCGTCTAAAATAGCGAGAGCTGAGGCAACCACTTTCTGGTTTGAACCCCGGTCCTTGGAATAATTACCCGACGCTGTAAAAAATGGAAAGGTTATTGATTGAAGAATGGAAAACTCGAAACACAGACCTCCTTGGTGGCTCCTCTGGCAAGCACCGACGGAAGAAAGCTTCTTGGGCTTCGCATTAGCTGAGCTACGCAGAACCCTTGCTTCCACACACTGGCGGCACTCACCGACTTTCCTTCCAAATATGTCGTCCTGATCGATGCGTTTACGGATGCAAATGGTGCAATACTCAAAATAAGAAACGTATGAAGACGGCGAGGGAGTAGAAGAAGGCAGAGGTTGAACATCTCTGGCAGGAACTTGATTCCCCGCGTCATTGGCCACGCACAAACGACAAAGAATGCCTAATTAAATGATAGCACGACATAGAGGAGGTTAAAAATGGTCCGCCACCAACCGGTACAAACGATTCCTACCCTGGGAATCGACGAAGCCTTCCTCTCCAATGCAGATTCCACAGAGTTTTGCTCGGCACGAGTGACAGGAATGCGTAAAGCCTTCAGGATCTAGTTCAGGTGGTGCTTTGCACTGACCTTCAGGATAGCAAAGGCACTTTTTCTGGCTGATTGTACTCATTTTACTTGCGGGATTCAAATATTCAAATTGATTTAATTTTGTGAGATGTCGGTGACATATATAATTTTAAACTTTTAACTTTTAAATTTGTTGTCATCTTTCAGAATCGAAAATCAAGCGTCCGCTGTGTTGAAAAACGTTTTCTGGTGCTAATTATATACGGATTTTAGATTAGCATGTACCATAGGAAAAGAAAATGTCACAAAACTGATGAAATCCTGTTCCCCGAGTATAGCTTCAAAATATCTTCATATAGCATAGCCGTTGTTCTCAAATCGAATAAGATACTGTAGCTGCGAGTTATGAATTCTTTAAGTATCTTTTTATTCTAGAAAATGAACTCAACGGGGCAGAATTATATCGGTAAGAAATTCTGCTTTTTGTGAGAAGTACTAGTGGCTGTTCACGATTTTAAACGGATATTTTGAATTTCTTCTCATTTTAAGCCCGGCGGAATCAAAAATAAATATCAAAATATACTTAATCGCTGTTGCTGAATATGATGGCATTATGATATTGGATTATTTTAATCAACCAAATCTAAATTTTGTTAAAATACAACAAAATTGTGCGAACTAGTGCACGTCACTACCACTTCAAGTTTCCTCTTCCTAAAACTATACATTACCCTGATTAAATATTGTTTTCTACTTTTACATCCTTAAAAGTTGATATTAATCAACGATTTGCGACAAAATCACTTAGAATAACTTAATATCGTCAGATAATTGGCTGTAAATTATGCTGCGAGCGTCGGCAATTGATTTCAAGTACAAAAACATTTACTTTTCTAAGTGCTGTAGTAAACAATGCTTACCTATCACCGATATTGAGGGCAATTATGATTTTGAGAAAACTACTAGAATATTAAAGTTTTGCGAGTCTCAAGTAAGAGATGTCTCACAATCTAAACTGACGCGTAGGCGGTGGTGGATGCAAAAACTAAATGCTTGCTTTTCGCACATTGGTGAGCAGGGACAACGCGTTGGTTTTAACTACCACATAGGTGGTATTAATTCGACTGATGAATTAAGGGTATCCAACGTTTGTCAAAAAACATTCATTGAAGCTTACGGGATTACATCGAATAAGTTGATAACATATCAAAAAATATTTAAAGCAAGAAAATTTGGTCGATTAGATCCTAATGGTCAGCAATCAGAACAACCGCCCAACATAGATGTTTTTGATGAAGTAGGCCTTGGAAACGGAAGGCAACGAGGATTAAACAACATTTACGAAGCTAAGTCGCTCGTGGTTGACGAATATGATCTTGAATCAAGTTGTCTTGAGACGGTGCGTATTTGAATTTATATTCTATTATCTAATGATACGAATTTTAATTGTTTCCTTCTCCTAGCTTCAAGGCATGGTAGTTCCGGATACTGAAGAGGCTCTGCATTGTTGGACATGGATGAAAGATTATTTCAGCTTAGCAGGTGACGCAGAAGTATTTTAATTTTTCTTAATTTTTCTGGATATATTGTTTTATTGCTCACATAAACTGTGTGCAATTCGACTGTAGGGGAACCGATGCCAAACAGCGCAGGCGAAATTCATTTGAGTGATAATTATACTAAATACTCCGTTTACAAGGATTATGTTCGAGATATGGAGGAGATGAACGCTCTCGGAAACAATCCACTAAGAATACTTTGCCGTTCTCAATTTCTCAAGCTTTGGGATGCAATTTATCCTATGGTAAAAGTTCGGAAGTTTAAGCTGGTGTCCGGTAAATGCAAGATGTGCGCGTTACTTAGCGAGCTTCGATGCAGCGCCTCCAGTACGGGGAAAAGAGACGTAAAGGAGAGGGTGAATGAATTAATTCTTTTGCATCGTAGTTTTTATATGAAAGAGAGACAGAAATATTATGAGCGCAGGTGATGTCTTTTCGTAGAGGTTGCGGTGAAGCTTAACTAATATATTACTGACTAGTAGCGGCCGTCGACGCTAGCTCTCTCATCTGTTAATTTCTGTTTTTACTACTACTAGGCGGCTAGCGCGGGAAAATCCTAAGGAGTATATGAGCATAATATCCGACGGTATGGCTCAAGTTCACTGCGAGCTTCCATGGCAGGCCAACTTGGATTCCTTCCCCGCCAAGCTCACGCAGCATTTCCAGGGAGTACTCGAACATGGGAAAAAAGTAAGTATTTTCCGAACGTTTGAAAATGTAGGCACGGGAAGCAACTTAGCCGTTCATAGTATGCTGCGTGTGCTGGAGAATAGGTACGAACGTCAATCGTTGACGTGGCTCCACCACCACTTATGCTCCGCGTTATTCACTGCTTCCTCTGCGATTGTGTTCTAACTAATTTGTAGGTGGATTCAAGATGGAAAGCTTCCAGATACCATATTTATTCAGATCGATGGTGGTGGCGAGAATACAGCTAAGATTACACTAGCCATGTGTGAATTTCTTGTTGCGAAGGGCTTGACGAAAAAGATTATCTTAAGTCGACTTCCAGTTGGTACCGCGTAAAACTGCTTTTTAAAACCGTGTACTATCGACGTGTTCTTTTACTATTTAGGTCATACGCACGAGGACATTGACGCCGTTTTTGCGCATATTTGGAAGAAAGTGCAGGGCAAGCACTGCCTTACTCCACAGGCATACAAGCGTATTGTGGAAGTGGCGTTAACTGCGGCTGGTAGAGCCGAACGAGAGTCACAAGTATATGACCTCTTTGCGATTCCAGACTACGTCAAATATTTTACGCCAATGTTAGGTAGCAAATATAACTTTATTATAAATCTTGTCTAACTCTTTGTTGATTGACCTTCAGACGGCAAATTTACGAGGTATTGCAGAATGGAATATACGCAACATCAGTTCTGTTTTGAGAGAGCCGTAGAGGGGGTAAATTGCGTACATCTTTCTAAACGTGTATGCTAATATTTCATTTCCACAGGTGAGTGCAAAATATCCGCTTGGCGTCAAAGTGCAGTATAGAAGATACGCGCAAGATGAAGCGATTGAATTGCGTAAAATTTTGAATGGAGTCGACATCGATAAAGAAGTACCCATCTCAGCCCACATAGTGGAGTCTGTCTGGCATTACCAGGATGGTTCGGGAATTTCTTTGTTTAAAGAGGGAGCCGTGCCAGGTAGTGAAATTAAGGTGGCTCCATTCAATTTGGGTTCTGCAGAAAGGTACCTTAAGGTGAGATACTTATATAGTTATTTCAATTCATCATAATTTTTCTTTTATAATAAGGTACTCGATGAAGTTAAGAAACGATTGAGTCCATCTTGTCATCAGGAATGGGATGAATTTACTCCGTTGGTACCGACTTCTGATGACGCGAACGAGTATATAAACAACGTTCTTGGCGGCTACCTTCACGTACCCTTTAAATTTTTGCTTTTCAACGGAGCCGCGATCAATACATCGGGGGTGATAGAGGTAATTTTATTTCAGCTTAGAGATTCGGAACAACTGTATCGATTTAATAAATCCCTGTGCTACTTCTGTTACCCCACTCGAGCTGAACTTCTTTTAGTCTCATGTTGTGGGACGTAGGGGTTATCGTGTCGAGGCACTTCCTCGAGAGAGAGCGCCTGCATGCGTTGCAACTCGTGACAGAAATCAGGATGTATTACGAGAGGAGCAGGCGTCTAAGCGAGCAGAACAGGCTACTAAACGAGCACTAACGAAAGCAGCGAGCAAAAAAAATGTGGATGGAAACGGGGATAAAATATCTCAGGGTATTAAGCGCACAAGTCGTGGAGGCACGACTGAGAGTAGTCACAGGGGTCCTACATCAAGCCTAGTTACAGACGCACATCAGAATGAGATGATTGCGGAACCAAAATTGAGTGCGGCAGAGGGTATGCGTTCAGCACGTATTGTGACTTCTGAGGCTAAAGCGGTGCAAAGGAATTCAGCTAAAAGTGACGGTACTTTAGTTTTGAATAAAGCTTTGACTGAAGCCGAGCCTAAGTTCGCAGTTTTAGAGTCGCAGCTACCAATGTCTGAGGCTGATAATAGTGATGAAGGTGAGGCAGCATTAGGGGAAAGCGTTGATACAGAGGATTGGGAAGGAAAGCCAACGGTAACGTGGAACGAAGAAACAGTCTATGTCCGACAAAGATGGGATGCTCATGATGTCCCAGGTACTCAGTTAAGCACGCAGGTACGTTTGCGTACCTGCATTTATGCTACGGTGACGTATAATCATCTTTTCTCTTTCAGAATATTTCAGCTTCACCACGTGCTCCTCGTAATAAAAAGAGGAAAAAATGTTCTGAATGGCCTAGCTCCGAAGAGAATGGTAATACGTCGAGGGGACGAGCTAAAGCGATTTCATCAAGTGGCACTAGTCGCGTGATGAGGAACATTCACCAACGTGAGGAATCAGTCACCGCTAGGAAGCTAACAACATCATATTTCGTTAAAAATCCCCATTCGCTTAGAGGAGCGCGACTAAAGGTTTGGTACCCTAACGAAGATGAAGCCGGGGGAGGGTCTTACTGGAATGCAACGGTGCAGAAACGATGCGGCCGAAGAAGATGGCACGTGGTCTTCGACGACGGTTCTTATTCACGTGATCTGAGTTTGACTCAAATTGTTGAATCCATTGTAAGTTTTATGAATCACGTAGACGGACGATGCTACGTACTCACTAGTGCACATTGTGTCTAATTAGGTGCGTGATGAGAGCGTCAATGACGATGAGGAGGGTAATGAGATGTCGAGTCAGGAGGGAGAGGAAGACTACGTCCCAACGGAAGATGCGGCGGAAAATTTGGACGACGATGAGTCGGAGTACGAAGAAGATGAAGTGTAGTAGTGCACAAATGAGTGAGTACTTTTGTAAATAACTTTTCTACTGAATTAGTCGCTTTTGATATCATCAGCCCTACACATAGTAATGTACTGTTTATTGGTAATTACATTCAGGCGTGGTTCTGAGCACCCCAGACGAGTTCTTAAAGGTTACTTACATACTCATGCTTCTGAGCGCAAGGGCTATCCGGGAAGCGCCACTTCTGTAGATAAGTCGTGCTAGTGCTGTAGTTGTAACGTAACAATAAACTTTGTAAATGCACTGTACGTACATGTGTACGTTCAGGCGTGGTTCTCAGCACCCCAGATGAGTCATTCAAGAATACTTATATATTCTTGCTCCTGAGTGCAAGGGCTATCCGGGAAGCGCCATTTCTGTAGATAAGTCGCTGTAGTGCTGTAGTTGTAACGTAACAATAAACTTTGTAAATGCACTGTACGTACATGTGTACGTTCAGGCGTGGTTCTCAGCACCCCAGATGAGTCATTCAAGAATACTTATATATTCTTGCTCCTGAGTGCAAGGGCTATCCGGGAAGCGCCATTTCTGTAGATAAGTCGCTATATTGCTATAGTTATGCGATTTCAATGACGAGTATAAAAGTAGTTTGTGTACGTATGTACATCCAGGCGTGGTTCTCAACACCCGATTCGATTAATGCATAGATACTTCGCAGAAATACATAAAACTACCCTAAAATACCGGGAAAGTGATTAAAGGAGCAAATAGGAGTATATCGTTGAAGGTAGGGTGATCATTGTTCGAGTTACATGGTTTTTGAACTTAACATGGAATCTGAAGTGTCACCGCTTCTGTACTTCCGTCTGTGCCCTGTACTTCTCCACCATGCCCTATACTTCTCCACCGTGCCCTGCATTTCCTCACTGTGCCCTGTACTTCCTCACCGTGCCCTGTACTCCCGTCC
>Ga0208497_1001148_pt1 | contig 10409 bp, 9 predicted proteins | sample CryBogCBE25Aug07_FD_184555 | JGI IMG/M metagenome (GOLD analysis project Ga0208497, IMG submission 184555) | Freshwater microbial communities from Crystal Bog, Wisconsin, USA - CBE25Aug07 (SPAdes) | ecosystem: Environmental > Aquatic > Freshwater > Lake | place: Crystal Bog, Wisconsin, USA...
CCAACACATTAGCGCACGTACACCGTCGGGTACACGTCCAACATCGTAGTAGCACTTCACTTTTCATGTGAAGAAAACGGATGGACTAGTTGCCATAAAAATTGAGAAATGTGCCTTAACTATATTCTTTGATCTCACCCGGCATAGAAATAATAAAATTTTCATTATTTGGTACGTACGAACAATCAACTGGTGTGGGTTTATATTTTTTCGATAATCCGTACGAACGCATTATTTTCCTAAATGTTTTGTGGCCGAATGCTCCTCACACACCGAATCAATTTGGCTCAAATATCTTTTTTCCCAAACTTCGTTTATGTATGTCAAACCTTAACGAAAATTTTGAGGCAAAGCTACTCTGAAACCGAGCAGTAAAATACTGGATATGTTTTCAAAACTGTATCAGAAGTACTATATGCCGACAAGCCTAAATATAATATCTAGGACTAATATAAAACGCTATTTTAAAACAAAATATCAGCTTAAACGAACCAGATCAGAGGGTCTCGCTCAAAGTCATTCTCCAGAATTTTTGGAACAAAAATGTTCCAAAATTTTGATTTTTTGATTTTCTTTTATATACGCTTTAATTTTCTCATATTATGGACCGTACTACAATTCAGCAAATGAAAATAAGGCATATTGCACAAGGCCCAACACCAATATTTCATCAACACGTCCATGTGGCTAAGTTATTTGAGGAAACGAGCGAAAACGTGCGCCCCCCCCGGAACAAAAATGTCATTTCCGTAAATAGCCTCGCCAATCCATCGAACTACTACATAGTATCTATATCAGTGGTTAGAGCTATATATAACAAGTAATTTAAACTACTTAGGACCTCTCAATTCGCGATTTGCGAAGATTTCGAACGAAAATACTGTAAATATCACGTTTTACAAGGTGGTCGAAAATTTGCAAAGAATGAACTTCGGCAATACACCGAACTTGTACGCACAAGTTGTATCTGTGGTTAAAGCAATGTACAAGAAGTAATTTAACCTACTGGAGACCTCGGAAATCGCAATTGGTGAAGAGAAATGTTGGAGAAAATATGGCAAAACCTACTGTTTTGCGAAGTGACCAACGGCTGTAAAAGATATAAGTTTGCCAATATACCGAACAAGTACGTACAAGTTATATCTGTGGTTAAAGCAATGTACAAGAAGTAATTTAACCTACTGGAGACCTCGGAAATCGCAATTGGTGAAGAGAAATGTTGGAGAAAATATGGCAAAACCTACTGTTGTGCAAAGTGACCAACGGCTGTAAAAGATATAAGTTTGCCAATACACCGAACAAGTAAGCACAAGTTACATTTGCAATTAGAGAGATTTATAACAAGTATTTTGACCTATTGTGGAGCGACCTATAACAAGTATTTTTGACCTATGACAAGTATTTTGACTCATGCGTAGCTAACTGGTGTTACATTGTACACATTAAAATTCTAAGAATGCCTAAAAAACGGCCTTCGTCCACTGTCTCCATATGGTCTTCTATCATGAAAGTTGCTAGCATCACCGGAGTCAGAGCCCATACTTCTGTAGTGTGGAGGCTCCTCTCTGCTTGGTGGAGGAGGATATCTGCTGGCACCACTATACGAATGCGGAGGGTACTCACGATGAGGTGGTTCGCGTCTGGTATCACCATACGCCCGGCTGTATTCATAGGAATGACTACCGTCAGCTCCGTCCGAACACTGACTCTGGTAATGAGGAGGCTCTTCTCTGCTTGGTGGAGGAGGATACCTGCTGGCACCACTGTACAAATGCGGAGGGTACTCACGATGAGGTGGTTCGCGTCTGGTATCACCATACGCCCGGCTGTATTCATAGGAATGACTACCGTCAGCTCCGCCCAAACACTGACTCTGGTAATGCGGAGGCTCCTCTCTGCTTGGTGGAGTAGGATACCGGCTGGCACCACTGTACAAATGCGGAGGGTACTCACGATGAGGTGGTTCGCGTCTGGTATCACCATACGCCCGGCTGTATTCATAGGAATGACTACCGTCAGCTCCGTCCGAACGCTGACTGTGGTAATGCGGAGGCTCCTCTCTGCTTGGTGGAGGAGGATACCGGCTGGCATCACTGTACGAATGCGGTGGGTACTCACGATGAGGTGGTTCGCGTCTGGTATCACCATACGCCCGGCTGTAATCATAGGAATGACTACCGTCAGCTCCGTCCGAACACTGACTTCGATGTGGAGGTGGTTTCTCCTCTTTTACAGCGCGCGCTTTTTGTGAAGGGTCTTCATTAACATCTGCTTTCGCTCCAGGTACTGGATCCGATTGCAGGAGTGGCGCTTTATTCGATACTCCTGCTTTAGAGTTTTTCTTCATTCTTTTTCCTGGGGGGGATCTAGTTGGAGTAAGCTCATTTTTGTCACTGTTCTCCTCGTTATTATTAGGACGATCTTCCTTAGCTCGCTCAGAGTTTTTAGCTTCTAAGCGTGCAGAAGCAACAGCTTCTTTCAAGGTCTTGACTCTATTCAGCTCCCGAGAATATTTAGTAACAGCGGCATTTTTTTCTCTCTCAAGACGCTTAATCTGCGATTGAAATCAAATTTAGATATCTTGATTGTGTAATTTTATTGTATTACCTCATTATTTAACACATTTATCTCGGCTTTATGATCGATAGTCATTTGCTTCACTTTATCTTTCAAATCTTTCTGAGATCGACCAAGTATGTAATCAGATGCAAGGCAAGGAGAAATAGAATTTTAACAAGAAAAATAATTAATATAGAGAATAGACTTACAATTATCTTAGTTTCATCTACCGCTTTACTAGATACAATTGATCTCGCCGCGAGAGGTCTTACTTTGTTAATAGAAGCAACAGGGACTGAATTTCGCCCTCCAGACAAACTATTTCTAACAGAATCATTACCCAAGCTGCTAGGAGTAGTACTGGCACTGACACTTTGTTCTTCGGAGTTTCCTTCATCAAACAATTCTTGAATAGAAATATTATTTCGATTGTAATATTCCCACAATCGTTTGATCAGCGTTTTTTTGCCAGCTTTCTTGCCCGCCGGTAAGATGCCAAGAGCTTTACACTTTCTCTGAACTGTATATCGATCCAATTTTCTATTAAGTTCTCCCAAAATATTAGGGCAATTACCATCAGATGGTTGACTGACGAACAACTGTTTAGCCACTCCCAGCTTATCTGATGATGTAGTAGAACTATTTTCATCGTCGATTTCTTCCCTTTTCTCGTCCGCCACCCCTCCCTCGTCGCTCACTTCTTCAGTGGCCGCTTCCCAAGCTTCTCTATTCAAGTCATTGAGTTTCTTTGTCACCTTCATATTATTTCTTTTAGGATTGTTCACTGCAGGATTTCTTGTGTCCCTAGGCAATCCCCTACTCGGATCATAGATCCAGCGGTTAATGTCTAAGTACGTCTGGTACGATCTAGTTAAACAACGTTGTAATCAGAACATCGTGCGTAGTAGTTGTACACATAACGTATGGCAGCTGAAATACGTACCTATATATTTCAATGTGAGTTTGCAGCGGCAATAGCACAGCTGGATTCGTGAACTTTTGCCTCATCCAAGGAATGAAGTTAAAAACTCGGTAGCACCTGCGATTGAAAAAACAGAAAACTACAGCATCTAGTCGAGGCTTATTGCAGCGCGTTCTCCACAGAGCAACCAAAAAATAATTAGTTAGAGCAACGAATGCACCAGGACTAGAAGTACCCTCCTCAGAAGACTCCCAACAAATCATGGTGTTGCACAAATATCCTGTGATCGTAATTCGTTATTGTTATTAACTGATGATTAAATTGTTGAATTTTGTCACGCTTACCGCAATTCTTATTACTGGAGTAATAACCATAAAATACGTCATATCCAAAGAGTGTGGGGTTTTCGCATTCTATCTCATCTATAAACCAAGTTGCGCTAAAAAATATTGATCGGCTACTTATTCGGTTTATCAGATCCCCTTGCAACTCTTCTTGAACAGACATAGTAACACAGGACGCTTCCATTTGAACTCTATTATGATAATTCAAGTTATTAAATACAGATAGTGACGCAGCCCTCATAAAATAATAGCTTACTTTTTAGCATGCAAGTGAGCATCTCTAAGGACCCGGCCGATTTCAGTAGAATTTCTCGGTCCAGAATACACTTTATTAACACTGAAACTTTTGCAAAGCTCACTCTCACCCATGATGAGCTCTCCAGCTTCAAAAGGTTCTTCATCACGCGGAGAACGATTGTCTACATTTTCATCTAATTCTCCTGGCATGTCAAAATCAGTTCCATTCAGCTCTCCTTCCGAGGCAATGTTATCTAAAAGCTTTGCTCGAGCTATCAAATCTGAATAATGCAAAGAACAGAGCTTTTGATGAATGCTAGCGGCTTTATCAGACCTCCTAAAAAGTGTTCCACATTTTGGGTAGATGCATTCAATATATTGCTCGTCCTCCTGCTCAACTACTTCCTGCGAAGTAGTCAACAATTCGCTTCTATTCTCTTGAAAACTAATTTCATCAAGACTATTGCTCACTGCTTTGCTGTCATCACGAGTTTCTGAACAGGTAAGTGATAATTTATCGGAATCTCGTTGAACTACTTTGATTGAGGACTTTGGGTTCCTGTCAATAAAGTCTCCCGAGATAACTTCAGAATAATCAACCTCTAATGCTCTCTCCATTTCCATCAAATTTTCTGTTTCATCCCCCATAGTTTTTTAATAAAAATTTTTGCAAGAATACTAGTTGAAGTAAAAATTTGCGTTCAAAAAAAAATGAAATTCTATAATTTGGGCTAGAATTCGGAAGGCCAGTAATGGATGTGGGGGAGCCAATTCAAGGTAATTATTATTTACCCTATGGTGTGTGTGTGCGGTGTTTGGCCTAACAACATTGAATTAGGTGATTCTTCTAAGATTGCTCCAGACAGCCCAAGTGAATATTGCGACATTGTGATCAAAGCCCCTTGCTGCACGAAAGAGTGCTTAAGAAGCCGTCTACCGGTAAATAAATCCTTTTTGCTGGTGAAGGGCTGCTTAGAGGAGGTAAGCTTTAGATTTTTTGCACTTTCTACGTTGAGTTATTTGATTCCCAAATTTTCGCCATTTCAATCCAGGTCAAATACCGGTCGCCATCGAGCAAGAGGACCTATATTTTAAATAAATTAAAGCACTTTAGTAATAGAATTAGCTCTAGAGGATATTATAAATTGGAGTACGTCGTCGGTGTGAGTCCTAATCCAGTACTGAGTAACGTATGTAAAGTATGCTTTCAAAATTGCTATGGCTATGAGAAGTCGACAGTGAATTATTTAATTAGAGCAATTAAGGTAAGTCATGTTATGTAAATCTGCCGTATGTTTAAAGTCTAAGATTCTCTGTTAATAGAATAGGACGGCTATTTCTGATAGACCTTTCACAAACGGCGATCTAACTAGGATTAAAGACCAAAACTTTTTTAACGATATACTGCTTTTGATGAAAAACGAATACAAAACGGAATTAAATTACGAAGAATTAGCGATGCTTAAAATTCCAAACACAAGCGGTGCGATGCTGTGTTATTCTTGGATGAAGTACTTCTTCAACCTTGTTGGTGATAATACACCAAACAGCGATCAAATTCACTTAGAACCGCAGACAATTTATGAGGTAACTTTTAAAATTTCCCTCTACCGTCTCGTCTCATCGTCAACATAATAAATACTAGATTTATGCAGAATATTATGCAACAGTGTCTCATTCATTAAACAGGTTAACGCTAAAATACTTCTACAAGCTTTGGAAGTTGTGTTGGCCTCACGTTAAGATTAGAAGATATAAAGCAGTTTGTGGTAGGATGTTATTCGTGACGATTAACTTAACTTTATTTCATTTTTCCTTCCTCATATAATTTTTCTCGATGTATTTATTCTTATTCCAACAACTTACCATTCTCTTTACAATATAATGGCCAGGCAAATGCATTGAATGCGCTTTATTTTGTAATCTGCGTCAGCAATGTAAAAGTGAAAAGGCTCGAGTCTACATCAGCGCCTTGCATTCTTATCACAGAATAACATATATGGGAGAACGAAGATGCTATCACGAAAGAATATTGGAAAGTCATACATCCCCAGAAAAATTTCTCTCAGCTGTCGCAGATACAATGGCTCAAAACCATATGATGTTACCATGGCTTGGAAATCTTGCCCAACCGAAGGCGTGCCTGCCTCAAAAAATGACCGCTGTATTATGTCACAATAGATGCTTTGTGGGATATAGATTTTTTCATAATGTTGGGGGAGGAGCAAATGCATCGATATACTGCATGTTACGAACTTTAGAACGTATTAAAGAAGCAGAGGGTAAACTACCTGAAGTATTCTATTATCAAGTAGATGGTGGCTCTGAAAATTCTAATTTAGCAACGCTGGGGTATTGTGAATTCATAGTGGCTCAAAGATTGGTGGACAAAATAGTTATTACCAGACTTCTTGTAGGCCATACTCATTGTGACATCGATGCTTTCTTTGGGGTCATCTGGAAGAAAATAAGGGACGCAACGATACTTACCCCTCACCAATATGAAGAAGCTATAAAGGAAGCATTAGCATCAGTTGGGATACCAATTATTGTTGAAGACGTTTTCGTTGTTCCCGACTTCCAGGCTTATATTAACCCCCACCTTTTAGATATTACTCAGGCGTTTAAGCAGCAGTACACCAAGCTTCAGTGGATATTTGAATACGTAGGATACTGCGAGGCCTGCAGCGATAGAACCAGCCCACTCTGCAAAGCATGTGCAGAATTTCCTAATGGAGTGAAGGTAAATAAACCATGTCACCGCCATATTTGCAAGTAAAATATTCTCGCACAGGTCACGTATCGTGCATACTCAGCCGATCGAGTGTATGAGTTTACACAGAACACTGACGGAAACTTGAATATTCAACCTGAATGTGTTATCGTCACCGTTGAGCCTCAAGCGAGACCGGAGTACAACATACCAGAGGGGATGTTTATATTAAGAAGTTTACCAAGTTGTAACTAAACGTTTGATCTTGTTATTACTCTAACTTGTTTATATATTAGACTCATCCAGTTCTCTGCAACCTGCACCCTTCATCACCGGAGCTAGGCAGCTGCTAGAATTGACAGCGGATAAGATAATAAACGAGTATAAAAACTTCAGCCCGGCTGTGCTTCCTCACTGGACCGCTTTCGTAGATCTATGTCCTGAAACAGATATCTCTTCTGAATTTATTGCAAGTCATCCTGAAAGATTTCATATTCCGTTACACGATGAACTGTTTAACTGCTCAAATATTAACACGACACATGTTCCTTCTCGCACTGCAAAGAAGCGGAATGCGGATCAGGTGCCTACAATGCGAACAACCGGCAGCGTGAAGTGGCCGAATCGAGGCAGGAATGTTCCGCTACCAACTTCCACAAGAGAGTATGTAGATGGACGCATGGGGGATCCTGAAATGATAACACTGAACAACTGCGATAACCATCTGGTGAGATTACTAATTACGTGTCAGTTATGAATAGCGTTTTAGGTATTGGCTGCTGAACTGCTTGTGTGGTGCTTAGTCGTTTTTCTGCACTTCGTTTAACCATTCTATTTTCGATATTAGGCGAACTACATGAATTGGACGGTTTCAAAGCTGAGAGCCAAATGTAGGGAGCTCAGTATAGGAACTCAAGGGACAAAACAAGTCCTCATTGATCGCATTAATATATCAGTCTTGAAAGCGTTTGACGTACGAACATTCCGGGGTTACTCTTCAGACAAAAATATATATGTACAAATTTCGGAGATTAGCATCAACGGCTTCATTTCGTTAATTAAATCTTTTGCATTCGTGGACTCAAAGTACCTTTCTGTTGAGCAAGTAGCTGATATTCGTCATTGGATATTTACAGAGGCGCGCCTTAAGTTGTATTTGAAGCATGATGGACGTTTTTTTGATGTTTGTCAACCAGATGGGACATGCTCTTGGCAACTTATAGATATCATGACTCGTAGAGGTGCTCACAATATCAAAGAAAGGGACAGCTGTCTTAAAAAAGCAAATATGAACTATGATGATGGGGACGTGAAAGCAAAGCTCATTGCCCGGGCAAATGAATGGGTAGCACATGTTCAGGGACTAAACATTGTTGATGACCAGAAAAAGCAATTTTTTCAGCAAAAAGCTTCTGCTTATATTAGTTACATTTCAAATTTCAATCGATGTAAAAAAAATTCTCTTAGACTTAAATCTCAGGACTGGCTTCATTCTGATGCTATAAGGCTTCTTGCAAATCCCGAATATCCTTTCGCATTATTTTTACCCGAAGTGGAAGACAACACGAATGTAGACTATTTGCTCTTAGATACTATTACGGATATACACGACAACTGTAGATCATTTCGTTACGACGCACTCAATAAGATGTGTTCTAATCCAAATCTTTCCTGTATGCGTGATGGCCATGCCTATCCACTTCCCTCAAGCGAGGCATATCAGGAAAGGCTCTCAGAATCAATTGATTCTTTATTAAACAAATTGAGGAGCTGTGAAATTGTGGATATTTTAAGATTTCACGAATCCGTATTGTCAATTAAAGCGCTCAAGCATGCAGAATGTAATACCAATAAAACCCTACCAATTTTAGTAAATAGCAGTGAGGAGGAGTTGTCTGAATCTACTTACTGCTCGGGCAATAATGTAAGATCATTGTTGTTTGTTATTTGCGTTCTCGATTTATCCTATTCAATGCCTTAGAACCGCGGGAAAAAGCAAGCATCTGAGCGTATTGATGGCGGATATGCTTTGACTGGTTCTGATGGAGAATCCTCATCGGCGTCTGAAGTCCTACTTAAACCTAGAAAGAAGGGGGAAAAAGCTACTGTAAGTAAAATTCAATAAAATTGAAGCAAAATGACGTGTATTTCTCTAAGGTTCGCGTGAAAGGGCGGGAAAAGCCGCTTGATAGCACTAATCTTAATAGTTCTGACACAGAAGACTCCGATTTCTTAGAAACTAAGGCGAAAGTAAAAAAAAAGAAGAAGATAGGGGGGTCGAGTGTTAAAAGTGTTACTGTAAGATAGTTGAAGAATTTAATAGAATAAATTAATTTAATATATCTTTTTAAATTCTTAGGTGCGAAGTGACGAGCAGTCTAAGCAACTTGATGGTGCCGATACTGTTTTGACGGAGTCCAATGTGATTTCTAACGTGAAAGTAAACTCCAAGCCTTGTAAGCATTTATCTTCCTCGATGGTCATGACACAACGACGCCGTGGCAGGCTAAGAGATGCTCGAGTAAAAGGTGAAAATAAACGACGTGAGGTAGAAAATGAGCTAGACGGGACTCTAGACTATTCATTACCAGCAAATTCCATGCACCTGATCTACAGGTACGAAATAATTCATTGGGTGCCCTGCGCTCATAACATATTTCACAGACACGTAGAGGATAAATGGGAGAATAAAGATGGCGTTGAGGAGATCTTCGTAGGAGAAATTGTAAGCTTCAATGATAAGAACAAAAAGTATCTCGTGCATTTTAGTACCGGGGACGATAACCCAGTACCGTGGGAGTATAGTGCAGCTGAAATTATTAAAATCATTCTTGAATAGTGTTTGTAAAATAATTTATTGTTTCCATATTTTCAAACTACTTAATTCCTGCATATATCTTGCGAAGTGTATTGTCGTACTCTCTAGGTGTACTTATAATGGCATCCTCTTATGTTTTTAATATATTTGACGATGAATTGGACGTGAAGTATCAACATTCAGACGTTTTCATTCCGTTCTACCTCTTAAGCAGCAACGTTTCACGACATCTAAACATGCTGCAAGTAAAAATCGCATTAAAAAGTGTATTTTCACGTTCTCACTTTCGTTTGTCTCTACTCCAACTTGAAGTTGAAGTTCAATAAAATGTTGAAGTTCAAGTTGAAGTTGTAGTTGAAGATCTTTTCAAAAATGACATGATATTATACTTGTAATATATCAGTCGACGTAGAATGGTTAGAGGAGCTTGAATTTACGTAGTAGAAGCTTTGATTCATCACATGGCTGAAGTTACAGCTCAAAAACACTTAAAAAACAGCTAGAAAATGATGTAACCTACAGTACAAAATTTCTCATCACCCCGAGATATTCAAGATTATTCCGCTTGCGAAAATATTACCATTATTGTGTTATATGATAATCTGGAAGCAATTTTTTTAAAACGTCTGGGTTGAAATGTTATTTAGCTTCAAAAAATGTTCCAAAATCGGACCCTATGTTCCAAAAATTCTGGAGAATGACTTTTAGACAAGCAAGAATATTCTCACGTAGATGGCCAGAAATCGCCAGTTATAAATTTTGGCGTAGGTGAACTCAAGTCTTCATGCAGGCAAAAGGCGCAACAGGCAGTGAATC
>Ga0208497_1001149_pt1 | contig 10409 bp, 10 predicted proteins | sample CryBogCBE25Aug07_FD_184555 | JGI IMG/M metagenome (GOLD analysis project Ga0208497, IMG submission 184555) | Freshwater microbial communities from Crystal Bog, Wisconsin, USA - CBE25Aug07 (SPAdes) | ecosystem: Environmental > Aquatic > Freshwater > Lake | place: Crystal Bog, Wisconsin, USA...
TTCACAGGAGGTGGAAGACAATGACAACTAACGGATCTGAAATGGATGCATCGATTATTCGTGGGATGACCCAGCCGAGGATTACTCGACGAGATCTGTTCAAGACGGCGGGCGCCGTCGCGGGCGCAGCCGGATTGTCTTCCGGTCTCTCGTCGGTGGCCGGTGCGTTGCCGAACTCGAACGTCGGTTCGAAGACCTGGTGGGCCTCGCAGCAGGTGCACCACCAGCTCAACTTTGCGAACTGGCCGTACTACATCGACACCGTGAGTGGCACGCACCCCTCGCTGGTCGAGTTCAAGAAGGAAACGGGCATCAACGTCACCTATTCCGAGGTGATTGAGGACAACCCCGCCTTCTACCAGCGCATCATTCCGTCGCTTTCTGCGGGTGGCTCGACGGGCTATGACCTCATCGTGATGACCAACAACTCGCCGCAGCTCGGCTACCTCATCCAAGGTGGCTACCTCATTCCGTTGGACCAGACGGCCATGACCAACTTCAACAAGTACGCGTCACCGACGGTCAAGAACCCCGTGTGGGACCGCGGCAACAAATACACGATGGCCTACCAGTCCGGCTGGACTTCGCTGGCGTATGACGCCAACAAGGTGAAGTCGCCGGGCAACAGCCTCTCGTTGATGTTCAGCACGAAGTACAAGGGTCAGGTCGGCATGTTTGCTGACCCCATCGAGCTCGGCGCCATTGGCCTGTTGGCCATTGGCGTGAACCCGGCCTCGTCCACGCCCTCGGACTGGTCCCGTGCCGCGACGAAGTTGCGTCAACAGCGTGACAGTGGCATCGTGGCGGCCTACTACGGCAACGACTACATCAACCACCTGAAGAATGGCGACCTCGCCATCTCACAGTGCTACTCCGGTGACATCTTCCAGGCCAGGGTGAACGGTTCGAAGAACCTCAATCTGCTGACTCCGAAGGAAGGCTTGCTGTTCTGGACGGACAACATGGCAATTCCGCTGTACGCGGCGAACCCACGCGATGCCATGAAGGCCATGGACTTCTACTTCAGCCCGCTCACGCAGGCCGTGGTGGAGTACTACGTCGACTACATCTGCCCGGTGCCGACGGCGAAGAACGAGATGCTCAAGCCCACTGGCTGGGACAAGGCGGCGCTGGCGGCGATGAAGGCGGAGGTGGGCCTCACCTCGACGCAGGTCGCGTCGGCGCCCACCATCTTCCCGACGGCAGCCATGAACGCCATCTCGAAGCCCTACTACCAGTTCAAGAGCCAGACGGAAATTGACACCTGGAACGAGACGTTCCTGCCGATCGTTCAAGGTCAATGAGTCGACTTGCTTCTGCCCGCCGCTGGGGGCGTGGGGCGACGCCCTACGCCCTCGGCGCGCCGGCCGTTATCTGGCTAATCGCCCTTTTCCTCATCCCCCTCGTGGTGATGTTGGTCAAGGCGCTCGAAACCTGCTCGCCGATTACCCAGGCGTGCACCATGACCTGGCACTGGTCCGAGTTCTCCTACGTGTGGCACGGATCAGCCCAGTCGATATTCACCAGTCTGCGCTTCGCGGCGTACGCCACCGTCATTGACGTGGTGCTGTCTTTTCCCATCGCGTACTGGATTGCCTTTTACGGTGGCCGTCGCAAGAACTTCTTCTTGCTGATGCTGCTCGTTCCCTTCTTCGTATCCTTTGTGATCCGCACCATCATCTGGCAGTTTCTGCTCAGTAGCTCGGGCATCATTCTCACCGTGGCGCGCGACCTTCACCTGGTCGGTCCGAACTATCACGTGCTGCAGACCAGTGGTGCGGTGATTGCGGGTCTGGCCTACAACTACCTACCCTTCACCGCTTTGCCGATCTTCGTCGCCCTCGAGCGCATCGATAAGAACTTGATTGATGCGGCTCGCGACCTGTATTCATCCAAGGTGGAAGTGTTCCGCCGCGTGATTTTCCCGCTGGCACGACCAGGCGTATTTGCCGCGTTCTTGTTGACCTTTATTCCCGCCTTCGGTGACTACGTCAACCAGCAAGTGCTCGGTGGCATCTCCAACACCATGGTGGGCACGGTCATCCAGAACTACTTCCTCGCCTACTCCGACCCCACCAGTGGTTCGGCCTTATCGGCCATCGTGATGGGCATTTCTCTCATCGCCATCGTGCTCGGTGGTATCGCCATCGGCGCGCGCAACTTGGGTGACTACGTATGAGCCGCAAGCCACGCTTCCTGCCGGTTTACTCCTGGTTGTTAATCGGGTATCTCGTCTTGCCCATCGTGGTGATGATTGTGTACTCGTTCAACAACGTGGTAACCGGTATCCCGAACGTGAGCTTTACCTGGAACGGCTTCACCACTCGGTGGTATCAGCACTGGAGTGACGTGCCCGGACTGACGTCGTCGGCGTGGCTCTCCATCCGTCTAGCTCTCGCGGCCAGCGCGGCGGCCACGGTGGCCGGCACCATGCTGGCCCTGGCGCTCGTTCGCTATTCCGGTCGTCGCTTTCGCGGCAAGGCCGCCGTGGACTACTTGTTGTACCTCAACATCGCCGCTCCCGAAATTGTCATGGGCTCCTCGTTGCTCGGGCTGTTCGTCTCGATGCGTATCGACCGCGGATTTTGGACGCTCTTCCTGACGCACGTCGTCTTCTCGGTGGCCTACGTGGTGGTCACGGTCCGCGCCCGTCTCGCGGGCTTTGACGTCCGACTCGAAGAGGCGGCGGCGGACCTGGGCTCGAAGCCCCTCACGACTTTCCGCCTCGTGACCTTGCCCCTGATTTTGCCCGGTGTCGCGGCGGGTGCGCTGATGGCTTTCGCCTTGTCACTTGACGACTTCGTGACCAGTGACTTTGTCAGTGGCTCGGTGCAGCCCTTCCCGGTCTGGGTGTACGGCGCCACGCGCATTGGCATTCCGCCACAGGTCTTTGTCTTTGGTACCGCGATTTTCTCGCTGGGTCTCATCGCCGCCGTGGTCAGCGTCGTGCTGTCACGTCGCCAACCCGCGCGTTAACCCGCCTGCTTGCCGACGGCCGCCGCGGCCGCTTCTGCTGCCGCCGCGTCGCCGAGATACGAACCACTCACCACCGTGAGGTCGTCGGTGAGCCGGTATCGATAGGGAATGCCGGTGGGAATCTCGAGTTCGGTGATGTCCTCGGGGGCAATGTTCTCGAGCATCATGCGCAGTGCTCGTAGTGAATTGCCGTGGGCCACCACCAGCACGGCGCCACCACGAGAAGCGGTGAGTGCCAAGTCGGGTGCCAAGACCTCGGTGAAGTACGGCGTGGCGCGGGCCACCACGTCCGCCAAACACTCCGTCGCGGGAATTTGGCTGCGCTCAAGGTCGCGGTAACGAGGGTCATCCCAGTTGCCGCGCGGATCACCGTCAGGTAGGGGCGGTGGCGGTACGTCGTAGCTGCGGCGCCAGAGCTTGAGCTGTTCCATGCCGAACTTCTCCGCCGTTTCCTTCTTATCCTTGCCGGTGAGGTCGCCGTAGTGGCGCTCATTGAGGCGCCAGTCACGAGTAACAGGCAGCCAGCTGCGCTGCGCGTGATGCAGGGCGATGTTGGCGGTGCGAATAGCTCTTGTCAGACGTGAGGTGTGCAGCAGCTGCAGGTCCAGGTCGGCCTCAGCCGCCAGCAACTCGCCGGCCGTCGCGGCCTCCTTCTCGCCCTGGGCGACGAGGTCAACGTCGTGCCAACCGGTGAAGAGATTGAGTTCGTTCCATTCAGAACGGCCGTGGCGCAAGAGAATGAGATCAGGCATGGCTTGAGCGTACCCCTGACGTCCCGCCGTTTTTGGACGTCACGGCGCGCATCGGCCACATTTAGTGTCCCCGTTATGACTCGATTGGCCAACTTCTTTTCCTCGCGCCGCGGCGCTCTCATTACCGTTCTCGCCGCCTTCTTCTTGATTGGCGGGGTGATGGGTGGCCTTAAGACCACCGCCACCAATTCGGCACCTTTGGACCTGCCGACGAGTGCCGAATCGGCGCGGGTACAGGCCATCCAGGCGACCCTTCCCTCCGCGGTGACCACGACGGCGGTCATTGTGATCGACCGACACGGAGCGGCGCTGACGGCGACGGATATGACGCGCATTTCGGCCCTCTACGACGCCCACTTGTCGTCGTTCGTCGCCTCCGGTGCGCATGGCGTCACTGAGGTGGGCCCCACCGCGGCGTTCATTGTTCTGCCGGTGGTCAATGACCCCAACTCGACGCACATGAGCGATCTCGCCTCCCGCATTGAGCATCACGCTCGCGAGGGACTGATGGATCGTGGTCTGCGCATTTTCCTCACCGGCCCGGTGGGTGTGGAGCGCGACCTCGGCAACGTCTTTAACGGCGCGGACGTGAAGCTGCTGCTCGCCACCGTCATCGTGGTGGCCCTGCTGCTCGTGTTGACGTACCGCAGCGCATTGCTGTGGTTGGTGCCCCTCATTGTTATTGGTAGCGCCAGTCAGGTCGCCGCAACCTTGGCCGCACAGCTGCTGCCACATTTTGGCCTCGTCTTTGACGACGCCACCAGCGGCATCTTGTCGGTCCTGGTCTTTGGTGCGGGAACCGACTATTCCTTCCTGCTTATTTCTCGTTACCGCGATGAATTGCGCCAGCACGCCGACCGCCGCGTGGCGATGGCGGCCGCGTGGCGCGGCTCCGTGCCCGCCATCACTGCCTCGGGCGCCACGGTGGCACTCAGCTTGGTGACCTTGGCGGCCGCCCTCATCCCCTCTACTCGCTCATTGGGAGTGGCCTGTGCGGTTGGCGTCGTCGTGGCCGTCGTCGCGGCTGTCACCTTCCTCCCCGCCGCCTTGGCTCTCTTCGGCCGCGGCCTGTTCTGGCCAGTTATTCCTCGTCTCGGAGATGAGCACGCTCACGACCACGGCTATTTCGCGCGCCTCGCTCGCTGGGTGAGCCGTCGCCCCCTCGTGGCCACCGTGGGTTCAGTAGTGGTCCTCGGTCTCTTGTCCACGGGCATTGGCCAGAGCTCGATTGGTCTGTCGCAGGCTCAGTCATTTCGCTCGACCCCGCCGTCCATCGTGGGACAGGAAATTCTGGCGAAGAACTTCCAAGCCGGATCGGCCAACCCCACCTACGTCATCACGCCGACGACGCAGGCACGAAGGGTGGAGACCCTGTTACCCAAGGTCCATGGCGTGGTTAACCCCACTATCTCTGAGCAGTCTGAGAAGTGGACCCAGTTCAGCGTGACCCTGACGGCCTCTCCGGGCACCTCATCGTCGTATCAGGAGATTCGCAACTTGCGCCGCGAGCTCTCGGCGGTGCCCGACACGTTGGTGGGCGGTGACGTCGCGCAAACTTTCGATTCGAGTAACGCGCAGCATCACGACCGCAACCTCCTTATCCCCCTCGTGCTGCTCGTGGTGTTGGTGACCTTGATTGCGGTGCTGCGTGGCTTGCTCGCTCCGCTGCTACTGCTCGCCACCGTCATCGCGAGTTACTTCGCCGCGCTCGGTGCGAGCGAATGGCTGTTTAAGTATGCGTTTCACTTCGCGGCTCTCGACGTCGGGGTACCGCTCATCGCCTTCATCTTCCTGGCCGCATTGGGCTCGGACTACAACATCTTCTTGGTGAGCCGCATCATTGAAGAGCGCCGGAATCTGTCGCACGTCGATGCGGTAACTCGCGGTCTGTCGGTGACCGGCGTGGTAATTACCAGTGCGGGCATCTTGTTGGCCGCGGTGTTTGCCGTGCTCGGCGTGTTGCCGCTCATCACCTTGACCCAGGTGGGCGTCATCGTGGGTATTGGCGTGTTGCTCGACACCCTGCTGGTGCGCACCATCTTGGTGCCCGCTCTCGCGGTGTTGACGGGTGACCGCTTCTGGTGGCCGCGCCGTCCTCGCTAACGCGGAGCGTTAGAACACCGGCGGTGGGCCGGGATGAATGAGTTGCTCGATCTGCTGCAGGGCGCTACCTAGCTGAGGGCCGCCGAGATCGGGAAAGAGTCGGGGGCCGTTCGCGCCGCCACTGGTGACGGTGGCCGCCGCGCAGCCACCGAGCTCAAAGGAGACCGTGAAGTCAGCAGGACCAGACAGGCTCCGTGAGAACTGGATGAGCTCGGGAATCATGTAGTTCATCGGACAGACAGTTCCTGGCGGCAAATTCTGGAGGGGGAGCGCATTGATGATGGCGCGGACCTTCTCGATGATGACGGGATTGGTGGCGTAGAGGGTGCCGTAGGTGGTTCGCATCGGCAGGGGGCCGGGGTATGACCAGCTGACCAGCTTCATACCTGCCGGGATGTACGGCGTCGTGGGCGGTTGAGTCGTGGTGGTCGAAATGGTGGTGGTCGTCGGCGGCGTATGGACCGCCGCCCAGGTGGACGGAATGCCCACGCCGAGAACCAAGATCAGGACAAGGGCGATACGGCGGGCGTTCATGCCTCCAGCATGGTCCAGATTTCGCCGTGATGGCTGATTTCCCCAAGATTTGTGACTTTAGTCACTTCTTATACAAAATCTTGATACGAGGCTTATCAAGTCTCTATACTGGGCTCATACCACCGACGGGAAAGTCCCGACGGCGGCTCAATTCAAGGAGTTATCACTATGGCCAAGGCAGTCGGTATCGACCTCGGCACGACGAACTCGGTGGTCTCGGTTCTCGAGGCCGGAGAGCCCGTCGTCATTCCTAACGCCGAAGGCGCTCGCACGACCCCCTCGGTCGTGGGCTTCTCGAAGACCGGCGAAGTGCTCGTCGGTGAGGTTGCCAAGCGTCAGGCAATCACTAACCCCGAGCGCACCATTCGTTCGGTCAAGCGCCACATGGGCACCGACTGGACCATCGACATTGATGGCACCAAGTACACCCCGCAGGAAATCTCCGCTCGCGTGTTGATGAAGCTGAAGCGTGACGCCGAGGCCTACCTCGGTGAGTCGGTTACCCAGGCCGTCATCACCGTGCCCGCGTACTTCGACGACGCGCAGCGCACCGCCACCAAGGAAGCTGGCCAGATCGCCGGCCTCGAAGTTCTTCGTATCGTGAACGAGCCCACGGCGGCCGCCCTCGCCTACGGACTCGACAAGGGCCCGGCCGAGCAGACCATCTTGGTCTTCGACCTCGGTGGCGGCACCTTTGACGTCTCCGTTCTCGAAATCGCCGACGGCGTGTTCGAAGTGAAGTCGACCGCGGGTGACACCCACCTCGGTGGTGACGACTGGGACGACGCGGTCATGAACTGGCTCGTGAAGTCCTTCAAGGACACCGAAGGTGTTGACCTCATGGCCGACAAGATGGCCATTCAGCGACTCAAGGAAGCCGCGGAGAAGGCCAAGATTGAACTGTCGTCACTGCAAGAGACGCACGTCAACCTCCCCTTCATTACGGCGACCAACGAAGGCCCCAAGCACCTCGACCTCAAGCTCACGCGCGCGAAGTTCAACGAACTGACCGCCGATCTGGTCGAGCGTTGCCGCAAGCCCTTTGACTCGGCCATCAAGGATGCCGGTCTCACCATTGACAAGATCGACCACGTCATCATGGTCGGTGGATCGACGCGTATTCCCGCGGTGCAAGAGCTCGTGCAGCGTCTCACCGGCAAGGAGCCGAACAAGACGGTGAACCCCGACGAAGTCGTGGCCATTGGCGCGGCCGTCCAGGCGGGTGTGCTCAAGGGCGACGTCAAGGACATCTTGCTCCTCGACGTCACGCCGCTGTCGCTCGGTATTGAGACCAAGGGTGGCGTGATGACCAAGCTCATCGAGCGAAACACCACCATCCCCACCAAGAAGACCCAGGTCTTCACCACGGCGGACGACAACCAGCCCTCGGTGGAAGTGCACGTGCTGCAGGGTGAGCGCGAAATGGCCGCGTACAACAAGACGCTCGGCAAGTTCCAGCTCGTGGGCATCCCGCCGGCGCCGCGTGGCGTGCCGCAGATCGAAGTGACCTTCGACATCGACGCCAACGGCATCGTGCACGTCTCGGCCAAGGACACGGCCTCGGGCAGCACGCAGAGCATGACCATCACCGGCGGCTCGACGCTGTCCAAGGAGGACATTGACCGCATGGTGCGCGACGCCGAGGCTCACGAGGCCGAGGACAAGGCTCGCCGCGAAGAGGCCGAGGTTCGCAACCAGGCCGACTCGCTGGTGTACCAGACCGAGAAGTTGCTCAAGGACCAGGCGGAGAACCTGCAGGGCAGCGAGAAGGACGACGTGGAGCGCGAGCTCGCCGCGGTGAAGGCCGCTCTCGAGGGCAGCGACATCGAGGCCATTAAGACGGCCACCGAGAAGCTCGTCACCGTCAGCCAGACCTTCGGTCAGCGCCTGTACGAAGAGGCCGCTAAGAATCAGCAGGCGGCGGGTGGAACCGAGACGGCCGCGGACGATGACAACATCGTCGACGCCGAGATCGTGGACGAGCAGTGAGCAACGTCAACGAACCGGTAAACCCGGCCGAGGAGCCTGACGACATCGTCGCGCAGGCCGAAGCCGTCTTGGACGAAGCGGGTAGCGACCCGCGTAGCGACGTCGAGCGTGAGCGCGACGACTTGCGCGACATGCTCCAGCGCCTTCAGGCTGACTTCGAGAACTACAAGAAGCGCGTTGTTCGTGACAGTGCCGACACGATTGCTCGTGGCGTGGCCAGCTTGGTCAACAAACTGCTGCCGGTGCTCGATGCTCTCGACCTCGCGCAAGCACACTTCACCACCGCCAGTGCCGAGGAACTCGACACGGTGGAGGCGAAGGCCTTGGTGCAGGCGCGCGCGCTTCTGCTTGACACCTTGTCGAAAGACGGTCTCGAGCGCATTGACGAGGTCGGTGCGCCCTTTGACCCACAGATTCACGAAGCCGTGGCTCATGTCGACGGCGAGGGTGAGCAGGTGATTGATGACGTCATGCGAGCGGGATACCGCTGGAAGGGCGCCGTCGTTCGACCGGCCATGGTGAGGGTGCGGGGCTAAATGGCCGAGCGCGAATGGTTCGACACTGATTACTACCAAGTCCTGGGCGTGACGTCGTCCGCCACGGACAAGGAGATCACGCGCGCCTATCGCCAGCTGGCCAAGGAGAACCACCCCGACACCAATCCGGGCAAGGAAGAAACCTTTAAGAAGATCTCCGCCGCCTACGACGTTCTCGGCGATGCCGAGAAGCGCAAGGAATACGACGAGGTTCGTCGCATGGGTCCCGCGGCCGCCGGCTTTGGCGGCGGTGGCTTCCCCGGCGGTCCCGGTGGCTTTAACACCGGAGACTTCGGTGATCTCGGTGACATTTTCTCCGGCCTCTTCGGGGGGCGTCGTCAACGTGCCCAGCGGGGTCAAGATCTCGAGACCAATTTGCACTTGTCGTTTCGCGACGCGGTGATGGGCGTCGAGACGCAGGTTCACCTCCCGAGCGAGAAGGCCTGCGCGACCTGTCACGCCACCGGCGCGGCTCCCGGCACCTCCGTCACCACCTGTGAGCGTTGCCATGGTCGTGGCGTCTTGGCGGACGATCAGGGACCCTTCTCGTTGTCCTCCGTGTGCCCCGCGTGCAGTGGTCGCGGCGGCCGCATCGAACGACCCTGTCCCACCTGTCACGGCACCGGCCGCGAACTCTCACAGCGGTCGGTCAAGGTGCGTATTCCGGCGGGCGTCGACGATGACAAGCGCATCGTGCTCAAGGGCAAGGGCGCTCCCGGCAGCAATGGCGGTCCGGCGGGCAATCTGTATGTCAACGTGCACGTCGCCCCCGACGCCACTTTTGCTCGCCGTGGTCGCCACCTCACCACCACGGTGCGAGTGAGCTTCCCCGACGCCGTTCTCGGCACGACGGTGGACGTTCCCACGCTGGATGAGCCCGTTACCGTCAAGGTGCCCGCGGGAACTCAGCCCGGCACCACCTTGCGCGTGCGTGGACGTGGTGTCCCCGCCGGGGCGAAGCACCCCGTCGGCGACCTCCTGGTCACCGTTGGTGTGGACGTACCTCGTGAGTTGACGGGTGAACAGCGTCGACTGATTGAAAAGCTGCGCAATGCCTTCGGAGAGGACGGTGCGTCATGAACGAGAACACTCGTGCCATCTACGTCATCTCCGTCGCGGCCCAGTTGGCCGGCGTTCACCCGCAAACCTTGCGCAATTACGAGAGAAGTGGGTTGCTGGACCCCTCACGCACAAGTGGTGGATCGCGTCGTTTCTCGAACGAGGACCTCGCTCGATTACGGCGCATTCAAGAATTAACGGAGGCGGGCTGCAATCTCGAGGGTGTGCGGCGTATCTTGCAGTTAGAAGCCGAACTCGCTCGCACTCGCGAGCACGTCGCGGAGCTTCAGCGAGAGGTGCAGACCGTGGCGGCCGAGACCACCAAGCAGTTCCGGCGAGATCTCGTGCCCGTGCAGAACACGATGGCCATCTTCGTCAATCGCATTAATCCCCGGAGGTAACTCGCATGGCACTCAATCCGCAAAAATGGACCAACAAGTTGCGGGAGGCCTTCAGCGAA
>Ga0208497_1001158_pt1 | contig 10373 bp, 4 predicted proteins | sample CryBogCBE25Aug07_FD_184555 | JGI IMG/M metagenome (GOLD analysis project Ga0208497, IMG submission 184555) | Freshwater microbial communities from Crystal Bog, Wisconsin, USA - CBE25Aug07 (SPAdes) | ecosystem: Environmental > Aquatic > Freshwater > Lake | place: Crystal Bog, Wisconsin, USA...
ACACTAATTTGCAGAGTCCCAAAGGGAGACTCTTTGAATTCTGAGCCATTAAAACTCCAACCCTTGACATACGGAACTGCAATGTTCAGCAAACCTGGATTGCCAGCTCCTACGTATATTTTATTACTCGAAATTCTACTTATGAATCTTGATTGAGAAATATGAGTCGAATTTGATGCTCCTACCTCAATTGTTCCAAGTCCAACATATCCGAGGTTAAGCCAAACCTCAAGCACACTATTATTACTAACCAGTTTCAAGCCATTCTCATTTGCAATCCAGCTATATGTCCTCCAGTCAGTTGTCTTTGATAAAACCACATACTTAATTCCAAGCGATGAGATAATTGATGAGAAGTTGGTATTTTTTGAGCCTCTATTGAAGGCATTTTCTAGAAACATACTCCGTCGAGAGATCGACTGTGTCGAAATATTGTTTGCCTGAACATTGTCGCCGAATATCACCGAACGACTAAACAAGGTAGGGCCAAGATTTGCAACAACACGATTCTCTGTAAACGGATATGCCATGTATTGATGCCAGGGCAAGTACAGAATGTACCCTTCACCAGGACCCATCAATTTATTGGCAGCCTGGTAGGAAGATGGTAAATCAGACGTTTTAATCTGACCATTAAGTCCATTAAAAATAGTTGGGGTATAGAGAATTGGTAATCCAAAACCAATTAGGGAAATTGCAATTATGCCTTTGGCACGAGATTTCAATGATTTCGAAATGACACTTACGCCCCAACCAAAAAATACACAGAGACAGAGCACCCAAAGCATCAAGAATTTCTGAGGCTCTCTCATTATTTGAAAGAAAGGAACGTGGAAGTACGACCATCGGAAGAGCGAGCTCACAATTCCTTGATCGCCGAGTGAGAGAATGTAACCAGTGATTCCAATTGAAAGCATGAACCAAGCAGGCTCAATTCTTGATTTAGATAATAATTGCCATGAACGAGGATTTAATCTATCGTCACTTTTAATTTTTAGCTTGTTCCTACGAACATCAAGCGATGGAAGTGAAAGTGACGCAACTATAACTATGAGCAGGAGAATAAAAAACCAACTGTGGAGGGCCGCCTTAGGGAGCACTGGGCCTGGTCCAATTCTCCAAAAGCCATAGAATCCTAACGCGTTTGGGTAAAGACCGAGTATGGGGTCTGCCAATGTGCGATAAATCTTTAAACTTACTTCACCAACTTGTATGGTTGGGCTTGTAAAAAATGATGGTAAAAAAATGTAAACATTAGCAATTGCGTATACAAGAACTGAACCTATTAGGTACCAAATTTTTTGTAATATTTTCTTTCTTATTATTAGAATTTCTACAGCCGAGGATATAAGAACTACAACTCCAAATATCCATGAATAATGTGGACTTATTGAGGTCAGAAAAATCCACCACATAACAATTATTGAATGACGATACATTTCGGATTTTTGTTGCTTGAGAACTGATTTAAGAGCAAGCGGAAGTAACGCGTACCCAATGAGTAATGGAAAATGCCCAACATAAATTCTCGAAAAAACAAAAGGATTAATGCAGTAAAGCACTCCCGCAGAAAGCCGAGCAGCCAGAGAACTTACCACGAGTCTTCCCATAGCGAACATAGCAAGAGGGAAGAAAAAGAAAATTGGAATCCATGTTGATAACGACCCAAAAATAGTATTTAGGAGTACAACAAATAGCGTGGAGACGAATCCAGTTGATGGGTTGCCAATTGCGGTGTGTGGCCCAAACGACCAGTCCAGCAGTAACAGCCTTCCTCCTCCAAAGAACTGAAGACACACACCAGTTGCAATTAAGAACCCAACGAATAATCCTGGGCTGTCTGAATAAAAGGATGATCGGTGAATCTTTTCGCTATCTATGTTCAACGTTTCTAACTCACAGTTCATCAGTCATAATCATTGCACCTATTTTTCCGGATAAAGCATAAATTGCTTGAAATAGACCATCTAATTACTATGTTTTATCGATAAAATTGAGAAAATGTCATTAAATTCGAGCAAAATTAAAATTTATTATGAGCAAACATCTAGATTAGTTAATCTTTTAATTGTGTCTGGACCTCTCGGTATGGGTGGTTTTGCATTCATTCTTGCAACTTTTGGTGTGAATTTTTTTAGTTTTATCACCCACATGCTCCTCAGCAGAATGTTGGGACCAGCGAACTTCGGTCTGCTCAATGTGATTCTCGGTATAAGTCTCCTGGTTACTATTCCGCTGACTGGAATTCAGATGGCAACGACACAATCGGTCATTCAACAAAAAATAAACAAAACTCTCTATTCGGCTCAGATTGCAGCAAAACGAAGCTTTTACTTTGGATTACTGATCATGGTGTTACTAATCGCTTCGACTCCCCTAGTTGACTCATACGTACATGTGAACTCTGCAACTACCCTTGTCGCACTTGCCGCATGGGTTCCAGTAGCTGCCTTAGGTGCTTTTGCACAAGGTGTGCTGCTAGGAAATTATCAATTCAGGGTTGCAGCATTCGCAATATTTATTGGTACCGGTGTTCTGAGACTTGTAATGAGTCTTCTGGCCGTTGATGCCGGGTTTGGAGTGCTCGGAGCAATGGTAGCAATGTTTGTAGCTCAAACTGTTAGCTCACTTATCATGCTCATTCTTATTCGAGATTCATTATTGGACAATACAAACTCGAACATTCTTCATTTGAAATTTAAAACAACAATTTTGTCGACAGCTTCATTGCTTGGTTTAACCGCATTAATTAGTGTTGATACATTCTTTGCAAGGCATATCTTTGACCCGAGGACTGCCGGATTCTACGTAACAGGCGAGGTTGGTGCCCATATGGTTCTATATCTAACAAGTGCCTTTGCGTCAATTATGTTTCCTCTGGTTTCTTCTGGCAAAGGAAATGACGAGTCGAGTGAGCGAATTTTCCTTCAAACCGTAATTGTCACTGGATTCTGTGGTATCGCAGCATCAGCAGTTATGACATTATTCCCTAAATTGATAATACTAATAGTTTTTGGTAGTAAGTTTTATGGAGTCTCAAGAATTCTTGGAATACTCTCAATTGCATCAGCAGTGTTTGCAATTCTCTACCTATTTACGTATCTTCACATTGCAAGAAACTCTTTATTTGCCCTACTCCCCTGGTTAGGAGTCGCTGCAACACTGTTGTTCATGAAATTTATGGTTCTAACAATAACATCACTTTCAATATTAGTTCTGTCAATAAGCGTTATTACGACAATGATCTCATCTATCCCAATCATTTACAACTTTTTAGGCAACCACGCAAAACTGGATGCGGTAAATGAATTCTAAAAAAATTATTGATCTCACAATTGTGGTGCCATTTTATAACCCAGGAGATGCTCTATTGCCTCACATCAATGGAGTCATTTCTGTACTTGAGGTATCAGGTTTTACATTTGAAGTTATAGCTATCTCAGATGGAAGCAAGGATGGAAGTGAGAATTCAATCCGCTCTGTTAATTCTCAGAACTTCAGAATTATCTCACTTCCGACTAACCAGGGTAAAGGAGCTGCTCTCCGTGCTGCTCTCTCGCAAGGCGAGGGTTCATATCTAGGATTTATTGATGGAGATGGTGACATCCCTGCTGAATGCCTAAATACATTATTGGAGAAGATCCGAAATGGTACCCCAGACATTGTTTATGGAAGCAAGAACCATCCGAACTCTTCAATTGTGTATCCAAGATTCAGATACATATATTCATGGGTGTATCAAAGATTGATTCGTGCACTATTCAAAATTTCAGTAAGTGATACTCAAACTGGCATAAAACTATACAGAAGAGAATTATTGAACGCTGCATTACCTCTTATGCTCGAGAAAAAGTTTGCATTTGATCTTGAACTTTTTGTTGTAGCACGGCAAAAAGGATTTACAAATTACATTGATGTTCCTGTAAAAATAAAAGAGAGACTTACGACAACGATTTCTCTGAGATCCGTTCGGGACGTTCTTCAAGACACATTGGCAATTTTTTATCGATTAAAAATTCTTAATTATTACGACAAAAAGAATGACTACAGCACAAATCTTCTACAAAAAAAACATTTATTTGCATTTGAGGAAGATGAAATGGGGTCGCAGGAATCACTGGATATTCAGAAACATAACATACTTATCTTTAACTGGAAAGATCTCTACCACCCAAAAGCTGGCGGTGCAGAAATCTACACGCAGAGCATTGCTCATAGCTGGGTTGCAACTGGAAATCACGTCACATTATTCTGCTCAAATGTTGCTGGAAGGCCAAAGAGAGAAATTGTTAATGGGGTGAACATTGTTCGTGATGGCAATAAATATTCCGTATACAGAAAAGCTAAGAAATTCTATAAAGCTGAGTGCATAGGTAAATATGATTTGATTATTGACGAAATCAACACCAGACCATTTTTTGCACATAAATGGGCTACCGATACCAAAGTTATAGGATTATGTCATCAAATCTGCAAAGAACTTTGGTCTTACCAATACTGGCCCCCTATCTCTACATTCGGTAGATACGTTTTGGAACCAAAGTGGTTACATTCACTTAAGAACGTGCCTATAATCACCGTTTCTAATTCCAGTAAAGAATCATTGATTGATTATGGAATAAATGACATAACCGTACTTCCTGAGGGGCATGAACCAAACCTTAAGCCCGTTACTGCGGCGAAGGAGCAAAATCCTACAGTTCTATTTGTAGGGAGACTTGAGGCACACAAACGGCCCGAAGATTCTATGAGAGCATTTGCTATTCTACGGGAACGACTCCCAAATGCAGTTATGTGGGTGATTGGAACTGGACCGAGTGAGATGAAGCTCCGAAATAGGAACCAGGAAAATGTAATATTCTTTGGCAGCGTAAGCCACGAAGAAAAACTCGAACGAATGGCGAGAGCACATGTACTCGTTGTCACTTCTGTAAGAGAAGGTTGGGGATTAGTCGTGTCCGAGGCGGCAGAGCTTGGAACCACAACTGTCGCATATGATGTACCAGGCTTACGAGACTCAGTCAATGCATCTAGCGGTATTCTAACGCCACAAAATCCTAAGGAATTAGCAGTGGGAATCGAAAATTCTCTCTTGAAAACGTTGGGGAAACCAGTGAACTCGATTTCAAATACTGGCACGGTGCTTTGGTCAGAACTAGCATCAGCAATTCTTGAGAAACTTTTTGAAAAGTAACATCTCAACTAAAGAACATACAATTAATCCCCAAGTATACATAACATGTCGCAGCCTGGACAAACAAATTGTTTTGAATTTTTGTAATGTAGACTCAACCTCGTCTCCCTAAATCGCACGTGACTTAGATGAGATTTATTTAATACAGTAACATCGTGCAGAAGTTTGGTTAAACCAAGAACAGACTTTGCTCGTAATCACGACATCAATTATTTCATGGTTGAAAAATTATTTAACAATTCTTGAGCAAAATCAACAACATTTACTCATGCATCCAGGCACAACCAGCGATCGATACATGTTTCAATTTTTTATAGTAGTAGATCACATTTTGTTTTGAAGAACTAAATTCAAATGTGGTATTAGAGGGTGCATTAAACACAACTGAAAATCAGTGCCGTAGATACAATATTGCTAATTGAAAAGCCGAAGTAATCTTGAATGGAACTGTAATATTTTTCAAAGACGTGCTTGATTTATTCATTGATTTATCATACGTGATACCACTTTTTGAGCGTGATGAAATGTGCCAAAGGAGAGCGCGGACTATCGATTTAGAGTTCTTTGATTTACCTCTAAGTAGGAAGGCGCCAGCAACAAGAAGGCAGTAGAGGGTGTGTTGAGGAAGCACTCTTAACTTCAGTCCAAGAGATGCATTTTTACGAATAGTAGTAATTCGATTCCTAAATGATAGGAAGTCCATTTTTGTACTTGTTAATACCTTAAGGCTGGTTCTGCCACCATCATGGATAGCCACAGCATCATTTATGTGATGCAACAAATATCCTCTATTAATCAGCCTCCAGCAGAGATCCGATTCTTCGAAATAGGCAAAATACGAACTGTCAAATCCACCTAGAGAGCTAAACACATCATTACGGATAAGTAAACACGCTCCTTTAAGCGCGAACCGCTCAGGTCCAAATCGATTCAGATCTAAGTCATTCTTTGTAACATGGTATAAGAACCCACTTTTCGTAAAGAATGAGCCAGCACCATCTATGCTCCCATCAACCTTGAGCATTAATGGTGAAACAGCGGCAATGTATTCACTCTCCGAAATTGCTTTAACTAAGGTTTCGAGACAGTTTCTCGTCATTCGCAGATCATTATTGAGAAATAAGATAAATTCTCCACTCGCCAGCGAAGCTCCTTGATTCGCAGGTCCTGCAAATCCAAAATTTTCTTTATTTTGAATGATGCGTGCATTGGGATAAACATCTTTAATAACTGATAAAGAATCATCAATAGATCCGTTGTCTACAATAATTATTTCAAATATATGTTTTTGACTGATTAGAGCACTCAGACACTCTTTAATAAAGGCTGCTCCATTTAGATTTACAATTACAACTGAAACTTTTACGCTGTGAATTGGAAAATCTAGTGTTGACATAGAAATTCTTTCTATTGATTGATACCACTGATGGACGCTTTAGTCGCGATAATACTGAAACAAGAGTAGGACATATATTTCAATTCTTTGAAAGAACGCCAAATAACTGGCCGGAGAAAAATGCCGGAGCCTTAATTGCCAAAAAACAGAACGACATGAATTTCAATTTTAAACTTCCTTCTTTTGAAAGTCTTCGACGATTCTTTGATCCAATTAATTCACTATAATATTGAGTTTTCCTTTGCAGACCTAACGACTTCCCCCACCGGAAATTTTTAGACCAAATCTGCTGTATTTCCTCAGGCTCACAATGAAGAATCGCGTCAACCTGGAATGAAATTCTTGAACTGATCTTTGATGCTTCATAGTAGATAATTGCATGATCAAGTGCCAGTACAGTTTTGTCTGCTTCAAGCGGTATTGCTGAGAACACTTCGTCGAGAATCCACTTTTTGAACATACGTGGCAAAATAACACCACTAAGAGGGTCAAGCTGGGCGGCTACATTTAGATTTATAAGTTGCTTATCTGAATCGGAACACTTCTGAAAGAACGTACTCGGTTGAAATACTCGTTCACCAAGAGCAACCATATCTGCTCCTTTATTAATGAGAGCCATTGCATTATCTATCGATTCTGGTAAAAGAATCTGATCACAGTCAATCAAAAGTACAACATTACCGTTGGCCTCGGCTGATCCTTTTCTGCGAGCTGCAAGAAGCTTGTAATCGCCTCTGTAAACCTCACAATTCAAACTTGTTGCTAATTCAACCGAACCATCGTTAGAGCCACCATCAACGACAATTATTTCATACGTGTATTTTAAACATGCTTTTATTATTGAAGCAATACAGATAGGTAATGATTTAGCACCATTCCTTACTGGGATTGCAATTGTAATGTCTGGTTTCATTTATCAATTCTCCATGGAAGCAAAAACTCCCGGCCTACTCTTCCGAGCAGACCGGGAGTTCCCGATTAACTTAAAACTACTTAGTTGCTAGTAACAGTAACTAGAGCAGTCTTTACAGTCTTTGAAATCACAGTCTTGATAGTTACGTGTACGGCTGCGCCATTGTTGAACAAGTAGCTTGCAGCAGCATTTGCACGAGCTTGTGCGATTGCCTTTGTTGTTCCGTAACCTGAAATTGTGATGCTTGCTCCGTCATTAGCTGTACTGATCAAGTTTCCAAGAGCAGTCTTAGCAGTAGCTGATAGGGCTGAAACTGACTTCTGCTTAGCAGTCACAGCAAGGAACGTAGCGATTACTGGCTCTGGCAGCACAGAAGTGTATGTCACTGTCTGAGTTGCCTTAGCACCGAGTGCCACTCCGTTAGTTGCCTGGATGGCTACAACATATGCATCGCCAACCTTCAGACCATTAATCGCACAGGTCACCGCTGGAGCCAAAAGGATTCCATACGTTGCGTTCACTGCACATGAAGACTGCTGACCGCTCAGTGAATCAGTTGCAGAAACAATGTATCCAAGAACAGCTCCTGTTGAAGGTGTTGCTGTTGGTGGAGTCCATGTGATTGCAAGTCCAGTTGATGTTGAAACCACACCAGTGATTGTTGGAGCAGCAAGCGCAGCAGATGAAAGTGTCTTGATGGCACCAAGTGTAGTTACTGGAGTTCCTGTTCCCACACCGTTAGTCGAAGTAACGCTAATGGTGTAGGTAGTTGCAGCAGTAAGTCCAGTCACTGTGCAGCTCAGGGCTGTAGCAGTGCAAGTCTTTGCATTTCCAAGACCGTCAGTTGCAGTCACGTTGTATGCAGTGATTGCTGAACCGTAGAAAGAACCAGCAGAGAACACTGGAGCAGCGACGGTAACTGTAATTGCTGACGGTGCAGCTGACACAGCAGAAACGATCGTTGCAGCCTGGTTCGGCTTAGCCCATGGTCCTACATTTACATACGAAGCGCCATTTGTAGTCGTAGCACCATTCACATCAACAGTGTTCATTGATGAGGCACCAACTGCGTTCACAGAGTCAACTGTCACTGTGTAACCGTAAGGATCATTTGGCAAACCCTTAAGTGTGCAGCTTGTAGAAGCAACAGTCACTCCTGTGCATGTGCTCACAGTTCCAGTAGATCTTGCAGTAGCAGTTACTACGTAACCAGTTACTGGGAAGGCGGATGGAAGAACTGTGAACGTTGATGCATTACCACCAGAGGTTGCGTGACTCAAAGTAAGCGAACCATATGGCGCAGCGGCTGTTGGCTGAACAATTGCTGAGATGTAAGTGTCCACAGGTACATGTGCACCAATTACATATTCTCCGACCGCAAGTCCATCTGTACTTGAAAGTCCAGTTACAGAAGTACTGCCTGAAGTATTAGTACCACTGAACTCAATTGGCGAACCAGTTGGCGTCCAAGAAATACTCAATACACCAAGACCGCCAGACACAGCGGACAAGCTCGATACTGAAGTAGGCAATCCTAAGCTCCATGGTTCAGCAGGTGTATAGGTTGCAGCTTGTGCACCAGTCGCAGCACTGATCAAAGTTCCGCTAGTGGCACTAGCAGTGCTTGAACCAGCTGCGGTATTCGCTTTTACGAATGCGTAGTACGGAGTACCAGCGTTTGAGCTAACACCGACTGAGATAGTGCATGATGTGCTACTTGAGGTAAGCGCTGTAGTGCAGTACACAGGAGAAGTAGCGCCATCAGAAGCAGTGCTAATCCATGCTGTGTAACTAGTCACAGAGTTTCCATACGTGCTAGCTGGAGCTGTCCAATTCAGCGTAAAGGTGTAGTAGTAAGCACCTGTAAAACTAACACCAGCAACAACGCTAGTAACGGTCGGAGCTGAAGGCGCGGCAGAACCAGTAAGTACTGACCCTGTTGTAGCTACACCTGAACCTAGGTAGTTAAGCGAAGCCACGCTGTAGGTGTACAGAGTGTTGGCAGCAAGACCTAGGAATACACATGGGCTGGTGGAAGGAACTCCAGCAGCAGTTGTGCAAGCAAACGTCTTACCACTTGGGTCAGTCAAACTTACTGCTGATGAAGTAATAGCAGATCCACCAGTGTTTGAATTAGACCAAGTCAGGGTCACTGATCCACCTGATGTCGAGTAGTACGTGTTCGATGAAACTGAAACCGTTGGTCCTGCTGTAGGAACAGTTGGGTTTGAGTTTGTCGCACCAATTGTTGTGTTCGCAGTAGCTGATCCTGTTGCATCGAGAGCAGTTACAGAAATTGTGTAAGCGCCTGTACCACTAAATGCGTAGTACGTAGGCAGGGTTACAGCATTTGTTGTAACTGTTGTCGTGTAGGCAACATTTCCAAGTGCACTAACTACGTTTACAAGGTAAGAAACTGGGAAACCGTTAGAACTTGTTGCCTTATCCCAGGTAAACGTTGCAGGAGTAGTCAAAACCTGATTCAGAACAATGTTTGCAGCAGGTGATGAACCCATGTCATTTGACGTTGCAGATGAAGCAGTGCCATATGGTGACGTGCTTGCATCATTTACTGCAGCAACAGAGAATGTGTAAGTTCCACCGAGGACAAGACCATTGCTATAAGGGATTACAGCTGATCCGTAGAAGTTTGTTCCATTGTCAGTAGCAGTATTGGTGAATGTAAGTGTTCCGTTAGAACCACCATAAACACTAAGAACAAAATTCTTAACCAAGATGGCGTCTCCGGCAATCTTGTAGGCGACTGTAATTCCTGCAGTACCAGCGGCAAAGTAGACGCTAGGTGTTGCAGTCAAGTTTCCTTGAATAACAAGTGGGCCTGCGTCATATCCAACGGCTGCTGAAGTAGC
>Ga0208497_1001162_pt1 | contig 10327 bp, 18 predicted proteins | sample CryBogCBE25Aug07_FD_184555 | JGI IMG/M metagenome (GOLD analysis project Ga0208497, IMG submission 184555) | Freshwater microbial communities from Crystal Bog, Wisconsin, USA - CBE25Aug07 (SPAdes) | ecosystem: Environmental > Aquatic > Freshwater > Lake | place: Crystal Bog, Wisconsin, USA...
TTGTTCTATCTTGGATAGTGACAGGTCAAGTAAACCTAGCGTTCAGCATAGCCTTTATAGAGCTATTTTCTAAGATAGCCCTATATTGGTTACATGAACGCATCTGGTTAAAGATCAAGGTGCTGGAGTAAGCTGTCCTTCAAACAAGTAGCTTCCTAAGTGTCCTAAGTTAGCCCAAGGCGCTGCATACACTTTTCCACCCGCTAATCTCCAAATACGGCAAAAGTGATAATCCTCTGAAAGCAAGCGATTGCTATCAGGTTCAATCGAGGTAGCAAAGTATTCATGGATCTGCTCTGCGTGATTTAATTGACCTGAGAGATCTCCTACATCATTGGTGTAAGAAGGTACTTTTTTCTTGAGCTTCTCAAACACCTTGCGTTTAATCAGCATAAATCCAGTACCGCCATTAAAGATCTCTACTGGTTGATCTATGGGAACAGTGACCTCACCTGCATAATCCACTAAATTGACTACAAAGCTGCCTGTATAGCTTTTTAACTGGTCATTTGGCACACCCGCATCCATTGCTTGCTTGGTGCTATTCCAGTTAATTTCTTTTTTAGGGTAAATACCGCAGATGATGTCTTTATCAGCTTGGATCATTCTTACAATGTCCTCTGGTCTGAATTTGATGTCTGCATCAATAAACATCAAATGGGTAGAGTTGGACTTCAAGAAGGTATGCGCTAAAGCGTTTCTAGCCCTAGTAATAAGGCTTTCATTAAACATAAAGCTAAACTGAGTTTGAACTCCCGCCTGGCTTAGTACGCTAATGGACTGCAATATCGACTGAGTGTAAAAGCCAGCACACATACCGCCATACATGGGGGTGGCAATAAAAACAATCGGTTGTACAGGTGCTTTAGGTGCTGACTTCTTCTTAGTTGCCATGATTTTCCTTAAATAAAGTTGTCGGTACTAGCGTTAATGACTTCGTTAATCAATATGTTCTTTCTGTCGTTAGAACACTCGTGCATACAGGTTGTTTTAGCGTTAAATTTGTCCATGTATTCTTGTGTTTCAGGACTAAACCATAGCCTGTGAAAGCTGGTGTCCTTGATAGATCCTATGCAGCCTGACTTATCGTAGGCTTTGTTATGACAGGCATATACATTGAGATCTGCACCGATGACGGGTACGGTCTGCATAATGAAGCACTTGTGATAGCTTCTAACACTAGAATGACTGCTCCCAGGAGCAATGTTATAAGTGCTGTTAACAGTAAAGCGATCATCGCATATCTTCTGAATGTTTTTAAGTTGTTCATTAACTTCCTCTGCTATCGGTTTATGGTATTCGTAGAAATCTGGTACATACATTGGACTGAAACGCACATTTTCAACACCGCTATCTTTTAATAACTGTGTTAGTCCCCCAAGATTTTTGTAATTGTTGCGATGCACAATATAATTAACAGCCAGATCACATCCCGCATCCTTCATTCCCGCAAAACCTCTTAAATTGCGAATGATGCTATCAAAGCTCTTTTCTGGCACATTCCTAAACCGCTTCATTTCCTCGCCATTGGTGTAATCCATTGATACACGCACCCACTTGGCATGAGATAGCACTTCTGCCTTCTCTTTAACTAGGTTCTGCCCATTAGTAATGATGGAAAGGTCCATTTTGAGATCTAATGTCAGGCGCATGAACTCTGATATATCTGGGTGAATCAATGGCTCTCCACCACCACTCCAGGTAATTGCTTTAGTACCCATGTTAGCTAGGTCATACAAGATCTCAATCATCTTATCTCTAGGGATGATGTCATCTTCCTTCATGTCCTCGTGCATACCGCTAACAATATGTTCTTCTTCTCCACCGTCTTTTACTCTAAAACCAGTGCTATACACGCAAAAGAAACAGCCATGATTACAAAGGTTGATTGGCTTGACCCGAACATACACAGGTGCAGTAACTCTCCCCGCCTCAAAAGAAATCAGCTTTTCTGGATGGTGAAAGATCTTAAAATCGCTATATTTATTGCTTTTCACGCTAAATCCTTATATTCGACCAACATTACGGAATCAAAAGTCTTGCTGGCAAGGTCATAAAACACTTCAATATCACCCTCATCTTTCATATTCCACACAGGAAAACTGACCATTTTGCGTATTCCCTCAGTTAAATCTTGAGTATGAGTAGCGCCTGTATAAAGAGGCTTCTTGGTATTACCCACAATGCAACGAATAATGACTTTTGGATGAAACTCACCATGAGAGATTTTGGCTATTTTGTCTAAATGGTTGACCATTGCATCCATTGCGTTCATTAAGAAGTCCATACGCTCAATAAAGACCACTGGAAGGTATCCTTTGAGTGATAGTCCTATTGCAAACCCCATCATCAAGTTCTCTGCTACAGGCATCTCAATAATCTGACTATCTGCCACTTCTTTTAGCGTACCTAATGCTCTGCCTTTTTTAAGACCATAGCCAATAAAACGCACTTGAGGGTTCTGGGCTAATTTAATATTGGCTTTAGTAAGCTCATCCTTGTAGCTCATTTAACATCCTTAAAAACAATATGCTTTTTAGTACCGTTACCCGCATGAGGATAAGTAGGATCGTAGTTGTTACGAATTACGCACCCTGGCAGCCTAAACCTAAACTGATAAGGTAAGCGCTCCTCCAAAGTTGAATCCACGCTACGGTTGTTATCTTCAATAATGAATGTGCAAGGTAAATCATGTCCTTGGACCATCATTACCGCTTCGTAGAAGTGTCCTTGCTCCTCTGCGCCATCACCTAAGAAACACCAGACCCTACTAGAGCTGCCTTCTTCTTTTAAAGCGTAAGCCAGACCTGTTGCAATAGCGCAAGTGCCAGATAAAATGCTCGAAGTAAAAAAGTGACGGTTATTGTCGAAAATAAACATAGAATCGCCATCCAAAATGCTTGCCATAAGCTCATTTGCGGGTATTCCAGCCAATAGAGCGTGATGGTGATTCCGATGAGTGCTGAAAATCCAATCTCCATCTTTAATCTCCTTAAACAAGTCAATCAAGAAATCCTCATTACCGCCTGATAAATGAATGAGGTAAGGTAAATCTCCTGCTTCCCAGTGAGCTGCTACCGCTTTCTCAAACTCAATTAAATCTTCTTTTGTGCAATTTTTCATTAAAACAATGAATCCTTAATAACAGGTGAAATCGTCTTTTTAGTAACCATACATTTGCGCTTAGATCCTTCTTTAAGCATCCCCATCTCTAGTAGTTCATTGACCCTACCGCAAATTGAACTTAACTCTAATCCAGTTAAAACATGAAGCTCCCTGCGTGAATACCCCTCACCAGGATTCATAAAGTCCAATATGGCTCTAGCTTGTGAGCCTACTTTGCCACTGGCTTTATGCTCTTTATAAGCGCTAATCGAGGTCTGAGCGACTGTCATACAAATTCCTTGATAACCACGCAATCATTACAAACCTTCACTATTTCGTAACACTTTGTCTTACGCCAAAATAACAATTTCATATTTATCCCCATAAATAGTGGTGAGCTGCTCAAAAAGACCCTCACCGTAGCCCACCTAACTATCTGGCTAATTTACGCCAAATTCGCATCTGAGCTTGCGGAGTGATCTTCCATTCGGTCAATCATTACTACGCATCCACCACCTTTGATTGGTAAACCTCTCTCAATAGTGATTCTCTGCACGCTAACATCGTCTGTATATACGATCCCGATAAGTGCATCCAATATTGGTTTGACACAGTTATCAATGTCCATAAGTTTCTTTGAGCGTGGTCTAAGGATGATGTCAACCCATACAGGGGCATCTCCAAAGCTGGATACTCGGTATTCTTTGCAATAAGCTGCCACATCATTTTTAAAATCCCTTCCCCGTTGGCTGATAAACCTACGATGTCCACTAGCGATCCAGTAATTATTGATTGAGGGTGGATAAGGTAGGTTTAAATGAATCATTAGCAGTTAATTGGTTTAAATGGTCCTTCGGTATTGGTATCCCAACAGCAAATACCACCTGTATAGTCACGCTCACACTTAGTAGCTGCATAAGAGTTAACGCAATAAGATAAAAGGCTACCAAAAAGACAACTTATAAAAATAGCAAATATTAGTGTTTTCAAAATGGTACTTCCCCGTCATCAACCCTGTTAACTTCTTTTGGATAAACGCCAGGGTTTTGTGGCTTCCAATTATCTTCAGACAGACTGATTAGGCTACCTTTAGGGGTTTGCTTAGTCCAGCCAGCAATCTTCAGGGTTTGACCCGCTTTATAGTCCTCTGAGAGCAAGAGCGTACCCTTCCAATCAGGTGAGCGCTCATTGGTTTTCTTTTCGTTCTGAAACAGAACACCTTTGCCCATCTGGGCGATATGACCATTAGCCATTGTTGATTTCCTTTCTAATTGCTTGGAGTTTTGATAAGAACTTCGCTGTAGTATTGCCGTCAAATGTTTTTGTATAGGCTTCATTGACATCTCTAAATGCCTTTATCTTGGAGAACTTTTCCTCTGGTGTCATCTTGCTTGATTCATGGATCTTGGCGTGCATCTCTGCGAAACCATCAATCCAATCATCTTTACAAACATAATGCGCATACGGAACATCGTTACCAGGAACATACATCGGCAATGCCATATCGGGAATGTCATCAGGAATAGCGGAAAGATCGACTACGCTAGGAATGACTGACCCCATGTCTTTTAATACGGTAGGCTTGACGGTCTCGGTTTGGAAGTTTTCGACTTCATCTGGCGAGTAGAACCCCGTAACAGATCCAGGGAAAACTGATCTAACCCCCTCTGAAATACAACGGCTTCTGAGCATCGCTCTGGGAAACTTTTGCCATCCGCTTCCTGGTTTAACAAGACCAATTTTGGTAGCTTGTCCAATGGTCCATGTAACCGCAAGGTTACCCCCGACGGGGTGTGAAAAAACTCCTGTAACTGATTCATCTGTGTAGTCCTTCCATTCGACTTTGCCACCTGCATTTTGGAAACGGGCAAGCATCGCATCAGCTTTTAATGCTGGTCTGCCCTGGATGATGTGAAAGTCACGAGCTGCTGTTGCAGGATGTAAACCTTCCGCCTGTGCTACCGCCATCAACGCTAGAACGCTGTTGGTGTCCTTCATACCAAACAGACCAGACTTGGCTATTGCTTGTGCCATCTGCTCCATCTCGTTAAAACTGACAATATTGCTCATAATTCCTCCGCTTTTTCTGCGTGTTTAGTGGAATACTCAATCCAGTCATTCATTAGATTGTGTTTCGCAATAAAAATCATTGCTAATTGCAATTCCTCATAAGCCATAAATGGAACATTAGAACCAATCCAATTGCCCATAGCAAACCCGCTATCGTCTTTTTGAAAATCATCAAAAAAACCCCAATAAGCAAAACCTTCAGACGGCTTTAAAAGTAACTCCATAATTTTTGTTGATGGATTAAACATGAATAATCTCCGATAGTGTGTAAATAGTGTCAATGACTGAACTTACAGCCATGATCCAAACTGCTATATCAATATTGCTCATTTTCTTGCCTTCCCAATACGCAAGTAGTTTGATACCTCAAGCATCTCAAGTATTTGTCAAGAACTTGCCTTACTCTAGTTGGCGTAACTCCGTAAAACTTGGCTAAATTCTTTATGTTTTCACCTTCTCTATAGCGAAAATCCAAAACTGCCATCTCTTTGAAATTCCAATCGTTTTTATTTGTCATTTGACTAAGAACCTCCGAGATCCAGGGGTTTCGACCACAAACTGCTCATAAATATCAGGCATGGCACTCTGGAATAGTGATGCTGAGAACTTCTTAGAACTTTTAGAGGATTTCCAAGAAACTAATGTCTGTCCATCCACTGTTCTAATCTCTTGGCACTCTCCCATAAGATTTCGGACAGCGACTTCAATCTGCTCCTCAGTAGCTTCAAGGTGTTTAATCTGATTCTTGACATCCCGTAACTGAGCGATAGCCAACTCAACTTGCTGTGTAGCCGTAACCACCGCAGTAGAGGATGACGGGTAAATGATCTTAGTTTGCTCAATTGTTTCCGCAGGGGGTAAGGTATTAGCTTGGCAATAACCCCACACTGTAGCCATTTTTTGGATAAGGTCATCTTTTTCCTGATCTGTAATATCAAATTCAAATGTATGAAATTCTTGACCACCAAATAAGACGGCAAGATATATCTTTGAAATACCATGACAAGCAGCCTCATGGATAAGCTGCGCATAATCCGCATCAGGAATCCTATTGCTATCAGGATCAAACTTGTTTCTAACGGCAGCATTGTAGTTTTTAGCCTCTACAAGAGCTTTGCCATCAGCACTAATAAAATCAAAATGGCTACGAAACCAATCATGGCTAGGGTGAGCAATACTATAGTCAGCATCTTTTAACTCCATCTTTAAACGATCTTGAGCCAGCTTACCAATGGTAGGCTGCATGACATGACCCATCTGCACTGCTTCCACGCCTGAGAGGTCTTTTAACTCCTTCTTACCTTGCTTTTCTAGGATGACATCTACCATCTTGCCATTAGCGACCTTACGACTGTCACCCGACCAGATAGCGGAACGCCTTATCTCTGGTGCAAAATCTGCTTGATCGTTCATACCACCTCCATAATGGTTTTAACAATCTCTTTCCAACTGTCGATCTCATCTTCTAGATCTTCTAACTCTTGACCTAGCTTGCCCGTCTTACTTTCCTCTGCTCTGAGGGTATCTTGCAATTGAGCAATAACATCATCTTGCCGAGCTATCAGGTTTTTTAAACGATCTAACTCTGATACTTGCTTACTTGGTCTGCCTACTGGTTTTTTTATTGCCATGATTAACTCCATTAGTTAGGTTATTTACCAAAAGGGATTGCTGAAAGATCGTCAAGATCCTCTATTTCAATAAAAGCAAACCACTTCGCATCTTCCCCGCATCCGCTTATGGGCAAGTTACGGCTATTGTTTGCTGTCATTTTCTTTTGTAGTCCCGTCACCATATCGTGAGGGCGTTGGGGTGACAAGCACTGTAAAGTGTCTTGGTCTAGGTGTTTGCAGTTAACGCAATATTCCATGATTATTCCTTATTAAATAGTTAGGGTTTGATTACTACAGTTATGACTTTACTACATTATTTGCGTTATGTGCTAATTTAATTCTCTCCAGGTGTAGTTTTTCCGCAAAGCTCATCCCTTGTAACAATGACTGCTGGTTTTCCTTCTTGGGGGATAACAACTTCACCGAACTGGTTGATGTAATACGCATCGCCTTGCTCCTTCGCTTTAATTAAATTACGGGCTTGATTCCTGGCGTTCATTTCTTGCCATTTTGCTGCATCTTGATCTGCTTTACTCATTTTGTTGCTCCTTTTAAAAAACTGTGGTTTAATGCGCTTAAGTTTGTTTTAGTCGTGGTTTTGTGGTTTGCTGTCAAGGGGGCTTGAAAGCGTTTTAACCATGCTACCAAAATCACGATTAAAGCAAATTACAAGGGGGCATCACCCACCCCTCCCGTCTGGTGTAGCACCAAAGGGAATAAACAAGTCGGCTAGTATCTGGAGGACCTTTACAGGACCGCACCTCTTTAGTTAAGCGACATAGATAAACTATAGCTACTCTCTTAAAAGAGATCCCCCACCGTAAGGCGGGTAAGGTTCTTATTCTCTCGGGGTTCATGGGGTTTTGGGGTTCTTACAAAGCCAACAGTAACCAAACCAGTAGCAAACCACCAAATACTGCTGCCAGGTCAATTAACTGATCTTTACTGATTACCCCTTGCACACGCATGAGGGAATATTTCTTCTTTATAAAGATTTTGCGATCAATTGTATAAATATCATTATTTTTCATAAATACCTCGAAAATTAGTTAGGTTAGTAAGATAAAACTATTAAATACCTTTAAAACACTTTAAAACAAGCGCTACAGCGTTTTTACAGGGTAAGTGATACCTGAGTACCACTAAACCCGTAAAGCGCTCTATTGCCACAATTTGCCCTGTTTAACTGTAGATCGCCAGGCGTTATAACTTAGCGCTGTGATACCTTGCTTAGCGCTCCAATATAGATAAGCGCTGTACTTATCCTGAGCGCTCATGCTGCTACCCTCTCAATCCACACTGAACTAAACCCGTACTGGATCTTAAACTGAGCGCAGCCAGTAGTCAGATCAAACCTGCAGCGCTTCTCATCATCATCTGATAGGTAGATTTCACCTCTAGCAAGTTTGATCGCTGTATTGAGATCTACGGGTTTATCGTTGATAAAACCCTTACCGTAAACATTAAACATAAATCCTCCAATTAGTTAGGTATTGATTGCTTAATTGCAATCCTATAAACCCCTATTTCTAAGGGTTTATAAGTTGCAACTACTTAATCAGGAATAGCGTTAAAAAATTGCTCCGCTGCATCAGGATCGTCAAATTTCCTAAGTATTTCAAGGGTTTGCCAGTTGTAAACATAAAAATACTGTTTATCATTTTCGTCATAATCGGATGATAGTAAAAAATCGTCTTTTCTCATTTTTAACCCCTTTTTATGCTGCATTTTGATTAGAAATTGCATCAAGTGAATTGATGTAATCAGCTGCCTTTTGAGCAAGCGCAGCAGCGTTAAAAATCGCTTTATTGTCATTTTTTAAGCATTGCAGCCAGTTGCCAATATAATCAGCATGCTGCAATTCGCCCTCAATCTGATAATCAGCGCATAAAAATGCAGCGCCCATTTCAGCAACCAGCTCCTCAAATGCATAAGCGGTATCAGCAAAGCGCTTGCCCTTGGTACGGTCTAAACGATGCTCAGCGCCAGACCAGTGAGTGAGCTCATGTAAAACAGTGGCGTAGTAGTGGCTCTCACTTAAAAAGGTAGAGCGATCAGGAATAGTGATGCTGTCAGTACCAGGGCGATAAAATGCCCTGCCTCCCCCATGCGAGATCTGAGCTCCAGTCTTAATGATGCGATCCTCTAGAGCTGGCACTGGATTAAATTCACTAATCACTGGTTCTGGTTTGCTTATTTCTAATCCATCAATCTGATCCAAGTTAAAAACATAATAAGACTTGAGAAGTGCATAGGTAGATTTATCAGGATTTAGATCAGTAGGCTTGATCTCGCTCTTAGTAACCTGAGAATAAAAAACCACTTGCGTACCCTTTTCGCCCTTGCGCACATTCCCGCCCATTTCCTGCCATTGTTTGAATGATCCCCAAATAGGTGAGTTGTAACCTGACATACCTAGAATCAAGCGGTTAACGCCTGAATACTCTTTTTTAGATACGATATTACGATCAGCTCCGCCTACGCTGCCTGATTTCCAGGGTTTGATCCAGGGCGCTATCCCTGCCTCAAGTTGAGAGATGATCTTATTAGTAACGCTATCGTAAACACTGATACGGTTTGCTTGTACTGTCATTTTGAATTGCTCCTAGTTAGGTGTTAGGTTTAAAACTTTGATGTAATAGTGTTTTTAATATCGCCATCGAATTTAGCGATCTGATCCTGCAATTGCTCTTTTGTATAGATCTTATTGATTTTCTTACCAGATCCAAAAGAGTGAGTGACAGTAAACTTACCGTCATTACGGATTGATTTGATGTGCAGCACTTGACCGCTCAAGTGACCGTCATTCTCTTGCGTAAAATTGCCATAAGTGTTTTGCATGATGTATAGCTCCTAGTTAGGTTTAATAGTCATATAGACTATGTAATCATTATAACGCTACTAATCAATATAAAGTAAACAATTTAATAAATAATTTTTTCTATTGTTGTTTAAATGTTGATAGTCTGCTACTATCGGCATAGCTATACTACTATCATCTATAGTCTATATAGGTCTATTGTCTATTTCATATACTGTATAGGTACTTAGTCACTAGATATATAGATAGGGAATAGGTAAGAATGAAGTGACGATAGGTTTGCACATCGTGCGCTCTTATCAATTCTAAATAGGGGTACGGGTACTCTCTCACTGTCATAACGCTATAACCTTGCATAGGTTACTTAGAATTGGGATAGGACAGATTGCATAGATTGCGCGCTAACTGTTTGCCCTTTGATTTGGGCATGAGTACGGTGAGGTGCGCACCCCCTTCCGAGTCCACCCCAAAAAAAATTACAGTTTATTGAGCGTGGTTGTGTTGTCGGTTAAGTTCACGCTCTGGTCTGAACAATAGAACTTCCGACTTAACACCTTGTCTTTATTGAAGATATTGAAGGTTGTCCACATTGGACCTGTGGCTACACCTTCTATGTGTTTACAGCCATTGGACAGAACTCCGATGTCAGTGACCGTAAAATGGTGGTCTAAAGTGCATGGAACAAGCCCTGTAGGGTAGGTTGTAATGACTTTATAGC
>Ga0208497_1001167_pt1 | contig 10286 bp, 8 predicted proteins | sample CryBogCBE25Aug07_FD_184555 | JGI IMG/M metagenome (GOLD analysis project Ga0208497, IMG submission 184555) | Freshwater microbial communities from Crystal Bog, Wisconsin, USA - CBE25Aug07 (SPAdes) | ecosystem: Environmental > Aquatic > Freshwater > Lake | place: Crystal Bog, Wisconsin, USA...
GGTGTCACCGGCGTAGTAGCCAGCGTCGAGACGCACACCGGGTCCCGATGGCTGTTCGAAGGTGGCCAACGTGCCTGGAGAAGGAGCGAAGCGGCCACCGGTGGGGTCTTCGGCGTTAATGCGCACCTCAATGGCGTGGCCATCGCGCTTGATCTCGTCTTGGGTGAAGGGCAGGGCCTCGCCGGCGGCGATGCGAATCTGCCACTCGACGAGGTCGAGTCCGGTCACCAGTTCGGTGACGGGGTGCTCGACCTGCAGGCGAGTGTTCATTTCCAGGAAGAAGAATTCGCCGTCCTGGTAGAGAAACTCGACGGTGCCGGCGTTGTAGTAACCGCAGGCCTTCGAAACCTTGACGGCCGCTTCACCCATGGCGCGGCGGACCTCGTCGGGGAAGTTAGGCGCGGGGGACTCTTCCACGAGCTTTTGGTGGCGGCGCTGGGCGGAACAGTCGCGCTCACCGAGCCAGAGCGTATTGCCGTGGGTGTCGGCGAGAATCTGCATCTCAATGTGGCGTGGCCAGGTCAGGTAGCGCTCGACGTAGCACTCGGAGCGACCGAAGTAGCTCTGGGCTTCGCGCATGGCCGACTCGAGGGCGGCGGCTGCTTCGTCGGGGCTGTTGACGACCTTCATGCCTCGGCCGCCACCGCCGTAGGCGGCCTTAATGGCGACGGGCCAGCCGTACTCGTTACCGAAGGCAATGACTTCGTCGGCGTGGCTCAAGGTGTCGTTGCGGCCGGGCACACCGTTCACGCCGGCGGCCGCGGCCGCGATGCGTGAGGAGATCTTGTCGCCCATGACCTCGATGGCCTCTGGCGGTGGTCCAATGAAGGTGACGCCCATGGCCGTAATGGCGCGGGCGAAGTCGGTGTTTTCCGAGAAGAAGCCGTAGCCGGGGTGGACGGCGTCGGCGCCCGACTTCTTGATCACGTCGAGGATGGCCTCGGTGTTGAGGTAGCTCTCGGCCGCGGTCTGGCCGCCGAGGGCGTAGGCCTCGTCGGCGAGGCGCACGTGGAGGGCATCGCGGTCGAGCTCGGAGTAGACGGCGACGGTGGCGATGCCCATTTCACGGCAGGTGCGAATGACTCGGACGGCAATCTCGCCACGGTTGGCGATCAGCACTTTCTGTAACACGAAATCCTCCGGTCAGTAGTAATAGGGCGTCGTCGTACTGACCCCAAAACCTTACTCTTCTAGGCTGTGATGATGCTTTCAGGACCGTGGCGCGTGGAGACCGTTGAAGAGATTGACTCCACTAACGCGTGGCTGGCGAATCAGGCCCGTGAGGGGGCCGGTGAGGGCCTGGTCCTGCGGGCCAATTTCCAGCGTCAGGGCCGCGGCCGCATGGCGCGCACCTGGACCGCGCCCGCTAACTCGAGCCTGCTGTGCTCGCTGTTGCTCCGGCCCGCTGTTTCAGACGAACAGCTGCAAGTCGTGGTGTGGGCGGTGGCCCTCGCGGCCCGCGCGGCCGTCGAACGCTGCGGCGGCGTGGCGCCGACATTGAAGTGGCCGAATGACTTGCTCATCGATGGTCGCAAGGTGGCCGGCATTTTGACCGAACTGGTGGCGACACCGGCCGGTCCAGCCATCGTGGCCGGGATTGGCGTCAACTGCACGGCCGTGGACCTGACGGTTACGACGGCGACCAGTATCGCCGCGGCCACCGGCCACGACGTCGAACCCGCCACGTTGCTCGACGTCCTGCTTGACGAGCTCACCGTGCGCCGGCCACTACTAGACAGCCCCGAAGGCCTGGCCGAACTGCGGACCGAGTACCGGGCCCACCTCGCCACCCTCGGCCAGCGAGTTCGCGTCGAGTTAGCCGACGGGGTGATGCGCGGCGTCGCCGTCGACGTGAACGAAACTGGAGAGTTGGTAGTGGCCAGTGAGGGCCGCGACCACGTCGTCAACGTTGGTGACGTGATTCACCTGCGACCAGAGGAGACCCTATGACCCAGCCCACTCGCGTACTCGTTACCGGCGCCCGTGGACAAGTGGGCGTCGACCTCATGGACGTGCTGACTGGCCTCACCCCACTCGGTGGCGACCCGGCCTTTCAGCCTGACGGCCGCCCGGTCGACAGCGACGAGTTCGAGGTCATCGGTCTCACCCATCACGATCTCGACATCACCGATGAGGCCGCGGTGCAGCGGGCCGTGGCCGCGACCCGTCCCGACGTCATTGTCCACCTCGCGGCCTACACCGCCGTCGACAAGGCCGAGACCGACGCCGAGAACTGCCGAGCGGTCAACGACCTCGCGACGGGCTACCTCTCCGACGCGGCCCACACGCACGGGGCCCACCTCGTGGCCGTCTCGACGGACTACGTCTTCGACGGCAACAAGGGTTCCTCCTACAGCGAGGACGACGAGACCAACCCCTTGAGCGTCTACGGCCTCACCAAGCGCGACGGTGAGCGGCGCTGTCGCCCCGACGACTCCATCGTGCGCACGTCGTGGGTCATGGGCGTGCGGGGCAAGAACGTGTTGCATATCATCGCCGACCGGGCCACGTCGGGTCAGGCCGTGCGCTTCGTCAAGGACCAGACCGGCACGGTGACCGTGGCGGCCGACCTCGCTCGGGCCCTCGTCTGCTTTATTCGTACTCGTCCGGGCGGCATTTGGCACGTGGCCAATACCGGCACGACGACCTGGTTCGACGTGGCCGACTTCGCCGGGCGGACCCTCGGTCGCGGTGACGACTTCGCCACGCCCATCTTGACTAGCGACTTGAGCCCAGCGCCCCTGGCCCACCGACCGGTGCGCAGTGACCTGAACACCGAGAAGTTTGCGACGGCCTTTGGGCCGCTCCCGGTCTGGACGGCCGGCGTGGAACGACTGCTGGCCGATCGTTCGAAGCGGCCGGGAGCGTCGGCTTGAGCGCGATAGCGTCCCGCGTGTCGGCCGTCGTCGTGGACTACCACGCCGACGAAGTCCTCGGTGGCTGCATTGACTCCCTGCGTCGCAACGACGTTGAGGAGATCGTTGTCGTCGAAAATGGCGAACCGGGATCGACCCCGCCCTCACTCGGCGGGCGATCGGTGACCCTCGTTGAACCGGGCCTCAACCTCGGGTACGGCCGAGGGGTGAATCGCGGGGCCGCGGCGGCCGCGCACCTCGAGTACCTACTCGTCTCCAATCCCGACGTCGTCGTCCACGACGGGGCCGTGGCCGCCCTCGTGTCGGCGCTCGATAACGCACCAACCTGTGGTGTGGCCGGTCCGCGGATCCTGCGACCGGACGGCTCGGTCTATCCCTCCCACCGCGTCTTTCCCAATATCGCCTTAGCCGCCGCGCACGCGCTCCTCGCGCCCGTGTGGCCGAACAACCCCGCGACCACGCGCTACCGCTCCCGTCACGCCGACGGGACGGTGGACTGGGTCTCGGGTGCCTGCTTTCTTATTCGTCGTGACGTCTTTGAGCGCATTGGTGGCTTCGACGAGCGTTACTTCATGTTCGCTGAGGACATGGCACTGTGCCTCGAAGTCGGCCAGGCCGGCTACGGCGTCCTCGCTGTTGACGAGGCCGTCGTCACTCACGTGGAGGGCGTGTCCCGTCAGCGGGCCACCCGGTCCATGATCTGGGCCCACCACCGCAGCGCCTTCCGCTTCGAAGTGCAGCGAGCCAAGGGCTGGCGGGTCGTGCTCTTGCCCCTCGCGGCGGCCGTGCTGGGCCTGCGGTTGGTGGCGGTCTTGGTCCTTCGCCCAAAGCACTAAGGCGTGCTGGGCCTAGACTTTGAGCGGGCTGCGGGTGGTCTGTGGTTGAAAGTCGATGCCAGTCGCGGGCGAAACGACCCACGTAAGGTGCCTTGCGGCACTGAGCATGGCGCGGTTTAGATGTAAGTCCTGGGCGTGGTCGGGTCAAAGTGGCCCGGTGCGTGCAGGCGGGTGTGGGGTCAAAGACCAGGTCAGCACCTGCAGCCCACTTTTCGCGTCGCCCTGAACGGTGATGGCTAAATCCCGCGCCGGACCACGGTAACGAAGGGCCGAAAGGGGCCGCCAACTAGAGTTGGAAGGTCATGAGCGTGTTCAAGAAGATTCTCCGAGCCGGTGAAGGAAAGCGTGTTCGTCAACTCGCTGAACTCGTCGTCCCCATCAATGCCCTGTCCGACGAAATGGCCGCTCTCAGCGACGCGGAGCTGCAGGCCAAGACGGCCGAGTTCAAGGCCCGCTACGCCGACGGCGAGACGCTCGACGACCTGATGATCGAGGCCTTCGCCGTCGTTCGCGAGGCCGCGACCCGCGTGCTCGGCCAGCGTCACTACGACGTCCAGCTCATGGGTGGTATGGCCCTGCACTTCGGCTGGGTTGCCGAAATGAAGACCGGTGAAGGTAAGACCCTCGTCTCGACTTTGCCCGTGTACCTGAACGCCCTCGCCGGTGAAGGCGTCCACGTCGTCACCGTGAACGACTACCTCGCCACCCGTGACGCAAACTGGATGGGCCAGGTCCACCGCTGGCTCGGCTTGACCGTCGGTCGCGTCGGTCCGGACCTGCAGGAGTTCGACGAGAAGCGCGCCGCGTACCAGAGCGACATCACCTACGGCACCAACACCGAACTGGGCTTTGACTACCTGCGTGACAACATGGCCCGCTCTCGGGACCAGATGGTCCAGCGCGGCCACCACTACGCGATCATCGACGAAGTCGACTCGATCTTGATTGACGAGGCCCGTACGCCGCTCATCATTTCGGGCGCGACCTCCGACACAACGAAGCTCTACTACCAGTTCGCTTCCATTGCCCGCTCGCTGGTGCGCGACGAGGACTACGAAGTCGATCTCGAGAAGCGCACCGTGGTGCCGACCGAGGCCGGTATCGCCAAGGTCGAGCGCCTGCTCGGCGTGGCCAACCTCTACGACGCGGTCGCTACCGACTACGTCCACCAGCTCCAGAACGCTCTTCAGGCCAAGGAACTCCAGATTCGTGACAAGCAGTACCTCGTGCGCAACGGGGCCGTCGAGATCATCGACGAGTTCACCGGTCGCGTCCTCGAAGGTCGTCGCTGGTCCGACGGGTTGCACCAGGCCGTGGAGGCCAAGGAGCGCGTCAAGATTCAAGACGAGAACCACACCTGGGCCACCGTCACCCTGCAGAACTACTTCCGCCAGTACGCCAAGTTGGCCGGTATGACCGGTACGGCCGAAACCGAAGCCAGTGAGTTCGGTAACACCTACGGTCTTATCGTGGTGCCGATTCCGACGCACCGCGAGCCCCAGCGCATCGACCACGCCGACCTGGTCTACAAGACCGAGGCCGGCAAGTTTGGCGCTATTGTCGAGGAAGTACGTGAGCGCAACGCCAAGGGCCAGCCGATCCTGCTCGGTACCGCTTCGGTGGCCAAGTCCGAGCTGCTATCGCGCGAACTCTCCAAGGCCGGTGTGCCCCACGAGGTGCTGAACGCCAAGCACCACTTCCGTGAGGCCGAGATTGTCGCCCAGGCCGGGGGCAAGGGCGCCGTTACCGTCGCCACCAACATGGCTGGTCGTGGTGTTGACGTTCTTCTCGGTGGTAACCCTGAGGGTCTCGCCGTTCGTGAAGCCACCTCGCAGGGCCTCAAGCCCGGCACCGAAGAGTTCGACGCCAAGGTGGCCGCCCTGCTGCCCGCCTTTAAGACCCAGTGCGCCGCCGAAGCCGATGAAGTACGTGCCTTGGGCGGTCTCTTTGTCCTCGGCACCGAGCGCCACGACTCGCGCCGTATCGACAACCAGTTGCGTGGTCGTTCCGGTCGTCAGGGCGACCCCGGCGAGAGCCGTTTCTTCCTTTCACTCGAAGACGACCTCATGGCCCAGTTTTCCACCGGTGCCGTGTCGTGGGTCATGGACCGCGCCATGCCCGAAGACGTACCTATCGAGGCCAAGATGGTCTCCAAGGCCATTGAGCGCGCCCAGGGTACCGTCGAAGGCCGCAACGCCGAAAGCCGCAAGGAGACCTTGAAGTACGACGAGGTCATGAACGAGCAGCGGAAGGTCATCTACGGCCGCCGTCACCAGATCATTGACGGTGACGACATGCACGCCGAGACGCTGGAAATGATCGAGGACGTCATCACCGACGCCGTCGACGCCCAGTTGAACGGGGAGTTCGCCGAGGCCTGGGACCTGCGCGCCCTCTACAACGAGCTCCAGACCTACTACCCGACCTCCTTCACGGTCGAGTCGCTGGCCAGCTTCACCGACCGCGACAGTCTGGTCTCGGCCGTCATCGCCGACGCCCTCGCCGCTTACGAAGCCAAGTGCGCCGCCTTCCCCGAGGGCATCGACACGGCCAAGGCCATCGAGCGCGACGTCCTCTTGCAGGTCGTCGACACCCGTTGGCGCGAGCACCTCTCGGACATGGACTACCTCAAGGACGGTATCCACCTGCGCCAAGTGGCCCAGATTGACCCGTTGACGGCGTGGCAGAAGGAGGGCTTCGAGCTCTTCGGGACCATGCTCGAGGCCATCAACCGCGACTACGTCCGCTTCATCACCCACATCGACGTCACCGTCGCCGAGGAGATTGAGTCGGAGGCCGGTAACGTCCTCGAGGGCGCCGTCACCAACGCGCCGGCCGTTGAGGCCGACGTCGTCACGACGCTGGCCGGCGGCACGACGGTCGCGGCGACCACCCCGAATGAAAAGCTCGGTCGAAATGAGCCGTGCTGGTGTGGTTCGGGCAAGAAGTTTAAGCAGTGCCATGGCCGACCCTAAGGCGGAACACGCACTGCGCGACGCGCAGTCCTCATTAAGTGATCTCGAGACTCGCTGGACCGCGGCGAAGGACTACCTGAAAATTGACGAGCAACGGGCCCGTCATGCCGTCCTCGAGACCGAAGCGGCCAACCCCGACCTCTGGTCGGACCAGGATCACGCCCGCGCTGTGACGACCGAGCTCGGTCGTCTCGGTACCGACCTCGAGGCCTTCGATGCCCTGCGCACGGCCCTCGACGACGCCACGGTGCTCGTCGAGTTCAGTCGAGAGTCGCTGGCCGCCGGCGAGGCCGACTGGTCACTGCTCACCGAACTCACCGAGGCCGTGGCCGCCATTACCCAGACGATTGCCTCGCTCGAAACCCAGAGCCTGTTCTCTGGTCCCTACGACGCCAATGACGCGATTGTTGAGCTCCACGCCGGCGCCGGTGGCACCGACGCCCAGGACTGGACCGAGATGCTGTTGCGCATGTACATGCGCTGGGCCGAACGCCGCGGCTTCGGTATTGAGGTGGACGAAGCAACCGAAGGTCAGGAAGCCGGTCTGTTGTCGGCCACCTTCATCGTCAAGGGCCGCTTCGCCTACGGTTGGCTCTCGGCCGAGCGCGGCGTCCACCGACTGGTCCGTATTAGCCCCTTCGACTCTCAGGCTCGTCGCCAGACCAGCTTCGCCAGTCTCGAAGTCACGCCCTTCTTGGACGACGACGGTGGGGAAGTGGATATCGAAGAAAAGGACCTGCGCGTCGACACCTTCCGCGCCTCCGGTGCCGGTGGTCAGCACATCAACAAGACCGACTCGGCGATTCGCATTACGCACTTGCCGACGGGCATCGTGGTCAGCTGCCAGAACGAGCGCAGTCAGCACCAGAACCGGGCCCGCGCGATGCAGATCCTGGCGGCCAAGTTGGCCGAGAAGGCGCGCGCCGAGCGGCAGGCTGAACTTGACGCACTCTCGGGCAACCGTGGGGAGAACGCCTGGGGTTCGCAGATCCGCAGCTACGTGCAGGCGCCCTACCAATTGGTGAAGGATCACCGCAGCGACTTCGAAACCGGCAACGTCGAGGCCGTGCTTGACGGCGACCTCGACGACTTCATGGAAGCCGAACTCCGTCGTCAGCGCGCGAAAGCCTAAGAAGTTTGAATCATCATTAATTGCAACGGTTTCCATCGCCGTTGGCTCAGGTGCGCTCAGTAGAATGGAGTAATCCGTTCGCGGTACTTCGGTGCCCGCAGAGTTCCCTAAAGGGGGTGTTGCCGTGATTCGCTTCGAAAATGTCTCTAAGACGTATAAGAACGGAACCCCTGCCCTCACCAACGTCAATCTCGATATTGAAAAGGGTGAGTTCGTCTTCCTGGTCGGTGCCTCGGGCTCCGGAAAGACGACGTTCCTTCGACTGCTCCTTCGTGAAGAACTGCCCGACCAGGGTCGCATCCTCGAGGCTGGCCGCGACATCGGCGCCCTGCCGAAGTGGCGTGTGCCCTACCTGCGTCGCAACATCGGCTGCGTCTTCCAAGACTTCCGTCTGTTGCCGAACAAGACCGTCTTCGAAAACGTGGCCTTCGCCCTCGAAGTCATTGGCCGCCCCCGGTCGACCGTCGAGAGCCAGGTGCCCCAGATCCTCGAACTGGTCGGCCTCGGTGAAAAGTCGGGCAACCTGCCAAGCGAACTCTCCGGTGGTGAGCAGCAGCGCGTGGCCGTGGCCCGCGCCTTCGTGAACCGCCCCTTGATTCTGCTGGCTGACGAACCGACCGGCAACCTGGACCCCTCGAACTCGGAGTCCATCATGGCGTTGCTCGAGCGCATTAACCGCACCGGCACCACCGTCGTCATGGCTACCCACGACAAGGCAATGGTTGACCGCATGCGTCGGCGCGTCATCGAACTCGAAAAGGGCGAAATCGTCCGTGACCAGGTCCGTGGTGTCTACGGCCTCGACGAAGCGAGCTTGTAATGAACTCCTACCTCCGCTACGCCTTCAAGGAAACGTTCTCGAACCTCTGGCGCAACCGCATGATGACGATTGCGGCCGTGTTGACGGTTGCCGTCTCGCTCTCGCTGGTCGGCTCGGCCCTGCTGCTGAAGCAGAGCGCAGCGCAGGCCTCGGCGCAGTGGCAAAACGGCACTCGGGTGACCATCTGGATGCAGGCCACCGCCTCACCGGGCGAAATCAACTCGGTCCGCACGCAGTTGGCCAGTTTGCCGCTGGTGAAGTCCTGCACCTACTACTCGCAGCTCCAGGACTACCAGGAAGCCAAGCAGTTGCTGCCGACCTCGGAGTTCGAATCGCTCAAGGTCAGCGACATGCCGGTCTCCTTCCGCTGTATTCCCACGATTCCGACCGACGCCGTGACGGTCCAGTCGACCTTCCAGCACGACCCCGGTGTCTACCTGGTGACCGTGCCCGAGCAGCAGATTCGCGAGATGGAGCACGCCATCCGCATCATCCAGATCGTGTTCCTAGTCCTGGCCAGCGTGCTGCTGCTCTCGGCCGGCGTGTTGATCTTGAACACCATCCGCATGGCGATTTTCGCCCGTCGACGCGAAGTCTCGGTGATGAAGTTGGTGGGTGCCACTAACTGGTTCATCCGTATCCCCTACATCACCGAAGGATTCGTCCAGGGCCTCATTGGCTCGGGCGTAGCGATGTTGGCCGTGACGGCGCTGCACATCTGGTACCCGTTGCACAACGAATTCCAGTTGAGTGCCGGTGACGTGTGGGGCACCAACCTCGTCGTCCTCGCGGTGGGCGTGGTGATTGGATCGGTGGGCTCGGCCCTGGCGATCCGCCGCTTCCTCGACGTTTAGTTCGTCGCTTCGTCGAAGTCGATGGCCAACGAGTTCACGCAGTAGCGCAGGCCCGTCGGCGTCGGACCATCGGGGAAGACGTGACCGAGGTGGCCACCGCAGCGCGAGCAGAGAATCTCGGTGCGGGCCCGCGACAGGCTGTAGTCGGGACGCTCGATGATGCTGCCCTCGACGCAGGCGTCGAAGCTGGGCCAGCCGCAGCCCGAGTCAAACTTTTGTTCGCTGGTGAAGAGGTGCTGACCGCAGCCACCACAGGTAAAGACGCCGTCGGCGTCAACGTGCAGCAGGGAACCGGTGAAGGGGGCCTCGGTGGCCGCCTCGCGGAGCACGGCGAAACGGTCGGCGTCGAGTTTCTCGCGCCACTCCTCTGGGGTCAGTTCAACGTCAAAGCTCATACCCGCACTTTAGATGCCGCTCTCGGCGAGGCGTGCAGGGCCTAGAAAAAGGTGGGGCGTGGTGCTTCGGGAATGGGCCGGGGAAACTCCGGCTCGTCGTGCAGCAGGCGGTGCATGGCGCCGGCCACCCCCTCGACGTCCAGTCCCAGTTCGTTGAGAAGTGCGTCGGCGGTGTGGTGCTCCAGGTAGGCGCGGGGAACACCGAGAATGCGCGTGGTGGGGAAGGCCACGCCCCGCTCCTGGGCCCGACCCCGAACGGCCGAGACCATCAAGGTGCCGGCCCCACCGTGGCGGGTGCCGTCTTCAATCGTGATGACCCGCTGGTGGCGAGCGGCGTCGTCGATCATCGCGGCGTCGGGCGGGAGCACGCGAACGTCATAGAGAGTGACCTTGTCGGC
>Ga0208497_1001168_pt1 | contig 10265 bp, 10 predicted proteins | sample CryBogCBE25Aug07_FD_184555 | JGI IMG/M metagenome (GOLD analysis project Ga0208497, IMG submission 184555) | Freshwater microbial communities from Crystal Bog, Wisconsin, USA - CBE25Aug07 (SPAdes) | ecosystem: Environmental > Aquatic > Freshwater > Lake | place: Crystal Bog, Wisconsin, USA...
TTCGGAGAAAGATTTTAAAGAGATTGCTTTAAAAAATTGCCACTATTGCGGATTGCCATTCTCTTCTGTTTACAGGGATATAAGATGGAAAAAAGGAAAAGAAATAAAAATGACCGATTCTGAAATACGCTTAAATGGGATAGATAGGATTAATTCGGATATTGGATACATAAAAGAAAATTGTGTTTCGTGTTGCACTAATTGCAATCAGGCGAAAAATACATTATCTCAACAACAATTTAGCGAGCATATTATAAGAATTTATAATCACTTTTGTAAATAATATGGAATCATCAAACGAAACTACTACCAAGTCAGAAGCAGCAAGTTCTGATTTATTACTTCGTAGGAAACAATATAAGAAAGAGTGGTATGAAAAAAATAAAACCAAATTATGTGAAGCAGCTAAACTTCGCACCAAACTAACAAAAGAAAAAAATTATTTGAGATTTGTCGCAAATAAAGAAATTCCCTTTAATACCTCTAAAATTTGTAAAGATTGTAAAATAGACAAACTTTTAAGTGAGTTTCATTTTGATTTACGAAACAATCAAGATGGAAGAAATAGTATCTGCAAAGAATGTAAGACTATTAAGGATATGTCTTATAGAGTAAATAATAGAAAAAAATGTCTTATTGCAAACAAAAAAAATACTTAAAAAATCGAATAAAGTATTTAGAACAGCAAAAGATAGCCAGACGAAATAATCCAGAAAAATACAAAGCCCAAAAAAGAAAGTATTATTCCAAAAATAAAAACGAGATTCTCTTTTCACAAAAGAACTACTATCAACAGAATAACTCTCGTATAAGATTGCGAATGAAAGAAAAAAATAATACCGAAGAATACAGAAATAAACGAAGAAATTATACTAAAAATAGAAGACAAAATGATGTAAATTTTCGTTTAATAAATAACGCTAGGACTCGAATATGGCAAGCACTTAAAGGAAATCCAAAATTAGAAACAACTCAAAAGTTATTTGGATGTAGTAAAGACGAAATCAAATCCCACATCGAATCCCAATTTAGGCCCGGTATGAATTGGGATAACTGGGCATTAGACGGATGGCACATAGACCACATTAAGCCGTGTTCAAGTTTTGATTTAACCAAGAAAGAAGAACAAAAAAAATGTTTTCACTATACAAATCTTCAACCTTTATGGGCGACGACAGACATAGCCAAACAATACGGAGAGGAAAATTATATTGGGAATCTCAACAAAAGAGATACTTAAAAATACGGATTTGAATAGGTTCCATACACCGCTGGTTGACCAAATTCATCAGGGAATTTGATTATTGTATAAATATTTGCTACCCCGTCATCCGGTCTTGGATAAAAAGAGTTCGGCCATTTAATAGGAGTAGCGTTATTATCATTTACACCCGAAAACGTGAATAGTGGCGGTGACAAGTTCGTAGCCCCACTATTTCTAATCTTCAAAACGATAGATTTTCCAGTGGCAAATGTGCCCCAAGAAAAGCTTACATTGATACCATTTGTTCCCAAAGCCGGTGTCCCACCAGTAATTAAAATATCAAATAATTCATAATTACCAACATCAAGTTGAAGATTTACTTGTGATGGCTGATAATAGTTCCCACTCCAAGAGTTATTCCTTAACAAAGTAGGGACGCCCGGAATTCCTTGTGGCCCGATAGAGCCAGATTTGGCTAGTAATTGCCAAGGCGATGCAGGGGGAACATTAGTCGTTGTGGTTCCCGTATTCACATAAGAAGAACCATAACTCGTTACAATATAATCATTTGGATAAGAATGACCAGCAATAAATTCTCCAGAGAAATGATTAGAGATTGAACCAGCAGGCCCAGTTGGGCCAACTCCACCAACAGAACCAACCGTTCCAGAAGCAGCAAGCATTTGCCAAGGAGACGCAGGAGGGACATTTGATGTTGGCGTCAAACCCGTATTAATAAATGACGAGCCTAGATACGTTACAACGGTTTCGTTGGGGTAGTAATGACCACCAATAAAATCTCCAGAAAAGTGATTTGAAATAGAACCAGCGGGGCCAGCGGTTCCAGAAGGCCCGCCGCTTGGCAAAGGAACCCAACTACCTCTTGTTCCATCAGAGAAAACAAATCTAATATATGAAGAATTTCCCGCCCCTGAATAGTCATAGGATACTACGCTATAACCTCTATCTCCAGATGGGCCAATCGGCCCGTCGTTTCCTGTCGGCCCCGGCCCTCCTGTTGGGCCAATCGGCCCGACGCCAGAAGAAAAATATGCTTCACCAACGACATAAGCATATCCAGAAGTAGTTAGGATGACATCATTAACCGTGTCCTCGCCCAATGAGTATGTCATAAAACCATATCTGTAATGGTCTTGTGCAGTAAAACCTGCGGTAAATGATACTTGTGTTCTGTAAAGGTTATTAATTAACGATGTTCCGTATGCGCCAGTGTTAGATACTTCAACGAAATACTCTGGATTTATTTCAGAAGAGAATAAAATACCAGTTGGAGTATCTAATGGGAAAAGAGAGAATCTCCAATATCCAGTGGTTCCGCTGTTTTCGTAATAATTGATTGAGTCCCCGACTTGGAAGGGTATTGTCTGACCAGAGAAAACTATACCCATTAAACCCGTGTCTTGAGCGGTAATTTTATGAGTGTTTAATCCACTTGAATCGCAAGTATAAGCCATACCTCTCATAAAAGAGATAGGAGGCCCATAAGACGAGTAAAAATAAGGATTGATTGTTACTCCCGAAGGGAATGGAATATTAGTATCAACCGAATCAGAACCAACTCCAGAAAAGAAATTCAAGAAAATAGAACCCGGCGGCCCTACTGGGCCAGCCAACAATTTAATAGGAGCGCCCGAACCCTTGAAGTTATCAAATTGAGGATAGATGTATTCACCGCTTTGAAAAAATCCCGTTATTGATGTTCCGGTAGCTCCACTAAGACCTTGAAAGTTAAAATTAGTTACGGTGTTATTTGAAAGTCCAAAATAAAGATGATTGTTGGATGTGTTATACCAAATTCCAGTGACGCCAATACCAGTTGGGCCAGCAACTCCTGAATGTCCGCTTGGCCCAGTGTCACCAACTGGCCCTTGGATGTAAATATTCTCGCCAGATGACGAAATGATAATTCCACCGATATTAAGGTAAGCATTACTTCCAGAAGTATAGGCTCGGAAAGAAGTTGCCCCGAAATTGATTCCACTTCCTGAATGTAAATTTAATTCATTAAAATAAGCCTTGGAATACGGAAATGAAGAAGAACCGATGTTAAAGACCCCTGATTGGGAAGGCAAAAAGCCGCCAGAAATGTTAGGCTCCGGTAAAAGAGAAAACAATCCCATTACAAAGCCAGAAAGCTCTGCTTGGTTTAATTGCCTTAGCCTTATCGTGCTGTCCATAATTTATTATTCCTGCAAGATAATTACACTGGATTTACAGTAAGATTGGCTGGAATGTGCCAGAATTGTCCTCTTGGGGCGTTCTGATGATGTCGTAATAGCACTTTAAGCACCAGCAGCCCAGCATTAGGGCCGTATATGAGTCACGGCGCATCCTAGTGCTTGTGGTGTCTCTTTTCATTATCTGAGGTAAATCGAAGCTCTGAGTGCCCTTTGCCGTCGTTTTGACCTCAATGGAGGCGCACTCATACTTTGCCTGTTTAACGAGGATTTTTTGGGTATCTACTAGGGCATTTGCATCCTCTTCATCAACTAGCTTCAAATCGACGTTTGCGGCCATAGCTTTTTCAAAGGTCTGCTCGTCTGCTTTGATTCCAGAACCGAACCAAATCTTCTTGTAGTCAATACAACCCTGCAAGTGTTCGTTACCCTTACGAATAAAGTCAGAGGTGAAATATTGAGTAAAGACAATTTTGTTAATTTGCTTGTTGTAGCCCCTGCGCGCCAATTTTAACTGTTCGTCGAACTCAAGGCCGTCCTTCTCGGCGTAGAATTCAAAAATCTTAAACTCAACGCCGTCTTTTCTGAAAAGTTCATTCTCATTAGCTGTTTCAATAAACTGGTAACCCGCATAGTCAATACATATCATTTCGATATTGAAACTAGACCATAGATAATAGAAATACTTCACATGGTCTTTTAAATCCTTACCTGATTTAGCGTAATTATGAACGACAGTTCCTCCTAGCTTACCATTATTCATATCTTCTTCATCCACTTCGATTACGCACATGGCGAAATTGTCCCCAGTGGGAGAGTTGGAGAAGTTTGGGTCAATTGCGAGGATATATTTTTTGTTCTTATCACCCTTTAGCTTTAGCGTCGGTGATTGACCATCTGGAACCGTGCAGGCAATCATCTTGTTCATCGAGAAATAACTATCAGAGCCGTCAATGAACTGAGCGCCGTATTCTCGTTTGAATGTAGCAAGGTTTGATTCATTACTTTGCGCCTGCTTAATGATGTTCTTATCAACACGGTCAAGAGGAATTGAATCCCAAGCCATTTGACTGATAAAATACCTAGCTCCGTCCTCCGTTACTTCGGGCGAGTAGATGTTCTTAACGAATTCATCATACTTCTTGTAAAGAAATTCACAGGTATAACTTGCTGACGAAAGAGCGATTAATTTAGCCTTGTTTTCAAAGACCATTCTCTCTTCTTCCTTTAAGAAGCCTCTTCGTATTAATTCCGTTTCCTTAGCACGAATAATTTGACGTTCTTTAATGTCTTGAGGCGCTAAAAGGAATGGCATCAAGACTTTTTCAACCATATCTTCGCTCATCAAAAGGAACTCGTCAATAATTAGGATGTTAGCACGGAAACCACGAATCTTTTCGCCGTTGAGAGGGATTGCTACGATTTCGCCGCCATTGATTCTCCAACGGAACTCATCGTTTCTCTTGCTCTTGACGCCCATCGCCTGAAACAATAACTGTGCTTCTGGACTGTCACAAATCTTCTCGATGTTATTAAAGATGAAACGCGCCGTTCTGAACGTCGGGCCAGCTATCAAAATATTCGAGTTTGGAAAGAAAATACATTGGAGAATACAAAAAATAGCAGCCGAATATGTCTTACCAAGACCACGACCCCAAACACATAACGAGAAGTTGCTGTTCATCATCCCCTTAATATTGATGATTTGGTCGGGATACAATTTAACGCCCGTCAATAATTCAGTTGTAAGCCCAAGATTACGGAATAGGAATTTAGCCAGAGTAATTCTAGCTTCCTTTGGCTCCAATTCGCCCTTTAGTTCTAGGAACAGTTTATTAACGTCCTGAACTGGCTTACGATATTTTGGCGGGTCATACCACATTATAGTTTTCCTGTATCGAGTAAATACTGCAAATCAACTTCTTTTACCTGTTCGTCGGCTGAGAAAATCTTCTGAATAATCCTACTTGCTTCCTCCCTGTCTTTTGTAAAGAGGAATTGAATATGCTCATATCTCTGCATCAAGTCTCTGATATTATGATAAATGAACTCCACTGGAATCTTAATTTTTCCATAGACTTGTCTTTGCATAGGAAACTTTTCCAAGGTATCAAATGGACTTTCAACCAAAATAACCAAATAAGCCCCAGCCTCTTTTGCTCGTATAACTTCTCGCTCGAACCTCTCGATGCCACCGGAGAAGGTGCCCCAAGCATCTCCAAGACTCTTTCTCTCGATGAATATTTTGGAGCCAACCATTCGATAGTCACCAAATGACATACCTTTGGTGCGGGTAGTATTATCGAATTCGAGAGGAGACTGTTCTCTCGAATCAGCAAAAATGACCTTGCTTTTGATGTCTTTGAATTTCGTTGGGTCGAGTTCTCTTTTGGTAAATCTTGGTTTTAATCCAATTTTTTTGCAGAGTTCTTCGTAGCCACCGAAGTTGGCATCAATGTATTTCATTCCCGGAACCATCATTGTCTTTAGCTCGACTTGAGTAGGGTAATAAACCATTCCCTTGTTCTGTTTGCGGGCAGCAAGAAATTGAATGGTATATCTTTGTCCCAACTCTGGCGTAATAGATGTGAGCCATCTTTTGAAATTGTTTTTTGAGTTGAATTCAGTTGAGAAGTAATACTCTTTGTTCTTAAACTTAATCATCGAGCCGTCATAGCGGTCATACCTCGGATAATGAGTTTGGTAATAGACGGTTTGAGTAATTTTGTGCGACCTCAAATGCTTGTGGAAAGCAATATCGCCATCAAACTCTTTTTGACATTCCTTACAAGTGATATTAGCCATACAAGATTTGGTCTTTGCTCAATCCTAGAATTCTAGCCTTAATTTCAGACATCGTTGTGAGTTTTTCTACTTCATTTGCGATTGCCTGTTGTTCGAGTTCGCCCAGTTTGAGCATTTTTACTCTTTGCTCTTCGTCGCGCCAGTCTTGGACGAGGTTTAAGATAGACGCGTTCTCTTTAATCTTTTTTGAGAGCCTTGTGCTTCTCTTTTCCTTCAAATCGTCAAGCAAATCATTACAACGCTTCAAACACTGGTCGTATTCCGTTCCAGCCTTACCAATAGCTTCAACCCAACTCATAGAAACCTTTGGGTCAGCCGCCGAATTGGTCAAGTCCTCAAGGATGCGCTGCATTCCTTCACTACGGCGCTGGATTTTGAAGCTACGAACCACTTGGTTAGCCAATTCAATGTATTGGTCTATTTCTTCTTGAGTTAAATCGGGTTTGTCGTAGGTATAACGAATGAAAGCGTCCTCGCAGGAGTTTCTATCGTCATCACTATCGTAAGAATTCATCTGTCTGATGAATCTGTAAGTATGAAGGTAATTGATAAGCATTTCCAGCCCCTTTTTCTGCTGGGCGTTCATCTTATCCTTATCTAAAGTAAAATTAACATACTTATTTACGGTCTTTAAAATTTTATCTAATGTCTTGGGAGGCATATAGTCGCCCGAAGGGATGTCGGCATTGCCATCTGGATTGAATACGACTTTGGTATCAAGAGTCTTGATGAAATCATTCACCGCGCGCGTTTCAGCGTTAAGGTTTGTAAGAGCGGGATTGCTGAATAGGGTTCTAGCAATCTCAAGGGAGTTCATTGTAGTGACGCTATTAGCAACGAATAACTTCTGGTCATCGTTGAGTTGAATCTCAGCGGTTTTACTCGTAGGGTCGCTGGTAGCTTTAGCGCGAAGATTAAACTTTGAGAGTGCTGCCTTAATAGCCCTGCCTTGTTCGCTTCTACCATCAAATTCCCCGCCAAAGATTTCCTTTGTGAGTTCTTTGAGTCCCGGCGGATTATCGGGAGTGCGATTCCAGAAGGCTAGAATCTGTTTTTCTTGTTCAATTGAAAGAGTCATTTATTCCAATCCTTCGCGCCCGATATGCTCGCGCGCTTTTTCAATAATTGCTTTTTGGATGTTCTTTATCTGTCGATAACCCGGCTTTCTGCCGTTCTCATTAGAGATAAAACCTAGACTTCTAGCAACTTCGTCCTCTTCTTTATGCTCCATATACAAGCCTTTATAGACTTGAAACTCAATTGGCTTTAGAATCTTCTTCATTACCTCGCGGAGTCTCTCTTCATCTTTTGCAGAGAATCCAGAGTTATCTTTCATTTCATGGATTTCATGGATATGATTTTCGATTGATAGAGGAAGTTTTACGAAGGTGGCGGGCTGTTTATTCTTTTTCCAATGTGCAAATAAGGGGCAGGCTTCGCACTGTTCCTTGTAGATTTTGCAACCATCGGTATCAATAGCCGCATCGCATCTCAAGCATGGTCTTGCATAATTTGTATAATGATTCCTAATTAGGTTGCGAATCTGATTGGTGATAATCATACTAACCCAAGGCTGTAAAGGTTTCTTTGGATTATATTGATTCCATTTGTGGTAGATATGAATTCTAATGATTTGCGATACGTCGTCGTAATCCATCCATGCGATAGACGATAAATTCCACTTGCCTTTTCTCTTCAGGATTTCCTGATTGATAAGGTCTAAACACTCCTCGAAACTTGGACGTTTAATTAGTTTCATTTTGAGGGGTATTAACCTTTTCTGAGGGTTCCGCCTTCTTGCGCGAATTGTTGTAAGATAGTGGCTTGGTCAGGTGCTTGTGGGACGATTCTTTTTTCTTCCGGCGAAGGTGCCATTTGTGAACCTTGAGTCATCAATCCGGCGACCGTTTCTCTTTGTCTAAAATCTGTCCTCAAATCAATATCAAGAGATGAAATTGAAATACCTAATTCATGGATGCTATTTACTCTATCGGCCCTAATGCCTTCGTCATCATAATCTTCCTCCCCGTCTGCACCCACAGCTACTGGCCTAAAAGAAGCTTGCGCTCTAGGCTGGATTCTTGTATTGGGAATCTTGGGTTCGGCAACCGGCGGCTTCTCATCAATAGAGGCTAATGACGTTCCACAGTTGCCGCAAAACTTGGCGGCAGGCTGGGTTTGTTTTCCACAATGATGACAGAATTTGTTTGGTATATTCATAATCGAATCTACTATATTTTAGAGTATTTAACGCCTTTTAATTAATATTTTTATTATTATACACCATGAAAACGCTATTTCAGCCCCTCAGCCAAGCTCAAAAGATTGACTTTTTTGTAAAATGTCAGGAGTTAATGATTAAATATCACCCCACAACCTCCTTCGTTATTAGGGAAAATAACTTAAAGCCTGCGCTTGACGCATTCGCCAACAACATTAACAGCTACAAAGGATTTTGCCACGCCGATGAAAATATCTGCCTTCTTTGGAATTACGTTTTTATCTCCGACGAAAATGACGAAGTTCGCGCGCTAGTAGAAAATGGTTACAAAGAACCAAATCCTAATTATAACGCGGTCAGTATGGACTTTGTTGTGTGTCGCCACATGAGAGACTATCTCGATTTCATCAAACAATACAATGAGGACAGAATCAAATTCATCCTCTCTGTAAAGTATGGCAAAGCCAAAATAGTCAACAAAGACAAATTAATCAACGGCATGGGGATTAAGCTTTAAATAAAACTGGTGGCAAGGTCATTGTATGTGTAATACCAATAATGAAGATATGTAGAACCTGTAAAAAAGAAAAAGAAGATAATGCTTTTGAAAAGAATCGAAAAGTATGTTTTTGTTGTAGATACAAACAAGTATCAAAAGAAGTCTTATTAAAGAAAAAGACAAAACAACGAATTAAACACCAATTGAATCCTGAAATTAAAAACAATCTCAAAAGACTAGATTATAGCCTTAATAAAGAAAAATACAAAACAAGAAATAGAATTTACTGGGCAAAACACGGTAGAGAATATCAGAAGAAAAGGCTTTTAAATGACCCACAGTTTAAAATTTCAAAGACTCTAAGAACGAGAATTAATAACGCTTTAGTTAATAATACAAAATCCAAATCGACGATAGAACTATTAGGCTGTTCTATTGAATTTCTTAAATCTTATTTGGAATCTAAATTTGAACCCGGAATGGATTGGGGAAATCATACTAAATACGGTTGGCACATAGACCACATAAAACCCTGCATCTCATTCGACTTATCAAAACCCGAAGAGCAAGCGAAATGTTTTCATTATTCCAATCTCCAGCCCCTTTGGGCGGAAGAAAATTTATCAAAGGGATGTAAAATTATTTAATGTCCCTAATTTTTTTGATAATAAATTTCACAAGTCCGCTTCTTACCACATCTTCTTCGGTAAAACGGAAGATGAAAATACCATTCTTCCTACTCTCCTCATCGTCAAAAGCATTCATAACTTTTACGAACCCGCTCTTACCGTTGATGTCTGATTGTTCGGGGTCGCCCAATACGAATACCTTACTGAATTCGCCCGTGCGGGTGATAAGAGTTACAAGCTCTTTCTGAGTGCAGTTTTGGGCTTCGTCTGCAATAATACATTTAGCGTTCCAACTCAAGCCTCTCAAGAAGCCAATTGGGATGCTATCAATACGCCCTTCTTTTTGAATGTTTTCAATATCACCCTTACTCAAAAATTCACTCATTTTATCGAGTAATGGTTGGACGTATGGAGATAGCTTTTCCGCTACTTCACCGGGTAAAAATCCTAATTTATTATCGCTTGATTCAACCGCACTTCTTAAATAAAGAATGTCGCTTACTCTTCTGCTGCTAAGGAGCTTTAATGCCGATAAGACAGCAAGAAATGTTTTCGATGTTCCTGCTGGGCCAGAAACAAATATCATTTTCGTCTCTTTATTAAGAGCTATTTCTAAGAATTTTTTTTGTTTATCAGTAAGAGGAACCCTTTCGCTAATATTTAGTTCCCCTCTAAATTTGTCGTTTTGTGGGATGTTCGGACTTTTATC
>Ga0208497_1001171_pt1 | contig 10250 bp, 2 predicted proteins | sample CryBogCBE25Aug07_FD_184555 | JGI IMG/M metagenome (GOLD analysis project Ga0208497, IMG submission 184555) | Freshwater microbial communities from Crystal Bog, Wisconsin, USA - CBE25Aug07 (SPAdes) | ecosystem: Environmental > Aquatic > Freshwater > Lake | place: Crystal Bog, Wisconsin, USA...
TTAATCGCCTCGATCAATAAGGGTACAAGTTTTTCATATTGAACTGTGAGATAATCCTCGCCAGATTTAGAATATTCTGAACCATCATCCGCTTTTGCTATATCAAATGGCGCTGGTTTAACTGCCTGAGGAAGCACAGTTTGAATTTCTTGGGCAATGACACCAACCTGTTGATTACGATTTTTATATCCAAATGCCTCGGCAAGATCATTACTGTTGTATGTTACGCCAGATATCTGATTAACTTTTGCTAGTGCATTAGAGATAGTAGTTATATTCTCTTTAAGTCTTTTATCTGAATAATATGCAGTGATATCATTCGTGGCTCTAATCTCACCAGCTGTACCAGAAGCAGCTGTACCAACACCTATAGAGTTGAACTGAGAGTTCTGTGAAGTCGATGTAAATGTCGTAGCACTTGTGGCACTTGTGGCAGTCGCAGCAAGTCCACTAATGTTTATCGGCCAATTAGTACCAAAATCAGTCGCGTCAACTTGAGCCCTGAGTTTATTTTCACCTAATGAGCTCCAACCGATTTTAACAGCATTAGTTCCTTGGCTCGTACCCGTTCCTTGCTGAACTGGTGTATAACCGAGGGCGGTGGTGACAGCTGAAGATGTAACAGAACCAGTATGTGCACCATTTGTTCCACCGCTGTTCGTCGAATTTGCGAACGAAAGGGGATTAGTGGAGTTATATGGAGTATAACCCAATGCAGTGGTGACAGCTGAAGATGTAACAGAACCAGTATGTGCACCATTTGTTCCACCGCTGTTCGTCGAATTTGCGAACGAAGAGGGATTAGTGGAGTTATATGGAGTATAACCTAATGCAGTGGTCACTTGCGATGATGTTATTGCACCATTTAAATTTGTGCCATAAACGTTAGCACTAGCTCTGATATCACCAGTAACATCTATTTTATATGCAGGAGAAGTAGTACCAACACCTACGTTACCATTTGCATATATGCCAGCAAAAGTAGTAGTAGCATTGTTAAATGTAGCTATAATACCAGTGTTTGACTGGACATAAAGACCAGTACCAGTATTTGATACTGCATAAACACCTTGGCCAGTATTTGATATTCCAAGTACGCCAACACCACCCTGCTGTGCACCACCCCAAACCCCATGAAGTGTATTCGATATACCCAGAATACTAATTTGGCTATTTGATTGTCCATAAACACCATAACCTGTATTTGATACTGAATAAACGCCTGAACCAGTATTTGATACTGCATAAACACCAGCGCCTGAAACAGATTGAGCAGTAACACCACTAGCAGTATTAGATAAACCATAAACTCCACTACTACTGTTAGATGTACCATATATTGCAGTACCAGTATTTGATACTGCATAAACACCAGCAACATATATAGTAGCAGAGTTGATCGCAGTATTAACATCAGTAGCCTGTAGTGATGATAAGACCATGTTTGTTCCATTACCACGAATATAAGAACCTGCAGTTGTACCACCAGCGAGAGCATTGAGTGCTGCCTGCTGTGTTGCCTGACCAGTACCACCCTGTGCTATATTAACAGCTGTGAAACCTGTTGTTAATGAACCAGCAGCAAGAGCACCAACTCCAGTCACGCTAGTATATGAACCAGATAACTGTGCGGCTGGGAGAGTGCCAGTTGTTATATTTGTGGCATTGGTATAATATGCTGGTAACTGACCGCCAAAATAAAATGAATTATTTGCACCAGTGCTATTTGCGATCGTTGCACCATTAATCTGTATAAGAGAAGAATTAACAGATGCATTGACAGAGCTATTACCTATTGCGATAACAGTCGTGTTAACGACTGCACCAGTGTTGACTGTGGTTCCGTAACCGACACCAAATTGTATGGTATTAGCGATCGATAATAGGTTTGCTGTTTTTGTGAATGTGAAGCCAGCTAGACCATTTGCAGTCCCACTGTCGTTAAACTGAACCTGTGTGTTAGAGCCAGCTGTACCAGTTCCCCAGTAGATAGCTGAACCATTAGTGACCAGCACTTGTCCATTGGAGCCTGGAGTAGCATTAGCTATGAGTGCCGATGTTGCAGATATCGTGACGTTGGCATTGTATGTGGTATTTCCTGTGACGATAAGTGTGCCACCCATTGCAACATTGCCACTTATGTTAGCAGTACCAACGACTGCCAAATTTGCGTCTGGAGAAGATTGATTAATGCCAACCTGACCACCAGTAGCATAAAGTAGATTAGTGTTTACTTGTAGACCATTTTTGACTTTAAAGATATAATCGGTCATCTGGTTCAATCTCCCTCAGATTTTATTTTTATTATTTATTACGCTTGTGCTTCAGTCCATGCTAATCTGCAGTAAGTATTTGCTGAAGCACCACCAATATTCTGTGCAACAACAGTGATAACATCTGGACCATCTGGGTAATAACCGATAAGTCCTGATGAAGAACCACCACCAACAATGCTGTTACCAAGATCACGAACGTTTGTCGATAGATCTGCAGTAGTTGTGGTGAATGCAGAAGAACCACCAGCCGAGTTTAAGTACATACCGAAAATAACCTCGCCACCAGAAACTTTAACATTGGTGGTTGTATGATCGATATATTGTGCAAGACTAGAACCGCCGACGTTTGTCCAAGTTCCAGAATTCGCAGATAGCTGACCGTTCAATACCAAGGTGACATAAAACTGACCTGTTGAATAAGTGTCAATCTCGTTCAATACCAGCTGCATCCTGTTTATGATCTCACGGACACCAATGCCTGTACCAGCAACACCGCCACTAGCTGATGGAGCTGGTCTTAAACTCAAGATAGCATTGTTTGCGCCAGAACCAATTTGAATAGCAGAAGTCGTAGCTTTCTGGAAGATAAATGCCTTATCATTAGTGAACTGGCCATCCATGATAGCCGATGTACCCCAGTGATTAATCTCAGCAGCATATTGTGGAGCATATTGCTCGATAACAACTGGTGCAGATGTATTAGCAGTAAATGCTTGATTTGATGCAGGACCAATCGGTGCGAATACATAAGTGCCACTAGCAGAACCCGTTGCAGCCAGACTTAATGTAACAGTAGTGCCAGAGATATTAACAACATAGGTTGGCGAAGCAATACTGGTACCATAGATATATTGGCCAGACTGAATGCCAGTATTAGTTCCAATAACTGCAGTTGTGCTACCAGAGGTTAGTGTTAATGTAGCAACGGTATTACCTTGCTGTGCTCTAGTCAAACCACTGAATACACCTGTTGATGTGTTAAGGCTAGTGTAATTGATATACTCATATGCAGTGCCATCTGCAGATCTAACAACAACTGTTCCTGTTGGCGAGAATCCAACTGTGTTCGAACCTGTTATAGTAGTCTGTGTGACATTAACATTTGAAGCAAGGGTTGTTACTTTACCGAACGTATTAGTCTCATATCTTCCTGGTAAGTTACCAGAACGTAGATAAGAGGTATAATTAACGTTGTTGTTTAAAATTTTATGGAGATAAATCTTATTACCATCAGCGCCTCTCATACCATATCTTACAAAACCAGCACCATACCAGCTGTAATCGATATAGAACATCTGCATTTTAGTTAGATCAACTTTGAACCCTGATGGACCAGTGCCATCAGCTCTGTCAATATTCCAAGAGCTCTGTGGTATTTTAGTGTCTACAGTTTTGCTTAACACACAGTTAGGAAGATTTTGTGTACCGCGATAAGCAGGTTGAATTGTGATCTGTGTATCTGAAACGATGTTTGTGACACGGTAAGATTGTCCTTTAATAACGATATAATCATTTGGGATCAATTGTTTACTGAATGCTGATGTTGTGCCAGTAGAAGTATTGGCCACAACAGTTGAACTTCCTGCCTGAACATATGCACTACCTGATAATTGATAGACGCTATCACGTTTAACGACATACATTGTTTGACCATCAAATTCAAAAAACATACCATTTTGTGAATCAAAAATACCAACTCTTGTAGCACTACCATACCAGCTCGAGGCAGAGGCATAATAAGAACCACTTGCAGGACTACTTGATGGAGTGCCTGTTGCAGTGTATGTGAATGCATACGGATTCAATATTGCTGTTACTGGAGTATTAGTTACATTGTAAGCAGCTTCATTAGCGCCAGCAATAGTAACATAAGAATATGGCGTTAGGTTATGAACGTCTTTGGTATAAACTGTTACTGTTGTTCCAGAACTGGTTAATGAATCAATCGTCATATTTGGCTTAAATGTAGTGCCAGTGCTCATCTCAATAGCTTTACCCGATTGGTATCTAAATGCACGACGAGTTTGACGGATATACTGCTGATTATGGCTACCAGAATTTGTGCTGAATCTTATACCACCATCATATGGACGATGTAAAGTAATTCCCTGTGGTCTGGCATAAAGTGCAGCAGTAAATGTATATGCATTAGCAGAAGTTGCGCCTGTAGGCTGCTGGCTGATTGACACTGCAGTAGTATTAACGATACCTGTGATATAGGTTGGGGGTAACGTAGGAACCTGATTACCAGAAACAATCATGCCATAAGCTAGGTTACCAGTCGCAGTTAGACCTGTGATATATGTATTACTAACGATAAGTGTACCATTCTGGTTATTGCTTATTGATGGAGTAGCACCAGCATTGTTTGTTGAGAAATATGTGAAAGCTGTGGAATTCGTTACGCCACTGACTGTCCAAGAACCATTAACTGTATTCGAACCAGTTTGTGTGGTACCAATAAGTGCAAACTCATTACCTGGTACAAGACCGTGTGGCTGAGATGTCACGACTTGAATATTGTTGGATGTGGCTGCTGTATTTGCTACCGATGTTAATGGTATATGTGAATAACTATAGATAGAACCTTGATACGCCTGTGTCACACCGCTATTAAAGGTGCTGCCTGTTGAACCAGTATAATAATTCCTACCTGTGAATGAGATTGCGGTAGAATTAGATGTCTCGACGATGTAAACACCATCGGCACCAGAATATAGAGAATCTAAAATAACAATCGGTGTACCAACAATAAGACTATTATTTGGCGACAATACATATTGTCTACTACCACTAGTGGCTTGAATATCATTGATTGTAAGGATATTGACCAAATTATAACTAGCAAACGGACGATTGTTAAGTAGAGCAACACCTTCCCATTTAGTCTGCTGTGTTGAATATTCGAAATCAGTATCAATAAGCGACTGTGGTTGAGATGTTCTTAGTTTATTAACACCATCTAGGTAAACGTCTGATGGACTAAATTTTTCATCGTATTCATCTACAATGATCTGTATCTTATCTGTTGGTGAAAGATTTGTTGTATTATAATTAAGGACTAACGTAGTAGTCGTGATAGCACCAGTTGAATCTGTTGAGATCGTATAACCAGTTGTAGTTAGCGTGCTATCAGAAAAATTATAGATCACCTGATTAGTAGTAACATCAGTGATGAGGACTAGCCTTTCACGAGGAATCGCCTTATTGATGACAATTGTCCTAGTGGAAGGTGTGAATGAATAATATGTGTCCTGCAGTACTTTTCTTGCCATTTTAAATCCTCAGATTAATGTTTTTATTATTTATAATGCTTGATACCCTGCTATCTTACACGCCTATCGCGTGCCACTGGCAAAGGTTTGTAGCTGCCACTGCTTGAGAGCTCCTGACCTGTAATACAGTGGCATTTGCACCCGCAGCATATCCATAAAAACCAGTCAGACCAGAGGTCACAGACCAGCTGTATATGGTGGTGAATGCTGTTGCAAATGTAATGTTACCCACAGAAGTATTAGCTAGTATATTACCCCACTGCATCAGCAGTCCATTTGGAAGACGTGTATAACCGTTGTTGGCTGATATAGAAGAACTTCCAAGAGTAAAGGTATTTGTCTGTACAGTCGCGTTGGTGGATATCTGCAACGGAACTGCTATGTTAAGGTTACTGGTATTGTTGTTACCAAATACAGACCAAATTGCTCTTGGCTGGTTTGACGTGTTAGTAGAGTAGAACACGAAGTTATCGTCGCTCTGTTGGTTGAAGTATACATTGGCACCACCAGCTATTGGCGTGAATGTCAGTCTTTGGTTATTAATAGTAGAACCAAAACCAGCATTAGAGAATATACCAGTCGAGTTAACTACTATACCAGTACCAACAGTATGTGATGCAGCATTGATAGAACCAGTTGTAGTTATAGTATTGTATGTTATATTACTAAAAACAGTCGAGTTACCAATAGCTATGGCAGTAGTATTGATCAATGCACCACCAACTGCAGTGGCATTGGCATAAGTTCCTGTTTGAATATTTGCTGATGCATTAACTACAATAGATACCACGTTACCTGTTAAATTACCTGAGATAGTAGTGGCCACAACATTACCTGTTAAATTACCAGATATATTGGTAGCATTAACGTTGGTAGCAATGACAGTATTAGTGAACACGTTTGCTGATGCATTAACTACAATAGATACCACGTTACCTGTTAAATTACCTGAGATGGTAGTTGCCACAACATTACCTGTTAAATTACCTGAGATGGTAGTTGCCACAACATTACCTGTTAAATTACCAGATATATTGGTAGCATTAACGTTGGTAGCAATGACAGTATTAGTGAACACGTTTGCTGATGCATTAACGACACTAGCAGATACGTCACCTGTGAGTATACCCGTCACGTTAGCAGTGACAGTCGTGGTTGATATAGAGTTATAAGTTATATTGCTGAATACAGTCGAGTTACCAATAGCCATAGCGGTGGTATTGATCAATGCACCACCAACTGCAGTGGCATTGGCATAAGTTCCTACTTGGATGTTGGCTGATGCATTAACTACAAAAGCCACAACGTTACCTGTTAAATTACCTGAGATGGTAGTTGCCACAACATTACCTGTTAAATTACCAGATATATTGGTAGCATTAACGTTGGTAGCAATGACGGTGTTAGTGGTCACGTTTGCTGATGCATTAACGACACCAGTATAAACACCAGTAGAGTTAGCAACTGTAGAGGTACCTACAGTATATGATGCAGCATTGACAGTCGCAGATGGTGCATTGAGTAATGCTCCTTGGAAATAAGTATTTCCATTAGCATCTATAGTCATACGGTTAGTAGTGTTATAAAGATAAAATTGAGTATTATAAGTTCCAACAGACCAACCAGTAGCTCCTGCATCTAAAAGCTCTAATGCTGCGTTATAGTTAGTTGGATTTTGAATCGCCGCATAAGCAGGAATCGATGAATTTCCACTAACAACGTGCAAACTATATGCTGGTGTAGTAGTACCGATACCTACGTTACCATTTGCATAAATACCACCAAGAGTTGCAGAAGAATTACCATACTGTAGTATGGTACCCGTGCTTGATTGTACGTAAAGACCAGTACCAGTGTTAGCTATTACTTGAGCGCCAGTACCATTATTTGTTAAACCTTCAATACCATAACCACCATTTGATTGTCCATATACACCAATACCACTATTTGACTGTCCATATACACCTTGGCTAGTATTTGATGTACCGCTGATAGCAGTTACAGTAGCAGTTATTGAACCTACTGTAATAGTTGCAGCATTAACTGTACCAGTATAAACGCCAGTAGAGTTAGCAACTGTAGAGGTACCAACTGTATGTGATGCGGCATTGATGACACCAGTGGTATTAGCAACGAATATACCAGAACTATTAGCTACAACGTTAGATGTGGCTACGTTTAATGAAGTAGAGTTAGCTGTGAATGCCGTGCCCACAGTATGAGATGAACCATTAACAATACCAGTATAAACACCAGTAGAGTTAGCTACTGTAGAGGTACCAACTGTATGCGATGCAGCATTGATGGTTGCAGTATAGATACCAGTTAAATTGGCTGTGGTGACTGCAGCAGTGGAATTCGATAAGACAATAGAGACTGGTGTCGTCACAGAGTTACCGACGCTATTTGCCAGTGATATCAATGATGTCGTCTGTGTAGTTGAACTACCGCCTATGGTAAAGGCACCAGTGTTTGCGATCGTGATGGTTGGTAGGGTTGTGGTGTTACCAGTAAATACTATAGAGGTTGGGCTGAGAGACAGGTTCGTGTTAACATAGAGCTGTGTATCTACGTTCGCTGTACCGTATATCCTTGTACCACCAGTTAATTTTGCCATCTATTATAATCCTGTTACTTCGTCGAATACGCCTGATATTAGCAATGAACCATTACTATATAGTTTTCTTGCAAGACCAGAGCTCATCGGACTTATTGTTACTTCATCAAAAGTGTTCGCATAAATCGTATTGCTTGCGAATCTGGGCGGTATACCTGCGCCTGAGAGTGTTAGCTCATCAAATACCCCATTGACAAACAAATTACCCGATGAATCAAGCCTAGACATATTTGGTGCAGCGGCAAACACCCATCCTGTGTTGTTACCGTTATCTGTGCTATTTGGTCCAGCATACCATTTACCGACTGTGATATCAGCTATACTGTAACTTATCGCAAGATAATTCACGTTGACCACACCATATGCTATATTTAATGTGTGCGTTGCTGCGGTCGGGCTGCTTATCGTTATAGGATATGTTGCTGTACCAGAGACACTAAAATTAGAGGTAAATCTCGTTTTCGTTCCTGCAGTGAAAAATATGTTAGCAGCGCTGGTAGCTGAGATGCTGGCAGTCATATTAGCAAATGAATTGGAACCAGTGATCGTGAGGTCACCCGTACCAGCTTGATCAAGGGTTGCTGCAAATACGCCCCCACCACCAGCAAAGGTTTTAGCTAAAGAAGAAGTCAAAGATATAGTACCTGGACCCGTAGTTATTAAGTTGGTTGATGTGCTGCTGTCCCAGACAGTGCCTGAACCAGATAATGATATTGTACCGCTGTTAAATGCTAAGGTACGCAGAGAGGTTGCGCTTGATGCAAACGTTCCTGAGCTCAGAGTCTTGCCGTTGAGATTCAGTGTCCCGTTGGTCAATGTTACAGTGCGAGTAGAACCAACGGTTGCAGCATCCTGCAGTTGGAACGTGCCACCGACTCCGTTAAACGTAAGAGGAAAATCAATTGTTTTCCCATTAGATGTAATTGTCTTTGTGCCGCTGGTAGCGCCAAATGTCAAAGAGCTTGTGGTAGAGGGTAATGTCATACCAGTAGATAGCATTAAATTACCATAAATTACGTTTCCAGTTGATAAGCCACCCCAAGTCCCAGCAAAGCCTGTGAAGTCAACATTTTTAGCTGTGTATGAGGTATTTTGCAAAAATGTAAGCGTATATGTTCCTGCTGTAAAATTGAATGAAATAGCATTGGCTTCGTTAAGTGTACCAGTCGAGACGCTGGTAGCTGTTGCGCCATTATATGTTACGTTGACTATTGGTGTCCCTGTAACCGTCATGTTAGTTGACGTGCCAGTTGCCCAACAAGCTCCCGACCCTGTTATATACATCTGACCCGTACCAAACAAAATTGACCTCGTATTGGTACTGCTGCTGCTGAATATGCCACAGGTAAGGTTTTTGCTATTAAGGTCCAATGTACCGCTGGTCAACGTGACGGTACGAGCAGAATCAAGCGTCATTGCATCTTGCAGCTGATATATTTTATTACCGCCAAACACAACGTTGGTATAAATAACCACGCCATTTGTCGTTATATTTTGCTGTGTTGTGACAGTGCCATTAAAGTTTATATTCACAGATCCTGCCGAAATAGACATGCCAGATCCAAGGACAAGGTTCCTGTACACGACATTACCAAAAGTACCCATTGTATAGGTACCAGTAAATCCTGTGAAATTCAAGGTGCCAAAATAAGTTGTTGTACCGCCCTGATTTATGGTATCAGCACCAGCAGTGATATAAAAATCCAATACGTTTGCTTCACTAAAGCCTGCACTACCAAATGTTATTGATCTAGCTTGACCTGCTAACCCATTACCTGTGATATTCACAGTTGGTGTACCAGTGTAGGTAAACCCAGTGGCGGTGGTCATAGTAAACACCGTGGTGTTTAACCCAGTGACATTGATCTGACTTGTTCCAAATAGGATTGAACGAGTAGTTGTAATATTGCTACTGAATAATCCAGTTGTTAAGGTATAACCATTAAGGTCAAAAACGCCACCAGTTAAAGAAAAAGTTGATCCCTGAGAAAGAGTTAAGTTGTCGAGTAACTGAACTATGCCATTGCTGCCAGTTATATTCGTAACTGATATAGCGAATGATGGCACGACCCCATTTGTTTT
>Ga0208497_1001175_pt1 | contig 10236 bp, 10 predicted proteins | sample CryBogCBE25Aug07_FD_184555 | JGI IMG/M metagenome (GOLD analysis project Ga0208497, IMG submission 184555) | Freshwater microbial communities from Crystal Bog, Wisconsin, USA - CBE25Aug07 (SPAdes) | ecosystem: Environmental > Aquatic > Freshwater > Lake | place: Crystal Bog, Wisconsin, USA...
ATTTTTAAGAACCTTTGCGGCAAGGCCAGCTTGCTTTTTATGTTCTTGTTCACGCTGAGCCTTTTCAGCAGACCTATCAGTGGTATGGATAACATTACTCCACTCACCCTCCGCCACACCCAAGCCTTTTAAGAATCCTCTACGGTCAATCTCGTCTAATTCGCTTTCATCAAGATTCAAAGGCATTAGCGTAATCTTGTCTGCCTTGGCCTTATCGCCTTCGCGGTATAACTTCTGTTTCCAATTGTCATGAAAGCGACGAGCCTCTTCATAATAGTCAAACTTCTTAACAGGCTTGCCAGCTAGACAAACAGCATATGGCTCTACCTTGTTGAAGTCTTGAAAGCCTTCGTCGACATCATAGTTAGGAGCATCATTTGCGTCATGATCTAATCGAGGCGTTTTACGATAACTACCGCCAGGAATGGAATTCAATGATGATGTACCATTAGACGCTACAGAACCTGTACCTTGCCCTTTGATATCTTTATTTGGGAAATATTTTCCACCTTTGACATCGGTTGTTGCTTTTGATGTATCATCCCAGTCGCGTCGTGTTACTCGTGTAACGCCACCTTTGCGATCAACGTCGGCATGCCCGTGAGGACCGCGATACATGTGCGCTTCCTCGGCAAATGCCTCTGGTGGGTTTTCTTTAAGCATACGTTCAACCTGATTAACCCAAGCACTAACGTCACTTGAGCCAATTTCTTCAACATCGCCAACGTAGTCGGCAACTTCATCCACAGCAGATCCTACTAGTTCAGGACCGTATTGTTTTAACAAATCTAAACGTTGTTGTAGTATGCGACGTGTAATAGCACTAGCAACTGGACTTGGCCCTGTGTCTTCATCTCCACCGTGGATAGGACTTTGGCTATCGTCTGGGCTTGGACCTTGAATCGGATACTCGCGGATTTCATCTTTAACTAGACGTAATGCTTCTTTAGGTAATTGTACACTCGTACCATCTTCTAAATCTATAGTATAGGTCTTGGCAGCACCTTTAAATGCTCCTGTGCGTACTTCGCCTACGCGACCTGTTTGTCCAGCATAACTGCCTTTGACAATCTTTACAAGTTTGCCTAAGCCAGTAGCTTCTACCATTTCGTGTTTGTCGCTTGACCAAGCATCACCTGTGCCGGTAGATGTAGGACTAGCCCACGAATCTTCATCAAAGGTTTCTTCGGCAGGAATTAGTTGTTCAAAACGTGCATACCAGCCACGACCATCTGCATCTCCTACCCAGCAACGACCACGCTCGTGATCACATTGACTTACTGTATATACTTCGCCTGGCTTGTCTGCGTATTCTGGTTTTAGTTCGACTTGATCACCGTTTTGAAAAGACTGTTGACCTTCGGCTACATCTTTCTTGCCGTGTACTTCTTGTTGCCATTTTTGGAATTCTTGTTCACGATATTCTGGATCGCTTTTTAAACGATCGTAGTGTTCTTTGCTTTTGTTATAACGTTCTCTCGCAGGAGCGGTTTCTTTATCAAAATGTTTGCGCCATTTATCAGCACCCGACATGCGAGCTTCTTCAACGGACATACGTCCAACGATATCATCTAAGAACATAATTACGCACCCGGGTTCATTTTAGTCTGTTTCATTTTTTGAAGTACGCTGTTTAGCGCACTTTGACCTGCAGCCGTGTGACTTGCGGTCTTCATGAATTCATTAAAGCCAGCGGCAGCGGCACCCATCTCTTTTTTCTGTTGCGGAGTGGCGTGAGCTACATCTTGTGGATCTGCTTGTATAGCCTGTGCTGTTGGAGTAGTACTAGCATTTTGTGGCAGTACGCCTGCTTGTTTAGCTTTGTTAGTGGCGGCTGTTAAATTAGATAATTCTTTTGCCGCAGCTTGTTTTTCAACAGGATCGTTTGTTGCTGTAGCCATGTTACCACCTGTCATGCCAGTAGTACCACCTGTGGTCATTCCGTACTCTTGTAGTGCATCCACCGGACCAACATAGTGATGGTCGTGTACTTTGTAACCTTGTCTTTTATAAAATGCCAATGCGGCATTAACAGCACCGTCTTGATTACGTGCTGTAACAGTACATTTACGCTGACGTGTTTCTTTACGTTGTGTTACTGCAGGACTGTCTGGATCACTGATAGTAACAATAACTTGATGTTTAGTTGGCTCTTCTGCAGATTCTGCGGCTCCGCCTACTCCCATGCCAGGCTTAGGAGGATTTTTATCTGTACCTTTCCAGTAACCTGGACCAAATTTGGCACCCGACGGATTGTGTTCGGCTTTAGACATAGTGCCTTCTGTCATATCGTTGGCAAATGGCAAAAACCAAAACCAGTTTTTAAAATGTCCTGGGTTTGTATCATATTCCTGATGAGCACTATAGCGAGCACCATTGCACATATTACGGAATTGGCTAATTAGGCCGTGCTGTTTGGCAATAGCTTCTAGTTCGTTGTATAAACGTTCTGCGCCTGCTTCGTCTTTGTATTTTTCAATACCAGGTGCTAGCTCGTCGTATTTGTCACCTAACTCACCGTAGAGTTCATCTAACGCACCTTCATCTAATGTAGATGCAGTTGTTGTTGATGTTGCTTCATTTAACTGTTTAAATGTTTGAAGAATTTTATAAAAATTATTATCCACGATTAATACCCGCCTTCGACTTTAATTTGTTTACCATCTTTAAGACGATTAGTATAACCGGCAAATTGTTTCTTTAGATCTTTTTGGCTAAAGCTACCTTTTTCACCTAGTGTTTCTACAGCAACAGCAACGCTGGAACTACAAGTAGCACCAGCATCTTCATTTAAACTTTCAGCAAATTGTTGTTCTGCTTGGTCAACATCAAACCCTGGAACTTCTGGTTGATGTCCCATTTCGTGTTGGCTAATCATATAGTCGCCAACGGCCACTAACATGCTTTTAGCAACAGCAATTTTTTCTTGACACCACTCAGGAATATCTTCGTTTTCTTTTAGGCTCTTAGCAATTTCAACACCCATACGGACCATAGTATGTAGGTTATTTTTAACCATGCCCACTTCGTCATCGTATTCGTATTTTTCTGCTGATTCTCGTAAAAATTCTGTTGTTTTCATATTTTTAAATTCCGTATATTAGTAGTATTTATCGTTAGACAGTAAAGCTCACTTCGGAAGCATTTTCTGTATTTTTCTTAAATAACTGTTGATTTAGAGTTAGATTATTAAATCTAAAATTAGTAGTTGGGCCTAAGTTTACTAAGCGTACTAAATGTCGCCCTGGGCCTACTCTAACTTCAATGTTTTCTCTAATAAAAATTTCGTAACTGGGCCATGACCAAGTACGTTCAGTTAATAGTTCATCGTCAACATATAGTCTGTAGGCATTGTGCCCTACTAGGGAATCACAATACACATCAATAGTTAACGAAGTAATATCCATGATTACTTTAACTTTTCGCCACGACCTATAGCACCAGTAACTAGTTTTTGCTGTGTGCGTGGGGCCGCGGTTGGATAAAATGCCGCAAATTCTTTGTCTAACGTATGACCGTTAACGTCGTTATCTTCGCCCATAGTAGCCATACAATAGCGAGGATCGTTTCCATCTTTAACTACGCCCACGCCTTCTTTAACTAATCCGCCTACTGGTTTTTGAGGTTTAGGTAACTTAGTCGGTTTTGGTTCTGGGGCAGGTTGGCTACCTGCAGGCGGCGCTATCTTATCAAAAATATGCTTTAATTCTGGGGTAGCACGACCGTATAGTTTTATTAAAAATGCTTTACTAGCTTCTGGGTCATTACGTACTTCGTTCCATGTATTACGACAATCGGTACCGTGACTAATATCACGCACTTGTCCGTTAAATTCAAATGGTACCGCAATTTCATCTACAACTACTACATAGGCATGTCCTTGTGCCACTGTAACACAATCGTTAAGATTGCCAGGGTAGCTCTTCATTGGTTTTGCATCGCCTACAGCTTTACCTGGTGGGATTTGAGATTTTCTACCTGTTGGTGTAAATTCTGTGTAAGTTTGATCAACAGCTAGTCGATCTTTGTCTGGGCCGCCTACAGCAAATATTAATACAGTATTGCGTGGATCAAATTTGACATGTTCTGTAACAGCTTCAATTTTATATGGCTCAGTGATTAATTGTATACGATCGTTAGTAATGCCAGCGGCATGCATCAATGCTACTTTTTCTGTAGCATTAAACGGGTTTCTATCGTCGATTTTAACGTTGGGAGTGGTAGCAATATAGCAATTATCGCGACCAAATTTGCCTTGTAATTTAGCAAATACACCAGCATGGCCCCGGTGAAAAGGTTGGAAACGTCCGGGATATACAACTACAACACGGAGTTCTTGTGGTTCTAATGCTTCAAATAGTTCTGATATAAACATAGTAAGGGCCTCTTACTATATTTATCTTTAGATGTTTTCCAGTAACCATATATAAAAAGGGCTGCTAAACTCTAAAGCCCATGTTCCGTTCCAGCCTAGATCTATACAGTTATCTAATACAGGCCGGTTGGGCTCGTCCCCGGTGTAGGTACTTTTAGAATAGATCATGTTGCCTAGATCAATATCATCTATTTCAACACTTTTAATGTTTAATAACAGGTCTTTGATGATTTCTGTTTTATCATCATTTTGTACAGTATCGCGATTGTCCTTGTTTTCTAAACGTATCTTTAGTGTACAGGGACCTTCGGCAACTTCGTAATCAAACTCAACAAACCCAACTTCGCCCGATGGGGTTATAATTGGACTACGTGTAAAAATAACATCATCGTTTACTAAAATAGTATAGACAGGTGCTTTACTCCAATACGTACCTGCTATACCAATTTTAAAATGTAACTTTTCTGTATCTGACATTTTGTTCCTGTATTATGCCGCTGGGGTTGGGGTTGGTTGACCAACTCTTGCACCTTGTGCTGCTAGTGTATCTTCAATAATACCCATAGATCCACGTTCAGCAATCTTCAACTTGTCTAGGTCACCTGCGTATTCGTAGTGTCCAACGTGGTTCAACAATACTTTACTGTGTGCCCAGATTTCGCCACCTAGCTCTTGCCAACGACGGCAGAACAACCAGTCTTCACTTAGATAATGTCCGCGCTCATCAATCTTACAATCAAAGATTGAGTACATCATTGGCTCATATTGCTTGCCTAGACCTACGTCGTCTACATACTTGCACTCTGGATGAGCAGCAATTAACTTTTCGTATACGCTACGGCGGAACAATAAGAAACCTGTACCCATTGTATCTACTGTAAAGATATCGCCTTGGATCTTTGTTTCTGGTTTTAAGTTAATAACATAACTTACTGGTAAGGCTTTCTTAGGATACAATCCACCGATAACTTCTTTATCGTATGCTAGCATCTGTAAAATTGATTCTGGCTGGAAACGAATATCTGCGTCAATAAACATAAAATGTGTAGCCTGCGGATTAGTCATCATTTTAGCCATTAAGTTATTACGAGCACGTGTTACTAATGACTCGTTAACCATAGTGTCTAATGACCAATTAAGACCAGCCTGTGTAGCTAACAATGTAAAACGTAAGAACGATGTCATTGTTGGCTCAGATACCATACCACCATAGCAAGGAATACCAATGTGTAAATGGATTTTGCTAAAGTCAAACGGTGTACCTTGTTGTTGTGGTTGCGGATTAGCCGCGGCTTCTTTTTGTTTTGCGGCGGCTGCCTTGATCATAGCCACAGCATCTTTTTGGCTGATTTTTTTATCGCTCATTGATTTCTTTCTTTTGGTTAATTGATTTTAGGCTGCAGTTATTTCGACTAATACGCCTGCGCCGGCTAGTTCTTGTACTACTGCTTCTAAACTGGTAATTAATTCTTCAGTTAATGCTGTACCGGCTTCATCTGAATCTTTGATTAATTTACTAATTTTGATTACTAGTGTATCTTCTTGTAATTTTGCCATCACAGGCTCCTTGATAATATGCTATTATTTATTAGTGCTCAACGACTATCTTATGAATATTTGAAACCAATCTTGGTTCTATTAAACTAATAAATGTTGTTATAGCTGGATCGTTGGTATAAAAATATAGGTTCCAAACAAAGCTAGTTGATTTGGCTAGCATTTCGTAACAGCTTTTTGGTAATCGTACAGTTTCATCGCCTAAGGTTTCTAAATAATTTAAAATTTTACGTTTTATTTCGGGAGAATACTTACCATCCCGCAAAATTACTTTATGGCTATAACCGATATCCGTTTTTCTTATAATTGCACCCGAGTTTAGCAAGTTGGCAGATTGCTCATTTGCTGGACTAGCATAACTTTCGATTAAATCGTTAAATGGTTTAAGGTGAGAATCGTATAAAGCAATTAAATCTTCATTTGATTTAGCATATATTTGTATTCTAGGTTCTTCAACACGTAACTTTATATCAATACTCTTATCGTGTCTAATATCCCGTAGTACTGTTAAAAACTCAACATTGGCATTTTCTAATTCTCTATTAGATCTTGCATGCCACCAACTTTGACTTATATGTTGAGCAATGGCACGCCGGTGTTCTAAGGCCTCGCTTAAATCGCCAGTATCATCAACTAATCTTCCCCCGGGCGCATAGACCACTAGCTTATACAAATACTTGCCAAAGTATTTCTTAGTAGTGTAGTCTATTTTAATTTTAGGGTTAGATTGAATCCAGAACAATATATCCATTTGAATCGATCATCGGCGCTGTTGGGGTAAATGTCCCTAGCGTGTTAAATTTGAATTCTTCATCTGCCCAATCTACTTCAATTATAGTATTAGGCACAAGTGTTTCAAACAGTATCTTTTTACTGAGTGGTACTTTAATTAAATCGTTAATTTTACGACCCAATGGGCGAGCACCCATCTTAGAGTCGTAGCCAACTTCGGCTAAATGATCTGTTGCTGTTTCTGTTAGTCGAATACGCAACGACTTTTCACTTAACAAGTCATTAATTTCGTTAACAAACTTAGCAACAATCTTTTTAATGCTAATTGGATCTAGCTTGTTGAATTTGCAGATACCGTCTAAACGATTACGGAATTCAGGTTTAAAGAAGTCTTTGACTGCTCGATCATCTTCCGCTGTTTTTTGCAATTGGCGACCAAAGCCAATGTTATTACGTTCGTTATCGGCGGCACCTAGGTTACTAGTAAGGATAACAATGGCATTACGAGCATCAGCTTTCTTACCATTGCTACTTGTAATAGTACCCTCATCCATTAACTGTAACAAGATATTAGTCACATCAGGATGTGCTTTTTCTACTTCGTCAAACAAGATAATACAGTTGGGGTTCTTCTCGATATCACTAATCAACAAACCTCCACCTAGGTTACTATCATCGTAACCGACGTATCCGGGGGGCGCACCAATGAGTTTAGCCAATGCGTGTTTCTCTTGGAACTCACTCATATCATAGCGCAACAGTTTCATCCCCATACCTTCGGCGAGCAACTTTGCTAATTCAGTTTTACCTGTTCCTGTTGGTCCCAAGAATAGGAAGTTACCAATAGGCTTGTTCATTGCTTTCAAGCCAGCCCTTGCTACATAAATCTTCTCTAATACAGTTTCTACTACTTTATCCTGCCCAAACAATTTGGTCTTAACTGTTTCTTCCAAGTCTACTAGAGTCTTGGTTGATTCAGATCCAATTTGTTCAGCTGGAATCTTTGTAAACTTACTGATAATGTCAACAATATGACTCTTACGGCAAGTCCAGTCTACAGCATTAATCTTTAATCGAGCACAGGCTGTATCAATTAAGTCAATTGCTTTGTCTGGTAATTTCTTATCTGGTTGATAACGCACACTTAACTCTACAGCGGCATCAATAGCTTCATCGCTAATGGCACCGCCATGGAATGTCTCAAAGTATTCTTTAAGACCATGTAAAATCTCTTTAGCTACAAGGATAGTAGGCTCTTCGATAGTCATACGGCAGAAGCGACGCATCAACGCACGATCCTTTTCAAATGACTGTGTGTATTCTTCCCATGTAGTGCTGGCTAATACTTTGATGTTACCTTTAGTTAATGCTGGCTTAATCATGTTAGCAAAGTCTACTGAACTATTGCTACCTGATCCTGCGCCACGCATTTGGTGTGCTTCGTCAATAAACAAAATAGTTTTGCCTTTGGCATTTAACGCACCAATAACATCTTTAAACTTTTCTTCAAACTCACCGCGGTACTTAGATCCAGCAAGTAAACTAGCAATGTCTAAGTTATAAACAACGTAGTCTTTTAAATATTCCGGTACACTACCTTCTACAATCTTACGTGCAAGACCTTCAGCAATGGCTGTCTTACCTACACCAGCATCACCAACCATAAGCACGTTTGACTTATTACGTTTGGCTAATACTTGTGCAATTTCATCTAGTTCAAACTCACGTCCCACTACAGGATCAATCTTGCCTTCCTTGGCCTGCAGGTTTAGATCATCGCAATACTCACGTAGTACATCGTCGGCACGAGCATTAGCGGCTACTTTACGACCTTTGCTCTCTACATAATGTTGATTATAGTAATCAACAATCTGACTACGTTCTAGACCGTACTTGATAAAGAAATAGCTGCTTTGGCTATTTGTTTCGCTACTAATGCTTAAGAAAATATCAATAACCTGTACATGATTGCGTCCACTAAACAGGACTTGTGTAAATGCACGATTAAACACACGCTCTAGGCTGTGTGTTTTCTTAGGTATGTTGTCAGTTTCGGTATTTGCAATATATGTTTGTTTTTGCAAATAATCTTCTAGGTCAGATAACAAGGCATCGGAGTCGGCACCAAATTGATTTATTAAATCATAGAATGGTTTAAAACTAACCAGCCCGTGCGTTAGGTGTTCTAAGGTCACATACTCGTGATTATACTTCTTTGCCAAGTCTGTAGCGTTAGCAATGATTACTTCAATTTCTGGATTATGTTGTATCATAAAAATATTTATTGTTTAGTAGAGATGGAACGAATAGATTCTAATTCGTCAATGGATAAGTTTTGCGGAATAGATACAGCCATTTCCAAATATAAATTACCACGAATTGACGAATTCAATTGATATAATCCTTGATTTGCGATTCTAAATTTAGTACCGGGTTGAGTTCCGGGTGGGACAGTTAGTAAAAATTCTCTATTGTCAAGACTAGTTATTAACACATCACCACCAGTTATTGCTAGTAAACAGTTTACACTAAACTTGCTATACAAGTCAATACCTGCTATAGAAAAGTTTTCGGCTGGTGCTACAAATATTTGAACATACAAGTCGCCTCTGGGTAAGGTATTAAAGAAATTGTCTCCCAAATTTGGGTATTTAATATTAGTACCAGAAGTAATACCGCGTGGTATTTTAACTTCAACTGTTTCTCTGTGACCGTTAGTGGTTTGAACACTTACAGTTTTTGTCTGTTCCTCAAGTGTACTAACTAATGGTATTGGAATTTCTACACGTAAATCTTTATTACGTCTTTGTTGTGGACGATGATGAAACTCAAATGGATTACCACCGAACCCAAAACTTCGAAATATTTCGCCTAAGTCTTGGTTCATGTCGGCCCCATGCCAATGGAATTGTGCACCAGGATGTCCGCCAAATCCGTTTTGTTGCATATCGTATTGTTGACGACGCCCAGCATCGCTTAGTGTATCGTATGCTTGTTGTATTTCTTGGAATTTAGATTTATCACCACCTTTGTCGGGATGATGTTGACTAGCTAACTTACGATAGGCCTTTTTTATTTCATCGGGATTAGCATCTTTGGCAACGCCAAGAATTTCGTAATAAGTCATTGTAGTATTATAAATGAAAAACCGGCTAGTGTCAAACTAACCGGTTCTATGAATAACCAAAAATTATGCTTTGCCAGCAATCTTTTCTTGGCTACGTCCATATGCAGCTAATCCTAATACAGCACCCATTGCGATGTGGTATAAACCTGCACCTTGTAGTGTCAATGGTGCCCATTGGCTTGTAACTGTTCCGTGGAATAGTGCTTGTAACAAACTCCACAAGATTGGGAAAATAACAAAGTCTGTCATACAGGTAATCATATAGATAACTGCCATTAGTGGTCGCCATCTTTGATTGATAAAGTTACTAAAACCTTTGTCAACTTCAATTTCGGACTTACCACCTTCTTGCATAGCACCACCGGTACTTTGTAGCATAGAGGCCTGCGGGTTCATACCCATACCCATACCACCGGACATGCCACCCATACCCATACCACCGGAC
>Ga0208497_1001177_pt1 | contig 10218 bp, 11 predicted proteins | sample CryBogCBE25Aug07_FD_184555 | JGI IMG/M metagenome (GOLD analysis project Ga0208497, IMG submission 184555) | Freshwater microbial communities from Crystal Bog, Wisconsin, USA - CBE25Aug07 (SPAdes) | ecosystem: Environmental > Aquatic > Freshwater > Lake | place: Crystal Bog, Wisconsin, USA...
TGGGTGCCAGATGGTGGTCAATATAATGGTTACTGTATTCAACACTCCGAATCAGTAACAATCTCCGAATACTTTACAACAAAACGTGGTGATTATAGACCATCTGTTTACTATGTGTATCAACCATCTGATGCCGCTATTGCTTCACTACACGAAATGCGTGGTAATGAATTGGACATTCAAAAAGAACAACGTATTCTCAAAGATGAAATCGTTGATGGTATGGATGAATTGGGTGTATTACTAATTGGTGATGGCTTCTGCTTCTGGCACGGTTCACAATTAGACATTCATGGTGCTAGAGAATTAGTAGAAGGTGAAAATGCAACATCAATGCAAGTTGCAGGTTCTATGTTGGGTGCCATTGTTTGGATGATTAAAAATCCAAGAAATGGTTATACGGAACCAGAAGAATTACCGTTTGAAGAAATTCTAGAAATTGGTGACCAATATTGGGAACCATTGGTGTCTGTAATGTCTAACTGGACACCAAGCAAGGATACTAACAGCCTATTCTATAAGGAATTTGATGAAAGTAATCCTTGCAAATATGAAAACTTTAGAGTCTGGACTTAATTGGGTACAGCCACAACTCTTTTGACTCCAGTTTGTGGGTCAATCATTTCTTGCCAATGATAACCAACCGGTGGTGCTTGCACCACTGGTTGTTGGACAATAACTGAAGGCTGTTCAACGTATACAGGTGGACGAGCCAATTCATAACCAACAACACCACCAATTAAAGCTGGTGCAACCCAACCCATTCCGTTTCCACGATAACAACAGTAACCGCCATGGTGATGCCATTGTGCGTTAACAGTTCCTAGAATTGTCAAAAGTGATAAAGTTAATAGTAGTTTTTTCATTATAGTCTCCTTTTGTGTATATCGTAGAGATAAGCAACCTCATTGATTCTTGTATGAGTATTTTTGCTTCCCAATACGATAATGATAGAATTATTTAGTTTAGTAACGATACATCCACCAGAAGCAGAAATCCATCCTGTTTTACTTATGGTGAAATCTTTCTTACCAACGAGTGGGTTTGTATTATGATATACAAGTTTTCTTTTCTTTACAGTAACTTCAACGGATGTTTTCTTATCAGCATCTACAATAAATGAATAGTTAGCTGCCGCCTTAACTAAGTTAACCAATTGTTTGGCTGAACTGGTATTCCTCTTATCAAGGCCTGTTGGTTCATACACGATAGAATCAGGCATGTTTAGATTTTGTAATTTTAAATTCATCACATATACACAAACACCAAAACCACCAGGATATTGTTCACATAGAGTTTGTGCAGCTCTATTGTTACTATTGACCAAGGCTAATTCTAATAGAGTTCTTCTTGATAATTGTGATGGCAAAGAATCTCTGATTTTAGTACTAAGTGGTACTATTTCATCCAAATCCTGTTTGGCATCCAAAACAACCATAGATACAATCAGTTTACTAATACTGGCAATTGGTTGTATTCTGTCTTCATTAGCAGCATCAAGGACTGTATTTGTGTCCTCGTTTGTAATTAACCACGATTTTGCGGTAATTGGTTGCGCTTGGACATTTCCGAGATTAAAAAATAGGGAGAATAAACATAATATAGAAAAAACAATGCGTAACAATTTAGGTACTCCTCAGTTATAGTAGACATATTTATTTTACTATCTTTACTACAAGAAAGGCAATGGCTATTCCAATTAACCATATAATAAATGTTATTAACATTACCGTTTTAAATGGTAATTCTAGGAAAAAATCCGAAAAGGATTGAGTCTCAACAGATTCATCATTCTGATTGTCGTCTGTATTCTTCATCTTGTCTCTTTATTTCTTCATCCATCTGTTGTAATTCCAACAAACGAATTCGTTTACGTTCAGCCTGAGCGGCATGTATTTTATCTGGATCCAATTCTGGCCAGCGTTGATGCCTATCATGTGATACCCAAGCCATTAATAGAGTTACTGTAATGCCAAGAACAAACATAATTCCAGCATAGCTTAATTCTTCCATATACATTTTAAATCTGGCTTTTCTTCTTGCTGCTGCTCTAGCATCGGCTTGTAATTTTCTAGTTAGAAGAACTTTCTGTTGGCCACCCATCTCTTTCATCATTTCACTAACATCAGTCCACAATGCACCGAGTTCTGGAGGAGAATTGTAAATCATCATTTCACGCAGTTCAACCGTCATTTGTTCTAATTGTTTTTTCATTATGACGAGTTGTAGGGCTCTGCGTCCTAAACTTTCTTCACCTTCATATATTTCTTCACGGTTCTTACGTTCTTCTTCTTCAATGACAGCCATACACTTGTTCATGTTGTCAAAGAAGTCGCCAAGGTAATTAGCCAACTCTTGGTAAATACCGGCAGTTTCGCCTTGTTTTTTGTTCAGCTCAATTACACGATTCTTTTCCTCAATGTAAGCATTTCGTTGTGTAGTTGTAGCAGGTTTATCAGGTGGGTGGTTGGCATGGAATTGCTCGTCAAGATCCTTGAGGACTGCTTTCACATCCCCAGCGGCACCTTTAATGTCTTTGTATAGTTGACATCCTTTTTTGACAGCAGCAACTGCTCCGTTTGCTAAAGCAAACAGCGTAATTGGATCCATTTGTCCCTTTGCTTGATTGATTTATTAATGGCAAAGATGACAGGGACGGCTTGTGGTCCGAAACGAATTCATATATAATGTTATATTATTATTTATGTGGAGAACATTATGAAAGTCTTGGCGTTGAAATTGATTACTGGTGAAGACCTATTGGGTGAGTTGGAAAGTGAATCGGAGACAGAATTTGTGATTGAAAACCCAGTTGGCATCACGATTGTGCGTGGTAAAGACGGTATGCCTAACGTTGGATTCTCACCATTCCCACTCCACGGTGAACAAAAGACTGGTTCAACCATTGCCTTGAGTAAGAAACATGTAGTATACTCTTATACACCAGCTGAAGACTTTGTATCAAATTACAATCAAGTCTTTGGTTCCGGCATCGTTCTTCCACCAACACAACAAATCATCACAGGTTAATGACAACATTCTATACCAATGTCCAATCTATTGGTAACCAGATTCTATATCGTGGCGTTCAAAACGGTCAACGTGTAAAAGATAGAATCAGTTACTCTCCTTCACTTTACCTTGCCGATAAAAGTGGCAAAAATCTTTATAAATCACTAGACGGTGTACCTCTCAGACCTCGGAAATTCGATAGTATTGCTGAGGCAAGAGAGTTTGTTAAATCATTCAGAGATGGCCATGGTGACCCAATACCTGGCGCCCCTACAGTTTACGGTCAAGAGAGGTACGAGTACGCTTATATTGCGGATGAACATCCTGAGATGGTTGAGTGGGACCAAGACCATGTATCGATAGCAATCATCGATATTGAGGTTGGTTCTGAAAATGGTTTTCCTGACCCATACGAAGCCAATGAACCTATTACTGCTATTTGTATTACCTTTTTGAATGGTAAAACATGGGTCTTTGCCTGTGGTGATTATGAGACACAAGGTAATGAGTTATATGTTAAGTGTAAAGATGAATGGACTCTTTGTAGTAAATTCATGAAGCTTTGGGTTGACCAATGTCCTGATGTTGTGACTGGTTGGAATACTAAGTTCTTTGATATACCATATCTTGTTAATCGGTTTCGTAAGATTCTCGGTGAAAAAGATGCCAAGAAATTATCACCTTGGGGTTATATCTTTGAACGCAAGACAGTCATCAACGGCAAGCCAATGATTGCCTATGACTTGGTTGGTATCGGTGCGTTAGATTATATTGAATTGTACAAATGGTATGCTCCTGGCGGTAAGTCACAAGAATCATATCGTTTGGATGCCATTGCTCAAGTAGAATTAGGTGAAGGTAAAATCTCTTATGATGAGTTTGACAACCTACATGCTTTGTATCGATTGAACTTCCAAAAGTTTATTGAATACAACATCAAAGACGTTGCATTGATTATCAAACTAGAAGACAAGTTGAAGTTGATTGAATTGGCTTTGACTTTGGCTTATGACACTAAATCCAACTATGATGATGTGTTTGCACAGACTCGTATGTGGGATGCTTTGACATATTCTTATCTGTTGAACAAAAACATCATCGTACCACCAAGAATCATCAAAGAAAAAGATTCTGCCTTTGAAGGTGCATATGTGAAAGAACCACAAGTTGGTTTACACGATTATATCGCCAGCTTTGACCTAAATTCACTCTACCCCCACCTCATGATGCAGTATTCCATTTCACCAGAAAATCTTGTGGAAAGAAGTTATATTGAAGATAGAAAACAAAAATTAATCCAAGAGTTAAAAATCAGAAACCTATAAATAGGATATAGTAACTTGTTAATCAAAGGAGTGTATACAAATGAACTATGTTTATGTTTATAAGGACAACAAAAATAATCCATTCTATATTGGTGTTGGTTCTGGATACCGTGCATGGGCTCACTTAAAACCATCTTCATATATGCCATATGATGCTGAATATCCATCATTCTATGGTAGAATTAAAAAAATGAAATTGACTGGTGTGGAACCTAAAGTAGAAAAAATATTTGAAGGTGATAGAGAATCTTGTGAAAATTTAGAATCTGAACTCATACAAAAGTATGGCTTGATTAGTGAAGGTGGAATACTGTATAATGTATCAAAGAATACTGGTGGTAGAGTTCCTGGTAAAAAATATCCTATGAGTGATTCAACAAGAGAACGATACAAAGAAACTTGCCGAGAAAAACGAGTTTATAAAATTGAGAAAGATGAATTGCTTAAACTTTATATTGGTGAAGGTAAAACCAGAAAAGAAATTGCTTCAATATATGGTTGCAGTGAAGTGCTGGTCAAAAGTAGACTGAAAGAATATAAGATTAGGAAAATTAAATAATGTTTCGTAATGTAAAAGAATTAACAACCGAAGAACTTCAAAAAGAACTTCAGGCCATAGAATTGTTTGAGCAAGAAATTGGTAAAGTCAATGTTAACAATATGTTGACTAAATCAATTGATACTTCTTTTCTTGGTTCATTGAAATGCACACTCACCCCCAACGGCCAATTATTTCGTACAGACAAACAAGGCTTCTTGCCTAAAATGATGGAAGAAATGTATGAAGACAGGAAGAAGTTCAAGAAGTTGTATCTGCAAGCCAAACAAGAGTATGAAAACGAGAAAGACAATTCTAAATTATATGAAATTGAAAAACGAATTGCTAGATACAACAATCTACAACTCGCAAAGAAAGTATCCCTTAATAGTGCTTATGGTGCTTTGGGTAGTCAGTACTTTCGTTTCTACGATTTGCGTATGGCACTTGGTGTCACTACTGCTGGCCAGTTATCCATTCGTTGGATAGAAGCCAAGATTAATGGTTACATGAATAAGTTGTTGGGCACAGAAAATGAAGATTACGTTATTGCGAGCGATACTGACTCTATCTATCTCCGTCTTGCTGAGTTGGTCAATAAGTTTATCAATGACAAACATAGAGATACAAACAAGGTCATACATTTCATGGATCGGATTTGTGAGGATAAAATTCAACCTTTTATTGATAAAAGTTATCAGGAATTGGCTGAGTATGTCCATGCGTATGCTCAAAAGATGCAAATGAAACGTGAGGCATTGTCCAACAAAGGTGTGTGGACTGCCAAGAAACGTTATATTCTCAACGTGTATAACAATGAGGGTGTACAATATAACGAACCACAGATGAAGGTCATGGGTCTTGAGATGATTAAGTCCTCAACACCATCAGCGGTTCGTGATAAGATGAAAGAATCAATTAAGTTGATGATGACAGGTACAGAACAAGACATTCAAGACTTCATTGCCAAGTTTAGGAAAGACTTCAGTAATCTTCCACCAGAAGATATCTCTTTCCCTCGTGGCATGAATGGCTTGGCCACTTACTCTGATCCTGTTACACTATATAAAAAAGGAACACCAATTCATGTAAAAGGTGCTATTCTATACAACCACAATTTAAAACAAATGGGTCTTACCAAAAAGTATCCATTGATACAAGAAGGTGAAAAGATTAAATTTACCTATCTAAAGTTACCAAATCACTTCAAAGATACGGTGATATCCTATCCATCTCGATTACCTGTTGAGTTTGGGCTTGACAAATATGTTGATTATGATTTACAATTCAACAAGACATTTCTGGAACCCATCAAAGTAATTTTGGATTGTATGAAATGGAAAGTTGAAAAGACAAATTCTTTGGAAGACTTCTTCAGTTAAAAGGAACAATATGAGTATTCTTGACAAAATTAAAAAGAACAGCAGTATCAAAGAGTCTGCTATCCTAGCGAAATCAAAATTCTTTAACGACAAAGACATGATACCAACGGCGGTGCCAATTGTAAACGTGGCACTATCAGGTAAATTAGATGGTGGTCTAACACCAGGTCTTACAATGTGGGCAGGTCCATCCAAACACTTTAAGACTGCATTTTCTTTATTGATGGCCAAATCTTATCTGGACAAATATGAAGACGCTGCTTTACTTTTTTATGATTCTGAGTTTGGTACTCCTCAATCCTATTTTGACTCTTTTGGCATTGACACTAATAGGGTGCTTCACACTCCGCTTACTGATATTGAACAGCTCAAGTTCGATGTGATGACACAGTTAACCCAACTTGAACGTGGTGATAAACTAATCATCATTATCGATTCAATTGGTAATTTGGCATCAAAGAAAGAAGTTGAAGATGCTTTGGCTGAGAAATCTGTGGCAGATATGTCAAGAGCCAAACAAATCAAATCATTGTTTAGAATGGTAACACCTCACCTATCAATGAAAGATATTCCTTTGATTGTTGTTAATCATACATACATGGAAATCGGAATGTTCCCCAAAGCAATCGTTGGTGGTGGTACAGGTTCTTATTATTCTGCCGATAATATCTTTATCATTGGCCGTCAACAAGAGAAAGATGGCACCGAAATCACTGGTTATAATTTTATTATCAATGTAGAGAAGTCTCGTTATGTCAAAGAAAAATCTAAAATTCCTGTTACTGTTTCTTTTGACGGTGGCATTAGCAAGTGGAGTGGTCTTCTTGACCTTGCTCTTGAATCCGGACATGTGGTTAAACCAGCCAATGGCTGGTATAGTAAAGTAGATGAAGATGGTGTTGTTGAGGATAAAAAGTATCGTGTCAAAGAAACCGACACGGCTGCTTTCTGGACTTCTATTGTAGAATCCGAATCATTCAAACAATTTATCGAAAACAAATATCGTGTTGCTGCTGGCAGTATCATGCAAGAAGAATTGGAAGAAGCCGTAGAATGACTGAAGGAATAGATTACTGTTTCATCTATCCCAAAAACGATGAGACTACCGTAAATATTAAATTCTTAACTGGACCATACAAGGATACGGTATTCAAGTATGGTAAAGTGAAAATAAAAGAGGAACCTGACGGTGCTCATTTACTTTTTGCTTATGATGTGTTAGAATCACCAGTTATGAAGCCAAATAAGTTAGAGAAGGATAATACCTTCAAAAACTACATTGGTGATTTATTGGTAGAGATAATGACTTCCAACATGGAACAGGATATAATTGATGAAACTAGAGCAGACGATATTAAAGAACCTGATTTATAATGATGAGTACATTCGCAAAGTATTACCATTCTTAAAGGCAGAATATTTTACTGACAGAACTGAAAGACTGATATTCAATGAGATCCTTTCATTCACGAATGATTACAATTCTTCACCAACGATTGAAGCAATTGCATTGGCCATCAAAGAAAAACGAAATCTCACAAATGATGAGGTGGAAAAGTCCGAAGCTTATCTTAAAGAGATTGTTTCAACTAAGCAAGAAGAATCCAAAATTCAATGGCTTGTTGATAAATCCGAAGCCTTTGTACAAGAAAAGGCAATATACAATGCAGTATTGGGGTCTATTTCTATACTCGAAGGAAAAGACAAAACCCAAGAGAAAGGTGCGATTCCCAAAATATTATCGGACGCCTTGGCGGTAAGTTTCGATAACTCGGTTGGTCACGATTACTTAGAAAACTCCGATGAACGATATGAATTCTACCACAGAAAAGAAGAACGAATCCCATTCGACCTTGAGTACTTCAACAAAATCACGAAGGGTGGCCTTCCTGCCAAGACACTTAACATTGCATTGGCTGGGACTGGTGTGGGTAAGTCTCTCTTTATGTGTCATGTTGCTGCTGGGTGTATGTCTCAAGGCAAGAATGTACTCTATATCACTATGGAAATGGCTGAAGAACGTATCGCTGAAAGGATAGATGCAAATCTACTTGATGTGACTGTTGATTCTTTGGTTGAATTACCAAGAGAGATGTTCAACAAGAAGATTTCAAGGCTTCGTGAAAAGACCACAGGTAAGTTAATCATCAAAGAGTATCCTACCGCATCAGCATCATCAATACACTTCAGGACACTCTTGAATGAACTCAACCTTAAAAAGTCTTTTGTACCGGATATTATTTTTATTGATTATCTCAATATTTGTTGCTCAGCCAGAATCAAAGCCGGAGCCAACGTTAATTCCTATACCTATGTTAAAGCAATTGCAGAAGAATTGCGAGGTTTGGCCGTTGAATTCGGAGTCCCCATTGTCTCTGCAACTCAAACCACAAGGTCAGGATATTCCTCTTCCGACCCCGGACTCGAAGATACAAGTGAGTCTTTTGGTTTGCCTGCGACAGCTGACTTGATGTTTGCTTTGATTTCATCCGAAGAACTTGAATCTGTCGGACAAATCATGGTCAAACAATTGAAGAATAGATATAATGATCCAACAATGTTCAAACGATTTACTGTTGGCATTGATAGAGCAAAGATGAAACTATTTGACATTGCACAAAGTGACCAAGACTTTATGGCAGATTCTGGACATAAAGGTGAAGATAAACCACTCAATACATTTGGATTGCGTGAAAAGAAATTTGATGGATTTAAAGTATGAAATTAGAAGTAGATGCAGCCTTACATTGTGCTAAAGTATTAGAGGACTATTTTGTTAATTTTGACCGTATTGATGATTATATGCGGAATCAAAAAGACATACAGATAGCTGAATTGCCTTCTTATTTACCTGGAATGGGTATTGAAGAAGACTTGTTCTCAGACTTCACAATGCATCCTAATGACATGGACATCGATGTTGTTGGTATGGACAGTACACGTTGGGACGATTACATTCGTATTATTTCATCTCATGTGACACCACCATCAATTCCTGGTCGTAATGCCAAATATGCTGTCATTGAAAAGAACACAAATAAAATCTTGGGTTTTATTCGTCTTGGTTCTCCAGTTATCAATTGTAAACCTAGAAATGATTTACTTGGACAATCCTTCACCAAAACAAAAGAATTTGCTAGAGCGTTTAACAACACAACTCTAATGGGTTTTACAATTGTACCTGCTCAGCCTTTCGGTTACAATTATCTTGGTGGTAAACTCTGTGCAGCTATTTGTTGTTCACATAAAATCCGTGAAGACATGAACAAAAAGTACGGTATGAACCTGTGTATGTTTGAAACAACCAGTTTATATGGTAGTTCTAAAACTGTTAGTCAATATGACGGTATGAAACCATATATCAGATTCAAAGGATTAACTGATAGCAATTTTGTTCCGATGCTTGATGGTGAATCTTATAAAAAACTTAAAGATTATATTGAGGAACAAACTGGTGAACAGTTAATTGATCCTTCTGATTCCAGTAAAAAACTTAAAGCCACTACCAAAACTATTTCTTTAGTCAAGGCTGCATTAAAAGGTATGCCTGAGTTGGTTAGATTCAATGAAGTGATTGAGAAAGCCAAAGACCTAACTGAACAAAAAAGATATTATATCTCACATTATGGATTTAAAAACTTTACTGATGTTGTAACTGGTAAAACAGATGTGTTGGTAAAAGACGACACGTATGATAAATTTGAATTGGAAAATGTGATAAAATGGTGGAAGACTAAGGCAAGTAATCGTTATGAGTCTCTCAAGGCTGATGGCAGATTACGGACTGAGTTAGAAGTTTGGACCTCGGGTAAGGAGATCCAAATCATCAGATAAATACTTTTTTTCAAGGTGAAACATGGCCTATACATTTTTTCCAAAAACAGCAACTGAAATCAAACAGACACTTAAAGGTGATAAAGCAAAAATAGATGATATTATTAATGTCTTTGCTTATTTAAAA
>Ga0208497_1001188_pt1 | contig 10168 bp, 9 predicted proteins | sample CryBogCBE25Aug07_FD_184555 | JGI IMG/M metagenome (GOLD analysis project Ga0208497, IMG submission 184555) | Freshwater microbial communities from Crystal Bog, Wisconsin, USA - CBE25Aug07 (SPAdes) | ecosystem: Environmental > Aquatic > Freshwater > Lake | place: Crystal Bog, Wisconsin, USA...
TCTTGGCTATGATGGTGGCACGCTGAGCGTGATCGCCCTTAACCGCGACGGAAACAACCTCTCCGCGCAGCACATCGGCAACCAGTTCACCGTCCAGCAGGTCTATGGAGGAACCGGAACCATCTTCTATGGCCTCGCTTACAATCAACGCTTCGACGACGACAAGATCAGCTTTAAATTCGGGCGAATGGCCGCGGGTGATGATTTCGCCTCATCCCCCCTCTACTGGCTCTATATGAACAATGGCATAGACGGAAACCCTCAGGCTTTACCTGTCAATGGCTCCTTCTCTACCTATCCTTGGTCTGTCTGGGGTGCCCGCCTTCGAGCACTACTGACCAAGGAAACCGAGGCGATGCTGGGCATCTATCAAGTAACTCCTCAGGTTTCCCAGTCCTACATGCATGGCTTCAATTGGAACATGAATCCGGGCGATGGAGTCATGCTCGTCGGCCAGTACGGATGGGCGCCGGAGTTCTTCAAGCCATCCCCGTCTGCTGCTCCACAGACCTCGGATGGCAAGTCGGTTGTATCAGTGAACAATGATGGCAAGACCTTCTCTGTGCCTGCATCCGACGCCGTTCCCCACGGCCTGCCTGGTCACTACTGGATGGGAGGCTATTACTCCACCTGGACCTATTCCCAATTCGGCAGTACCCAAGGCCAACCTGGCGCCTATGGCCTCTACTGGCACTTCGATCAGATGCTCTACCGCATGGATCCTTGCAAGGACACCGGTCTTACCGCCTGGAGCGCCTTCGTGCTCTCGCCTCAGCAGAACACGGCGAAGGTTCCCTTCCAGTACAATGGAGGTTTGGTCTATACGGGCATGATCCCCGCGCGTCCGCGCGATATCTCCATTTTTGGAGTCGCGTACGGAAATTTTAGCTCCAACTACGCTCAGGCGAATCAGTCATCCCTTGGCGGGTATGCCACCTATGAACTTGCCTATGAATTCGGCTACCGCATTAACCTTACCAAGTTTGCGTATGTTCAGCCGGATGCTCAATGGATCATTAATCCTGGCGGTACGGGTAATATCCCAAACGCTCTGGTGCTGGGCGCCCAGATCGGGGTGACTTTTTAGCAGCCCCTGCTAAAAACCTCTTTGGGCTGAAGTCCTTTGAATCGTCAGGTCAAATCAAGCAATCAGCGAAGCACCCTCATCTGGAATCCCGGATACTTCTTGTAAAAGCCTTCGTCTAAAACGGCTGGTAGCTTGAGTCTGTTTTCAGCGGACCAAGGCCCTCAAGGCGTGCCTCACCGTTTCGGCACAGGCTTTTGATGCCGAGATTTCGACAAACTTTGCGAAGTCGATATGGGCGCTTCCATCTGCCGAGTCAGATATCACGCGCATCACGCCTAGAGGAATGTCCGCAGAGCGGCAGACTTGGGCGATTGCAGCCGACTCCATATCGACGCAGCAGGCTTTCGGAATGGATTCCAGGACATTGGAGCGTGCATCGTTGCTCGAGAGGAAGAGATCCCCACTGACCACAAGTCCCTCGAAGACTGAGGAATCCTCGAGCCCCTGCGGGCGCCCAAAGGCCAACATTTCGCGTGCGGCCGCGACAAGTAGATGACGCAGTTCCGGTTCCGAATCGATCGTGGAGAATCCCTCAAAGGGGATCTCATGATGAGGGAAGAGGGGGCGCGCATCCATGTCGTGCTGCATGAAGGAATCACCGATCACGATGTCACCCACTTTTAATCCCTCAGCCAGACCGCCTGAGATGCCTGTGACGAGAATTCTGGAAACCTTGGCATGGCAGGCCAGCAGGGTTGAAGATAGGGCGGCATTCACCTTTCCGCAGCCGCAGAGGACGATGGCCACTGGCTGATTTTCAAGGTGGCCATAGTGAATCTCCCTCCCTGCAATCTTCTCGGTGCGCTCGTGTTGGAGATCTTTGGAGAGATCACGGAGCTCCGATTCCATGGCGGCGATGATACCGGTACGATTTTTTGATGAAGTCATGGCGTCAGTCCTATCATGCCACGTGAAAGGCTGCCAGCCGGGAGCTTGGAAGAGGGATTACAAGGCGATGCTTGACGGAAAGACTTTCCACTATAGATAAGGAGTCTCATACAAACCCAAAACAAAGGAACAATCACTATGCGTATCGGAATGGTCGGTCTCGGAAGAATGGGAGCCAACATGGTTCAACGCCTTATCAAGGCAGGTCATGAAGTCGTCGTTTGGGATCGTAGCGAGGCTGCTATTCAGGATCTCGTGACCAAGGGAGCGATTGCCGCCAAGGATCAGGCTGATCTGGTCAGCAAATTGACGGGTCCAAAGGCTGTTTGGATGATGATTCCAGCCGCTTATGTGGATGACACAATCGCCACGTTTGCTCCCCTTCTCAGCAAGGGAGACATTCTGATCGACGGCGGTAATTCCTACTACAAGGACGATATTCGCCGCGCCAAGGAACTCTCCGCAAGGGGTATCGAGTATGTGGACGTCGGTACATCAGGGGGTGTCTGGGGCCTCGAGCGCGGTTACTGCGAAATGATCGGTGGCTCCAAGGAGACGGTCTCGTATCTTGATCCCATCCTCAAGGCACTTGCTCCAGGCAAGGGTGATGCTCCGGTGACACCGAGCCGCACCCGTCAGGGAACCGCAGAAGAGGGCTATCTTCATTGCGGTCCCAATGGTGCCGGCCACTTCGTCAAGATGGTCCACAACGGCATTGAGTACGGCATTATGGCCGCCTATGCGGAGGGCCTGAATATTTTGAAGAATGCCAATGCTGGCAAAGTAACCCGTGAGATCGATGCCGAGACCACTCCTCTACGTGATCCCGAGAATTACCAGTATGATCTGGATCTTCCTGAGATCACTGAAGTCTGGCGCAGAGGCAGTGTTGTCGCGAGTTGGTTGCTTGATCTCACCGCTGACGCCATGGCTGGTGACCCTGAGCTTTCCACCTTCGGTGGTCGCGTGAGTGATTCCGGAGAGGGTCGCTGGACAATCCAAGCAGCGATTGAAGAGGGTGTACCGGCTCCTGTTCTCACAACGGCGTTGTATGAACGATTCTCGAGCCGTAACTTGGGACTCTTCGCCGATAAGATTTGCTCGGCAATGCGCTACGAGTTCGGAGGTCACCACGAAAAGCCAGCTGATTCCAAGTAATTCACGGCACCTCAAAAAAACCTTTCAAAGATCATGTCCGCACTCAAAAGCGACGCGCTCGTCCTCTTCGGGGCGACTGGAGACCTGGCTCATAAGAAACTCTTCGACACGATTCAGGCTCTCTATCGTCGTGGTGTGCTTGAAGGGCCGGTTATCGGTGTCGCTAAAAGTGGAATGACTCGCGATCAGGTCATTGACCGCGCCCGCGAAGGAATCGTCACTTATGGCCGGGGTGTGGACGAGGCCAACTTCAAGAAGTTTGCAGATCAATTCCAGTACGTCGACGGGGATTACGGGGATGCAGCGACATTTGAGGCACTCAGGAAAGCCCTTGGCGGCGCCCAGCGTCCGATTCACTACTTGGCAATTCCCCCGGTTCTTTTCGGAACCGTGACCAAAGGGCTCAAGGCGGCTGGATGCATCAACGACGATACGCGCGTTGTTGTCGAGAAACCGTTCGGTCACGACAAGGCCTCTGCCGAGGCTCTGAATAATATCCTCCATGAGGTACTGGAAGAGAAACAGGTCTTCCGTATCGACCATTACTTGGGCAAGGAGGCAACGCAGAATGTTCTCTACACCCGTTTTGCGAATGCATTCCTCGAGCCGATCTGGAACCGCAATCATATCAGCAATATCCAGATCACCATGGCCGAATCTTTCGGAGTCGATGGACGTGGTGCTTTTTATGACGCCACCGGATGCCTCCGTGACGTGATTGAGAACCACCTCATGCAAGTCGTTGGATTCCTTTGCATGGAGCCCCCTTACTGGCCTGACAAGGAGCGCGTCCGTGACGAACAGGTGAAGCTCTTCCGTTCCATCCGCACCATTTCCCCCAACGATATCGTCAGGGGGCAATTTGAGGGTTACCTGCAGGAGCCTGGGGTTGCCCCGAACAGTACCACGGAGACATTTGCAGCAGTCCGCGTATTCATTGATAACTGGCGCTGGCAGGGAGTTCCGATCTATATCCGAGCCGGTAAGAATCTACCCGTCTCCGCAACTGAAGTTCGCGTTCAGTTTCATCGTCCACCCCAAGTTGTTTTCCCAGATGAGCAGGCTCCGATGCACAACCACGTACGGTTCCTCTTCTCACCCCGCATCGAAATAGGCCTCTGCATGCAGGTTAAGATCGACGGCGAGAGGATGGTCGGTGAACCGATGGAAATGAAGGTTGTCGATCAGCAACCCGACGAGATGACTCCCTACGAGCGACTCATCGGTGATGCCATCCAAGGAGATCAGGCCCTCTTTGCACGTCAGGATGTGGTTGAGGAGGGATGGCGTATTGTGGAGAAAATCATCGGCAACTCTGTTCCCGTTCATCCCTACAAGAAGGGAACCTGGGGGCCGGAAGAGGTCAATGATGTCCTTCTTCCTTCGGGCGGATGGCATGGCCCGCAGGTGTGAAAACAGGCTGAAGGCTGTCGTTGCATAGAGTTAAAGAATGAGACGCCTCGGGCTTGTTTCGCTGGTGTTGCTTCTTTTTTTGCCCTCCTGCTCGCGAAAGGAAACAACAGGCTTGTTCTCAGATTCCAAGCCCCTTGTAGTGGGCATGGATCTCTCCTACCCTCCATTTGAGACCATTAATGCCGAAGGTAAGCCCTCGGGTATCAGTGTCGATCTTGCCCATTCGCTTGGGGAGTCGCTGCATCGACAGGTGAGGATTGAGAGCATTCCTTTCACGGGATTGATCCCTTCATTGCTCACTGGGAAAATTGATCTGATCCTCTCATCAATGACCGATACCGCAGAGAGGGAGAAGACGATTTCCTTCTCCGATCCTTATCTGAAAATCGGTCTTTCTCTTCTTGCCGCGAAGAAGAGTTCTCTCTCGGGTTGCAAGGATCTTGATCAATCGGGCCGGACTTTTGCCGTTCGCCAAGGAACCACTGCCCAGGTATGGGCTCAGGAACACCTGAGGCTGGCCAAAACCCTGGTTCTCGACAAAGAGTCCTCCGCCGTCTTGGAGGTCGTTCAGGGAAAGGTTGATGGATTTCTGTACGACCAGATGAGTGTTTGGAAGAATCAGCAGGAGCATCCAGCCGAGACGATTGCCTTACTGGAACCCCTTCAGAGCGAGTCCTGGGCCATCGGCTTACGACCAGGCGACACGGAACTGCGTGAGCAGGTGAATCGCTTTATCAAGTCCTTCCGGGAGTCGGGGGGATTTGAGCGTCTGGGCAATCTCTACCTAAGGGATCAGAAAGAGGCTTTTACCAAAGCCGGAATACCTTTTTACTTTTGAACAACAAGCACTCATGAAAACAGCACTCCTCTTCTCCGGTCAAGGAGCCCAATCGGTAGGCATGGGCAAAGACCTTGTTTCCAGCTTCCCCGTCGCAGCCGATCTCTTCAACAAGGCTGATCGCCTTCTCGGTTATTCTCTCTCTGCAACTGCCTTTGAAGGGCCTGCTGATGAGTTGACGCGCACCTCTATCTGCCAACCCGCGCTCTATGTGCATGGCTTGGCTACGTTGACCGTTCTTAAGGATGCCTGCCCTGATCTTTGCTTCGATGCGGCGGCGGGCCTCTCGCTTGGGGAGTTCACAGCGTACTCCGCGGCGGGAGCCTTTGATTTTGAAACCGGCCTGAAGCTTGTCGATCAGCGCTCACGATTCATGCAGGAAGCCTGCGAGGCGAGCGAGGGGGGGATGGCAGCCATCATTGGCGCCGATGAGCAGGGGGTCCGGAATCTTGCGGCGGCCGCAGATGTCGATGTCGCCAATTTTAACAGCCCGGGGCAGATCGTCATCTCTGGAGAGAAGTCAAAGATCGCCTTGGCCGTGGGCATGGCCAAGGAATTCGGCGCCCGCAAAGCGGTCGAGTTAACGGTGGCGGGTGCCTTCCACTCACGGCTCATGGAGCCCGCTTACCAGCGACTTCGTGCCGTTCTGGAGGAGACTCCGATCGTGATGCCTCGGATCAAGGTCGTCAGTAATGTGGATGCCCTTCCGGCAGAGTCTCCCGATGGCATCCGTAAGTCACTTGCTGATCAGGTCACAGGCTCTGTCTGTTGGACCGCCAGTATCGAGTACATGATCGATCATCTCGGTATCACTCGTTTCCTAGAATTGGGGCCGGGAGGGATTATTGCAGGACTCGTGGGTCGGATCCGGAAGGGGACCGAGGTGATTAGTATCTCGGATGTTGCCTCGCTGGAGGCCTCCCTTCCCCTTCTTCAATCATAGATCAGCGAGAGAGAACTGCTTGTTAAGCAACCCAAGAAAATAACTTTCCAAGCATGATCACAATTCTGGCATTTGGAATGCCTGCAGCCCCCGAATGGATTTTCATCGGGATTCTGGCCCTTGTCCTCCTAGGACCAAAAAAGCTTCCCGAACTCGCGCGAGGACTTGGCAAGGCTCTCGGTGAGTTGCAGAAGGCCAAGGAGGACTTTCAGCGCGAGATCACCGGTGTTCCTCCACTCCCCAAGATTGAGTCGCCGACAGGCTTGCAGAGTATGGAGTCCCCATCAGCACAAGAGTCCGGGGTGACATTGCCAGCTTCCGCTCCCTCTGAGGAGATTCCGGAGAAAAAGCTTTAGCTGGCAAGAGATTTCAAAAAACCCGCGCCTCTTTTGTGTCGGGTCGTTTCGTCCGGGGATTCTCCTCTATGAGAGAGTGGCCATATCGATCACAAAGCGGTACTTCACATCGCTTTTTAGGACACGGTCGTAAGCCTCGTTGATCTTTGCCATCGGGATGACCTCCACGTCGCTGCTAATACCGTGCTCGGCACAGTAATCGAGCATCTCCTGGGTCTCGGGAAGTCCGCCAACAAGGGATCCTGCAAGGCGCTTGCGCCCCATCACCAGAGCAAAGGCATGAATCGCCGCTGTCTCGGGAGGAACACCGACCAGGCACATCGTTCCATCGCGCTTGAGCAGGTTGATGTAGGCACCTAGATCATGGGGGGCCGAGACTGTATCAAGGATGAAGTCGAAGCTCCCGGCGGCCTTGGCCATCTCGTCTTCCGAGCTGGAAAGAATCACCTCATGGGCACCCAGGCGCTTGGCATCTGCCACCTTTCCTGGAGAAGTGGTGAAGCAGACGACATGGGCCCCGAAGGAGTGGGCAAACTTGAGAGCCATATGCCCCAGTCCTCCCAGGCCAATCACGCCTACCTTCTTGCCCGGACCGACCTTCCAGTGGCGGAGTGGCGAGTAGGTCGTGATGCCTGCGCAGAGGAGTGGTGCGGCGGCGGCGGGGTCGATTTTATCGGAAACTTTCAGGACGAAGCGCTCGTCGACGACGATCTGGTTCGAGTAACCGCCGAAGTTCAGACCGCTTCCATCTCGGGTCTTGCTGTTGTATGTGCCAGTGAATTGATTTTCACAGTAGTTCTCCAGACCCTGGTTGCAGTTGGAGCAGGTGCGGCAGGAATCAACGAAACAGCCGACTCCGACCCGGTCACCGGGGGAGAATTTTGTCACGGAAGCACCGACCTGCTTGACCACGCCGATGATCTCGTGGCCGGGAACCATGGGGTAAAGGGAACCGCCCCATTCATCGCGAGTCTGATGGATGTCAGAGTGACAGACGCCGCAGTGGGTAATCTCCAGATGGACATCATGGGAGCCCGGTTCACGGTGCTCGAACGAGAAGGGGGCGAGAGGTGTGGTTGCGGATTGGGCAGCGTAGCCTTTGGTCGGGATCATGGGAATTAGGAGAAGGGGATGACGTTTTGAGAAATGTACCCAAAGTCGTATTGAAGGGGTACCGCAAAATTAAGAACCTCTCCAACTTCTCCCTTCCCGAACACCAATGACTATTCACCGAACCCTATTTTCTATTCTCCCTCAGTGTGAGTCACATCGCGGGTTTCAAAACGTGTGAATTCATTCAGGAAGGTGAGGGGAACCTCTCCGGTTGGACCATTGCGTTGTTTGGCGATGATGAGCTCTGCTTCACCGCCTTTTTCGGCCTTGTCCTCCTCATCCTTGGCATAATAGGCGGAGCGTACCAGGAGGCCGACCACGTCGGCATCCTGTTCAATCGAACCCGACTCACGCAGATCCGAGATACGCGGTTTTCCACCATCTCTCTTCTCCGATTCACGGTTAAGCTGTGCCAGCACAATAATCGGTATGCTGAGTTCCTTGGCGAGCGCCTTGATACCGGAGGAGATCTCCGCGATCTCGATCTGACGGTTTTCCTGTCCCCGCTTGGAGGGAGAGCGCAGGAGTTGAAGGTAGTCGATCACGATCAATCCCAGACCGTGCCTGTCCATGAGGCGCCGTGACTTGGCGCGGAGCTCAAGAATGCTGAGACCCGCGGTGTCGTCGATGTACATCTTGCTCTGCATGAAGGCTCCTGCTGCCTTGGTCAGATTGCTGGACTCCGCCTTGCCCAGAAAGCCGTTCCTGACGCTCTGAAGGTTGACCCTTGCCCGTGAGCAGAGAAGACGTTGCACGAGCTGCTGGGAGCTCATTTCCAGGCTGAAGATGCCGACCGGAGTGCCATTATCCACAGCGACATGTTCGGCAATGTTCATGGCGAGTGCTGTCTTTCCCATGGAGGGTCGGGCCGCAATGACGATCATTTCGCTCGGGTGCATGCCGCTCGTCATCTGATCGAGTTTTTTATATCCGGTAGGGACACCGGTGACTTCGCCCTTGTTTTTATAAAGCTTCTCGATCGATTCGATCGCCGCGTTCACATGGTCCTTGATGTCGGGTAGTTCACCCCGGAAACGCTGCTCCCCCACGGTAAAGACCTGTTTCTCGACATCATCGATGAGTGTTTTGACGTCTCCCTGCTCCTCGTAGCACCTCGCGGCCGAGGCGGTGCATACCGAGATCATCCGGCGCAGGAGATGCTTCTCCCTCATGATGTCGAGGTAGTATTCCGCGTTGGTTGCGGTGGGCAGGAATGTCTGAAGATCTGCGAGGATGGCAGGACCACCTATTTGCTGGAGTAAATTCCGATCAGCAAGGACTTGGGTGACGGTGACAAGATCGATCGGATGATTTTTTTTCCAAAGATCAATCAGCACCTCGTAGATTGTGCCGTGTGCCGGATGGTGAAAATGGCTCTCGTCAATTCGTTCGATCGCGATCGACAGCGTGTCCTTTGGCGAGAGAAGAATTGAGGAAAGAACCCCTTTCTCAGCGTCTATACTGGCCGGTAGGGGACGATGGGCTTCCGGAAGTCGCTGACCCCCGCCGAAACGCGGTGCCGAGTCATTACTATTCCCCCTGCGAACAGAGGGAGTTGTTGAGCTCGGATTGGCTTCAGTAACTGAGGCAGGGCCGTCCTGTGGACCTTCGGCCATGCGCTTGCCCCCTCTCAGGAATTAAGCCTCGCTGCTCTTGCGGCGTGGCCTGCGTGTGCCGGATTCCTCTTCATCAAGAGGTTGCTCCAACTTGGGGGCGGCTGCGATCTCGATGCGAAGGGTAGCGGTGACTTCCGTGTGAATCTTGACTGCAATCTGGTGTTCCCCGCTCTCTTTGAGGGGGCGGTCCAGCACGATGGCATGACGCGGAAGAACAAGGTCCTTGATCTCGGCATTAAGACGCTCAAGAAGATCTGCGGCGGTGATCGATCCGAAGGCCTTGCCTGTTTCCCCGGTTTCAAGCTTCAGGTTGAGGCGAAGTTTATTGATCTTGGTTGCGATCGCCTCCGCCTCGTTAAGTTCACGGGCTTCACGCTCGGCGCGTTTTGCCTTGAGATTGTTGATTTTGCGGAGGGATGAGGGCGTCACCTCGAGCGCCTTACCGCCGGGGATCAGAAAATTGCGTGCATAACCGGCACGTACTTTGACGATATCGGCTTCTGCTCCCAATGATGGGACGGATTCGGTGAGGATGACTTCGGAAGTGGCCATAAAAAATATCCCGGTTGGTTTTGCTGCGGGAGGTGAGATCCTATCGCTTGTTGGGTCGGTGTCAACACAGTTTGAAACCTCCCGACATGTTTTCCCCTCCGATTGATCAGAAAACGGAATTTTTAGTTCGAAGCGGCCCTGATTGCAGGAGCTGAGTCACTCCTTCGGGCTGAATCCAGGCGACCACTCCCTGCTCAATCTCTG
>Ga0208497_1001189_pt1 | contig 10163 bp, 5 predicted proteins | sample CryBogCBE25Aug07_FD_184555 | JGI IMG/M metagenome (GOLD analysis project Ga0208497, IMG submission 184555) | Freshwater microbial communities from Crystal Bog, Wisconsin, USA - CBE25Aug07 (SPAdes) | ecosystem: Environmental > Aquatic > Freshwater > Lake | place: Crystal Bog, Wisconsin, USA...
CTATTAAACTTATTTACAATGGTAATCCTTTACAACTCGTTACTACTAAAATGTATACACCCTTTGGTGTCAAAATTTATAACAATGATTATTCTCATTTTACAAATTGTCATCTTGACTGTAGCATTTCTGAAACAAATGTGGAAATCAAAAAAATTCTTGAAGAACTTGATACCCGTATTCGAGAATTAATCACCGATTCACATGATAAAGCATTTGGTGAAATTAATTTCGATGATCCCAGTTGGTATTCAAGTATGTTTAAGGGCACTGGTAATTATCCCAAATTAATGAAAATTAGCTTGCCTCGTGATAAAAATGGCAACTTTGATTTCGTCATTTTCGATGACAAAAAAGAAAAGGTTAAATTAGATGATTCTAATATCGAAACCGTTTTGGCTAAAAGAACCGTCTTTAAATCCATCGTCGAATGCGCTAAAATTTGGGTTTTCAAAGGCAAAGTCGGCGTTACATGGAATTTAGTCCAAATGCGACTCGTTCCCGCTCAAGACACTACCGAACCCGAAGAAACCGTTTCCGCAAATGAGAAAAATATTTATACTCAAAATTTGATGCTTGACTAAAATTCTCGCGTTTAAAATATGCTCATTCAAAAGTCCGTTACAAATGCAAAAAAAAGCGCCCGCCACGGGCATCGAAGATGCCCGTTGTTCCAAAGATTATATATAATATATCTGGCGAAGCCTACAATTTAATATCAAATCATCGGACACACGGGCATCTTCGGTGCCCATGGCCAAGATTAATAATAATATTATTATTATTATTATTATTATTATTATTACAAGCGCGGGCCCGCATTAAAGATACATATGTTCTGGAGGAAGATCGCATACAAGATTGATTAAAAATTGTGGTTTGAGTTTGTCAAAATAATTTTTAAATTGGGTATAGCTGATTTCCAATTTTGTCGGCTTGGTATCAGATAATATAATTTCTTTATTGATTTCTAAAAGTATTTTTTCTAAAATTCTAATTGATTCTCGAGTACCACTTGAAACACGTGTATCGATGTGTTTTTCTATATAATTGATAATATCTGTATAACAACGGGTATCAAAATTAACTTCACATGGAAGATTTATATTTTGGATGATATCATTTAAACAATAATCTGATAAAATCTTGCAACGCTCACGTTTTGTCGGCGTTTCTACAAAGATGACATTTAAACGATCTAATAAAACTTTATCTATCTTGGATATGTCATTGAATGTAAACACATAAAATACACGAGATAAATCAAAAGTAATGCCACGGAAATAATGATCAGTAAATGTATTATTCACAGTCGGATCTGTTAAATTACTCAAAACTGAATAAATGTCTTTACCAGTATCCGAATTCGAGATTTTATCTAATTCATCAAAATACAATATCGGATTCATCATTTTAGTATCAATAACGCTTTGAATTATGGCACCATAATTTGATTCAACATAGGTAAAATTATGACCTAAAAAGTAACTTGAATCTTTGGTACCAGCTAATGATATAATTTTCATAGGAAGCCCGAGTACTTGCGATAAAATTTTAATAAATTTCGTCTTGCAAACACCTGCACTTCCATATAAAGCGATATTGTTCTTTTGTGTCCCAGGATTTGTTATAAACTTGCAAATGTAATTGATAATTTCATTTTTCACATTGTCCATACCATAAATTTGACGATCAAATTCGGTTTGAATTTTTTGTATAAAGTCTCGGACTGATTCCTTTTTTAAGTGATCATGAATATTGTAATATTGATTCCAAGGAACACTTAAACCAGCTTCTAAAATTTGCTGATTTTTATAATATTCAGTCGAGGTTGGATCTAATTTACGAAGAGTAAGATAATATTTCATCAAAACCGTTTTATTATCAAGTGTCGTTTCCAAATCTAAAATTTTTTGCTTCATCGATGCCAAATCCGATGTGATCAACTTATTCTTGATCAATTTTTCTATTTCTGATATCGTAGGCGTAGGTGCAGACGTTGGCGCTGGTGTTGGAACAGGCGGCGCTTGAATTGCATTCGGTGCGTTAAGCGTCTTATTAGGAACAGTAATTTCCTGTTTAATTTGAATTAAATTAGATGGTGGCAATTTAATCGTCACTTCACGTTCAGGCGATTTGCGCTTTGTTATTTTAATCGTAGGCTTTTCATGCACTGTTTTAATGTGCAATGTACAATTTAATATATTACACTTGCGCCCCTTTTTATCTCCCTTTTTATATATGTAGTCACAAAATGAATTGTTCGGTTCATTCATTCTTACTATATATAAACAAAATACTTTTATATAAAACTTGGCCCTTTTTGAAAAAAGGCGGGGCGGGGTCATGTCCCCGCACGACGTACCCTCCGGTAATTTGCATTTAGAATAAGAATATGTATTAACGCAGAATTATGCAAAAACTATGAGAAAATAATTTGTTTACGACAGACATTTTTTCTCGATTGTATTGCAAACTTCTGCGTTGGCGCTGCGTTCAAAATCAAAATTTAAGCTACGCTCTCTAAAGCGCGTTCAAAATCAAACTTTATTTTCTCTAAAGCGCGTTCAAAATCAAACTTTATTTTCTCTAGAGGTGCGTTCAAAATCAAAATTTATTTTCTTTATAGGTGCGTTCAAAATCAAACTTTATTTTCTCTAAAGCGCGTTCAAAACGCAAATTTAAGCTACGCTCTCCAGAGGTGCGTTCAAAACGTAAATTTAAGCTACGCTCTCGCAGAGGCGCGTTCAAAACGTAAATTTAAGCTACGCTCTCTAAAGTGCGTTTAAAATAAGTTTTGGCGCGAGCCTCGTCGCGCGGGGGACATGACCCCGCAGTTTAAAGTTAACCTTTTTATATATATAAAATGACTAACAGAAAATATAATTTGAAACCTGCTCACCCAGAACATCACGGCCTTTTATTCGGACTCGAACATTTCTCCGTTCCGACACCGGCACTTCCAGAAGCATTTGATATACGAACAACTTCGCATTGTTTTCCACCCGTTTTAGATCAAGGTGATCTTGGATGTTGCGCAGGAAATGAAGTAAGCAATGCTTTGCGTTTTTGTATCGGAAAAGAATTTGGAATGCAATGTGAATGGCAACCTAGCCGACTTTTCGTTTATTATTTTGGAAGAAGTCTTGACGGTTCTCCTTTAAATGAAGATACGGGAATGAGTATTAACTCAGCTTTTGAAAGTGTCAAACGTTACGGTGTCTGTAAAGAAGATATCTGGCAATATGATATCACTAAATTTAGTCAAGAACCTCCAGCAGATGGATTGACTGTCGCGAAAAGCCATATTCCCGGATTTAATTACCTTAGTATTCAACAAGATCTCGTTCATCTGAAACAAGCCTTGGTTGCCGGATGGCCTGTGGTATTTGGTATCCAAGTTTATAGTTCGTTTGAATCTGAAGAAGTTGCTAAAACAGGAGTTGTACCCATGCCAAGCGCCGATGAAGAGTATTTAGGGGGTCATTGCGTCTTGCTCTGTGGATATGATGATAAAACTAAAACGTTTATTTGCAGTAACAGCTGGGGAACTGAATGGGGTCAACATGGATTTTTCACTTTGCCTTACAACTTTGTCTCTAATAAAGAATTATCTTCGCAATTTTACCAAGCAAGGTATTTCAAGTAAAACGTTATTTTAACATTTAATTAATTTATAATTTAATTGAATGTATCTCTATTTAAACGTGCATTCCAGTTGCATGATAATTAAGAACAGTAGATACCCACCCAGAATAAGTGGTTGAACTGCTGTAATAAATTTGCCCTGTAGATGAATCTATACTGAAATTGATATCTATCGAATCACCAATGATATCAGTATAAATTGACCATCCAGATCTGCTTTGAATACCAGAAATGGTATAATGAGCATAACAATTTACTCCAGCAACAACAGAAACAGACACAATTAAATTAAATGACCTGTATGTTCCGCTATCAAAAATCAAATTTGTAACTACACCATTTACTGTTGTTCCATTCGCTGCATTAAATGTTCCCCCGAAAACTTTGTTTCCAGCAACTGAAAAAGCACCATTTATAGTTAAATTACCTCCGACATTAGCATTTTTAATAATACCAATACCACCCGATACAGTTAAAGCACCCGAACTTGATGTTGTAGAATCACTTGAATTAGATAATACCATCGTTCCAGTGACATTTAAATTTCCTGATGTTGGAATATTTGGAGCGTAACCAATAGCAGTCGAAATCGTTCGGATATTGTAATTCATCGTTGTGCTCAACCAATTGCTTAAATTCGTCGATGTATATTGAAGTTGGCCTCCGGAAGTAATTGAAAAAGTGATCCCTGTATTGTCACCTATGTAATGTGGATCAATTTGCCAACCTAAATCATTATATATTCCTCCAATCGTATATTGAGCAAATGAATTTCCGCCAACAGAACGAAACACTGCTATTGAAAGATCGAGATTAAATGATCTTGTGACTGAACTTGAAAAAGCAACCCCTGTTATATTTGCCGGTGTTACAACATTATTTGCTCCAGTAAATGTACCTGAGTAGTAATTTGAAATCCCACCTAAACTTAAGCCACCTCCTACATTTATATTTTTGGCTATACCTGCACCGCCAGCTACGATCAAAGCTCCTGTACTTGAATTAGTTGAATCAGTTGTATTAAATGTACTTAAAATTCCAGAAATATTGAAATTTGCAGTTGTTGGAATCACAGGAGTATAACCAGATGAAGTTGAAATCGCTTGAATACTGTAATTCATCGTTGTGCTTAGCCAATTACTCACGTTCGTCGATGTATATTGAAGTTGGCCAACAGGCGTAATCGAGAAAACGACCCCAGTATTATCTCCGACACAACTTGGGAAAACTTGCCATCCAAGGTCATTTTGTATAGCGTCAATTGAATACATTGCGAACAAATTTCCACCCGTTGAACAACTAATTGAAACCGCGATTGAGATACTACAAGATCTCACCGATGAAACTGGAAATGAAACACCCGTGACATCTGCAGGACTTAGAACATTGTTTGCTCCAGCAAAAGTACCAGAATAATAACTTGTAATACCAGAGATACCAAGTGTATTTGTGAAAACACTTGATGTCGTCACATTTGCAATAAAATTTGTCGTTCTTAATGTACCATTGATATCAAGCGTATATTGCGGATTTGTCGTGCCGATGCCGACATTCACAGATCCGCTCGAACCAAAGAAAATAATATTGCCACTCGAACCAGACCATTGAGATCCTATGTAAGGTACTCCATTTTGATACAACCCGCCATTGAAATTAATATTGCCATTCACGTCTAAAGCTTGTGACGGATTCGTTGTTCCGATACCAACGTGAACGGATCCGGAAGAACCATAGTAAAGTGTGGAACCACTCGAACCAGACCATTGAGATCCTATGTAAGGTACTCCATTTTGATACAACCCGCCATTGAAATTAATATTGCCATTCACGTCTAACATTTGCGATGGATTCGTTGTTCCGATACCAACGTGAACGGATCCGGAAGAACCGTAGTAAAGTTTAGATCCACCTGAACCAGACCATTGTGATCCTACGTAAGGTACGCCATTTTGTAAAAGATTTCCATTAAAATCAAGATTTCCATTCACATACAAGTCTTGTCCGATACCAGCGCCACCTAAAACAGTTAAACCACCTCCGGCAGTAGGACTTGTAGCATTGATACTTGATTGAATGGAAACTCCTCCAAAACTGACCAGCGCTCCTGAACTTGCACTAACCGATCCATCTGTAGCGGTTAAAGTTAAATAAGCCAAAGTTTGAGCTGAATTTGAATATAAAATCGCACCTCCTGCATTAATGTTCCCTGAAATATTGATATCCCCATTGATATCCAGTGTGTATCCAGGATTCGTTGTACCGATACCGACATGAACCGAACCTGATGATCCAAAGTAAATCGTAGATCCAGATGATCCTGACCATTGAGAACCGACATAAGGTGTTCCATTTTGAAATAATTCACCGGTAAAATTAATATTAGCAGCTGTAATGGAATTAAAATTAGTGTCTTGATACACATTGACAAAATTTCCATCAAACATCATCACCGTTGTTCCAGCATTGACGATACCTAAATTACCGGTGCCAACTGAATTGGTATTTTGACCAATAGTCCAACTTCCCGCAGTTGTATAGTTATTTGTAGCAGAAAACATGATACTTGTTTCATTACCTGCATTCACACCTGCCAAACGAATCTGAGGCGCGATATTCGTTCGGATATTGGTTTGACCATTGATACCAGCGCCACCATACGCTACAAGAGCTCCTGTAAAAGAACTGACGGAATTGCATGTACTGAAAATTTTAACAGGACCTGATATCATTGCATTTTGACCCAATGCTAACCCACCTGCAACTGAAATACCGCCACCTGAAGTAACGCTTGTCGCTGCTTGACTACAACTAATACCTAAACCACCGTCAATTGTGATAGCCCCTGAAGTGTAACTCGTAGAAACATCCGTTTTATTGAAATTAAGATTGCCTGTAACTGAATTAATACTTAATTTGCCATGAATATTGACATCACCTACAATACCTACACCACCCTGAACTGTTAAAGCGCCCGTTGTTTCAGATGCACTCGTGGTTGAATTTAAAATAGAGACTGAATTTGTAAATGTAGCGATATTATGGTCAATCGAAACTGTATAACTACTAGATCCATCAGGTGTCATTGTTATGGTACCACTGGGTTGAATTTGCATGCGATTAGAACCATTTCCAGTAAAGAAATTGATACTACCGGTTGTAACGTTGCCTGCACATAAATTTAATTGACCGCCTGAAACAGCTGTTTCATTACCATGTAAAAACATGATACTTCCATCTGAATTATCAAATAAACTTGAAGCTGCTAAAGCAAGATAACCATCACTTGCTCCCGGTGTCGTGTTTAAACCGATCCAACTGTTTGCTGGTAATACTACATTGGCATTCATATTACTTGTATTATTGATTCCAACACCTAAATTAGAAGCGATCAAAACGCTTTGAGAATTATTGAAATTGATAAAAGTACTGCCGGTTGTTGTATTGGAATTGATATAAAGATCTCCTTTACCATTGGCTGTATTTAAATTGACATTGGAATTGACATCGAGACCAATGATATTATTTTGGACTCCAGATGTATCTAACCAGTTAAGAAATCTGGAATTATCAATTGTTAAATTATTTTTAAAATTCCACGAAGAAGACATTATACTAAGCGATTAAAAAAAATATTAAAAAATTTGACCTTTTTAATATCTTATTTTAGTTTATCTTATTTTCTTTGTTAGAGTATTTATTTGCATTTTTGGGTATTTATTTGCATTTTTTAAGATCTTCATAGTATCGTTCAAGCGACTTTTCGAAATTTAATGAAACACCAAAATGAAATGCTTCAGGACGTTTTTCTAAAATGAGTTTACATGCTTGTTTAGGAGTCAAATTTTGTTTTGCTATTAAGTATGCCGCGACCATACAAGCAGACCTTTGTCTACCAGCATAGCAATGAACTAAAATATTTTCCCCTTGTAAAACGATGTGTTTATGAATAAATTCAACTGCAGCGGGCATGAATAAATGAGCTTTATTAAAATCTATTTCTTTTAATGAATCATCTATAGGTATACGCATGTATTCAATGTCTTTTTTAGCAAAGGTATTAGGGATATCTTTTGTGCAATTTAAAACTGCTTTAATTTTTTTATCACCAAAAAATTCAGGGTCTTTTGCTGCTTGATAATTCCCAAGATACAATTTAGACATGATTTTATTAAACGTTGCTAAAGGAGCGTCTTCATTTTTTACAACGATCGCGCCTTTTCTTAAAGGACTCATTTTATAAATATATTCTGCCATTGATACAGGTGCCGTCTTACGAACGCGTTTAACAGTAGCCATTAATATATCCTGAGAAAAAGATATTTTGAATTAAATCAGATTAATTAAGTTGTGACACGTGTATGTTAACTACAACACGTGTATGTTAACTACAACACGTGTATGTTAACTACAACACGTGTATTCAAATTGATATTGATTACCAGCAGAATTTCTTTGCAAGTGAATTTGAGATAATGCTTCATTTGAATTGCATTGAATGTCGTGACGATCTAAAAAGATAGAATTACCACCACCATCGTTATTCATACCTGTACTTGTTTGACGGCAATTTAAAGGTTGAGGTTGTGTATTTGGCGCACATGCAAATTGCCATTGATACATCCCGTTTCCACTTCGATTCAAATGAAGTTTAGTCATGACATTACCAGAACCACAATCAGCATTATGACGATCGAGATATATCGTATTACCATTGCCTTCATCATTAAATGGTGTTGCTTGTTGACTCACTGCACCTAATTGACCTCCGTTCGCACATGTGAATTGATACTGAAACGTGTTATCACCTGTTCTAGAATAATGTAATCTATTTAATGGCTGATTACCACAGTCTATGTTATGACGATCTAAAAAAACTGCATTTCCACCACCGCCATCATTGGATGGTGTTGTTTGTTGGTTACCCGCAGAAAATGGAATATAAGGCGCTTGTACAGGTACAGGGGCTGAAGCTGGTGTTGCTGCTTGCGCGGGTGCTGGTGTTGAAACTGGCGCAGAAGCTGGGGCCGGAGTTGAAACTGGCGCAGAAGCTGGGGCCGGAGTCGATGCTTGTTCAGATGCAGAAGGTGCGGGAGTTGAGACTGTTGCTGGAGGGGGTGTTTGTGTAGAAATATAAATCAAGGCAGCGATTAAAGAACTTGAACTTAACATGATACACAAAAGAATCAATAAAGTTATAGTTTCCATTTTATATACTTTCCAAATAAAAAAGGTTTAAAAATAACTGTTTTTATATTTTAAATGAATTCTCCGCGACAATTAAAAGTACTTTTTCAAGTTTGGTGGCAAATTCCTCATAGTTACAGTATTGTCTCTGCTTTGCAACTTGTTCATTTATTTAAACGTTATGGACCTGATGGCACAGATGAATTGGATATTTATCTTGAAGAAATGCCTTATTTTCAACCACATTGGAATGAAAAGAAAAAATTGGTTTATTCAGAAGAATACAATACCATTTTACGTAATTTAAAACCACGAAGCGCTTGTACTACACAATTTGATTTAATTTATCGTCAAACGTATCCTTATAATATCACCATTGAAACGAGCACTCAAGATGTTCCTAAATGTGTGTTTTACACAAGTGAATTTCGCGATTTTTTAAATGAAAATTACTTTTTAGCAGATTTTCAGAAAACGGACGAAACGATTACACAATTTTTCAAAGATCACCCCGAGTTTTATTTTACAAGCCCAAGTAATTGGAGCAGCCGTGGGTTGATCAAGTATCAAGTCCCAGAAGATCGTAACAGAGTTATCACCCATGGTGTTGACAATACCATTTTTCATAAATCAAAAGATCCTCGTCGTCGTCAAGTGATCAGAAATATGTATCGCGTATCTGACTCGGATATACTTCTTATTTCAACAGGCGCGATGACAGAAAATAAAGGAATTTTATTGATTTTACAATTAGTGCATTTCTTGGTCAATCGTTTAGGTAAAAAACATTTTAAATTACTTCTTAAAGGAACTGGCGATCTTTATCAATCAAAACAATTCCTTGAAATTTACTTTGAAAAACTTGTAAGTGCCGGTGTTTTAACAGCAGAAGAAATGGAGTCGCTTTATACATCTCATATTATTTTTACCGATAAAACACTTAGTTTCAGTGGCATCAATGATCTTTATAATGCAAGTGACCTGATGTTGAGCCCTTATTTAGCGGAAGGATTTGGATTGACGCCTTTAGAAGCCTTGGCATCTGGATTACCAGTAGTTGTACCGATTACAGGAAGTACCAAAGAATATATGGAAGAAATTTATGCTAATGGTGGTGGTGCAGATTTTATTCAATATATCCAAAGTTCCGTTTTCAGAGCGCCAAATGGCATTTGCCAAAATCAAATTGATCTTAACAGTTTAGTTCAAACTGTAGTCAATTTCGATCCCAAAAAAGATCGTGCAGCGAGTTACCAGCAAATGACACAATTTATTGAAAAGAATTATTCGTGGAATCGCGTTGCGGAACTACTAAAAGATTACTTCAATAC
>Ga0208497_1001204_pt1 | contig 10087 bp, 13 predicted proteins | sample CryBogCBE25Aug07_FD_184555 | JGI IMG/M metagenome (GOLD analysis project Ga0208497, IMG submission 184555) | Freshwater microbial communities from Crystal Bog, Wisconsin, USA - CBE25Aug07 (SPAdes) | ecosystem: Environmental > Aquatic > Freshwater > Lake | place: Crystal Bog, Wisconsin, USA...
GCTCAAGAGAAGTTGACTAAAATGTACAATATGATTATTCCGTTAATTAATAATCTTTCAAAAGATCCTCAAAAGGAATATATTTTGTGGCCTGGCAGAGACAAGAAGTTGGCTGAATTTAAAGCTAGTCTTGATGCTCTAATCAGCGATGATTAATTTTCTTGCTCTGTTAACATCTTTAAGTCTCTCTGGCGTGTCAGCTTATTATTCTATAATAGGCTTGACTGCTGTGTTTGCGGGATCATATTGGCCCGTTGTTATTATGGGATCGACATTAGAGATAGCAAAAATAATTTCTACATCTTGGCTTTATAGAAATTGGAAAACAGCTCCATTCCTATTAAAGATATATTTGACGCTTGCTATCTTTTTGTTAATGCTTATCAGCAGCATGGGTATTTTTGGATTCTTATCTAAAGCCCACATAGAACAAAATTTACAAATAACAACCGGTGATGTAGATCAAATTCAAGTTGTTCAATCAAAAATAGATAATGAACAACTTGCAATTGAAGATTTAAATAAACAGATTGCACAGATTGATGCTGCTGTAACTAAAATGACCGATAAAGGTCAGGCACAAAGTTCTTTACAAGCTGCAGATAAACAAAGAAAGCTTCGTGATGACCTCACCAACCAGAAATCAAAACACGTTGATACTGTATCAGGGCTCAAGACTGAAAAAGTTAAACTTGAGTCGAATGTCAAGAAGACAGAAGCAGAAGTTGGTCCAATTAAATATATCGCAGCGGCTATATATGGATCCTCAGGACCTGATACACTTGAGATGGCTGTTCGGTGGGTTATACTTTTGTTGGTTATTGTATTTGATCCTCTCGCAGTTGTCCTTCTTTTAGCAGCCAATCATGGTTTGAATAATAATAAAAAAACGTTGTCTGAATTAACGAAAAGCAATATATTAGTAATAGATTCTAAAAATGTATTACAACCTCAAAATAAAACTATAATTGGAGTTTTCATGTCTCTTATCAACCGTTTAATTAAAAATTCTACTATTAAAGATACATCACTTCTTACTGAGTCGAAGATTTATGGCAAGAAAGATATGATTACCACTAGCGTTCCAATGGTGAACGTAGCACTATCAGGTAGTGTGGATGGAGGTCTTACCCCAGGTCTCACGGTTCTCGCTGGACCATCAAAGCATTTTAAGTCTGCTTTTTCTCTTCTTATGGCATCAGCTTATATGAAGCAGTATCCTGATAGTGTCCTTCTATTCTACGATTCAGAGTTTGGTACTCCTATGAGTTATTTTGAATCATTTGGTATTGACATGGCTCGTGTTATTCACACGCCAATTACGGATATCGAAGAACTTAAGTTTGATATCATGAAACAACTTAATGAAATTACTCGTAATGAAAAGGTTGTTATGGTTATCGATTCTGTTGGCAACTTGGCTTCCAAGAAAGAAGTTGAAGATGCGGCCAATGAAAAGTCTGTTGCAGATATGTCTCGAGCAAAGAGCCTGAAGAGTTTGTTCCGCATGGTAACACCTCATTTAACAATGAAGGATATTCCATTGCTTGTTGTCAATCACACATATAAGGAAATTGGATTGTATCCAAAGGACATTGTTGGTGGTGGTACTGGCATTTATTACTCTGCAGATACAATTTGGATTCTTGGTCGTCAGCAGGATAAGGATGCTGATGGCATTCAAGGTTATCACTTTATTATTAATGTGGAAAAATCTCGATATGTTAAAGAAAAATCTAAGATTCCTATCACTGTTTCTTATGAAGGTGGTATCAAGCGTTGGTCGGGCATGCTCGATTTGGCTATCGAAGGTGGCTATGTGGTTAAACCGTCAAATGGATGGTATCAATTAGTTGATCGTTCCACTGGTGAAGTGTCTGGTAATAAGATGCGTGCTGCAGATATTGAAGACAATGGTACAATTTGGAAGCAAATTCTTTCAACTACTAACTTTGCAGAATTTATTAAAAAGAAGTATACATTAGCTCAAGGTTCCCTTGTACATGATGATGCAGAGGTATTAGAAGATGAGTAATACTAGTTTCTTTAATTCAGATAGTATGAGAGAGCTTCAAGAAATCTATCGAGAAAGTCGAAACGAGTATGATAATGATTCAGAAAAATATTGGGAGTCATTATTATACGAAGATAAGCTAAAGGCATTTTATATTGTTACCAAACGTATCCATAAAGGTGATGTGGTCGACAGAGGATCTTTTAGATACGTTCTTTATGATACCTTTGGTTTTGATATGGATTCATATCTAGTTGGTATGGATTCGGGATATATGGAAATTCATAATGCTATTGCCGAGGGTTTAAGTGATGACGAACGAACAGATGGAAGTAAAGATAAGTAAATTATCTTTGCCTATTGAGACTCATATTATGATGACTTGTGACACCCAAGAGGATGCTGTATTGTTAGCTGTTGCTATGCTTAGGAAAGTAATATCTATTTTTGATACGAATTACAATCCTGAGAGTCGTAAAGCATTGATAGAGCAATTTAATAAGTGATGACATTTAATTCTTGGTCTGTTCGTTGGATTGGTTTCAGGGGTAATTTATTCCATTGGAGTATTTTTAGATTAAATAGTGGATATCCTTATGAGTCTTGGCGTTTTGGTCCTATTTTAATTAAAAGGTATGTACATTGATTGAGAAAACTATTCTATCACATCTTGTATTTAATGAAGCATTTGCAAGAAAGACCCTCCCATTTTTAAAAGATGAATATTTTCATAATCTTTCGGATAAGGTTGTATATGGTTTAATTAACGAATATGTTAACAAGTACAATAATACTCCTACCAAAGAAGTTCTTTTTCTCGAATTGAACAATAAGGATGGAATGTCAGAAACGACATTCAAAGATACAAAAAGATTGATAGAGGATCTCCAAATTGACAATACAGAAATTAAATGGCTTTTGGATAGCACTGAAAAGTTTTGTCAAGAGAAGGCTATCTACAATGCAATCATGGCATCGATCAAAATCCTTGATGATAAGACTGGATCAAGCTCTACAGGCGCTATTCCTACTTTGTTATCAGACGCTCTTGGCGTCAGCTTTGATGTTAGCATCGGTCATGATTATTTTCTTAATGCTGATGATCGGTTTGACTTCTATCATCGCAAGGAAGAACATATTCCCTTTGACCTTGACTACTTTAACAGTATTACTAAAGGAGGTCTTGTTAGAAAAACCCTCAACATTGCCCTTGCAGGCTGTGTACATCCTGATACACTAATTACAGTAAGAGTTAAAAAGTAACCCCTGTCCCTGCCAACGTTTATATAAATATAAAACAAACAGTTGGAGGACTACATGAAATTGATATATCAAAGAGCATATAATATGTTATTAGAAACAACCAAATTTCGTTCTAAATTTATTGGTTGTCATAAACATAGAATTATACAGGGATACAAAGGTGGTACTTATGATACGATCAATATATTATATTTGACTCAGCATGAACATTCTCTAATCCATTTTATATTATGGAAGATCAATGGAGATTTTAGAGATAAAAGAGCATATAAAATGATAGGAAAAGGCCCTTCTGGTCTATCTCATGATGATAGGGTAGATCACGGGTTATTATGTGCTAAAGATAAAATTGGGTTTCATGGTTTTCCCGATGACATAAAAAATAAGTGGAGAAACAAAGGTAGAGAAGTACAACAAATAAAAGCAGTTGAAAATAATGATAAAAATTGGTATTATTGGTCTACTAAAAAAGGTAGGAAAGAAAGAGCGTCACTTGGTGGTAAAGCTAGCTATGGTAAAAATAAAGCTTTTATTAAACAACAAGGTTCATTCAAAGATAAGTCTAAAGCATCAGATGCTGCTAAAAAATCTGCAAAAAAACCTGTTACTAACGGCAAAGATATAATTAAGTTTCACACAGAAGAACAAAGAATTGCTTATTTGTTAAGCAACCCAGCATGGAGAAAAGGGTGTCCTACGAAGAAAGACAAATTAGAATTGGTGATATAAAATCCCTTTTAGAACAAGGATATCAAATTGAAGTTGATTCACCAGATGGTTGGGTGGGTGTTAATTTTTTTATTGATAAAGGACTACATGAAGAATATGTTCTTAGTATGAATAGTGGTGAATTTGTATTAATTAATGCAGAGCATTTATTTGAGACATCAGTAGGGTGGGTAAGTGCAAGAGAATTGAATGGCGCAGGAGAAGTAGAATTTTTAACTAAGCGAGGGTATGAAAAAGGTTCAGTCTCACATACAGGTAATATGATCCCTATTGTTGACATTAATGTAGAACATGAAAACCACAGATATTATACTAATGGTATTTCTTCTCATAATACTGGCGTTGGGAAATCTCTTTTTATGTGCCATTGTGCTTCGAATAACTTAACACAAGGTAAAAATGTTCTTTACATAACAATGGAAATGGCTGAAGAAAAGATTGCAGAACGTATTGATGCTAATCTTCTAAATGTCACGGTCGATGAGTTGTCGACCCTTCCTAAAGAGGCATATGATAAAAAGATTAGTCGTGTCAAGGAGAAGACAGTTGGAAAACTCGTTATTAAAGAATACCCCACAGCTGGTGCTGGTTCCGCTCATTTTCGTCATCTTATTAATGAACTTCGTATCAAGCGAAACTTTGTTCCTGATGTTATCTATATCGATTATCTCAACATCTGCTCTTCTAGCCGTATTAAGTCTGGAAGCAATGCCAATTCATATACGCTCATCAAGTCAATTGCTGAAGAGCTTCGTGGTTTGGCCGTTGAGTTTAATGTTCCTGTGGTTTCTGCCACTCAAACTACTCGAGGTGGTTTTGGTAACAGTGATGTTGAATTAACAGATACTGCAGAATCATTTGGTCTTCCTGCAACCGCAGATTTAATGTTTGCTTTGGTAGCAACAGAAGAAATGGAAGCACTTAACCAATTAATGGTCAAGCAATTGAAGAACCGTTATAATGATCCAACGATTAACAAAAAGTTTGTTATCGGTATCGATCGCGCCAAGATGCGTTTATATAATGTGGAAGCTTCTGCGCAAACATTAACTGATGATACTCCTGTGTTTAATACAACAAGATCTGGACAATCTATGGATTCAGACAAACGAAACAAATTTAAGGCATTAACTGTATGAAAACTGGTGACGAAGCATATGAACAGTTTGTAGCTGACATCATCCTTACATACTTTGCTGACCAGCTTAAAGCTGGGCGATCCTTTATAATGGAGTCGGAGATTTGGCAGCTACTTGGTTTAGAATTATCAAAAGATCAGGAAGATCGAAAATTTATCCTTAAACAATATCAGGACAATGTAATTCCGTTTCCAGCCAAAAATAAATTAAATTAACTGTTGCCTTTTTTATTAAATTATCATATATTGATAATATGAGCAATGGTAACAATATGCGAACAGCAATTTTATCCGCGGTTGCAGCAGCTGGAGTTGTTTCGATTGTGTGTCTCTCACAGTCAAATGCGACTCCAGTTTCTCTGTCTTCCGAGCAATTTACAATTCAGCCAGTGGTACAAACTACCCATTTTACCAAGGTTGGTATCAAAGAAGTTGAAACAGACCTGGAATGCCTTGCCAAGAACGTCTATTATGAGGCTGCTTTTGAGCCTTTGAAAGGCAAACAGGCAATCGCTCAGGTGACAATAAATCGTCTTAAAACAGGCCGTTGGGGCAATACGATCTGTGAAGTTGTATATGCTCCTTCGCAGTTTTCCTGGACTTTGAAGTTAGACAACCATAAGCCTCAGGGCAAGGAATGGATCGTAAGCCAGCAGGTTGCCTATGAGTTCCTTGAAAAAGGTGCTCGTTTGAACTCGCTTAAAGGCAGCATCATGTATCATGCAGATTACATCCATCCTCCAATCTGGGCAAACAAGAAATATAAAGTAGCGCAAATTGGTCAGCATATTTTTTACAAAAAAGACGTAAAAATTTAAAAAAACCTGTTGCCTTTTTTATTAAATTATCATATATTGATAATATAGAGAAACACAAAAGGAACACACAAATGGCTACTCGTTCGTTAATCACCCTTGATAACACTGGTGTTTTTACTACAATTTACTGCCATTGGGATGGTTATCTTTCTGGTGTTGGTAGGAGCTTGTTGGAAAACTACACGGATATCAACGATGTAGAGGAACTCCTTGATTTAGGTGATCTTTCTACTCTTGGTTATCATCCAACAGAATGCAAGCCTTTTGCAAAAGAGACCAATGAATTTGCCAAGGATTTCAGCTCGTTACAGAATCTTCTGGTTTATTTCCACAATTCTGATTGTGAAGTTCTGTATATTTTCAATGGTTTTGGTTGGGAATATATGACGAAAGACATGGATCAACCTTTGCTGTTGGTTCCTTCAGATGTAAAATCAACCAAGTATTCCAACATTATGCCAGCTAACACGTTGAATTAACAGTATAATATTGCCACTGATATTACAGGGTTTTTTCTAGACCCTTGATATTAGTGGCGTTTATTTTTGTTTGGTCGAGCAGAATTCAATAACCTATGCAATTGTCCACCTGCTAAAACAACTTAAAAAATTTCCCTGTAATATCAAGGGCTTTATTTTTCCTAGATTTTTTAAAATAATTGTTGCCTTTTTATTCAGGATGCCATATATTGATAATATAAGCAATGGAGAGAACAAATGTACGCAGTAATTGAAGCCTACCAAATCTGGATTGAACTCGCAGTAGTTCTTCTTACAGGCATCTCGATTTTTGAATTTTTCCAAGCTTAAAATAAAATAATCGTTGACTTAATATCCAAACCATCCTAGTATCATAATACAGACACACACAGGAGTTACAAAATGTCTAAGATTGAAATGGCTCGTAAGATTGCAGATCAGAATCCTTCTCTTGATCGTAAAGGTTTGATTGAGGCTTTTATTTCTCAATTGAACATGACAAAAGCAGGTGCTACGACTTATGCGTACAACTTGTCTAAGGGTCAGCCTAAGGCAGAAAAGTCTGCCAAGGTAGCTAAGTCCACTCGTGCTAAGACTGTCACGGAAATCTCTCGTGCAGAGCTTCCTAAGCAGTCAAAGCAAGAACGTATGGCTATGATTAAGGATGTTGCTAGCAAGCAGAAACAGCTTGAGGCTGAGTCGCAGAAACAGGATCTAGATGTGATGCAAGCTGAGATTGATGAGTATGTTAAGGAAGCTCAGGCTTATGTTGCATCTTTGTCTTCTCCTACTCGCAAATTTATTGGTATGGCTGAGTAAGCTCAGTAATTTTTTATATAAATAGATTTGCGGATGTCCTACGGGACCTCCGCTATTAGGTAATTTTTTAAACAGGCACTAATTTAATGTACTCGGCTAATTGCTTTAAACATGATCAACGCACAGTCAACGGGACAATGTCACCGATTGGTAATGCATGGACATATGAAGGCAAGAAGGAGCGCATGATTTAAACCTAGGATAAAATCCAAAGTTTGGTCAAGCGCTCAGGGAAACCGGAGCGCTTTTTTGTTGTTGCCTTAATTAGAAAAGTATGGTAGATTAAGACTCGATGCTGTTCCGAGTGGATAAGAACAGCCCCTGACTGGTACTGGCACCAAATGGTCGCAGGTGGTTTCCAGCAGGGAGAAGAAGATAACGAAAGTTATCTCTTCATGGATACATGGCATTGTTGTCAAGCCTATGGGGCATTGTTGTCAAGCTGTGTATCTTTGTAGAGGTAATAGTTATCTCTTCATGGATACATCAGAGCCCAAAGTGTGTGCACAATAATAAACACAGAGGTAGGCTTCCCAGAATCGGTAACCAGCTGTAATAACGAGTGGCATTGGAAGTTAGATAGCTGGTGTATCCTTGAAGAGATAATTGTTGTTTCGCTTATACAGGAAACTAATAGTGCGGAGTAATTAACCGAAACTGTAAACGAATAGGCTGGTGGAAGGGTGATGTATGAGCACCGTAAAGCGGGAAGCGGCTGATCCTGAGGTTGGGTTAGATTCCCATGGTTTGTGTATTCTGTATAAGCGTAACAACAATTTTGGACGGTATTGGCTAGGTGCTGATATCTGTATTCCCTGGCAGGAGTACGAACGAGGGATGCCAGTCTCTCTAGTAGCCAAATAACTAATTGTAGCAGTATGGCACTGCTGGTGAAGCACCTACGGAGATGGTAGGAATGCAGACGGGCCTCCTGCCGGTCTAACAAAACAAATGCCAACTAAACTGGAGAAGTGGGAGAGTGGTTTAATCCGTTAGTCTTGAAAACTAAAGAACGTGAAAGCGTTCCGTGAGTTCGAATCTCACCTTCTCCGCCATTATGTTTGCTGCCTAAGTGTTAAAGGTTGCACACGAGTTTGTGGCACTCGTAGAACTGGATCGATACCAGTAGGCAGTACCAAAGAATTGCAGGTGTGGTAACCTGTATATCACCTTCCCAGTTGTCCGTATAGCTTGGGGAAGGATATAGTCTGAGGGCGACTGGAGCTCCTCTTATGCGGACGTTACCCTTTGACCTAAACCTGTCGGCACGTGGATCGACGCTGGAAGGAGTAACCAGCAATGAATTTTGGGACGGCTGCTCAGACGGCGGATGGGCACGGGGCTGTAAACCTCGCACATAAGAAACGGAGTAGGTTCGAATCCTACCCGTCCCACCAAAATTTCTGTTGCATTATTATCAGCATTGTGCTAATATGATAATGTGGAGAAAAGGACGTAGTGTCCAACATTTTATATTATGGAGAAGTGACTATGACTAATACAGCTCGCGTACTTGAAGTTCTTATGACTGGTGAAGAATTGACTGCAAAGCAGATTGGTGCTCGCTTTAAGATTGCTAATGCTCGTGCAACCATCTCAGCTCTTCGTTCAGAAGGTTATGCAATTTATTTGAATGAACATAAGGATACTAAGGGTCGTGTGACCAATAAGTATCGTATCGGAAAACCATCGCGTAAAGTGATTGCTGCAGGCTATAAGGCCCTCGGCGCAGAAGCTTATACGCGATAATAGCTAAGTCCCACCTCGGATGTAAAGGGGGGCTTAGCGGCCTCCCTTTTTTTATCTCTACATGAATGCATCAGTGGCAATCTGTGTCCAAGAAGATTGCGTAATGAGCTGTGACACACATCTGGTGTATTCTTGTAGATATAAAACGGACCCATAGCTCAATAGGTAGAGCAGCGAGCTTTTAACTCGAAGGTTTTCCGGTTCGAGCCCGGATGGGTCTACCAATTATTATATGGACCCTTAGCTCAATTGGTTAGCAGCGATCGCCTCTTAAGCGATAGGTTCTCAGTTCGATCCTGAGAGGGTCTACCAAATTATATGGAGTGTGTTATGTTTACAATTGAACAAGTATTACAATGGCAAGGGATCAGCGTAGTTGATAGTCTTGTAGCTACTGATTTGTGTAAGTCTAAATCAGATGCTCGACGTATGATTGATCAAGGTGCTATTAAGGTAGATGATATGAAAGTGACTGATTACAACGCTGTTGTGTTATTCAGTCCAGATAAAACAAAACATGTATTAGTACAAAATAGAACAAAATAATGTTAAAGTTTTTGTTCTTACTAAAGATATGTTAAATAAAGAATTTCTTACTTCTGTAATTCAATGATAGAATAGTCGGCTGATAACCGACCTACCGTGGTTTGATTCCACGCAGAAGTACCAAACTTTGCCAACAGCGAGGTCATGAACTTGCTGGTCGTTCGTCTATAGGATAGGATACAACTGCGGAGTCGGTTGAGAGATGGGTTCGACCCCCATACGACAGGCAATTTAATATGGTGGGCTCGTCTATCGGCTAGGACTCTTGATTTTCGCTCAAGCAAGAGGGGTTCGACTCCCCTGCTCACTACCAAAATTTGTATGAGACGATTTGAGTACTCGCGTGCCATTTCGTTAGCTCAGAATTGAAAGGTGGAAAAAATTCTGATCTACTATCCTCGTCGTGCCACCTTAACATCATACAATAGTATTTATCAGAGTGTGGGGAAGCCTGGTCGTTCCCGCCTCCCTTGGAAGGAGGAGCTCGGTGGTTCAAATCCACCCACTTTGACATCAAGGCAGACCCACAGAT
>Ga0208497_1001206_pt1 | contig 10068 bp, 15 predicted proteins | sample CryBogCBE25Aug07_FD_184555 | JGI IMG/M metagenome (GOLD analysis project Ga0208497, IMG submission 184555) | Freshwater microbial communities from Crystal Bog, Wisconsin, USA - CBE25Aug07 (SPAdes) | ecosystem: Environmental > Aquatic > Freshwater > Lake | place: Crystal Bog, Wisconsin, USA...
GCAAATATGTGTATTCTCGTATATAGCTCCTATAGAGATTTGTGTGATTCAGTTGATTCAGTGATTCAGTACAAAAAATGACAGGTTTTTAAATTGCTGCGACAATAGATTTAAAATTTGCACGGTAAGTTTCTCCCTTACACCATTCGACCTTCTTTGAGAATTCATTGAAGGTTATTTTTTTATTAAGAGTTTAAGATTATGAGTTCAAGGTTTGGAGAGGTAAGCTGGCGAATGCCCGGTAATGCCCTGCAAGAGGAAAAGGATAGAACGAGAGGTGGCGGTTATGATCGATCTGTGTTTATATGTCCTACCTGCAAAAATAAAAAAAGTAGTAGAGAGCATAAAGCGCTTAAAGGTAAATGCAGTAAACAACTACAACAAAAATATTTTAATGAAGGTGGGGAATGAATATAGTAATGATTTTGACGCTGTTATTAGTTTGGGCAATACCTTTGGTAGGGATTTGTTATTTCGTGGCGTTGATAAGCGTTAAAAGCTGTTTATGGGCTATGGATAAGTATGATGAGGATGAATACAAATGAATAAAGAAGTGATTAGAGTTATTGAAGAAAATATAGCTGAAATGTTTGATGAGGTTGAAAGTAATTGTGTTGAAACTGAACTTATCCTAACTCATATTGAAGTAGCTATTAAAGCACTTGAGTATTTTAAGAAAGAACAAGTAACGGATGATTTTATGGTGTTTTGTAGAACAGGAAAATACCCTGTTTAACTGGCCTTTAATTTCTTTTCCGCCTATTAATTTATGGAATTACCCTATGCTTAATGATGAAATAGATAAACCTGCTCATTACAATCTGGGCGGTATAGAGGTCTGGGATGCAATAGCTGCATGGGGATTGGGTTATAATCTTGGGAACGTGGTCAAGTATGTAGCACGAGCTGAACATAAAGATGCTCAATTAAGAGATTTGAAGAAAGCCAGAGCTTATCTCAATCGTGAAATTAATATTATTGAAGGTCTCTGATGGATGAGGCAGATTTTGCATCAGTTCAAGAAGAAAGGTTATTGGAGCTATACATCAAAGCTGCTAGAGGTATACCATTAGTGATTGATGGGGATGGGCATTGCCTTTGGTGTGAAGCCGTTATTGAGCTTGGAAGATGGTGCGGTACTGAGTGCAGGGATATGTGGGAAAGGGAGTAAGCATCCTTCTTGCTTGCCTATGTGCTTGCTTGCCTATGTAGTTATGTAATAATGATTAATTGGAGAATACAAAATGGCTGTTGATAAAGTGATTGGGGATAATATGGGGGCTTCATTAGGTGGTAAAGCTAGAGCAGAGGCATTATCTTCTGAAAAGAGAAGCTCAATAGCAGGAGAAGGTGGAAAGGCTAGAGCAAACGAACTATCACCTGAGCGTAGGTCTGAAATTGCTAGTCAAGGTGGGAAGGCTAAGAATGACAAATGAAGCTGCGGCTATGGGGTTTATGCTTATGGCTTTGTTTATGTTTACATGGTGGAGATGGTGAGGTGGGGGATGTTTTAGGTCGCTTTATTTTAAAATGGTACTAAGATGATAAATACCTTATAGATTGTGTGGTATTAGTTTGGTATCGAGTTAGTATCGAGTTAGTATCGAGGCGGTATCGAGGGGGTATCAGTTTAGTATCAGTTTAGTATCAGCATCTAAATTTTGGGCAAGTTGGTCTGGCCTCCATGGGGCTCGCCTTGTCGGCCGTCATTGCTATGTCTTTTCAGAGTTAAGCAATGTTACACGATATATTTTTAAAGAGCAATAAAAATATTATTTTTATTTATTTATTTTTAACTCAAGTTAGTCATAGCAATGACAAGCGCGCGCGTTATGAGATGCAGCGCTGGCGTAGATACTACGCGTTGAGTGTATGTATTATCAATCTTATTTTAAATAAAAGTTGGTGCTGGATGCTGGTGTGCTGGTGTGCTTGATGCTGGTGTGCTGGTGTGCTGGTGTGCTTGATGCTGGTGTGCTGGTGTGCTGGTGTGCTTGATGCTGGTGTGCTTGATGCGTAGGCAAAAAAAAGCCGGCTATGATGCCGGCTTGTTGGTTTGTGGTTAAGGATTATTTAGAATAAGAATACAAACGCTCTAATTGAGCTTTATTTAAAATCATATCTTTGCCAGATATCGAGGCATATTCTACTTCAGACGAAGTATATCCTTTGATGACTTGGTATCCGCCCAGGCTGCGGTTATAAAACAGACTACAGCCATTTTGTATGATTGCTGCTTTGCATTCTTTCTTCTTTTTTAACAAGCTAGTAACTGTTTCCATTTTTCATTCTCCAATTTTATTATTAAAATAAGTTGTCAGCGCTTGACTGACAACTAATGATTTATTACGTTCTTTTTTTAGCAGCTCGATAAGCTCAATCGAGAGAGTAAAGCTCATCGGCTGCTTTTTATCAGCAACCTTAGGTCTGCCTACTTTTTTAAGTGTCATCAGCTTAGTCCCGCACCGGCATGATGATATATATGATATTGTCTTCAGGCCTAAAATAACCGACATCTGCTAACACTCTAAAATACTTAAAACTATCGTTACCCATGTATTTATTTATATCTTTTTGAGCTTCGCCAACAAATTGCCAGTTAAATTGATGCTGGACAACATCATTAATATTATGCTCTTTAATTTTAGTAATAAATTTATCAAAGTTAGGATATACATGATCAATAGGTTCAAATATTTCAATCTGATTTAAACATTGAAGTTCATAACGACCATTTATTTTAAAAATACAAACTTCACTGTTTTCATGTTTTGCGCCAATCTTTTTTAATAGTGCTTTTATAGTATCAACGGGCACAATTATGCTATCGTCAGGAATCTCATTGTAGCAATCACTTATACAACATAGTCGCTGACCGTCGCTACCAACGATAGTGTCTTGTTTTATTAAAATCCCATTCAGATAAAATCTAATGTGTGCTTTTTTAGGTGTTGCGCTTAGCGCTAGTCTTAAATGTTTGATTTTCATGTTTATTTTCTCTTTGGTTTAGTTTATTTTTAAAAATAGTCATTATCAACACAATGTTGATAATATTTAGCATACTCATATTTAACAGTAGCGTTAGTTATGTCATAATCTTTTAACGCTTCTAACGCGTCGCTTGTATCGCCTGTTATTTGACATTCGTGATTCGCCAATTCGTACCAGATTATATCTTTTAATGCATTGTTTTCTAGCTCCCATTTTATTTTAAGAGCGTAGCTATTATTTAATTGTTTTGTTAGCACTAAAGCGTTGTTTTCTGGACAATACAAGCCGCCGCCTAAGCTTTTATATTTTTTACTTGCGTCGCTTGCAAGTGCCCATTGTTTAGCGCTAAATGCAAAAAAAGCGCCATTATCATCTAAGATTTTTGTTTGTTCCGCTGAATTGTTAAAATGTTTCATAGCATCACATATCACCATTATTAGCTAAAGAATACACGTCAACGCCGCCGACGATGATATGATCTAGTACTCTAATATCAAACATATTCGCACAATCTTTAATTTTTTTTGTAATTGTTTTGTCAGCTTGAGAGGACTGACAATTGCCCGAAGGATGATTATGAGCAAAAATTAGAGCGGCTGCATTATAAGCCAAAGCCTTTTTTATGACCTCTCGAGGATATACGCTAGCGCCGTCTATAGTGCCCGTAAAAAGACATTCATGTTTTATAAGCGCGTGCTGATTGTCTAAAAAAAGGCAATGAAATTCTTCGTGCTCTAAGCCCGCTAATTTGATTTTTAGATAGTTTTCGGTATCTTCTGGACTTTTAAAATAATGCTCTTTTTTTATTAGTCTTGACTCTAAAATCAAAAGAGCTTTTTTAATAGTCATATCGTCACTATCTATAGACTTAGCACTATAAATTGATGATTGTTCATTTTTTATTTTATTCATTGTATTCAGGTCTTATATTGTTAGTTAAAATTGGCGGTTTTCACGCCGCCGTCGGTTTGTGTGTTTATTGATTCCAAAGTTTATTGGCGCTTAACCACATGCTATGGCGGCCGCTGCTATGATGTATCTTCACTGACATAATAAACATCATATCATCTTCTTTTAGTAATATTTTATAGGCAGCGCCTTTGTATATAATGATAGTCATGATGTAATCCTTAAAAAGCGTCTCAGATATTGAGGCGATGTAAAGATTATACACGACTTTTAAATAATATCAAAACTTTTAAATAATATTTTTTATGTATATATAAGTGTAGAGCCCAAGCCTATCGCAAGTGTGGTCATACCACCGTAGGTGATGCTGCCGCTGGTCATGCCCAGACCGGTTAACTGCATACTGGTCAGGTTGCCGGTATAGTTGCTACGAATGTTATGTTATAACATCACATCATGGTGAATTAAACGGCGTTTAATTAAAATCCCTTTTGAATGGGCTTTATAGGGCAGGGGAGTGATAAAAAGCCCTGTAGGCCACGGAATACGGGCAATTTAACATAATATACATTATGCGAAGTTTTATGTTATTGTGTATTATCCATTAAAATCAACCTCCCCCCTGCTGTGGTTATTACTCTAAGTCATTGATTTGTATACTGTTTTTAGCCAAGTAGGGGGGGGTAGGCAGCAAACCCTATAAAACAAAGCATCTGACTAAGCCTCCCTATAAAATTTACAAAAAACCAAATTGCCTTTTGTGATACGATACAATCACATAAGCAAAATATACGTGAGTAAAATATGGGAAGACCAACCGGAAGACACCCCGAAGGAGTCTCTAACAAAGACCTAACGCCAAGTCAAAGTAGATTTTGTGAATTAATGATTGCAGGCCACGGATCATGCAGTTCTTATGCTTTAGCGTACGAAATAGAGGTAACAGAGGCCACCAAGTCAAGTTTAGGGCAACGAGGGGGTAGATTACTTAATAATCCTAAGGTAATTGCCCACATGGATAAAATCCGTGCGCCTATGCTTATTAGAATGGGGATGACCTTAGAAAGCCATTTAGACACCCTTGAAATGATTCGCGATAAAGCTATAGCTGCTGGTAATTTTGGAGCGGCTTGCTCAGCGGAAGTTGCTAGGGGTAAAGCTGGGGGGCTTTATATAGAGAGGTCTGAATCAACTATACGCAGTCTTAGTGCTAACATAACCGTACCATTAGATCAGCTTAAAGACGTTGCAGCGGCATTATTAACTAAAATATGAGTAATCATTAATGAGTGAAAGCAAAGTATTTACAGAAAGCGAAACAGCACTGGCGAGAGAGTTTTGCCGACAGGATTTTTATTTTTTTGTAAGGTGGATGTTTTACCACAACAAAAATGTAGAGTGGATAAAGAATAGCCACCACGAAGTTATGGCGAAAGCTATGAACGATGTATTCCATAAAAGGATCACTAGGCTTATTATCAACATTGCGCCTCGGTACGGGAAGTGTATTGACCCTACAGCTAGAGTCATGACAACTAGGGGTATGGTTGAAGCGCAAAATATCCTAGTTGGTGATGATGTTTATACTTATGACGATGGATGGCTTACAACGGAGAAATGTTTAGGAACTGAGTCTGCAAGGAAAAAAAGCTTAAAGATTACTATGCGTAGCGGACGTTCATTAACAATGAGCCATGACCACCCAATGCTTGGTATTAATGGATATACCAATGCAGAGGATTTTATTGTTGGGGATAGAATAAGATGCATTAATACTAATGTTGCAACAGGTAATGAAATAAACGATGACGAATTAGCTTTTATTGCTTTTATGATATTTGAAGGCAATTGTACGGGAAAAAATATTAGATTTTCTGGTGATACTAATCAAGGCACAACTACATTTTTAGATGTATGCTCTAAACTAAATATTGAAGTAAAGCAGTATGAATCATCTAAAAAATATGATTATTGCCTTATGGGCGGACAATCAGGTATAGCCAATCAATTATTGATAAAGTACAACATTGCAGGGTGTTCTGCCCTAAATAAGCGATTACCACAAATATTCTTTACATTATCAATGCGTCAAAAATTACGGTTTATTGACATTATGTTTGCAACTGATGGTTATGTTTGTGTTAAAGCAGGACAATTAGGTGTTACTTTAGCTAATAAGAAGTTAATTGATGATATTCAGCAGTTAATGTCTACTTGTAAAATAATTTCAAGCATATCATTTAAAAAGAACAATCATGCTAATGCTTGGGCGTTGCAGATAGGTCGTGAAGAAGGAATTAAGTTATTACCAAGAATTTCTTTTTATCATAAAAGAGAGAACGCATTAAAGCTTCTTGATAAAAAACCACAAGGATTAATTAATACCTATCCATCATCTATTGTGAAGGGTATTAAAGGGTTTTATGCATGGGCTAAGATAAATAAAGGTCGTCCTGCTAATAAAGCTAATATGACGCAGGAGACATTTGATAAATGCGCCGATAAATTTCCTGAGCTTGAAAAGTACAGAAATATTGAATTTTATTGGGACACTATTAAAAATATTGAAGATGTTGGTGAAACAGACCTAATACATTTAAGTATTAACCGGACACATAACTTTATTGTTGAAGGGCTGGTATCTCATAATACAGAAATGGTCATAGTCATGTTTGCCGCATGGTGCTTAGGCCGATACCCTGATAGTGAATTTATACATGCCTCTTATTCTGCTCAATTAGCTGGCGAGAACTCTTTTAATGTAAAAAACATAGTTACCCACCCTGAATATCAGACCATATTCCCTGATGTAAAGCTTAGGTCGGATAGTAAATCTAAAGATCATTGGAAGACTACTAAAGGTGGTGTGTTCTATTCAACAGGTACAGGTGGAGCATTAACCGGATATGGTGCAGGTAAAGAAAGAGCTGAGTTTGGCGGCTGCGTTTTACTTGATGATTTGCATAAAAGCGACGAGGCACGCTCTGACACCATGCGTAATAATGTTATTGAGTGGTATTGCAATACTTTAGCATCACGGGTAAATAGTACGGATACGCCTATCGTTTTAATCATGCAGAGACTTCATGAAAATGATTTATCTGGATTTTTATTAGATGGCGGGAGCGGTGAGAAATGGGATCACATCAATATCCCTGCAATAAATCCTGATGGAACGGCGCTATGGCCTCATAAGCACACAATTGAAAAGTTGCGTGAAATGGAAATGGCTAATGCCTATAACTTTTCAGGCCAATATCTACAAATGCCCTCCCCTCCTGACGGTGGTTTATTTAGACCTGAACAGCTAAAGATAATGGAGATTTTACCTAATGAACCTATAACATGGGTAAGAGGCTGGGATTTAGCATCATCAACTAATGGCGATTATACAGCGGGTGCTAAACTAGGTAGATTGGCTGATGGTAGATTAGTCATTGCCGATATGGTGCGAATTAAAGTAAATGCGGATGAAAGAGACATAGCTATACAGAATACCGCTGCGTTTGACGGTAGAATGTGCAAAATATCCCTTCCTCAAGATCCGGGGCAAGCTGGTAAAACTCAAATACTCTACTTAACCAGACAACTACAGGGGTATAGGGTTGTTTCAAGCGTGGAGTCTGGAAACAAGATTACTAGAGCAGAGCCTTTTGCAGCTCAGGTAAATATCGGTAATGTTTATATGCTACGTGGCGTATGGAATCAAACCTTAGTAAATGAAATGATAATGTTCCCCAATGGAAAATATGATGACCAAATTGATGCACTATCTCGATGCTTTGAGCAATTACTTACAGGTGGCATGGGCTTTAAGATCAGCAGCGCTGCTTTAGAAAGAGCAGCTATTAACAACAGACGTAGGTTTTAATAATGAATGAAAAAAAATTTATAAGCGCCTTAGCGTTAGACAAAGCATCAAAACGACCAGCAAAGCAGAAATTCAAAGCACCTAAGTTAATGGCGGGTGTTGTTCCAGAAGGTAGACAAGCTGCTGTTACTATGGATGATGCTATGGGAGCTTACACTTATAGTAACAATCTATTTTCTACAAACTTTCAAACCTTCCCCGGCTATCCGTATTTGGCGGCATTGACTACGCGAGCAGAGTTTAGGCAAATATCCACCACCATTGCTAATGAAATGACTCGTGGTTGGATTACTATAACATCAACTAAAGATGGTGATGTAGAATATAACAACAAGATCAAAGAGCTTGAAAAGGCAATGACAGACTTTGATATTCAGCCCACTTTGAATAAAGCCATTCTTAATGAGGGGTTATTTGGTCGTGGACAGATCTATATTGATGTTGATGGTCATAATATGGATGATCCATTGGTGATTAGTCATTTCACCATCAAAAAAGGCTCTGTAGTTGGTTTTAAATCAATAGAGCCTATGTGGACTACGCCAAGTGCATATAATGCGCTTAAGCCTTATAAACCCGATTTTTATAAACCAAGAGCATGGTTTATGCTTGGTGAAGAAACCCACGCTTCAAGATTGCTGACATTTATTACTCGTCCTTTACCGGATATGCTTAAACCGTCCTATAACTTTAGTGGTATGAGCCTATCCCAAATGGCGGAAGCGTATGTAGATAACTGGTTACGCACAAGACAAGCCGTTTCGGATCTTGTTAATAACTTTTCTACCACTGCCCTTGCTACTGACATGAGCCAAACTCTAATGGGCGGTAATGGTTCAGATATTGACGCTAGAGCCGACTTGTTTACAATGTTGCGTTCTAATCGCGGCATGATGCTTATCAATAAGGATACTGAGGAGTTGGTACAATTAAATGTACCGTTGAGTGGCTTAAGTGACCTACAATCTCAGGCATTAGAGCATATTTGTTCTGTTACGCGCATACCAGCCATGATTTATACTGGTATTTCACCTGCTGGGATGAACGCATCATCTGATGGCGAGATTCGTATATTTTACGATTGGATACTATCCCAGCTTGAGGCGCATTATCGAACAGGTATGCAAACCATACTTGAAGTTATTCAACTGCACCTATGGGGCGAAATAGACGGTGATATTGGCTTTAACTTTAATCCATTATGGGAACAAAGCTATACCGAGATGGCAAACGTCCGAAAGATGGACGCTGATACTTCAGCCATATATATAGCCAATGGCGTATTAGATCCATCTGAGGTGCGAGAAAAGCTTGCTCATGATCCAGATTCAGGTTATCAAGGTATTGATCTTACTATTGAGATATTAGACCCTAATGAAGGTATGACTAACCCTAATAATCCATTTGAGGATAACAACCCCGACCCTTTTAAAGAAATACCATTTGACCCTAAAGAAAGCACACAAAAGGGTATATCTAGTCAAGAAGAAATAGATAATGCAGACGCTCAGACCGATCCACGCTAATAGAGGTGCAATAGCTAAATATAGAAGGCAACTAGAGGACATCATTAAAGAGATGTCCGATAGCTATCTATATTGGTTAACAGCAGCTTATAAAAAGAACCCTCCCTCTAATATGGCGGTAGACTTATTACCGTCAAAAACTGCTCAGCAGGAGCTGGATAAGCTGCATGAGCAATGGAAGCATAGGTTTGAGCTAATAGCGTTATATCTTGCGTTATTTCATGTTAAAAAGACAAAAAACATTACAGAAAGAATACTAAAGCAAATATTTGGTGGTGCTGGTATTGAGACTGCTTTTATTAATAGTCGCGCTATGCAAGACGCTATAAGCGCCATTGTTGCTGAAAATGTAAGTCTTATACAGTCTATTCCTGAGCAATATCATACCAAAATAGAAGGTATTGTGATGAGGGGGTATTCTAGCGGCTCTGATTTAGACATTATTAGGCAAGAAATACAAGCCGCCTACCCTATTACTAAACGTAGGGCAACGATCATAACCAACGATCAAATATCTAAAATAAATATGGTGGTGCAAAATATACGCTATACAGAAGCAGGTATTACCCACGCTAAATGGGTACATAGTCATCTTGGTGTCCCTAGGCCGGATCATCTTGCTGCGGATGGTAAAATATACGCCATAGCCGAGGGATGCTTAATTGGCGGTAAATATATTCAACCTGCTCAACTTATAAACTGTAAATGTGTAAGCCGCGCCATAATAAACGCTTGACTTGTGTGAAAATATGTTATAATCAAGATTAATAT
>Ga0208497_1001207_pt1 | contig 10048 bp, 7 predicted proteins | sample CryBogCBE25Aug07_FD_184555 | JGI IMG/M metagenome (GOLD analysis project Ga0208497, IMG submission 184555) | Freshwater microbial communities from Crystal Bog, Wisconsin, USA - CBE25Aug07 (SPAdes) | ecosystem: Environmental > Aquatic > Freshwater > Lake | place: Crystal Bog, Wisconsin, USA...
TCCCTTCATTCCTCCGCGTGGAAGTCAGATCCGAGCTGGTATCGATCGGGTTTCCAACACCATCGCCTTAAAATTAAAAGGCGCACCAGTCGAAGAACCAAGTGATGTTGCACTTTCATACTCTGATCTCGGCGTGATGAGTGAAGATTTTGATGAACCAGATTTTCCGGTGCAGGCTCGTCGCACCATCCTTAGTGGAATCATCAGACGCCCTGACTCCATCGCACTTCTTGCCATTATTTTTCTCTCATTAATCTCGGCGCGAGCCCGATTCGGATCACTCTCTGGTGGCGCACTCGGTTTCATTCCATCAAGTGGATTACAACTACTGCGTAACTATGCGCAGGCCTGGCATCTGGTGGGAATGGGTTCCTCGGTAGCTACACCTCCATGGATGCCAGTCGTTGGATTGGCTTCGATTGTGACCTTAGGTCACCTCTCGCTCTTTATTACATTGCTCTTCCTACTTACTCCGCCCATCGCCTTTGTTATCTTTGTTAATTCGCTGCGGAGAATAGGACTTACTGAGGGGATTTCTACCTTCGGAGGTTTGGTTTATGTTCTCACCCCTCTTCTCTGGAGTTCGCTGAATCAAGGTCGCCTCGATATTTTGGTGCTTTACCTCATCGCCCCGCTCTTTATATTCCTGAAGCCGTTGATGATCGAGATCACCGCAATCACCTGGCGCAGAATCTTCTCTCTAACGCTGCTTGTTACTTTGGTCTGTGCCTTCTCCCCACTCTTACTCGGCGCTTGGTTGCTGTTTCAGCTCTACATTTTGATTCAGAATTCCATAGGGATTCTTAGGGCTCCGAAGAGCGGTGCCGGATGGATCGACCTCATTGAGAGCGATCCATTCATTCCCATTAGACGACGCCTCGCAGTCATCCTCACAACATTTTTCCTCTCCCTGCCATGGTCTCTTGGGGCGCTTTTGCATCCCACACAATTCCTGATTGCTCCAGGAATTCCATTAGCTAATGGCGGAACCCTGCAGACAGTTCTTACCAATCCAGGTGGAGCGGGATCTCCCCCTTGGTGGGTAATTGCGCCACTCCCTTTCTTTATTCTTTTTAGTTTCTTCATTCGCTCTATGCGCAGGGGTTCACTCATAAGTACCACAGTTCTCTCCATCGCAATCCTTTTCAATGATTTCCATATTCCAGGTCACGGTGCAATCGAGCCTGTATTTGTGGGAATCGCATTTCTTATCATCATGATCATCTTGATCCCACCGATGTTGGTGGTCATTGGAAACGTCATTCCAAACCTTCGAGTTCGCAATTTAGGAATCAGCCACTTTGCGGTGGCAGTTGCAACAGTGCTTTCGATTCTAAGTACTACGGTGATGGCGGGTTGGGTACTCGTTGGACAGAACACATCACTTGTTCAATCAGATCAGGTGGATGTTGTGCCGGCTTTCGTATCTGCGCTAGCCCAAAGTCCAGCTAAACCTAAGACCCTGGTTATTTCATCACACTCAAGTGCGTCAACTTTCTCCATCTCTCGAGGCAACCCTCTGCAGTTGGGAGATGCCGATGTTTCAACGACCACTCCGCCACAGATTGTGGGAGCGGTTTCAGATCTAGTTGCTGGATCTGGAATCAATTCGGCGAAGGTTATGGGTAGCTTTGGAATTCAATACCTATTTCTTCGTGCACCAGTTACGGCTGAGTTGGCTCGAGTTATTGATGGAGTGGGCGGTTTCACCCGAATGTCGGCAACCGATATCGGAATCGTCTGGAGAATTATCGGATCTGCGCCTCGAGTTGTGTTGACCGATAGCAAGGGCAAGAACACGATGATTCCTGCCGGAGATGTCGGCGCCCTTGGCGTTGCTCCTTCAGCAGGAACCATTACCTTGGCGGAGAAATATGACCGAAGCTGGAGATTGATCTCCAATGGCGTAAACATTCCACTTCAGCATGCCGATAGCGGGCTTCCGATTTTCACCATCCCTACCGGCGGAAAGGTAACGCTCTTTTTCGATGGAACAGCACACCGCGCCTTGATCTCTATGCAATTGCTCGCACTTCTCATCACGGTGGTTATGTCCCTGCCTTCCGGCCGTAAACGTCGCCAAGTTCCTCTTGAAGAGTTGGTGTGATGATGAAATTCGCCAAACTCAAAACCTTCCTATTCATAACTCGCGGACCAGTTCTTGTAGCGATTGCTATTGCCCTGGCGACTTTGGTTCCGCAGGCGAAGGCTCACATCAGGCTCAATACAAGTTATCCCGCAGTGCTATGTCCATCCGTTCTAGGCAGCGGAGAGCGCATCTCACTTCCAACCCAAGGATTATCCGCAGGATTGGTAGCCGGAAAGAGCGTCACGCTCCATGGGCAGAAATCAGTAGTTCTGCGCGGATCATCAGCACCAACATTTGTCAGCGGCAATCCAGGTTCTGAAATTGCATTTGAGTCGGTGGCTGGCAATGGAACTGCCGATGTTGTCTGTGATGTAGGTGGCGCAGACGAATGGTTTATCGGCGGCTCCGGTAGCGTCACGAGTCAGGGAATCTTGCAGATTATTAATAGCGGTTTAAGCGACTCCACAGTTCAAGTAGTTCCCTATGGATCAAAGGGAGTGCTTGCTCCTATCGTCTTAACCATCAAAGCTAACTCCTCGAAGAATCTGAAACTCGCAAGCATTGCACCTGGTGAGAGTTCGATGGCACTTCATGTGATTACTGAATCGGGTCGCGTTACATCATTCATGCTCGACCACCGTGTAAATGGCTTAAGCGATTTGGGTTCTAGTTTTGTTACATCCGTTGAGAGCCCAGCTGCTACCAGCTATTTGGCAGGGCTATTTGGAAATGCGACAAAAGCCACAACAACTTTGCGTTTCTTGGTTCCAGGAAATATCAATGCAAATGTGCATTTGAGTTTGTATTCAGGTGGAGGAACTTTCACACCTCTGGGATTTGATGCATACACGGTTCAACATCAGAAGGTAATCGATGTGACCCTGCCGCATATTTCACTATCCACTCCATACGGCATTCAGATTTCATCCGATCAACCGCTCTTTGCCTCTGCGCTGACCCGCACAAGTACAGGAAGCGCAGACTTTGCATGGGCCAATCAGTTGACGCCTCTATCTAACTTCAAGGTCAACCTCGCTGGTGCATCAGCGCAGTTCCTCTTTGTCGGAAGTGCACCCGCTGTTCGTGCGCACTGGATTGACTCCCATGGCAAAGCTCAAGATATGGTTATCAGCGGAGATACATCTGCGGCATGGCATCCCGTAGGTGCTCTCAATGGAATCACCTTCACCGTTTTGACGAAGAATCCCGTATACGCAGGAGCGCTCGTTTCGAATATCGACGGCGGATTAAATTACCTTCCACTTCGCCCCAACCAACTTGTTTCGAGGGCTCATGCCCCCGAGGAAGATATCCGGACTCTGGCGCGCCACTAGGTGAGAGCAAATCCACCACTTCCTGGCCAGTAGGCACTAATCTCTCAATTATGCGAACACACAACAGATCAAGTCGTACCTGTTCGCGCGCGAGCTGCAACTCTCCAGCCACCAAGACCCTTACCTACGTCTATGCAGATTCGACAGCGGTCCTGGGTCCCTTGGCTACCTATGCAGAACCTCACTCCTATGACCTCTGCTCTACGCACAGCGAAAAGCTGACTCTTCCCAACGGCTGGAAGGCGATCACCGTTGAACCAGAGTCGGATCTCATCGGACCGAGCGAAGATGATTTGATGGCGATTGCTAATGCTGTGCGCGAAGTGGGAAATCAACAGAGTGCGCCAACTCCTTCTCAACCCGCTCAGCCAGAGATTGGCCGCCGCGGCCACCTGCGTGCGATCCCCTCGAATTAGAGAGAACTTCATATTTAAAGCACGAGAGGGTTTCTCTCGTGAGAGTTATCTGAAGTAGATTTCACTTATGTTTACTCGAGATCAACTAGATCAAGTCATTAAGGCATATGACATCCGTGGTCTGGTCGATGAACAGATCACCCCAGAATTTACATTTGTACTAGGTACCGCCTTTGCGAGATTTCTGATTGAAGAGCGCGAGCCGGCAACCGTAGTTATCGGCGAGGATATGCGTCCATCTTCCGATGATCTCGCAACCGCCTTTGCCGACGGCCTTAATTCGCAGGGAATCGATGCGATACGAATCGGATTGGCGTCAACGGATATGTTGTATTTCGCCTCTGGCTCGCTCAACCTTCCAGGAGCAATGTTTACTGCTAGCCACAATCCTGCCGCCTACAACGGAATCAAGATGGCGAAATCCGGAGCAAGACCAATCGGATCTGAATCTGGATTGCTGCGAATCAAAGATTTAATGAGTCAAGAGATTCCAATGAAATTGGGACCCATCGGTGTAACTACCGAACGCGTTCTCCTTGATGAGTATGTTGATTTTCTCTTGAGCCTTTTTCCTGAAGATGAATTCTCAACGGGGCGAACTCTTAAACTCGTCGTTGACGCTGGAAATGGCATGGCTGGTTTTACCGCCCCTGCTTTGATGTCGCGTTTAAATGTCGAACTCATTCCGCTTTACTTTGAATTAGATGGAAACTTCCCTAATCATGAAGCCAATCCCATCGATCCGAAAAATTTGGTAGACCTTGTTAACGCAGTAAAGAAACATAAAGCAGATATGGGATTGGCCTTTGATGGCGATGCAGATCGTTGTTTTCTGGTCGATGAGTTAGGTCAACTTGTGAACCCTTCCGCTTTAACGGCGCTCATTGCAATTCGTGAATTGAAACGCAAACCCGGCTCCACAATTATCTATAACTTGATCTCATCGCACGCGGTTCCGGAGATCGTTGAGGAGCACGGTGGCAAGCCACTTCGCTCTCGAGTTGGGCACTCCTATATCAAGAAGATGATGGCTGAAAGTGGTGCAGTATTCGGGGGAGAACACTCTGGCCACTTCTACTTCAGCGACTTTTGGAGAGCGGACTCTGGTGCCCTAGCGGCTCTCTTCGCGATTGCAGAACTTTCACATTCCGACCTCCCGCTCTCAGAGTTGCTCGCACCTCTCAACCGTTACTTCGCTAGCGGTGAGATCAATACCGAGGTGGCTGATACCGCCCAGAGCGTCGCGGCAATTAAGAGCGCCTTCGAGGCTGACTACCCGATTGATGAACTCGATGGGGTGACGGTCACCGGGCCTGACTGGTGGTTTAACGTCCGCGCATCAAACACCGAGCCTCTGCTTCGACTTAATGTCGAGGCTCACACCCCTGCGCTCCTCAAAGAGGTTAAAGAGAGGGTCTTGGCTCTCATCGGGTAACCTTTGGGCTTACAGACGCCCGTATATATGTGAAATCAAAGGTTCGAAGGAGTTCTTGTGTCAGTTGAAACATCTCTTGGTCACGACATTGCAAATGCGCAATTAGCCGCTGAAGGTAAGAAGCGAATTGAATGGGCTGAGAGAAATATGCCTGTCCTCGCACAGATTAAGGCTCGCTTTGAAGTTGAAAAGCCATTTACTGGAATTCGCATCGCCGCTTGCATGCACGTCACCACAGAGACTGCGAACCTGATGCGCGCCCTTAAAGCTGGAGGCGCTGAACTCGCGCTCTGCGCATCAAACCCTCTCTCTACTCAAGATGACACCGCTGCAGCGCTGGTTCACGAATATGGAATTAACGTCTTTGCTCACAACGGCGTCGACCGCGATGGATATTACCGCCACCTCAACTCTGCTCTCGATATCAAGCCAAATCTAGTTTTCGATGATGGTTGCGATCTCGTTAATACCCTTCACACCTCTCGCACTGAATTGATCGATGGAATTATGGGTGGCTGCGAAGAGACCACCACGGGAGTTATTCGCCTCAGCCAGATGACAAAAGATGGCGCTCTTAAGTTTCCAATGATCGCTGTTAATGACACTGATACAAAGCACATGTTTGATAACCGCTTCGGCACCGGTCAATCAACAATGGATGCGATCTTCCGCGCTACCAATGGTCTCGTTGCAGGAGCGACTGTTGTTGTATGTGGTTTTGGTTATTGCGGTAAAGGCGTTGCAGAGCGTGCTCGCGGAATGGGAGCAAATGTTGTAGTTACTGAAATTGATCCAACTAAGGCGCTGGATGCACTCATGCAAGGTTACCGCGTGATGAACTCACTTGAAGCTGCAAAGATCGGTGATTTCTTCGTCACTGTTACAGGTAACCGTGATGTGCTTCGCGACGAGCATTTTGCAGTGATGAAGGATGGAGCGATCTTCGCAAACTCAGGTCACTTCGATATCGAAATTGATGTTGCTTGGCTTGAGAAGAATGCGGCGCAGAAGAATAAGAGAATTCGCCATCAGACCGATGAGTATGTTCTTGCTGATGGTCGTCGCCTGCTTCTCATTGCCGAAGGACGCCTCGTAAATCTCGGAGCTGCAGAGGGACACCCTGCCTCTGTTATGGATATGTCATTCTCGGACCAAGCGTTGACCGCTGAGTGGCTCGTTAAGGCCGCTGCCTCACTCGGAGCTGGCTTGCATGATGTTCCAACAGAGATTGATAAGGAAGTAGCTCGTTTGAAGCTTGCAAGTATGGGAGTGACAATCGACACCCTCACACCTGCTCAAGAGCTGTATCTCAACTCTTGGGAGCACGGTAGCTAATGACGTTGATCATGGTCGTCGATGACGACCAAGATTTAGCGGAGATGTTGGGCATCGTCCTAACTGGTTCTGGCTTTGAAGTTGACCTGGTTAACTCTGGCGATCAGGTTATGAACATTTTTGATAGCCACCAACCAGACTTAGTCCTACTCGATGTAATGCTTCCTGGTTTAAGTGGCATCGAGGTCTGCACCTTGATCCGCGAAAAATCTATGGTGCCTATCGTCATGCTCACCGCTAAGGGCGATAGCTACGACGTTGTGAAGGGACTTGAAGCCGGAGCTGATGATTACATGGTTAAGCCATTTAATCCTTCAGAGTTGGTAGCTCGTATCAAGGTTCGCTTGCGTAGATCCGGTACCGAGAGCTCCACCACTTTGCGCATTGGTGACATCACGATTGATCAGGTGGCTCACACCATCATCAGAAATGGAAAGACCATTCCTCTTACCCGTCTTGAATTTGATCTCTTGGTTGCACTTGCGAAAGAGCCAGGTCGCGTATTTACACGCGATGCCCTCTTGAGCGAGGTCTGGGGATATCAGCAAGCAGCGGATACTCGCCTTGTAAATGTTCACGTGCAACGCCTTCGGGCCAAGATTGAAGAAGATGTCGATAACCCTCAAGTAGTCCTCACCGTACGCGGCGTTGGATATAAGGCGGGAGCAAACCAGACATGAAATGGCTTGGCGTGAAATGGAGGAGCTCAATCCTCTTTCGCGTCATTAGCACTACCTTCGTTCTCTCCCTCATTCTCATCTCTTTGGTTGGAAGCATTCTCTTTATCCAGATCTCGAATGGAATCTTCCGCGAAAAGACCAATGAATCGGTATCTGAGGCGCAATCGCTCTACGACTACTCGCAGGGTCAACTCGACGCAACCCTCTACCTGCAATCTCTCAAACTTCCCGTAGTTGTAAAGCGAATTTTGCAGGCGAGCGATCTCACCGTTGCTACAACTCCGCGTGAAGTAGTGCTTATTGGCTCTCCGCTTAACCACGTTACTAATGATGTCTTTAATGGCGCTTCAGGAAATGTGGAGATGTCTTCCATTCCGCAAACACTTCGAGTTGCGGTACGCAAGTCTGGTTTAGCCCAGTGGGTTCGCGGAAACATCACATTTAAAGATGGTAGTCAGAAATCTGCAATCATCGTTGGTCACGCGGTTGAAGTGCCACCACAATCCCCTTATGAGCTTTACTACGTCTTTCTCCTCACCGAGCAACAAACCATCGTCGACTTTATCGGTCGCCTTCTTCTCTTTGCCGGATTCCTTCTGATCTTTATGATCGGTGGTATCTCTTGGTATGTGATCAGGCAAGCAATCAATCCAGTACGTGACGCGGCAGAAATCGCAGAACAACTGACCGCTGGGGATCTCAATCGACGCATGCATGTCTCTGGACAAGATGAGATGGCTCGTTTGGCAATCTCCTTCAATGAGATGGCAGTTTCTATGCAGCAGCAGATCTCGAGATTAGAAAATCTCTCCCGTCTTCAGCAACGCTTCGTCTCAGATGTCTCGCACGAACTTCGTACCCCACTTACAACGATCCGTATGGCATCTGAAGTTATCGCGGAAAATAAGGGGAAAATGGATCCATCTGCAGCCAGAAGCGCTGAGCTTTTACAGTCGCAGATCGCTCGCTTCGAAACGCTTTTGACCGACCTCTTGGAGGTTAGCCGCTTTGATGCCAGCGCCTCTATCTTGGAGTTAAGAGAGACTGATATTAAGTCGCTAGTAATTCAAACCATTGATCAATTGCATATTGGAAATATGGGTCAGATCCGAACCGATTTTTCTGATGGGCCTGTCATCGCCATGGTGGATCCGCGTCGCATCGAACGCGTGCTTCGCAACCTCATCTCTAACGCGATCGATCACAGCGAGGGAAGCACGATTGATATCACGATTCGCCAGACCGAGCGTGAGGTGGCCGTGGGAGTACGGGATCATGGAATTGGATTTACCGAACGCGAGTCCGAACGCCTCTTTGATCGCTTCTGGCGCGCGGATCCTTCACGTTCGCGTTTGCGTGGTGGAACAGGTCTTGGATTATCAATTGCGCTAGATGACGCGAAATTGCACCAAGGAACTCTCAAGGCATGGGGCGCACCAGGAAAAGGTGCCAACTTTGTCCTGACCGTGCCGATTGCACCTGGAATTCCAATTCAAGGTGAACCGATCCCGGTAAATCCCAACGATGTTCCATCCACAACGTTCTTGAATTTCGATGAGGATGATATTTAATTAGTAGCACTGTGGGTTCGTGCGATCCTTACTCGAACTCTTATTTCCTTCTATCTGCGCTCTCTGTCAAAACCCTGCGCGTGACCTGTGCCAGCGCTGTGGAGCTTTGATCACATCATCTCGACTAAGAATAAAAATAAGTGGGATTGAATTTTCTGCTGGCGCTATATATGGCGAGGCATTTTCAAGACTCGTCTTGCTCGCTAAAGAGGAGAATTATCTCTCTGCAAGGAATGTTTTAGTCCAATACCTTGTTGATGCTTACATGCAATCAGCTCAAAGGCTGCAACCGGGAAATCTTGTTCTTCTTCCCATTCCATCTTCGCGCGCTGCAAATAGGAAGCGGGGATATCGGCATTCACTCCTACTTGCTACCGGATTGAGGGATGCACTACAAAGAAAAACGAATCGATCCGTTGAGGTGAGTGAACTGCTCGTCGTAAATAGGAAGATTCAAGATCAAAGCACTCTTAATCGAGGGGAGCGTGCAGAAAATCTTCACGGTGCGTACTCCATTAACTCTAAAGAACTGTCTGCCCGTTCTGAGAATTGGCTCGGGCAGAGCATTCTCGTAGATGACCTATTAACCACGGGGAGTTCGATGGGTGAAGCCATCCGTTGCCTCAAAGCAGCAGGAATTACCCCTTCTGGGGCGCTTTCGGCCGGGGTCTCGCCCCACCTAATTTCCTAATACGATAGGGGACTAGTAAATGATCCAAGATTCTGAAATGAGGGTTCGTGGCTGTTCTAGATAAAATCCTTCGCGCTGGTGAAGGTCGTGCGGTTCGCAACCTAGAAAAGATCGCTGCTGAAGTTAACTCTTGGGAGACCAAGACTGCGGCGATGAGCGATGAGGAACTTCGTGCTCAAACTCAGAAATTCAGGAATCGCCTCGCCAAGGGTGAGGATTTAGATTCACTTCTTCCAGAGGCATTCGCAACCGTCCGCCAGGCCGCGATGCGCACCTTGGGACAGCGACACTACGACGTCCAGGTTATGGGTGGAGCTGCGCTGCATCTTGGCAATATCGCTGAGATGCGCACCGGTGAAGGTAAGACCCTGGTCTCTACGCTTCCCGCATATCTCAACGCCCTGACCGGCAAAGGTGTGCACGTTGTTACAACGAATGATTACCTAGCCGAGCGCGATAGCGAGTGGATGGGTCGCGTTCACCGCTTCCTCGGACTC
>Ga0208497_1001208_pt1 | contig 10031 bp, 12 predicted proteins | sample CryBogCBE25Aug07_FD_184555 | JGI IMG/M metagenome (GOLD analysis project Ga0208497, IMG submission 184555) | Freshwater microbial communities from Crystal Bog, Wisconsin, USA - CBE25Aug07 (SPAdes) | ecosystem: Environmental > Aquatic > Freshwater > Lake | place: Crystal Bog, Wisconsin, USA...
CAGGCCATCATGTAAAACACTCAGGACGATTACCTGGGAAAGGGAGTTAGGACGGGGACTCTGTGACATCCCTTATTAAACCCGCTAGAGGGACATATCTCTCGACACATGAGAGACATAAGTCGTGGAACGAGTCCCTCACAACCCACTTATGCGTTTGATTAGCGGAGTATTCGCCGAAAGTCGGCTGTATATCCCTATGCACTGAAAAAGATTTACGCCCAGCATGAAGATATATTGGGATTGGCCTGAATTTCGAAAATCGAGTTGAAGTATAAGTTCCAAATTTGGTGTGAAATGACTATGTCAAAAAGTTCAGATTACACTATCACTTCTAGTAATTCAGGTTTATAAGCACTAGGCAACAAATACCAATCTTCGTGCTTAGAAACTGCCTCCAATATGCGGACATAACCAAAATTAGTCAATAGATCATAAATCTTATTTTTGTTATGGGTGTAATTGTGCTCGACCGTTAGGAACCCGATAGAAAAATTCGAATTTGGGAAGAATGATTCAAGAATATCGAATTCATTACCTTCAGTATCGATGCTCATATAATCTATAAATTTTGGTGAATCGTGAGAAACTAGTAAATGTTCTAACGAAACAGTCTTGACCAGATAACTACTTTTTAGTTTTCTCCGACTTCGGTTGAAATCTTCATCAATGAGATTGCTTTGCGTAGACAAAAAAGGATTTACTGATTCGAAAAAACTAACATACTCACCAGAAGTAGTCGAAACGCATCTGTAATCAATCTGACAAACTCTGTTTCGCAGCAGCTCTTTTTGCCAGTATTTCGAAGGTTCAGCCAAAATGCCCTTCCAGGAATTGGTTTCTAATAGAAAAGTATTATTGCCTTCTTTCCAGGCAGCAGCTCCAAATTCAACAAACCACTTTTGCCCAGAATTAAGAGAGAATTGAGAAATAAACTCAGCCAACAGATCTTGCTGCTGAGCCGAGTTGGACCTTTTGATGCCCTGAAAGATGTAATAAGCCACAATTGGAGGAGCAAAACTCCAGAGGTCCAATGCCTTATTCAATTTGTCGAACAAAATAGCTTTTCTTGCAGTTTGTACTCGAACAATGCTAAAGCCTAGGTACCCAAGAATCGCTACACTCAAGCTTTCAAAGAATCTACGTGGCACAATACCCATCCAATCTCCAGATAACAAGTCTATGTGCAGTATTCACTTAAGCCTATCAGAAACATGACACAACAAATCAGGCAAAGATTCGGCCTAAATCTGTGCAATACTTAGCAATTGTCAAACCACATCCCTAATATGGGTTGTGGATCAAGATCAATTGAATCCATATGTGTCCATTGAAGGATATGTAGTTCGAGTCCCTCACAACGCACTTTCTCGCTACAAATCTCCCAAAATCGGCTGAAATGCGTTGTAGTTCCAGAATTGCCCTTCGGAATATACAAGACATTATTGATGGTCTGTAGATGCCAATTCGCTACCTCAAGCTATTCCTGACTGAAAGAGGAATCGCATGAAAGTCTCAGAGCACGTTGAAAAGCTCATCCAATCTCGCCCTTACAAGTACACCTACAAGCAAACTCTCGTTCGCGACGTCAAGAAACTTGGCATCTGGGACATGAATGTCGAAGACGTTACATCTGCATACATCAGGGATACCGTCGATGCACTCGGCAACCACAACTCCAGACGGCGTCTCTACATCACAGCCCGCTCCATCTTCAAAGGACTTGATAAGTGCCAGGACCTTCCCGTCCTTGAATCTATCTCGCGCATTTATCAGTTTCCTGAGCAGGAGCATTTGGATTACCTGATTAGTAAATCAAAGTATCGCTTGCAGTTGTTCCTGTGTATGTATGGAGGACTTCGACTAGGCGAGGCTTGTGCCGTCACCCCTAAGAAGCTTGAAGGTAATTACCTCCGAGTCGATGAAGCTTTCTCTCAAGATGGAATGCACCTTGGCAGCCCTAAGACTGTCGGGCGTGTATTACTTCCCGAATGGCTAGCAGACGAAGTCAGGTCAATGACACCAGACCAATACTGGAAGATTGGAATGACAACCAAGATGGTTTCAAGTTCCATTTATAAGATATCCCGCTTTAAAGAAGCAGAGCATCTCACTGGTGGCAAGCCAATAAATCCCCACATGCTTCGACATTGGTACGCCACAGACATGATTAAGCGTGGGATTAGCCCTGAAGTCGTCCGACGCCAAATGCGCCATGCTCGCATCGAAACCACCATGAGGGTCTATGTTCAGGTGAATACGAAAGACTTGGAGGAATCTGTGCCGACTCGGTACGTGACAAATCAGCATTCCACAGGAAATGTTCTCCCATTTCGACTCAGTACTAGGTAGGCACTTTCTTTTGAATACTCAAATGTGCTTAAGTATGGGATGACATTTTCCAATAGGGTCTCAATGAAAACGTCTTTCAAGGTATTTGTTGTCAATTCATTATTGCTTTTTACTTTATCCCAACCTAATGTCTGGGCAACTGATTCTCCAAACCCAATTGATGATGCAAACTCTTGGGTCGCTGGTTACGATATTAACGGCTACAGTTGCTGGAATCTTCAAGTGCCTAACATAGCTGTTGAACTTCAAATACTGTCAAATAAGGTCTGGCTGACGAAATCTAAAGCCATACCCACCAAGAATTCTTCATTGTGCCATGACCAGAAGTATCCATATGCGGTCATCTACCACTGGACTATTAATCAAAAAGATTTGCCTCAAAATTCGATTGATAGCTCCATAATCTGGAAAGTTCGACAGTACATTGCAAAAGGTAAGAATAATTCTGCGTACACAAGTGCATCTTTTTCAAAGGAAGTAATAACCAACTTCCAAGGTACTTCTGTGAATCCAACCCCCAAGACACCATCAGGACAAACAAAGAATTCAAAAAATACCTCCCAGGCACAAACTTTGTATGCCCAGATTGCTGACCTTGCTCAGTCGCTCTCTGCCATCAGTCAAAAATCTAATATTGACATAAGTTCAGCCAGCAACTCTGTTTCCAAAATAAAGGGCTACATAAGCAGCCTTAACTTCTCGGCTGAACTGCTGAATAATAAACTGACACAAGCTCAAAGCACCTTAAATTACCAAATTAATTTCGCTAATAGCCATCCATCGGGATTTTCAACATTTACTCTAAATTCCAATATTCAAAGCGCGCAATACGCTTTAGCCCACGTCCAAGCAGCTGTACAAAAATTTAATCAGGATATTTGGCAACTTCAAAGTGCTTTGAATCAATGCAGTACCTACTACCAACAGGTTATGTCCTATACCAATGATGTCGCATCTTCTGTGCAATCAATAAACAATCTTCAACAGTTGGCACAAAATTCAGCTTCACAAGGACTTGTATCTGATGTGCAGACTTATCTCATCCAGTCCCAGCAACTTGTCTCAAAAGCACAACAAAGCGAAGCTACCGCTCTGAGCATAAGTGGAGAAGCAGACCAACTCGCGTATTCAACACAAACCTATTATCAGGATGCTCAGACTCAGCAACAGCTTGGCTAAAGGTTGTTTTTAATTTCAGGTGGTTGAGCATCAACCCGTCGAGAAAATAGGGGTTGCTTATCATGGTTTTATGGCGCTAGAAAGAGGACCAGCTCAGAATAAAACTAGTTTCCTTAATTAACTCCAATTGATTTACAAACAGTATCAAATGCTGTGGCATCCTTAAGTGCCTGTGCAAGGTCAGTTCCTAGTGCCGTTGAATCACTGTTAGCCAAATCCACGTACATCTTTTTGTAATCAAGACCTGCATTTGTCATAGCCGTCTGAACCTCTCCAGAGGCTGTACTTCCGATATCTGTGAAGTTCTGCCCAATTTTCTGCATAGCTTTTCCTGCATCCGCATCTGTAGCTGCTTGCTTCGACCAATCTGAGAGCACACCGCTGTTTTCTCCATATATAAAGCGCATTGAAGAGCAGGCGGTCTTGTTATCACTAGTCGCAAGGGGATTTGCAGCAGTAGCAGCGGTAGATGACGAATTGCTGGTTGAACTCGTTCCTGACTTACTTCCACCCGTCGCACTACCTATAATGGCAAGGATTACTAGCCCTGCGGGGATAACAAACTTCTTTTTCTTAAACCAAGGAGTTGAGTTATTACCTGATACAGGATTTTCTGTGCTCACGAGGCGACCTTTCGTATAGTCTCACCATAGCCCAAGCAAGCTCAAATTTAGATGAATTACAGGAAAAATATGGGTTTTGCCCAGTCAAAAGGATATCCTCAAACCATGCGAAAAAGAGCCGCAGCACTCATCCTGGCGTTATTGGGTACGTCTCTGCTATCAATATCTATTCAAGAACCAATCGCGCTTGCGTCTACATGCGGCTCAAGTTTCCAATACCCAAATGGTTGCAAATTGGGGCAAGACAGCACGGGTCAATTCATTAACCCGATAACAACTTGCCATAATTATGACTCAGTGATTAATGGTGACCTGACGAACCCTGGTCGCGACTGGATTTTAAATGTTGTGGAAGAAGATGTTGGTTCAAACGCCACTGTCAGTGCCCCACATTCAGGGAAAATCGCATTAACTGTTAATTTAGATTGCCGAGGGTGGCTTGCTTACCAATTTACAGGAGCTCTTGTGGCGCCAGATGGTTCTCGATATCCAATTTCATTCAACTCGGGAACATTAAGCAATCAGGATGATACTTACGATACGAGTGACTACTGCTTTTTAAAGCAACTCACAAGTCATTGTAAGTGGCTTGACATTGAGGGAACGTACACAGTTCCTACTACCGCTCCATCGGGAACTTATGCTCTTTCTCTTCACTCAAAAAGCTTGCCTGTTGCCGTTGGAATTGTGGACCCACTGTTGCCACCAGAAAAGGACTTTCTGTACAAATCTGCAGTCATTGTGAACTCGGCTACCCCTCTTGCTTCTCCCTCTTCAAGCCCAAGTCCCAGCCCAACAACAAGCCCAACTTCCATCCCAAGTGCTGAGCCTGCCCCTTTTCCCGTTTTTTCTTTGAGTTACCTCGGCAGCGTCATAACAGTTCACTTCTCGGCGACTGATGTTGCGACTTACCTTGCGCAAAATCCATTCGGACAAGCAGTTATACGAGTTACTAATGCAGCAGGCACTTCAGTAACTGGAACTCCTTTTACGTTCAAACAAGGGGAAGCAACTTCAACCATTACAAATGTTACTTCTGGGATTTGGAGTGTCCAAATTGCGGGAATTAATTCTTCTGGGCAGGGTCCGTGGTCATCTCCTCAACTGATTTCCGCGGTAGAAGTTCCTCCTTCACCAACAGCAACGCCAGCGCCAGCGCCAGCGCCAACAAGCCAACCAAAAGTAATCACATGGAAATGCATCAAAGGTAAATCAATTTCATCCTTCAAAGGCTCAAAACCTTCCTGCCCAAAGGGTTACACCCTAAAGAAATAGATTGACTGGAGAAGTGATATGAAATTTTGACCAGAATGCGGGACATCGCTTACAGCAAAGCCAAAGTTCTGTCCTAGTTGCGGCGTTTCCTTACTTGATGTGCAAGAAATACCCGTAAAGAAGTCTAAAGCGCAGGAGTTCTGCTCCTGTTTAAAGCCATTTCAGATATGGGTTGATTCTCTAGGTTCGAGAATTTGTGGGGTTTGTGGTGGAAAAGTTGAAGGTGACCTTGTTACTTGCGTCCACAAAGAGGACATAAGAAGTTGACGAAAATACTGTCCGAAGTGCTATAACTATTTGGAGCCTTGGCAGGAGACTAATGAGAGCGTGGAAACGAAAGCTTCAAATAAGGTCGGGGAAAAGGCTTTAGCTAGCGTCATTTCTGCGCTAATCGTGTTTGGAGTTGCTTATTACTTTATTCATTCAGCTGTTCACTCCGTAACCCAGTCGCTCTCTCCAAACGCAACTCCTAAAATACCTTCTCCAACTGGGAAAGTTGGTGTCCAGGTGGCTGATGGACAGCTTACGTTTGACCTTGTCAGCCAGTATACCTGCGTGGCTACGGCATCATCCCAAGTATGTAAGTTTCACATCCTAGTGACTAACAATTCGAGCACTTCCGCAGACTTTTTTGATTCAAATCAAAAATTGGCGGATACGGATGGCAAGCTCTACTCATTGAGCTCCTCGACGGACGCGAATGGGGACCAATTTGGTATCTCTATGAAGACATTAAACCCAGGGTTTTCACTGGAGGGATACTTGATTTTTGAAGTCCCTGCGGGAGTCTCCCTCTCAGAACTAATAGTGCATGATTCTGTATTTAGCGATGGTGCAGGAATCGGGCTTTGAGTATTTTTAGGCTACTGTCCTAACAATCGGTAGCGCGCGCAGCCGCTACCTGGTTTCCAGGTATCTTTCACAAGAGTTATATGATAAGTCCTTAGCCGTTGGACCGAAATTTAGTGCTTAATTTCGGAAATATCCTTATTGTCATATACGAGTAATCCCTTAAGACAACTTCCCGACCTCCCTTCCTGATTACTACCGAACATCCCACCGTAACCCCTTCGGGGTTTAACGGTATGGAGGGATGTGAGGTTGGACCGAAGGAGCTTGAGACTGAGGTGGCTTAAGCAGAGGGGTAGCCCCAGGTCCTTCCTTGAAGTTGTCGGGGCGTCATTGATGCCGAGAAGCTCTTGGCTACTAACTCACTTCAAATAATGTATGTACGTTAAATGACCTTAGGTAAATACCAACACCTGCATTGTTTGTACCTACATCACTCGGTGAGTGCGCCTCTATCAAACTGCATGTGTTTTCCCTCGTCATATCTCCTATAGATACATTGACTTCCACTAGGAATAGCCCTCCGCCAAAGCGCCCGTCCGCAACGCGGGAGCCGTCAAGGCTCCCAATGCCACAGGCGCCAAGTGCCATGTAGGTATAGGAATTTCATTTCCCTACTCTTCTAAGAAGCGGTCATATTTCTAATTGGTCCAAGGATATGAAGGTTCAGCGGCTAGACGCGGCTAGGGGTACGGCGCTCCTGCTGAAGTGACACAAAACCCACTATGGATTTTCAATTTTTCTCCCTCTCAAAGAGAAAACTTAAACTTCTACAGCTTCAACAAAGATGATGCTTGCGTTCTTCACGTAACAGGAAAACTAACCTAAATGTCGTTACGGGTAAATCGCCTCAAAAGCCATCTCTGAGCCTCTGAAAAAGTGCGGAGGGGTAAAGACCTTAAGTTGACATTCAAATCAAGACAGAAGCCGGGAGAAAGGTAAATAACGCCTAAGCAAAATATTGTGGTGGTATGCTGCTTTAAAGTTCTTCCTAGTGGAAATCTTTATTTTTTCTCACAGCACGCAGTGCTGTGAATTAGGTAAGTACCTGTAAACATATTTATATAGGTAATTAGATTATTTGATTATTGATACTAATAAGTAAATAGATATATAAGTTATATGAACAGAATAAGAAGTGGGGTTTTCAACCGCTGCAATCTAACACGTCAGAAACCCCACTCCGGAATTTGTGCTCGTTAACTTGATAATTATCTAAGCTAACGCGATATTTCTTACCAGCGGTCCTCTACCATTTTTGCCACAAACAACTCATAAATTTCGCTCATACTTGCGTATAGGTCCCCGATGATGATGACGTCCCATTTGGACTTAGGAAGGAAGGACTGTATCCCTCGATATTGACCGGTATCGTGGAATTTCGCTCGGGTCGAGTGAACTACACCGGCGGCTCTCAGCTCTCGCATCGCAGTTTTCACCGCATCTATTCCCTCTTTCACATGTGAAGAAGCCATTTCTGCGGAAATAGTTTTTCCTCTGGTAGCCATCAGGACATATAAGCCGAAGGCTCTCAAGCTCAAAATGGGAGATTCTTCACCCTCATTTCCAGGTATCGCCTCTTCAAGTTTCTCCTTTGCGAGAATGCGATGCTCTGGTAGTAAATCTATTTCTGCCAATTGCTCATCTGTCATTTCTACGATATCAGACAATGTGTAATTACCCATTTTGTTATTTCTCCTTTTCTTAACGGGACACCAACAACAACAATTGATTGAAAAAAATTCCAACATATTATTTTCTCGTTTGGTTAAATAACTAAGTGGTTTGGATAGATAGCTCCAGGAAACACAAAGCATCAAGCTCCGCTTTTTTGTTATCGGCTAAGGCATAACCTTCAAGAACTTTACCTGGGACTGAGGGCTGGTGGGTAGTTATGTAACCAATCGGTTTAACCCTGGGGGTGAAATTCCAAAGAATTAAAAATTATTGTGAGACTGCCTTCAGATTTACATTAAATACGAAGCTTGCTTTTGATATGTCAGGTGTAATAGAGCCAAACACTTTTTGAATCAGAGACCCAGTAGGTACCGTAAAACTCAGACTCCCTTTACCTTTTTCACCAGGATTAAAATCCTTTGAGATACTTGGGTAGGTACCGTCCGCTCCCAAATTGTCATCTGCCTTAAATATAACTCCACCAACTAGAGCATAGAAATCAACATCTACATTAAGAATCTTCGAATTTGTATTCTCAAGCGTATAACCAATCAAACAAGTAACAGTGCCGTCTCTCAAGCCAGGCGAACACGCCGACCAGTCACTTTGATAAATACCGAGCAACCCTTTTCCCAAATATTGATTCGCAGACTGAGTGGAGTTACCCAACTGATTGGAAGATATCGTCGAATTTTGCGTCTCATTGTAACTTCGATTTTGACCATCAACGTATTTCGAAATTAAACCTACAACCGTAAGACAAAGAACAATCACAAATCCTATGATTTGCTTTTTAGTTAGGGTTTTTAACTTATTATCCTTTGGCGAATTAGCATTAAATCTCATGGTCTCTTCAGGAAGAGCCTGATTTTGAACAACTTCTCTTCGCAAAGTTTCAGTTGGCACTTCCACGCGCGTTCCACATGCACTGCAGAAGTTGCTGTTTTGTGAAATCGATTCTCCACACTTCGAGCAAAAATTAACAGTCATATCAGTCTCTTCTATCCAATTTTATGAATTCGTGAAACATTTCTTGAGGACTTACGGGTTCATGAGAAGGGTTAGGGCGGGTACACACCCAATTTCATTGGCGAATTGGTTGGCAGGCTGTTCAAAGGAAATTTGATTCTCTAGACGAGCGTAGACGTCATACTTTTTGGCTTTAAAGGCTCGCTGCATATCGTCTACCTTTTTTGCCAAGGTTGAGTTCCCCTTTTTCCCATTCTTTAATTCAGAGCTGAACTTCTTCAGGAAGATTGCCAGATTATTCAAATTAGCTGCTGATGTTTTAGATTGCATACGAGTCATGAAATATCCCAAGGTGTGGAAATAGTGAACTGAATTCCAAAAAAAGTACCTAGTACAGAATTCATAAGGGTCGCTTTTCCTTATCTGTACGTCTCCCCCGACTGAATTGGGCAAGTCCTCAAGCATTATCGAGAGGAAATCTGACATATCTTTGTTGTCCTCGACCACTTCAGTTGCTGGAATGCTCTCTGAAGCAAAAGCTGAAGTATTTTGTAAGGAACAGCTAAAGCACAATAAAAATAGCGTCAAGACGGCAGTCAGCTTCATTCTCATCCGATTCTTCAACATCATGGTTGAATTATTCGGAAAAGACCCATTTTTTTCAATACTCCACGCTAAGAAAAGAAAAGCAAGGACCTACTTGAAACACGAAGCGTCCAGGGTTGGCATCATGAACCTCTCCCATTATCCAAAGACTCTCATAGCCCACTGACATCAATCTCGATGCGAGGCGGTTAGTACTCTCCAGTGGGAAATCTCCCTGGTTATTGAGTGCCTCTTGAGTACCCAATAGACCACTGGACACTGTCAGTGGTGACTGTCAGAATAGGACCACAACTGAATAGCTTGTGGTGATGGCAAATCTGTAGGGTCGGGGTACTCCGAAGGAGTTTCGCGTTCGAGTCCCTCACAACGCACCATGTGATGTGTCGGGACATATGTCTCTCATGTCGCGGGACATATGTCTCTCTTTTTATTTTGGCTTTCTACTTCTCTTGGTTTCTTCGTCAACTAAAAAGTTGGTCCAATAAATCCGCGCTGGCTCAA
>Ga0208497_1001209_pt1 | contig 10020 bp, 18 predicted proteins | sample CryBogCBE25Aug07_FD_184555 | JGI IMG/M metagenome (GOLD analysis project Ga0208497, IMG submission 184555) | Freshwater microbial communities from Crystal Bog, Wisconsin, USA - CBE25Aug07 (SPAdes) | ecosystem: Environmental > Aquatic > Freshwater > Lake | place: Crystal Bog, Wisconsin, USA...
CGCGGTAATTGCAGCCTACGTTGACCAAAGTATAAGTACTAACACATTCTATAACCCAGCACACTGGGCTGATCGTAAAGTACCTACTACATTAATTGCAAAGAATTTAATGCAAGCGCACATGTGGGGTCTGAAAACCTTCTATTATAGCCTCGTGAATAAACAGGGTGCTAAAGCGGATGCCGAAGAAACACCACCGCAGACTATGGAAGTTATTAATTGGGACGATCAAGAAGATTGCGAAAGTTGCAAATTATAAACTATGTCAAAACAACAATATAACCTAAACACTAAAACAGATTACCTAAGCCGTAAGATGTTCTTGGATCCAGCTGGTCCAGTTACTATCCAACGATTTGAAGAAGTTAAGTACAAGAAGATTGCAGACTTTGAAGCTACAGCACGTGGCTTCTTTTGGCAACCAGAAGAGATTAGCCTAACTAAAGATTCAAATGACTTTAAAGAAGCGTCGGATGCTGTTAAGCATATCTTTACCAGTAACTTACTACGTCAAACAGCCTTAGACAGTTTACAAGGCCGCGGCCCAAGTCAAATTTTTACTCCTGTTGTTAGTTTGCCTGAGTTAGAAGCATTGGTCTATAACTGGACATTCTTTGAAACTAATATTCACAGTAAATCGTATAGTCACATTATTCGTAATATCTATAATGTACCTAAAGACGTGTTTAATACTATCCACGATACACAGGCCATTGTTGATATGGCAAGTACTGTTGGCAATTATTACGAAGCCTTACATCAAATTAACATGCGTAAAGAATTGGGCGAAGACATTGCAGAACGTGATCACATCAAGGCAATTTGGATGGCACTACACGCTAGCTACGCATTAGAAGCATTTCGCTTTATGGTATCATTTGCTACAAGTTTGGCAATGGTAGAGAATCGTATCTTTATGGGCAATGGTAATATCATTAGCCTAATTCTACAAGACGAGTTGCTACACAAAGGTTGGACAGCTTATTTAATTAATCAAGTAATTAAAGATGACACGCGATTTGCCGCTATTAAAGGTGAATGCGAAGCTGAAGTATACCAACTGTATATGGATGTTATCCGTGAGGAAAAGGCCTGGGCCGACTATTTGTTTATGAAGGGTCCTGTAATTGGTCTTAATGCACAGATTCTTAAAGATTTTGTTGATTATACCGCGGTTGGCGCACTAAAAGACATTGGTATCAAGTATCAAGCACTAGCACCTAAGACAACACCAATTCCTTGGTTTAATAAGCATACAGATACTAGTAAAAAACAAACAGCATTACAAGAATCAGAATCAACATCGTATGTCATTGGCGTTATGAGTGATGCTATTGACTACGACGAATTACCAAGTTTATAAGAAGGAAAAATAAAATGAAAGCTATAGTATGGAGCAAGGATGCCTGCCCTTTTTGTGTTCAGGCAAAAGCATTATTAGAGTCTAAAGGTATTGACTATGAAGAACGTAACGTCATGCAGGGTTGGACCAAAGAACAGTTATTAGAAGCAGTACCTAACGCACGTACATTGCCACAAATCTTTTTAGATGACCAACATGTAGGTGGGTTTACAGAATTAAGAAAACATTTACAAGGATAAAATATGTTAATCGATAAAGGATACGCAGCAGGCGATATCGTGTGTTTCAAGATTGTAACCGGTGACGAAATCGTTGCTAAATTAGTAGAATTATTACCAAACGGTTTTAGAGTAAATCGTCCTTGCACAGTTATTCCTAGTCCACAAGGATTAGGACTCATGCAAAGCCTAATTTCTGCGGATATAAATAATAATGTAACGCTGAATTTTGAACATGTTATCATGCATGGTCCTGTAATTACAGATATTGAAAATCACTATATCCGTACTACAACAGGCATTCAGCCAGCTAAAAGCGGAATAATTACCTAACATGCCTAAATTTCCAGTAGCAACAGTAGCAACATTGACCAACCTAGCACCCCCGGCGCCTCCCCCGGGAATTGTCATGATGGGTGCTAAATCGGTATTAGCTAATAATCTGCCTGTTGCAAGAGTTGGTGATACTATTACCCCGCACGGAGTTCCTAAGATTTGTCCAATGTGCAACTCAGGATTGAATATTATTGTGACAGGATGTCCAACAGTACTAGTAGAAGGCCAGCCATTAGCGGTAGCTACTTCTCTTTGTTTATGCGGACATGTACTTACTCCAGTTAACACAGCAGGTATTCCTCAAACAGTATTTGGTCCAGGCCCAGAGGCAATAAGCGACTAAGATGGCATCAGCACTCCAACTCAACGCTACCAGCGTAATTATCAATGGTCAAGGGCTAGCAGCAAACACCTCTGTACTATCAGCTATTTCAACCTTTAGATCTCAAACTCCAATTACATTATTGGCCAATTGTTTTACCAATGCTAACTTAGATGGAAATGTTGCTAACGCGGTAATTCCTGTACTTGACACACTAAGTTCTGGTATTAGTCAAGCAACATTTTTACTTGACTTGTATCCTTCAAATGTAACTCCTGGTAGCTCAGTTGGTATTGCTTACACTGGAAATGGATTGCCTAGTGCTAGTAGCACAATACAATTACAAGTTAATGCCCCGTTCAGTCACGGCATCCCAGGATTCGCCAACGTATTTTCTACTTGTAGTGGATATGCAAGTCAGGTTTTTGATACTGTTAGTTCTATACATCTATTGCAAAATAAAACATACAGCCAAAGCGGTATTGGTTATACTAATACCAAGGATTTGGCTACGGGTGGTATAGGAGTTAACGGATCGTTGATAGCATCGGTAATTCAACATTGGGGTACAATGTATGATGTATCTAAAATAAATCTAATAGACGATCCTTATGTATTTGGCCAGAACTTATTGAATCAGGGATTTGGTACGTTTGGTAATTTAAGCGACGAGATAACAGCCGCTGGACTAGACGTAACAGACATAACTAAAATTCCGGCGACTGTTTCGACTACAGTACAACAGGCAAGTACTTTATCATACTCAACATCTGTTGGACAAGTTGATGTTCCAATATTTACAAACGTAACTAAAACTAATACAGTAACAGGTAGTAGTCCGGATGTTGTACTATCGATTTATGGAAATATTACAGGCGCAAATTTAGCATCTATTGTGTCAGCCGCTAACATATCAACTACAACAAATCAAATTAATAATCTAGCCGATTATCTTAATTTTAATAAGGTAATCGATGGCGCCCTTATTCCTCAGTTGGCCGCATTAGGAATAACAAATTTTTCTTCATTGGCAAAATATTTACAAAGTCGACTTGGTCAAGGGCAATTTAGTACCTGGGCTGATATTGCTAACACATTAAAAACAATAGACATACCAAGTACAAACTATACACCGTCTAGCACAGCATCAACCAATGTATTAAACGCATCGGCAATTAATACCTTGTTAGCAACAACAGGCACAGGCACAGGTCCATTTAGTAATCCAGTCTTACCTGATTACCTTAGCGCCACAGCCGGCATTGGCTATACCAATTGGTTTAATACTATAAATTCAAATTATGCTACAATTTCTGGGACAGTACTAACAGCGATGCGTAATTTAGATGCCGCGGTAATTGCTACTTATAACAGTTACGAAAGCGGGTTAGCTGGAAACGTATTTACAGTTGATACTACTATGGTCTCGGCTAATGTGGCAGCGGTAAAATCAGCTTTAAATAATTTGCCTGCAAGTACAGCGTTGTCTCAAAGTCAACAGGCATATTATAATATGCTTAATCAATTAGCATTAGAAGTAGCGAATCTTCAAAAGGCAGGCGCAACATTTAATGCCGGGTTCCCTGCTAGTACGTTAGGCTTTGCCCAAGGCATTACCGGATACGCTCAAGACAAAGTGCGTACCATGAGTTATCAAATTTTTGCCAATCTTATTACTAACGATGCCGCTGGCGATACTATTCGAGCAGCAATCTCCGAAAGTATTAACACACAAAAATTAGCCGGAATTGGAATTCAAGTAACCAATGATCCAAACCCTGGCCTGCTATTGGCCATGAGCCAATCTAAAAATATCCCATTAAGTACGTATATAAGTCAGAATCAGTAGGGTTTTAATGGCAGTTTTTCTGTCAGAAACGTTACTTAGTTTGACTTTGTCTGACTAATATAGTAATATAATGGAGTAGATATGTACTTAAATATCTAATGCCTTCTGTTTTTAGGAAGGCATTTTAACCTAAGGAGGACAGTATGAGAACGATAATTCAAACTATCGTAGCAATATTAGCCCTGACCGTAATGGCACCCGGTCATGCAGATGAAGTACAACAAAACTTTATTACTAAAGTAGAAGCAGTAGAATCACAAAGTAGAGTGGACCGTATTGTTACCGGTACACGAGATAGATTAGATTCTATCATTCAATTTGTAGCAACACCCTGGATCGATTTTTCAGTATCCAGTCGAGACGAAGATTGCCTAGCTCGTAACATATTCTACGAAGCTGGTAGCGAAAGCGAAGAAGGTAAAGTCGCTGTTGCAGTCGTTACAATTAATAGAGTCAAAGATGGTCGTTTTGAAAAATCAATATGTGGAGTTGTAAATCAACGCACAGTATTTGTACGCCATCAAACTTTGCAAAAAACCGAAATGGTTGCTGCTGGTTTCTTTGGCCGCCTAGAACCTGTAACAAAAACAGAAGTAGTTGTAAGCTCTGTTCCAGTATGTCAATTTAGTTGGGTTTGCCATTTTATTCGTAAACCTAATGTTAACGACGAACGCTGGGAAGAAAGCCAACGAATAGCACATGAAGTATTAAACGAAGGATATACAGACTATCGTATAAAATTTTCTAACGCACTATACTTCCATGCCTCATCTGTTCGTCCAGTGTGGGCCAAGAGTAAACATTTTGTAGCTCGTGTTGGCGGACACTTCTTTTACGGCGAATCAAATAAAATCTAATGTTCTTTAATGCCCTTGAGCGTTTACGTAGTATCTCTGTTCGTCACTGTGGTAAACGATATACGCCCGAGGGATTAACACATTTAATCCGTATGCAATTTCGTGACCCTATGTTACAATTTACTACTGAGCGCGATGCCAGTGTAGAATTAGGGCAATGGAATATCAAAGGTGAGTATCGACTTTACGAAGACGAACAAGATAATCCAAGTATTCATATTACATTGGTGTATCCTACTCGAGAAAAGTATTGTTACATAGATCGACATAATTGGGAAAGCATGGGATTCCATATTGCCGACATTGTAACACACGAATACATACATCAATATTATTGTCGTCGTCGTGGTTACCGTTACGGACGAGGCTACGGCACACCTAGACTATTAAGATATCAAGAATCAATGCGAGACTATCTAGGGTGTGAGGATGAAATACTAGCACACGGTTTTAATGTTGCTAGTGAAATGGTCGTGTATAATCGGACTATGGAAAAAACTAAAACATGGCGACTATATAGAAAGCATTTTAAACACGATCCAAAAGTACTAACACAATTAAAAAAACAAGCCGATAAATATCTTAAACGACTGGAGCTATCATGAGTAAATTATCCGAAGAGTTGGCAGTAGAAGATGGCATTTATGATGATGATATAGGCGCCGAAGACTATGGTTTTATCTTAGGGCCAGATGGTGAATTAAAGTCGTTATTCCTACCGGACGTATTACCTTTTAAACAGCCTAAGAATGTATATAAAATTCTTAAGATGTTTGGCATCCGCGACCCCGAGCAATTAAACAACGATACCCTGCACTAATTGACCAGAAATTCAAGATATAGTATAATTACTATATTATGAATAAGATAGTTGTCAAAATCCCACACCGAACACGTGCCCATAATGTGTTGTTTTTTCGCGACACCCCGTTCAAGCCCAAGCGTGTGGAGCTCAAAACCCGCTATAAACGTCAAGAAAAGCATAAAAATCGCCTCAATTTCGGTTGACCCAAAATGGCATATCCTTTATACTAGCAGTATAGTAATTAATAAGGAGCTGAAATGAGTACAGTAAGATTTGCAGGTTTTAGCCGTGTAGCGGGCGCATTAAAATTCCGTACAGCTAACGACGTAAAACGTATTGATCAACTTCGCAAGTTGGGCGACACCGATGTTGTTATTCTAGCATTGCCAAACCCAATGACTAAAAACGATGCCGCTAAGTTTGTGCTTGCTAACTTAGATGGTGGTTCTTATTTTGTTGATGTAAAAGCAGCAGAAATTTTGCTTGCTGACACTATTAAAGACGAAAATCCCTTTGCTAAACCCAAAGCCACTAAAAAGCCACGTACTGTGATGACTACTTTTGCGGCCCGCAAGGCAAAAATCAAAGTTGAATCTGCTACAGTTGCTGACGACGTACCTTATACACCAAAGCAAGCGGCAAAGATTCGTGCCGAGTTTATGAAGAAGTTGAAAGCAGTTTACGAGGCTAACTAAGATGTACGAACTTATAACTTACGGTAATCGTGAAACAGGCGAAATGCATTATCTGGTTGATGGTGTAGAAGTTACCAAAGCCGAGTATGATCGTTGTATGGTAGAGTATCAACAATCAAAGGCTAACTAAGATGCCATATGTCCCAACTGAACTTCGTACACAATCATTTATCGCTGGATTCAATGACGTCTATATGACGGTGCAGGCGAATCCTGAAATGCGGATGATACCAATTCGTCAATTGGAAACAGTACGTCGTGGGCTACGTCAATTAGGTTATCGTTTTCGTGTAGTTTATCGTGGCCCACATCGCAGGAATCGTAGTACGCTAAAAAGAAATGCCTGGGCTTTTAATGTTTACTTCAAGGACTAATATGTTAGTAGAAGATCAAAATTGTTTTATTGAGTTTAACGGTGTCAAATATGATAGCCGTCATGGTGGTCCGTTTGACAGAGGTAGTGCAGACAGTTGGTACAGTCGCCCATGTCAACCGCATTACTTTTTAGGTGATAGTTATCAAGGCCGTGAAGTTACTCAAGACTTAATGACTCAAGATCAAATTGCGGCTTATTTTGCTGGTTACGAATATAACGAGCGTCACGGCGGTAAGAAAGATTGGGATTAATTGTGGGAAATATTTTTCTTCTAAGTTGGGATATTAACGGAATTGAAGCCGTGGTTAATATTACCGACTTAGATAAAGAAAAGACTTGGAATGTACTACAGGACAAACCAGGTCCAAATCTTAATCATATTGTTAATAGTATCATGCTTAGAGCGCGATATAACGGTCAACGTCACTATGAAGTTTATACTGTTACAATGAGCGACGATATTGACGAGGAAGATGTGCGCGAAATGTTTGACGCAAATCCACAAGGCATGGCAGATTTAATACGAGAACGTGGCAACAAGATGTACAGCGATAGACTTGAACCAACAAAACAAAGGATAGTATAATGTGGCCCGAAGACACTCCCCGCCCCGACAGTAACCCGTTTAAATTTACTTACACTATTAAAAAATCAGAGATTGCTGACTTCGTAAATAGTTTACATGTTCTACAAGAATATTATATGGATGCTGCAATGGAACAAAAGGCACGGGACGGATTTCCCGAAGCCAATGAAGTTATTAACTATATTAAGGCCTTAAAATAATGGATCCAATTGATCAATTAGTGCAAGATGTATTATCGGATAAAGTAGATGTTAATCAGCTAGGCGATGAAGAATTAGAATTAGTATTTGATCGTATGCAAGATGTTATGGAAGAGTTACTAGATGGTCCACATCATGAAGCGGCTGTGGCAATTCTTGATGTACTGTCTACTGTAATCGATACACGAATTGAAGCTAGTGATATGTCTTGTTTTGAAAAGGCTATTGCCGAAGCCGAAGCACGTGGATCGGTTTATTGGGAATTTGAAACGTATTCAGTACACTAATGTTTGAACAGTCTTTTTGCTCTAGTCCTTGGTTTCATGCTAGGTTAACCTATAACGGTGATTTTCAAGAATGCCGTTGGTTTAAGAACGACCAGCCTGGGCAAAATGTTCGCAATACTTCTCTATTAGAATTTTACAATAGCGATCGTATGCGCGAATTACGCACTGGATTACTCAACGGCCAACAGCCTGCAGGCTGTCAAGATTGTTATTATGAAGATAGCTTTGGTAAAATTAGCGGACGACAGCGGCAATTACACAAAAGTGGAATAAAAGAAACTGACTTTGTACGCACTATAAGGTCTAGTCCACACTATCAGTATTTTGACTATAGCAACAATAATCAAGGGCTGGCAAATTATGCCGCAACAGATTTACAAATTGACCTAGGCAATACTTGTAATAGTGCCTGTATCATGTGTGATCCTGTATCCAGTAGTCGACTACAGCAGGAATATAAAACACTACATAAGATCAATAGCTCACTATTCCAAAATCCTGTAGAGTTTGAATCATGGACCCGTGATCCTGCGGTGCTTGACCGATTTGTCAACGAGCTTATCGGTATACCCGATTTAAAGTATATACATTTTCTTGGTGGTGAAACACTTTACGATCCAGCCTTCTACTCAATTTGTGAACGATTAATTGCAGCCGGAGTTGCTAAGAATATTATTGTTGGCACTACTACCAACGGTACAATATATGATAACCGTATAGAAAGTTTGATTAAAGAATTTAAGGAATTTCATTTAGGTATTAGTATTGAAACAGTTACACCATTGAATAATTATATACGCTATCCGGGAAATATTGATCAGATACTTGCTAACATAGATCAATTCTTGGCCTTAAGAGATCAAGCAAAGCTAGCAATAAGCCTACGAATCACACCAAACATATTCACAGTATATGAATTAGATCAATTGTTTGAATATATGATCAAACATCAAGTGATTGCTGAAAGTTGTAATATATTATCTAGTCCCGAATGTTTACGTATTGAATTATTATCACACGATCTTAGACAAATTGTAGTGGGAAAACTTGATAGCATAATTGAAAAATATAACTTACAAAAAACCGCCGTGGGAAATATACGTCGCACTGATCTGGTACCAGATGTTATTGCTAATCTTGTTGTGGACTACAGAAATTTTGTAGCAACATATCGCAAACCCGGAGATGCAGATGTACACCGTACGCATTTAATTAAATTTTTACAGGCATTTGAAAAATCACGAGGTAACTCAATCCTAGACTATGCACCAGACTATGAAAAATTTCTCAGACATTACGGCTATTAATACTGATAGGCAATTGCATGTCCGACTAGAGATAGTCACACATCTGGGCGCAGAGTTTCGTATGCGTATTAACGGACATCTAGTAACCGATTCTGTTACTGAAATTAATTTAGATTTATTCTCACCTATACATATTCGATCAATGACAACCAATTTACCTTACGCTGGAAGTGCTGTAGAAATTGTGTCGTTAACAGTAAACGGTTTATCTGTTTTACCCGATTATATGGAATATGCTCGACCAGCCACGTTATGGTTAAACACATTAGACGACTGGGAATATCATATAGATAGTCCATTTTATGCATGGTATCACAATGTTTCAGGTCAGGGTTTTGTTGCTTGACAATTTAATTAACTACGTATATAATAAACTATGACTAAACGTATAGGCTTTTGTTGCAAATGGATTGATAGGCCAGACCAAACCGAAGGCATCAAAGCTACCGACGAGGCTAAAAAGTACAACACCGGTACTACCACAGTTGCCTGGCTAAATAGACAAACACGGGAAGTAGCAGAACAAAAGTTATGGGACTTAATGGTACAAAACATCGAGGCAACAAGGTTGCTAGTGGAGAGAGTCGGTGAACTCCCAGAGCCTCTTCGTATGGTCCGTCTTAGCAGTGATATCCTTCCTTGTTATACCCATGGGGATTTTTCTAGTTATTGGCGTGAACCTTCTGTTGTATCATACGCCGAACAAGGCTTTGCGAGAGTGGGGGCTATTGCTAAGGATCGCAGTGTTCGGTTGTCTTTTCATCCTGGGCAGTTTACTGTGCTTGCATCGAGTAATCCTGGGATCGTGGAACGTAGTAT
>Ga0208497_1001210_pt1 | contig 10018 bp, 11 predicted proteins | sample CryBogCBE25Aug07_FD_184555 | JGI IMG/M metagenome (GOLD analysis project Ga0208497, IMG submission 184555) | Freshwater microbial communities from Crystal Bog, Wisconsin, USA - CBE25Aug07 (SPAdes) | ecosystem: Environmental > Aquatic > Freshwater > Lake | place: Crystal Bog, Wisconsin, USA...
ATTGCGTTAAAACTTCCATTTGTAGTGTTCCTTGCGGCACGCATTCTAAATAAATAATCATTTTGCGCTGAATTAACACAGTTTATTTGAATGCCAATTCCATTGGCAGATTGGTACACATATTGTTTTTCAGAATTTAATTGTGCTGTCGCCCCCACCAACAAGTTACCACTAGCATCTAGTGTCATTGCTTGGGTTGAACCGTTATACCATTTATGTAACCCTGCGCCAGTAACTGAATAAACAGGATTTGAGTAAGTTGTTCCGCCTGTTGCAGTAGATGGTGTTATTTCTAATCCAGCAACATTAAAATTGTTTGCTAAAAGAAAGTTGTAACCTGCACTTGTTCCTTGCAGTCTTAACTGAGAATTGCTATTAGTTGAAACATCACCAATAGTTAAACCATTAGATGAGCCCTTAGATGCTGTAATTAAACCATTTGTAACAGAAAAATTAGTCCCATCAAAAGTCAGCGCAGAACCAGTAGCCAAAACAGTGGAACTTGTAGCGTAGGCCACGCCATTCGTTGTTAGTCCACTTAATCCTGTTGATATTGGCAAACCTGTGTTGCTTGCCAATGATCCTGTTGTGGTTTGCAATGTGCCACTTGTAGGCAATGTCACACTTGTATTTCCAGTAGCTGTAAATGTCTGTGTAAATGCACCAGAGTGCGTAACATTACCAGCAATAGTAATGGTATTAGAGCCGTTGTTAACTCCTGTACCACCTTGGGCTGGTGTAAGTACAGCACTAACAGAGCTGATAGTTGCATTTGTTAGTGTGACGTTACCAAAAGAAGTGACGGTAGAACCTAATGCAACAGCTGTATTTCCAATAGTAACGCTGCTGTTGGATAGATAATTGTTAGGAAATGTAGTTGCCAGGCTAGTAATACTGGCATTCGCAAACGTGCCACTTGTGTGGGCAACAGTGTTGATAGTTCCACCAGTAATGGTGACGTTGCTAGCATTCTGGGTTGCCATTGTCCCAAGTCCTGTGACGTTTGCACTAGGAATTGTTCCACCAGTAATTTGTACGTTGGCAAGAGCCACAGAACCGTTACCAATGCCGTTCACAGCATTTGTAATTGTGCTGAAATCACTGTCAAGGTTAGACAATGGAATAGCCGTTGTAGCCGATCCAAACGTGTAGGGGACTGTAATTGGTAATGCCATGTTAGAACCTCACTCTTAATTCATGTTCAAACTCAAACGTGTTCACAATAAACCCAGCAGAATTACTGGTTTGCGTTAAACCTAAATACTTACCATACTGCTCTGCATCTGATTTGTACAAATAGTATCCATTTGTGTCAACCCAAATTATCGTAGCAGATGCGTTATTTGTCCAACCAACCACCAAACTTGAGGTGTTAACCCAATTAACTTGGTTTGTAAGCGTATATGATGGGCTAGAGCCTGTTTCTGAGTCCACAGTGACGTTTAAAGTGCCACCTTGAGTAATGGTAGCCTCCACTGCAAATTTAAGCGCCTGTTTGGTTCTGATGGGGTCACCCATCTCATTTAAAGCAGTCTGTATATAACTGCTTACATTGCTTGTTGAGTCACTATAAAGTTGCTTTAATACTTTATTAGTATCAGTTCCATACAGTCTTACCTTACCGCCAAAAGGCACAGAGGTCACATACTGGATGTTGCCCTGGCTAGACACAAACCACTTCTTCTCAAAGAAAATACACTGTATGTACCGTGATCCTGATGGTCCTATGGAAAAAGAACTGTTCACATAGAAGTTAAACACCGCACAAAGGATGTTGTTGAGCAGCGTTTGACCAGCTGTGACGGGCTTGCTGAAGTCAATATAGGGGAAAATACCGTCTAGAGGGTCGGAAATCTTGGTAGTTGTTGAACCAACCAGGGCATAAATACCGTAGTCGTTCATGAACAGGACTGACCTGAAATAGGGGAAAATGGCGTATATTCTGGAAGTACCAATAGACGCACTCACATTGGTGTTTGTGAACACCGTAGCCCCTGTGGAGGTCACTTGCAAGTCCGAAAACACGTTGATGCTATCGTCTCCGAAAACATACAAGAAGTTGTTGGCAGACAAGAGTCCCTGAATGTTGCCGTGCAAGGTACTGTCTTGGATGTTGAACGCTACAGCAGATACAGAAGTGAAATCTGTGGGGCTTGTAGACGCACTGGCGTACACCGTGCGCCCCTGTGCCAACCAAACACGGTTGGAAAAGGTGGCAATGTCCACTATGGGGTTTAACTGAACAGTTGCAACAAGGTTTGCACCCGTGCCAGTACCACCAGAAACAGCCACCGTGGGTGCAGTCGTATACCCAGTGCCTGGGTTGTTCATAATGACCTGGCTAACCACGTTTCCAGAAATAACCGCAGTAGCATTCGCATTTGTACCCCCGCCACCCGTGATGGTCACTGCCAGGTTGCCATATTGACCGTAGCCTGTGCCCCCGTTGGTGACCTGGATGGACACCACGCCTGTGGCAAACGAGACGAGCTGGCAAATAGCACTGGCATTTGACCCGCCACCGCCAGAAATAGTGACGCTAGGCTGAGATGTATACCCGCTGCCCCCGTTTGTGAGGGTTATGCTGTTCACAATACCTGTGGAAAGTGCTGCATTTGCAGTTGCACTAGACCCACCGCCCCCAGTAATGCTCACTGCGGGGGGTGTTAGATAGCCAGAACCAGGCGTGATAACAGAAATAGCCACCACCGCACCGCCAGAAATAGTGGCTGCAGCCGTAGCCGTGCTACCGCCCTGAACGTCAGGAGTTGTTATCGTGACGGTAGGAACAGACGTAAATCCTGTACCACCAGCTGTGACCTGAATACTTTGCACCCCGCCAGAACCTGTGGTGATCGAGGCCACCGCAGTAGCCCGTACACCGTTGGCGTTGTTGGGCGTAGAAATAACCACGTTGGGGGCAGAAGTGTAGTTAATGCCTGGGTTTGTAATTGCAATACTGCCCACAGAACCTACAGGAATCAGACTAACCCCGTTCCAGTCAAACAAACCCTTGTTGGGGTCACCAATAAACAGGTCAGTATTCTGGTATTGCCCAGAAGACACGCTATTGTTTGAGAGAGTGCCAGTGCTGGCAATGGTCACAAAGTTGTTAGAAGTTAGGTCAAATGCTTGTAGAGAGCCGTCTGACTGTGCAGCCACCACATAATCATCATTGATGTTGGCAGAGGTCAGGTAAGTGACATTGCTGGTAAACACCACCGCATTTGCACCGTTGGTCACGTTGCTACTGGTGGGAATAATCCGCATATTGCCAGACCCCACAGGCATGGCGTTCTCTAACCAGGAGAACTCATCCTTGTCGATAGCCGTGCGGTTGGCCTTGGTGTTGAGACCCTTGAAAGCCTTGATTACCTGGTAGGACTTCTTCTGTTCTGCGGAGGCCATGCTTACCCTCCACTACTGTATGGATCAGGAATCCTTCTGGTAAACGTGCTATTGAGTACGTTCAATATGTGTTTGTTGTACTCTTGCTTGAAAATTTCAGCTTCACCGTAAGACTGTTCGTAGAACTTGGCCTTGTAAGCTGCGTAATACTGAACAGAGGTATTCCACGGGTCAATAATGCTATCTGTCACGTTAGGATTATTAAGTGACAGAGCTGTGGGCAATATGTTGGTATCTACTTCAATGAAGTAAGACTGATCGGGAATGGGGGCAATGTAGATCGCCTGTTGTCCATACATACTGAAACAGATGGGTCTACCCACATAATTCTGCCAGTATCGCAGTTGGGCAGTGAAGTTGGACCAAGGCAGATAACGCAGAGGAATCCTACTATTGCCCCAATAAAGGTTAATGTTGACAACATCATAGACATTGATACCCTGGGGAAGGGCATTGAACGGGATAATTTCGCAATTGCTTACATATTGCAGCTGGGCAGTGCCGTCTGCAAATGGCGTAGATGGTGGGAAAGGACTAGAGCCAGAAGGGTAGGCTGGAGCAGAGCTGCCAGATGTCCCACTTTGGGTGTAGACGTAGTTGAAGATGTTGGAGAAGACGTACTGACCAGCTGTGACTGCGGTGTTTCCAGCCCATGCGGTAGGGGAGACACCCGTTAGGGCAGTAGAGTTATAAGCCAGGGGAGCTGTTGTAGTCTGGAGATTACGCAGACAACCTGTGTCTCTGACCGTGCGCTCTCTCGCCTCGTTAATGTAGGTTGTTAACTGATTTTGCGTCCAGAAAACATTGTTAACGTCATGGAGCAAATTTTCAACTTGGCTGAGATAGTCGTTAAGCGTTGCCATTTGCTGTCCATGTTATGCTACCTTCAATTGAGTCTTTTCCCCCGAACCCTTTTGTAGGGTAAGGGGTACTCGTCCAACAGCCGAGGGTAACGAGCTGTTTTTCCCTGGTCTTTCAGTCGTAATTACAAACTGATCTAACTTTTTTAAGCCTTCTTTCAGCTCACTGTGAAGTTGAATCCAACCCCAGCGAACTAGGATATGCTCTCGATCTTCAAGACCATACCCAAACAACTGCACAGCCACCTCAAGAGGCAGCTCTACAGGATTATTCTTTTTAAACTCGTAAGAACCCACAGCGAGCTGTGTGTCCCCACGGTTCGTAACAAACACGTTCATTAGAACTGTACAACGTCACCGTAAACTTGGAAGTTCACAGTGTTGCTATTACCAGAAACTGTGGTCACGTTCACATAAAGTGCAGATGTCAAGTTACCAGTAACTGAAGTTGTAGTGGAGTAAGGCGTTGCTATGGTCAAGTCTTGGTATCTGCCCGCTGCAGTGATGTTACTCAAAGCCACGTTAGCAACTATCGCATTGGATGCGTTGCCGTCATTGCTTGTTGTAATCGTCACATAAGCAGACGAAACAGACCCTGTAGGATTGTTAACAGTAATTCTGCGAGGAATCACTGCACCAGAACCCACTGCAGTCCCTGAGTTTGTGAGGCCACCATTCAACAAAGGAATAGTGGCAACCGCATTACCCAAGGCTGCCATAGACACAACCGTAGCTTGACCAATACGCCCACTCCCAAATGAGTCTAAATATAGCTGACTGACTGAATCGGGATTAGCCATTGTTCACTCCTTATGATGCGTTGTAAGTGCCAGACACGTTCTGTCCACCGTCAACAGTCAACAAAGTAACTGTAGCGTTGGTAACAGAAGAGTTGGCAAACACGTTAACACCGTCAGAGAAAATCATACCGCCAGTATTGTTTGCTAGAACAATAGAGGTTGCTGTTGCGTTACCAGCTGTGTTAACTGCTGAAGTGGCCTGAATGGTCACGTTAGCAGTGGGAAACACAATGTACACACCAGCGGGAATGACGTTACCAACTGTAGTTGCGGGAGTAGTGGTAATCTGGAAATACGCACCAGGCGTATTAGCGACCGCACTTGCAAGGATAATTTTATTAAGAGCTAATGCCATTTCAAATTCTCCTTATAGTGACAAGTAGTTGTAGCCAGTGATCTTAGACATTGACTTGGGCTTGACAGACACCAATTCAGCAATCATAAGAACAGCACCGACATAACCGATTTGCCAGTTGGGTAGAGTGGACTCAAACCCTGTGAACACAAACGAACCTTGCTCGTGGATATAGAGCGACAAGTAGTTAGTGTTGAGGAAGTACACTGTGCCTTCTGGGCAATAGGGGTCTGGATAGATTGGCACGCCAGCGACCATCAATGCACGGAATGCAGCTTGAGGACCGTTGTTGTCACCGTCAAAGCCAGAGCCTGGGGTAATAACATACTGCTCTTGACCAACAAAGTCTTGAGCCAATAGTGTCCAAGTACCAAATCCGCAGACACCGAAAGAAGGCATTTCTGCGCCTTTTTTCACTGTGCCAGAGATGTACTGAAGAATGTTTTGACGTGTGGGGTTTACGTTACCAGCTGCGTAAACCTTAGACTGCCACCAGGTGTAGGTGGAACGGTTGATGTTACCGTAAGTAGTCTGGTATGTTGCACCACCTGTACCATCATCCACAGCAGCGGGCAAACCGATGAACTGTTGATTGTTGGTAGTGTTGTTGTACAAGGCCGTTGCCATTGCGTCCATCATGACGTTTGTTGCGTCATTCATACGGGCTTCAATCAACGGGATAATTGCAGCATCTTGTTGAGCAACGCCTTCCATACCGAGGAACGGCACGGGGGAAATCATCAACTTGAGGTCAAATTCAGCGTTGTAAGCACCTTGTTGGACTGACGGCTGGGCAAAAGAGCCAGAGTAGTCAGACCACTGAGCGTTCACAAACTGTGCGCCCTGGACGGGAACAGTTACTGAGGAAACACCACCAGAGGCTTGTTGACTGTTAGCAATCAACGCAGCCATTAGTGGCGTAGAGTTATACAGTTGGACAACCAGTTTAGGAATGAACGCACGTCTTGTGACGTAGGTTAATTCTGTAAACTGACTTGACCCTGTTTGAGGCAGAATACCGCCACCAATAGCCATAGTTAGCTCCTTAAAGACGGGCATCTCTGCCCAAACAAATTACACCCTCTTTTACAAACCGATAGGACGTGTGGGTTTCCGCAAATCTGCGAAAGCACGCACGGCCTCTTGCTGTGCTGCACCTCTGGGGTCTTTCCAATACTTGCCAAGATCAAACTGGCGAATAGCACTGGGGTTGTACCCTGTAGGCGTAGGCTTTGCAGCTTGTTTCATCCAGTTGTAGTGCTCTGCAGCCGTCTCATGGTCTGCAATGCGTTTCTCCAACATTAACTTTTCAACTTCTGGCATCTCGTCTTCAGAAACCAAACCTTTTTTCACGACTTTACGTCTGATGTTTTCAAGGTTTTCTACTGCTTCACGCTGTGCAAACTTGGCCTTGAGAGCTTCGTTTTCTGAACGCATCTGGTGAAGTGCAGAATTGGTGTTGTCCTCAATGTCGAGTTCTGGCACGTTTAGACCAGGACGAATTTTTTTTGTCAACCGCAATATATCCTTGCGTGTTTCTGGCGTGTCAGCGAGTTGCTGCATTAGGCCAGCAAGCTCGTCTCTTTGTTCAAGTGACAGGTTTTCTAAAGACATTTTGTTACCCTCTTACCGTGTTAGATTACTTTTTTGCCATCAGCTGGCTTTTCAACTCTCATGCCGTTCATGGCTGCTTTTGTAGCACCTGACAAGCCACCGAATTGAGAATAACGAGGCGTGTTAATCACGACACCGTTTTTTTGATTGTTGTCTGTGGGTCTGCGAGGTGTAGACGAACCTCTGGGCTTAAATAAATCCATTTGTCGCTCCTATTACATTGGGGGGGGCATACCACCGCCAGGAGGAGGAGGCATACCTGGAGGCATACCGCCACCAGGAGGTGGGGGGGGTGGAGGCATTCCACCACCAGGAGGAGGTGTCATACCAGGAAGGGGTGCAGCTGCAAGTGCTTTACTCTCTGGAGTAGCACCGCCAGCTTGAGGTAGAGACTGTAGCATCTGGATTATTTCAGACTGCTGCAGCTCGTTTGTTTTGTTTTTGCGTGGACCAAGCACTTTGTTCAGCGTAGAGATGGCTGTTAATATGGACTTGCCTTCTTCTGAGTCTGAACCAATAGAGGCCAAGGACTGCTCTAGCAAGTCTTGCGCCATTCCAAGGTTGATCATTGCTGCCTGTTTAGAACCCATCTTAGGTTCTGGGGTAGACATAGGCGAACCCATAGGAGGAGTTTCTGCGTCAGGCGGGGCTGAACCCATACCAGCAGATGTAGGCAATACAGGTGGAGGTGCGCCAGCTGACCGTGGGCCACCCATTAACTCCATCAATTTGTCTTGCGGAACACTCATTTATTTCTCCTTGCCCTAGTTTGTAACCACTTACAAACTTTCTGTCAAGTATGGGTGGGAGGTATTTAGCGACATACCCCCCAATGTCGGTTCGTTTCAGAGGTTACCCTCCAAAATTACTTACGCTTATGTTTACGAGCTTTACGCATGGCAATCTCCTGAACAAGCGGTTTCTCGATAAGGGGAGAAACCATACCCTCTTCCTTTGCAAAGAAGTCTTTACCGTCTAGTCTTACGACCACGTTTGTGTGCTTTATACATACTAATCCCCTGTTAAGTTCTGGCGTAAGACCGTTGTGTCCTACCACCAGATGAGTTTTTAACACCAGTCTGACGGTATGTCAAACCAGGTCCTGACGATTCCCGTTTCAGAGTATCAGAGCTGACTCTGGGTTGATCTGCACGGGGTTGAGTTTGTGGTCCACCCACATTCTTTGTTGCCATGATTAACCTACCTTTTTGAGTTCAGGTTTCTCTTTATGAGATGGAGGAGCTGGGGGTTGCCCAGCTTGCTTTGCCTCCATGCGCTTGAGACGAGACTTCAATTCTTCTTTCATGGGTGGTTCGATCAAGTCCAACAAGGACTCTTTGTCGATCACTCCAGCCTTGAAGAGGTTGAAAGCCATCTGTCTGTTGTCTTCCATGAAGATGGGGGAGTTGCTGTGAGCATCCACTTTCACTGTAAAGTTACTGGTGAACTGCTCTGCAATAAACGTGTGGCCTTGCGTGTCTTTGAACCTTGTATCGTCATAAAGCTGCATACATTTGAGGTATAGAGTTGCCAATTTCTCTAGACTGTCCTCAATAACTAATGCCCGCTTTTTCGTTCTAGAAGAACCTAGACGAGCCAGTTGACTTGCATGACCCGCTGACCTCACCCCAGCTTCACCCTTGCCTGAAAGGACGTTACCAATACCGCTGGCCTCCTCAAACATAGCATCTACTTCTTTAATTTCTGTAAATAGATCAGGTGGCATATTTGGGGCCATCTTCTCTACTTTTGCATTGGGCATATCTGTAGAGAGTAAGCCACCCGCACGATTCAGCGCAAAGTTCTTTTCGTCCAGAATGCCTGTAAATCCAATCAAGGCCGTGGGTGGGCTGACCTGTTTGGACAACAAATCAAGAATCTCGCTCATGCGTCTGTTACGCAGCTGCTGCAAGTACACCAGGCGCTGCACCTCAGACGCACCCCAGTAGTAATCGTAGAGCGGGTTGGGGCACAGCTGGACAAACGGGAGTTCACCCTTCATGAACAGGGACTCGCCTGGACGATCATAGATGATCACGTCAGGGTCTGCCTTTGTGACCACACGGTAGTCCGCTAGTTCATCATCCCATATCCACAACTCGGTCATCTCGACCGTATCTTCTGACACCTCGGCTTTGTATCTGTTGCCACCTGACAAGTCTAGGTTCACGTTACCGTACATGGTAGGGTTAGACTGGGAGAGAATTATCCTCTCTAGGCCACTGGCAATTTCTGTCCGCTCGTGTGGCATAGAGCCAACACGGTTTACAATTTCTTCCCGTCTGGGGTGCGAGTAAAGGCGTGCGTACAACTCAGACTTGGTGATGTAGTATTTTTGGATCAACGCCTCTTGTCGGTCAGTGTAGGTGATGTCTTCACGCAACACGCCAACGCTGCCTGGTTCAACCATGTACGGGTGAATCCCGTTGTTCATGATCAACTTGACGTAACTTGTACCGTAGACCAGTGACCAGGTAGTGGCAGTAGAGAACACCTGGTCAGCGTTAGAGTTGAGCCACTCGTCATTGAGTGCCTTGGTGAGCACTGGGACTTTCTGGTGTTCGTTCTCAGGAATAGACGCACCCAAGTTGATGCTGAACCTGGTGGTTTCTGCTGAGTAGAGAAACGAGGTTAACTGGTCTAAGTGCGGAAAGATTTTGTTGTAGAGGGCTGGGGCTTCATCAGGCCCGTTGCCAAACAAGTACCAGTTTCTCAGAGATGCGTAGTCAACCTTGCGAGAGCCTATAGAGACTTCACATTTGTAGATGACGTCCTTAAAGAACTCATCACGATCTAGCGCATTCTTGGGTATCTTCATGTTTGTACTTTCAGACCCTCGTGATCAACCATTGTCCCAGCACCCGCCTTGGGTGGTGTGAATTGTCCTATATCTCGGGGCATAATGGAAACAGATTCGTCTTTTACGGCCTTAAATTGCCCGCCCATCACAGATTTAAGGTTGATATTACCACCATTGCCCC
>Ga0208497_1001216_pt1 | contig 9978 bp, 11 predicted proteins | sample CryBogCBE25Aug07_FD_184555 | JGI IMG/M metagenome (GOLD analysis project Ga0208497, IMG submission 184555) | Freshwater microbial communities from Crystal Bog, Wisconsin, USA - CBE25Aug07 (SPAdes) | ecosystem: Environmental > Aquatic > Freshwater > Lake | place: Crystal Bog, Wisconsin, USA...
GCAATATACATTATATAATTAGAATAAAAATTACAAAAAATACAAATAAACATATAACAATAACATAATAAATAACAATGTCATTATCATTATCTTCTATCGAAGAAGAATCTATAAAAAAAACAGAAGAAACAAACGAATTATTTGAAGACTTTAAAAATTTAATTCGTGGAATTCCGTTTTTAATAAAACGTAATCAAGAATTAATTAATGAAAAATTATCTCAACAAAATACAACAAAACCACAAGAAGACGAAAAGGAAGAATCAAACGAATTATATAAAATAGCATATCAACAATCAATAGAAATAATATCTCGTTCAGAATGCAATAAAGCTGATACCATCATTCGATATTTATATGAAGAACATAACTTCGAATATCAAAATATTATAGAATGCATTAATGCACTAATAATAAATTGGGAAGATATATATTTCTTGTTGGAAAATACAGAAATATTATTTGCATTTCGGTTGTTGTTATTATTCATTAAAAAATATAAACAAGCACCTTATAATTCAAAAAAATGTCCTATAGTATGTTTAACAGAAGAAAAAAATAATTTTTATATTAAGACAGAAAATATTTGGATGAGATATAATGGTAGTCAATCCTATTTGGACACAATTGTGGAACGTATACTAAATAAAATTCTATTCCATTTAGAATATTATGCTTATACAAATCCAGAGAATTTTGATATTGTAGATAAGTTTCATAGACAGATAAGCGATTCATTGGAAATTCCGGTGATTTCAAATGAACAAATGCAAGAAAATATTCGATGGATATGCGATTCTGTCATGGTAAATGAACCCATATCACAAATAATATAAAGGTATAATGAGAATGAATTCTATATTACATCATATTTTCGTATCCAAATAAAAAATGTTATTATATTTATTCCTACTTGTGCATAATACAGTTGAATGGTTTATAAAATTTTTAATTTATCTATATGATGAACCAGAACCAAAACAAATACAAGAGTCACCAGAATCAATTTATATAAATAAACAAAAAGAAAAAATGATGAACACCTTTCGTACCAGAGAAGATGACAATGACATAATCAAAAACCATGTAAATTGGAATGAAAATATTGAAACAGAATTTTATAATAAAAAGGCGATTCAAGAAATATTAAAGGATGTGGCAAATCCTATAGAGAAAAAATGGAGAAGCCGAATATTAATGGAAAATACACCAAAAGGCAATTTGGTAATGTATTATGATGCATATAAGGAAGGGTTTGCTTATTATAGCAACGAAATTATTCCTTATCCAATATTAAATGCAGTTGCTATGAAATATGTAGTGACATACAGATGTAGGGATTTTTTTAAAGACGAGTCAGTTTTGACCGAACCATCATCTTTGGTAGTAGCTTATCGTAATCAAGAAAAGGAGGAAACAAAAGAAAAGTCGCGTAAGATTTCAATTACAAAAGAAGAATTGGAAACTGCGCCTTTTATTAAGAAAAGAAAAATAGAAGTCTCATCCAATGCTACTAATAACACCAATACCAATAAAGACAATAACGATAATAAAGAAAAGGATAAAATGATAAATAAGTTTATATGGTATGGAAAAATGAACGAATTTTCATTTTTAAAAAAGGTAGATAAGAAAAAATCAGCAATCAAGAAATTATTATTTCGTGATTTATTAGAAAATAATAAGGATGATTTTATTACTGGTTCGTTTTCAAGTCTGGAAACAATACACCCATTTTCTTATAAAGATTATAAAAATAAAATGACGGCGGGGTATGATATGTGACAACCTGTAAAATTAGTCCGTCTTTCCAAAGGATAAAAGCATAAAATATAATTATATATTACATCTATAATTGTAATATATAATGGAGAATGAAAAAATAGAATTGGTGAATAAATATATAGCTTCAATGACAGAAATTGAAAAACGAGCATTTGAAATAGCGAAAAAATATTTGGGACAATCATTAAATATAGAAAAAACAACGGATTATCAAAAATGGTTGTCCCGATTGAAAGAAAATGTAAAATAATGTTACACCTTTGCATACGCTCTATTCTTTTTGACAGAATCACGGAGAGGAAGACGAATAAAATTCATATTCTTTCTATTTTCATAATGGGGTAATTATTCAATGTTGTGTAAAAATGATATAATGTTTATATATATGTCAGGAAAAAACGTTCTGGATTTGCCAACGATAGAAGAGCATATTGTTATTCGAAATTTCAAATATATCAAGAATCTAATATTGTATGTGATATATTGCCAATAAATACACCTTATCAGTTATGTAGTCCTTGGCCTCAATTTGGTGGTTTAGATAATACGAACTCTAGAAACACTCCCATTTTAGCAAATCCAACTGGAAATTTATACCATTGAAGATTACAAACCGCACCTGCGGTTTGTAATCTTTAAGGGAATTGCCCACGAAATTTATATCCGCACCCTTAAGGGTGCGGATATAAATCTTCGTTGGTCTAAATTTGTTAGATACAACTGATAACTTTTATGTAATAAATACTTCACCTGCTATAGCAAGTGATGGAACTATATATGTGGGAGTAAATCAAGTTAGTTCTACCGATGGAATTACTCCTATACAAGGATATCTTTTTGCATATAATCCAGATGGAACTATTAGACCAACGAAGATTTATATCCGCACCCTTAAGGGTGCGGATATAAATTTCGTGGGCAATTCCCTTAAAGATTACAAACCGCAGGTGCGGTTTGTAATCTTCAATGGTATAAATATTTATGATTCTAATGGAAATGATTCGGGAAATTATTACTTATATTCTATTAATGCACAGAGTGGAAGTGTTACTCTAATTCAAAATATTCCATTTAATAATGGAATATCATTAAATAACTCAATGTGTAGAGATAATAATGATAATTTATATTTTTCAATTGTAACATTGATTAGACCAACGAAGATTTATATCCGCACCCTTAAGGGTGCGGATATAAATTTCGTGGGCAATTCCCTTAAAGATTACAAACCGCAGGTGCGGTTTGTAATCTTCAATGGTATAAAGTAGTTTTGTATTCAGTTAATAAAAATGGGGTAATAAATTGGTCATACTCTATAAATACACCGAATGTAAGAAGCATTATTGCAATGATTGATAATACACCTGCAATAGGCTCTGATGGAACCATATTCTTTCAAGTATTAATAACAGATTATTCTACTTTTGGTTCATATTATATTTATGCTATCAATTCAAATGGAACATTGAAAGGATATCAATTGATTCCAAATGTATCAAATTACTCCTTTATCGCAATAAATACTAGTCTATCTATCAATTTACAAGGAAATATTATTATATCATTCCAAAATGCAACTACAAGTTCTACTAATACATCTTCTAATTTGTATTCTTTTACATAACCTTCAGAAAGCCATCCGTTCCTCTGGAGGAACGGACGACTTTTATTGGCAATCCTTTGTGATGAAATAGGGGGTGCTGTAAAAATCGCTTTGCGATTTTTACAGCACCCCCTATTTCATCACACGAAAGCCGGACTTTCAGTCCGGCTTTCTAAAGGATAATTCAACCACTATAAGGTTGGGTTTTATTCCCTTGAAGATTTGAAATGGAACTTTGTCTCAATTATAAGAAATATTGAAATCAACAAAATATGGTGTAGTTGTTATTTGACTAGATTGATTAGGTTCATTCGGGTTTTTGGGGATAGTATTGAATTTTGATAAATCATAACCATTAGCATTATTAAAAAGAAATTTTGGTATAGCAAGATAATAACATGAACCATACCAACTATAAAACGATTCAATAGCAATATTCCATATTTGGTTATTATCCAAAAAAGCATAACAATAATTATAAAGATGTCCATTATTACCTAATCCACATTGAAAACCTTGTATTACAACAATATAATCATCAGAACTATATTTTGTTTTATAATATCTTAAAAAAGACCAATGGTTATCAATACGATAATAATTATAATCCATGATTGCATTTGAATCACCCCCCCATGCGGATTCTACAATAATTTGTGAATTGATTCCATTACATGAAATTCCAATATCATTGAATAATATTGGATGTAAAAAACTATAATTGCATGTAACTACGCCATTTGAATAACCAATAGTATATTGAGGTGATGGGTAGGTATTGTAACCTAAATCTGAATTAAATGATAAATTACCAGGATTTAAATAACAACACATCCAATAAGTTCCACCCAAATATGAACTAATATCCCATCCCGTTAACATAGGAACACCTTGCATTGAATCGGTTGGTAAATCTCCACTGCGTGGTCTAGGGTCATTATCTACTTTTACACTATAATTTTTTGAAATTGTGTTTCCTAAATATAATGGGTTACCATTTCCGTTTAATATATAATTTTCATTAGAATCAAATAAATTATTTGGAATACATAAAACAATAATAGACATTGTTGCCCAATAACAATTACAATAATAATTATTATTCACATCAACCGTGAAATATACTCCCGAACCACCAAGAAAATTACTATTTGCAATACATACACCAACAATATATACATTATAATTCCATGCGGATACTGGGTTACCATTTTTATCATTTAATCGTATTGATTGATTCATAGGAATAGTCAATGTGCATAATAAGAAATTTCCATTTGTGCATGTATCTACAGACATGTTTTTTGTATTATAATTTATAATTTCTTTATAAATTATATTTCTATTATATGTTGTCACTAATCCTTTGTGATGAAATAGTGGGGAAATACGTCCCCTCCTCCCTATTTTTACAGCAGCCCCCTATTTTGGTCTAAAAAGTAGGGCATGTTCGATGTCCAAAAGTAGGATTTGTATATTTTGAAATACACGATTTATCTAACTGTTGTAAATAACTACTATAATCTAATGCGACAATTTGATTATTCATATCTTGCATATCTTTTGTAATATTTCCAGTTGCGTTTATTGAAAGATAGTTATAATTTGTAGTTGTATTATTACAACAATTATATATTTTTGGTTGTGAAGGACAATTGGTTAATATATCTTGTAGAGTGGATTTTTCCAACCGACTAATATAATCGCTTTGTGAATTAATATTTCTGGAATTATCTGATTTGACAGTAGAAAATGGTTGTGGTCTGTTTACCCACATATATTTCGTTTCTATCATACCATCATTACTAATGACAGAAGGTTTTATGACAGAAATATCTTCTGTTGAAAATGTTTCTGATGCTTGTATATTTATAATTGGAAAAGTTCCCCAGCATCCTCCGTGTCCTTTTAATGCATATCCCATCTGTTGATTACCACCAGATAATGTTCGACAGAGTGTTCGTGATAGGGATTCTTGTCCGATATAACCTTGTGATCGATGACCACCATTCAATGAGAATTGTTTCATTCCTACACTCATGTTATTATATTGTGTTTGTGTTTTCTTTTTCAATGTGACAATTGACATATCGTTTAATTTATAAAAATCTAATATATTATTATAATATAATATAAAATCCAATACAATATGTCTTCCTTAAATCTTTTGAAATCGAAAGTCACTGATGCAAATCAAAAAATGATAATGAATTATAAAAATAAACTATTGACAGAATATTTGGAAAAACAAACTCATCAAATCCAACTTAATGAATGCGATAAAGAAACCCGCTGTATCGAATCGTCTTTCTCTTCCTCTGATTCCGATTCTTCAATAAATTCTCCACCAGCATCACCGGAACCATTGCCACCTTCACCACCATTATTAACATATGACTGAATGCCATATCCACATCACTGTGGTCACGATTATTATCCTCATCACCATCACTATCATCATCCAAGAGAATTACAAAAATTAACTCCTGAATTACTTGAACATATCATGAAAAATGAAGACGAAGAGACAGAAAAGACCGTCTATATTATTGATCTGTCAAATAGTTCAACAGGTATTGTTCCACATCCTCCATATAAAATGACAGAAGTGGTATATCCGGGTGGCGTAATTGATATGAATGTTCCTTTTACAATGTTATGTGGTTCTGGTGAATATTATATCACTACTTATCCTTCTGATCTATCAAATAATCCAATTACCAAAGTTATATTATGTGATTCCGAAAATACCAAAATTTTTATAACAACCGAAAATACTATTGTCTATAAAACAAATCAACCAACACCATTGACAGATAATTTTATTATGATGCCTTTCGCATTCGGTTATATGACTATTATGGGAAGTATTCCCACAATGGATAATACATGGATAATATTGAACTCGACTGAAGGCATTTGTTAATCATAATACTTTCTGTCATTCAAAAAATAATAATTAAGAATATTTATTATTTTTTTGAAAACATTTAGGAAAAATGTTTTAAATATTCATAATTATGCTAAATATATTACATTTATTAACTATTTGAAATAATTACACCATGTATGATGTCATTATATTACTTTCTGATATATACAAAATTATATCCTATATAATAAAACAAAATCATAAAATATTCTGTCAATATATAGGTAACAAAAAATGCCATATGGAATAAGAAAAATGCCGAAAAAAGATTGTTATAAGGTATTTAATAAAATGACAAAACGCGTATTTGCAAAATGCAGTTCAAAAGAACATGCAAAGAAACAGATGCGCCTATTGAATGCAATTATGTATAATAAAAAATTTGTGCCTTATGGAAGACGCGGAAAAACAATGAAAAAACGTGCATAATAAGAATCAATAGCAAATATAATTATGTAATAAAGATAATTATATTATAGTATTATACCCCCATCTAAGGCGAATCATCATTCAGAAAAATAGAATGAATGAACCAAGTGAGGAACAGAAAAGGATAATAGAAAAAATAAAAGAAGGTAAGAATGTTTCTGTCGATGCATGTGCTGGTTCGGGTAAATCAACAACAATATTATCAACAGCAAAACAGATAGCAGAAAAACATATTTTACAAATTACATTTAATAGTATGTTAAGGAAGGAAATTAAGGAAAAGATAGAAGAACAACGATTAAAAAATATACATGTGCATACATTTCATAGTTTAGCCTATAAATATTATTTAGAAGGGACTCATAGTGATACAGAATTAAGAAAGATATTATCATTGGATCTGTCACCTAGAACTACCATACCTATTATTGATATATTAGTATTAGATGAGGCTCAGGATATGACCGCGTTATATTTCCAATTAATTTTAAAATATATACGCGATATGTTGGAAGGTTCTGTCGACAGAAAAATCCAGATTTTCATATTGGGGGATTATAAACAAGGATTATATGAATTTTTAGGTTCAGATATTCGTTTTTTAACAATGGCAGAAGAAATATGGAAGGATTGTATTTATCTGTCAACACCTGCTTTTGAAAAATGTGAATTAAAAACATCTTATCGCATTACGCAACAGATGGCAGATTTTGTTAATATATCTATGTTGGGTGAAAATAGATTATTATCTGTAAAGTCAGGTGTTCCGGTATCCTATATTCGTAGAAGTCCTCATGATTCATCTAAAATCATATACAATAAAATATTACAGTTAATTGACCGTGGACACGCGAAACCACAAGATTTTTTTATATTAAGTAGTTCTGTTAAAACGAAAAATATCAGAAAATTGGAAAACATTTTGACAGAAAAGGGAATTCCGTGTTATGTTCCTCCTATAGAACGCGATGAAATGGACGAACGTGTAATTCAAGGAAAAGTAGTATTTTCTACATTTCATAGCACAAAAGGCCGACAACGCAAATATGTATTTGTAGTGGGATTTGATAATAGTTATTTTATAGGGAAAACAATACCCGCAAATGAATGTCCGAATACATTATATGTAGCATGCACACGTGCAACAACCGGATTATATTTAATAGAGAATTGTAATACGAATGATAAACCATTAAAGTTTTTGCGAATGACACATTATGATATGATACAAAGTTCTTTTGTGGATTTTAATGGTATTCCACAAACAATTTTTTATAAAGATGTTGAATTCGGATTAGAAATGACGGAAAAGGTGATTCATACAACACCAACGAAAATGATACAATTTTTAAATGAAAATGCAATGGAAATCATAACGCCTTTATTAGAGAAAGTGTTCCGCACAATTTCTGTCGGCGATGGTGCAATTGAAATACCGAGTATAATAGAAACACAATTAGGTTATTACGAGGACGTGAGTGAATTAAATGGAATATGTATACCGGCCATATATTATGACAGAGTGGAAGCGAAATGGGAGCACGACGGAGCCAAACAATCTGTATTAATGGATGTTATAAAGAAACAGATAGCAGAATTAAAAAGTAATGAACATGTGTATTTGAGAAATACCATAGAAGAATTAGGAACACTGGATGGTATGACAGAAATAGGCACGTATCTGTATCTTTCAAATATCTATATGGCAATAAAGGAGGGATTGTATTATAAATTGAAATTAATATCATTAGAAGAATATAATTGGATTTCAAATGAAGATATGAAGAAATGTATTGACAGAATAGATAGTATTGTCAAAGGAGATACAGAAACTATGATGAAACCTGAATTTGAAAAAACAATTATCAATTATGAAATGGATTATACATCAATAGACACATTTTTTAATAAACATAAAATACCTTATAAATTTCGTTTTAATGCTCGTATAGATATGATAACAGAAGATTCAGTATATGAATTAAAAATGGTTTCTGCTTTGTCGACAGAACATTTATTACAATTAGTTATATATGCATGGTTATGGAAATGGATATATCCAGAGGATAAAAAACGATTTCAAATTGTCAATATAAAAACTGGTGAAATACAAGAGTTGGATACCGAAATGGAGACAGAAATTAATAAAATAGTGATAACAATATTAAAGAGCAAATATTTTAAAAATGAGAATAAGACGGATGAAGATTTTTTAGAAGAATGTGAAAGTTATTTACAAAGGTGGGAGTGAAGACTATTACATTCATTAACCTTTAGAACGCCGACATTTCATGTCGGCGTTCGTGTTAGCAAATTCCATAAGGAATTTGCTAACAAATGACTTTCAATAAAACTCCATACGCGGGGGCATTATAAAAATAAGGGAACATAGTTCCCTTCCTTACACCCTCTTGTAAATGATTGCCAATAAAAAGCCATTCTTCCCCCTAGGGGAACAACTGGATTTCGGGATGATAAAAAATTAAAAATTTATATCATTTATTCTCATTTACACCAACGAAGATTTCAATTGGGACACCTTTGGTGTCCAAATCGAAATTTTGTTAGAGAATTCTCGAAATTTGAAATGGACTTTGTCCCATTCCAAATCTTCAAGGGAATAAATCTTCGTTGGTCTAATTAGATCCTCTTGTTCTTATAGTAAAAAATGTAAATGGACTACTTGATGACCAAGCAGATGTATAAGTATAACCACTTATTCCTGAATTCTGTGCAAAACTTCCACAATTTCCTGTTTGACCTAGTAGTACCGTAGAACCTCCACCACATAACCATGCTTGAATGTATCCTGGAGCAAGAGCATTTACTAAAATAAATCCTGAAAAATTAGGAAACTGAATTGTACCACCATTATTTAAATTAGTCTGTGGATTCGCAGCGTCAATATTATAAATTCCACTTGTATATCCTTGACCACCAGTAAAATTTATTCCATTTGTATTTAAATTTATGTAACTATTTGTGTTTATACTACCGTTTACATCTAAAGGGTATTGGGGATTATTATTATTTACACCCACATAACCAGAAGGATTTATATAAATTGCTGTATTATAACTATTATCCGCATAGAATGAAGAAGCATCTACGGGAATAGTAGAATTTGTAAATGTTTGGAATTTATGTGATGGAGCAAGAAATCTTATTCTGTCAATTTGGCTTCCACTACCATCATTCATCTGTAATAATAGCAATTCAGAGTTGT